>Ga0315268_10007107_pt1 | contig 11826 bp, 7 predicted proteins | sample C1_top_MG_FD_204535 | JGI IMG/M metagenome (GOLD analysis project Ga0315268, IMG submission 204535) | Sediment microbial communities from Yellowstone Lake, YNP, Wyoming, USA - C1_top | ecosystem: Environmental > Aquatic > Freshwater > Lake > Sediment | place: USA: Wyoming | collected 2017-08-01 | reverse complement strand
CTGGAGGAGACCGACCTTCGGCCGGACGACATCGATGCCGTCTTTGTGGGAGGAGCCTTCGGGAGCTCCGTTCGCGCCGAGAGTCTGCTAGCCCTGGGGGTGCTGCCGGGGGCCCTGCGCGGGCGGATCCACTCCTCTGGCAACGTGGCCGGCATGGGGGCCAAGCTTGCGCTCATTTTCCCTGAGCGCTTCGCCGACGCGCGTCGCATCGCCCGCCGCCTCGAGCACGTCCAACTCGGCGGGCGCGCGGACTTCCAGTCGCGCTTCGCCGAGCACCTGGGTTTCCCGGATAGCTAGCGCAGGCCTTCGCGGGCCAGCGCTTGCGCGATCGCCTCGATGTGGGCGGGCGTCGAGCCGCAGCAGCCGCCGATGATGCGCACTCCCTGGCGAGCGCACCACAGAGCGTAGTCTGCCATCTCCTCCGGCGTGCCGGCGTAGTGCACCTGCCCGTCCCGCATCTGGGGGACGCCGGTGTTCAGTTTGGCGATGACCACCGCCTGCCCGGCGGCCTCCACCAGTTGGCGGATGACGATCTGGTAGGCCGCCAGGCCGCGGCCGCAGTTGGCGCCAACAGCGAATAGGTCGAGATCGCGTGCTTTCTCCGCGAGATGGCCCGCTGAAACGCCCATCATGGTGCGCAGGCCTTTCTCCGCCTTGCCCGAATCGAAGGACATGGTCACGGCTACCGGCAGGCCGGAGACCCTCCGGATACCCTCCACGGCGGCTACGGCCTCGTCGAGGTCGGACATGGTCTCCACGTGGAAGAAGTCGACGCCGCCCTCCGCGAGGGCCTGCGCCTGCTGAGCGAAGGCCTCCACCAGCGCTTCGGAGGTGACTTCGCCCATGGCCAGCAGCTTGCCGCTGGGCCCCAGGTCGCCGGCCACCAGGACGTCATCGCCGGCTGCCTCGCGGGCGATCTCAGCGGCCGCCCGGTTCAGTTCCTCCCGCCGGGAGGCCAGGCCACGCTGCTCCAGCTGGAAGCGGTTGCCGCTGAAGGAGTTGGTCTGGATGATGTCTGAGCCGGCCTCGATGTAGGCCCGGTGCGCCCGGCGCACGATCTCGGGGGCCAGCAGATTGAGCCACTCCGTGAGGTCCGAGGGGCCCTTTCCCACGTCGGCTAGGCGGGGGCTCAGGAAGACGCCCTTGGCGCCGTCGTAGAGGGCCGGCCGCCGCGATGTCCGTATCGCCTCGAGCCTGAGCTGTCGTTCGGCGCTGTTAGACGGCATTGCTCACCCTTCTTGCGCCCTACATTACCGGATCGTTGGGCTTGTTGCGAGGCGCCGTCGCACAATACAATGCAATGCGATGCGGGAGGGCTGAACGATGAACTTATCACCAGACGGCGATTTGCGGAAGCGGCTGGACGCGGACATCCGCGGCCTCTGTCAGTTCGACCGAGGCTCGGCATCCGAGGGCGAGCGGCAGGCGGCCCAGTGGATGGCCTCACGGTTTCGGGAGATGGGCCTTGAGCCGGAGCTCGAGGAGTTCCGCTTCTACCCGGACTACTGGACGGCCTGGGGTGCCCACGCCGCCTTGGCTGCCCTTGCGGGCGTAGCGGCGCTAAGGTCGAAGCGGACAGCCAGGGTCTCGGCCGTGGTCAGCGGCCTGGCAGCGGCGTCGTTCTGGGGCGACCTGACCACCAGCTACCACTGGCTGCGGGGCCTCTTCCCGGCGCGCGAGAGCTGCAACGTCCTGGCGTGTCTCCCCAACCCGCGAGCGCGGCGGGTGCTGATCATTTCCGCGCATCTGGACGCCGCTCATTCTGGTGCCGTGTTCCATCCGGCCATCGCTAGGTGGGTCGTGCAGCGCTTCGGGCCATCGAAGAGGCAGGGGCCGATCATGCAGCTGCCTTTTGCTGCCATGCTGGCGGTGGCCGGCGGTTCCCTAGCGCGAGCGCTGGGACTGCCGCGCTGGCTCTGGCGCAATCCGCTGCGCCTGGGCGCGGCGTTGAGCGCGGTCACGGCCGCTTTCCTGGCCGATATCGGGCACAGCCCCGTGGTGCCCGGTGCCAACGATGACGCCACGGGTATCGCCGCTGTACTGGCCCTGGCCCATGAGCTGAAGCGCAGTCCGCCCGCCAACCTCGAGGTCTGGTTCCTGGGGGTCGGCTGCGAAGAGGCGATCATGGGCGGCATGGTGGCCTTCGGCCGCCGCCACTTCCCGGAGCTATCCTCTCGACAGCCCTTCGTCCTGAACTTCGAGGTGCTTGGGTCGGGGAAGCTCAGCGTCATGGAGGGCGAGGGCTTCCTGAAATTCTTCCCCTACCACCCCGAGGCCGTGGGGCTGGCGGCGGACGTGGCGCGCGAGCCCGCCTTCAGCGATGTGGGGAGCCATATCATCCGCTTTGGCACCGATGCGCTCGTGCCCACGCGCCACGGCATCCCGGCCGTCACTATCGCCTCCGTGAATGAAGATGGCTACGTTTCGCCCTACCACTGGCCCACCGATGCGCCGGACACCATCGACCTGGGCTCGGTGGAGCGGGGCGTCGCCTTCGCGTCCCGAATGATCGAGCTGCTGGACCAACGGGCCGCCCCGTAGCGGGTGACCGCTGGACAAACGTAGGGGCGACCCTGCCTACCGCTCGCCCTGAGCCCGTCGAAGGGTGAGCGGGGCCTCATGGTGAGCTCCCGCCGGAGGCGGACCCGCCTCCGGCGGGAGCTCACCATGAGGAATCAACCATCTCTGGCACCCCTTGACGGACCGTACACCAGCTAGCGCCTAGCTGCGGGGCATCCTATAATACGCGCGGCGCCGGGCCAACGGCGCCACGCTAGTCTCGGTAGGAGGTGTGGTATGGCGACGGTCGACGGCGGCGAGTTGGTGGTGCGCATGCTGGAGCGCGAGGGCGTCAAGCAGGTGTACGCCCTGATGGGCGGCCACATTGACACCATCCTTCAGGCCTGTGTGGACCACGGTATAAAGATCTACGACACGCGGCACGAGCAGGCCGCAGGCCACATGGCCGATGCGTATGCTCGTCTGACCGGGCGCCCGGGCGTGGTGGTGGTCACAGCCGGGCCCGGCGTTACCGACGTGGTCACCGCCGTGGCCAACGCTCATCTCGATGCTGTGCCCATGGTGGTGATCGGCGGCCGCCATCCTCTTGCCGAGGATGAGATGATGCCCCTGCAGGAGCTGCACGGCGTGGCCCTGATGCAGTCCATCACCAAGTGGGTGCGGCTGGTACGCGATGTCAAGCGCATCCCCGAATACATGGCTATGGCCTTCCGCGAGGCCACCACCGGCCGCCCCGGCCCTGTTTTCCTGGAGCTCCCGGTGGACGTGCTGACCGCCGACGTTGACGACAGCAGCGTGTTCTTCCCGCAGGCCTACCGGCCGCAGCAAGCGCCGGCTCCCTCGCCGGAGGCCGTGGAGATGGCCCTGGCTCTCCTCGCCCAGGCTCAGCGACCGCTGATCATGGGGGGGCGAGGCGTTTGGCTTGCCGGCGCGGCGGCGGAGCTGCGCGAGTTCGCAGAGCTGACCCAGATCCCGGTCATCGCCAACACTATGACCCGCGGAGCCCTGCCCGAGGATGAGCATCCTCTCTCCTTCGGCAGTTTCGTCACGGCCGGCACAACCTTCCTGCCGGCGGCGGGTGGGCCGGACGTCGTGCTGCTGCTGGGTGGGCGCTTCGGTCTCTTCACCGGGGGGCCGAACTCCTTCGTGCCCCAGCAGGCCACCATCATTCAGGTGGATATCGCGGGGGAGGAGATCGGCCGGTTTCGAGAGGTCAAGCTCGGCATCGTGGCCGACTGTCGCGAGGCGCTGCGGGCATTCATCGCCGCGGCGAAGGGACGGACCTTCGAAGCCCGCCGGGAATGGCTCGATGCGCTGACGCGGGGTCAGGCTGCCTTCAAGTCGGGCTTCCAGCAGATCGCCATGAGCGCCAGCGAAGAGTGCATCCACCCGTTCCGCTTGGCGTATGAGGTCAACCGCTACCTTGGCGGCAAGGGCATCATCATCGGTGACGGCGGCGAGACGGCCATCTGGATGGAGCTGGCGGTCACCCCCAAGCGAGCGGGCACCTATCTCTTCCACGGCTACTTGGGTTGCCTGGGCACGGGCATCCCGTTCGGTCTGGCCGCCAAGGCCGCCTTCCCCGACGAGCGGGTGGTGGTCGTCACCGGTGATGGGTCGGTGGGCCTGAACTTCGCCGAGTTCGACACCGCCGTGCGGCACAACCTGCCCATCGTCGTGGTGATAAGCAATGACCAAGCCTGGGGCATGTGCAAGCATGAGCAGGTGGTGCGCTACGGCGAGCAGCGCGTGATCGCCACGGAACTGGGCCCGACGCACTACGAGAAAGCGGCCGAGGGATTCGGGGTGCACGCCGAGTTTGTGACGCGGGCGGCGGACATCGTGCCCGCTCTCGATCGTGCCTTTGCCAGCGGCCGGCCGGCCTGCGTGAACGTGATGACCGACCCTGCCGTTATCTCGCCCATGGTGCTGGCCACCACCTCGCCCGCGGCGCGGCAGCGCCCGGTACCTCAAGGCTCGCGGTGAGCGGTTCGCTATGATAGGGGCCAGCTCTGTTCAGCAAAAAGGCCCCTATAACGTTATCGCTATAGGTGGTATAATCCGTCTGTCATAGCCGCTGCCGGACGACAGCGGTAATTGAGCCCAACGAGGCCCAGCGTCGCCCTATTGGCGAAGGAGGTGATATGTTCTTCTGCTCCCTTGGGCTCAAAGTGCTCGTTGACCGAGCCCTGTCTTATTCGCTAGTCTACCGTTGGGAGGATTGACGCGGTGATTGGTTCAACTTCCGAAGAGATCAGCTACTGGCCGTTTCGGCGTTACCTGGAGGTGCATGAGCACTCGCTGCAGGACCCCGAGGGCTATTGGGCCGGGGAGGCTCGCAGGCTGGAGTGGTTCCGCATCTGGGACAAGGTGCTGGAGTGGGACGTGCCCTTCTCGCGCTGGTTTGTAGGTGGCGAAATCAACGCCTGCTACAACTGCGTCGACCGTCACGTCAAGAACGGCAAAAAGAACCAGGTCGCGATTTATTGGGAGGGGGAGCCCGGCGACACCCGTGTCCTGACGTACGCCACTCTACTGCGAGACGTCAACCGCTGCGCATCGGTGCTGAAGAACCTGGGCGTGGGCAAGGGCGACAGGGTGGCGCTCTATCTGCCGATGATCCCAGAGCTTCCCATCTTCATGCTGGCCTGTAGCCGCATCGGCGCCACCTTCACCGCCGTCTTTTCGGGGTTCACCGCCCAAGCGCTGGCCGATCGGATCAACGACCTCCAGGCAAAGGTGCTGGTCACTGCCGATGCCGGCTATCGCCGCGGCTCGCCTGTGGCCCTGAAGAAGGTGGCGGACGGGGCTATGGAGCTCTCGCCGACCATCGAGAAGTCAGTAGTGGTCAACCGCGCCGGCCTTGAGGTCGACATGAAGCCGGGCAGGGACTTCTGGTACCACCACTTGCTTTCCGAGGCGTCGGACTGGGTCGAGCCGGAGCCGGTGGAGGCCAGCCACCCCCTGTACGTCCTCTACACTTCCGGCACGACCGGCAAGCCTAAGGGTGTCGTCCACAGTACGGGCGGCTACATGGTGTACACCCACTCCACCTTCGGGTGGGTGTTCAACCCCAGGGACGACAGTGTGTACTGGTGCACAGCCGACATCGGCTGGGTGACCGGCCACAGCTACATCGTCTATGCGCCTCTGGCCTACGGTTCCACTAGCGTCATGTATGAGGGCGCGCCCAACTTCCCGGACCTGGGTCGGTGGTGGGACATCATCCAGACCTATCGAGTGAATATCCTCTACACCTCGCCCACGGCCATCCGCATGTTCATGCAGGCCGGCGAGGAGTGGCTGGCCAAGTATGACCTGAGCAGCCTCGAGCTGCTAGGTTCAGTGGGAGAGGCCATCAACCCCGAGGCCTGGCAGTGGTACTTCAAGCACGTTGGCAAGGAGCGCTGCCCCATCGTTGACACCTGGTGGCAGACGGAGACTGGCGGCATTCTGATTAGCCAGGCACCGGCCATCCAGCTGCCGCCGCTGAAGCCCGGCTCCGCCAGTTTCCCGCTTCCAGGCGTTGAGCCCCAGGTTGTAAACGAACACGGGGAGCCGGCGGCCGCCGGCGAGCGCGGGCTGCTGCTCATCAAGAAGCCGTGGCCCGGGATGCTCATGACCCTCTACAAGGACGACGAGAGGTACAAGGAGGTCTACTGGAATCGTTTCCCCGGCAACTATCTGACCGGCGACTACGCGATCCAGGACGCGGAGGGGTATTTCTGGCTTCTCGGCCGCGCCGACGAGGTGATCAAGGTGGCCGGACACCGTCTGGGAACGCTGGAACTCGAGAACGCCACGGTGTCCTTCCCCGCGGTCGCCGAGGCGGCGGCCGTCAGCAAGCCGGACCCGGTCAAGGGCGAGGCAATAGTCATCTTCGCCATTCTCCGGGAGGGGCGTGATCCTTCATCTGCACTGGAGAAGGAGGTCACCGGCCACATCCGCAACACCGTCGGGCCGATCGCCACGCCGGAGCGTGTGTTCTTCGTCAAGAAGCTTCCCAAGACCCGTAGCGGCAAGATCATGCGGCGATTGCTCAAGGCGGTAGCCACTGGCGCACCCATCGGCGATGCCACTACTCTGGAAGACGGAGCCTCCATCGATGAGGTCAGGGCCGCCTACGAGGCGCTGAAGAAGGAGATGTAGAGCCCGCGCAGCCAGAGCGGGTACACGCCTAGGGAGGAATAAGATGACGATCTCCAGTCCGTGGCCCAGCCAAGGGCCCTACGCCAAACAGCACCTCTCCGAGTGCCTGCGACAGGTCGCTGAACAACAGCCGGACAAGACGGCCCTCATCGGCGCCGACGAGCGGTTCTATAGCTTCGGGGAGATCTGGGACGCCTCTCGCCGCATCGCTCGGATGTTGCAGGAAGATGCCGGCGTGAAGAAGGGAGAGGTGGTGGCCATCTTCGCCATCAACTGCCCGGAATACGTGGTGGCCGTCCACGGCATCCTATTGGCCGGCGGGGTGGTGACCACGGTGAACCCGCAGTATAGGGAACAAGAGTTGGTCTACCAGCTCTGCGATTCCGGCGCCGTCGCCGTGTTCGGTATGCGTGCCCTGTTGCCTATGGTCGGCATGGTGAAGTCCGAACTGGAGGAGTGTGCGGCGCTCCGCCGAACCTACGCCATCCACGACGTCTGGGACATGGCGAGCGCTGCAAGCGGCTACGTCGAGCCTGTCGACATCGACCCCGAGAAGGACTTGGCCGTTCTCCCCTATTCCAGCGGCACCACTGGCCTGCCGAAGGGGGTCATGCTCAAGCATGCCAACGTTTGTGCAAATGTGCGTCAGAACCTCGCCACCGGTCTAGCGCAGCCGGGCGCGGTCAGTCTGGACTTCCTGCCCTTTGACCACATCTATGGGCTCATCCCCGTGATGAACGTGGGACTGGCCAATGCCTCGGCTCAGGTCATCGTCCCTCAGTTCGATGCCCACCAGATCCTCTACCTCATCCACAAGTACGGCGTGACTGACCTGTTTGTGGTGCCGCCCGCCCTGCGCAGCCTCACCGACCTGATGGAGCAGGGCCAGAAATATGACACTTCCTCCCTGCGCTTCATCATCTCCGGTGCGGCGCCTATGGTGCCGCGCACGGCGGAAGCGGCCCAGCGTTTGTTCCGGTGTCCGGTCATCCAGGGCTACGGTCTTACCGAGGCCAGCCCCGTGACGAACATCAATCCTCTGAGCCGACCGAAGCTGGACTCAGTGGGCCAGCCGGTGAGCGACACCACGGAGAAGCTGGTGAGCACGGAGACGGGCGAAGAGCTGCCTGCCGGCGAGGTCGGCGAACTGCTTGTTCAGGGACCGCAGGTGATGCAGGGCTACTGGAAGCAACCTGAGGCGACCGCCGAGGCCATCACGGCCGATGGCTGGCTGCGCACGGGCGATATCTGCCGCTTCGACGAGGACGGCTACGTCTACGTGCTGGACCGCAAGAAGGACACGATAAACTACAAGGGCTATTCGGTAGCCCCCGCCGAGCTAGAGGCCGTCCTTCGGCAACACCCCTCGGTCATGGACGCCGCTGTCATCCCCAAGAGCGACGTGCTTGCAGGGGAGATCGCCAAGGCCTTCGTCGTCGCGCGGCCTGGCCAGCGGCCGACCAGCAGGGACATCATCCAGTTCGTGGAGGAGCGGGTGGCGCCCCACAAGCGCATCAGAGAGGTTGAGTTCGTGTGGGAGCTCCCCAAGACAGACACAGGAGAGATCATGCGGCGCAAGCTCGTCGAGCGGGAGCGGGCCCGGAGCCAGGAGGCGGAGTAGCCGCGCGACCTCGAGAGAGGTTTGGCGGCGCCCAGCAGGCGAGAGGCCATGAAGAAAGCATACGGTCTTCTGGTGGCCTTAGGTCTCTTGCTCGCCCTCGCTGCGTGCGGAGGCGGCGAGGGCGGTGCTGGCCCTACGCCTGGCGCTGCCACGGGCACGCCTGGCGCTGCCACGACGACACCGAGCGGCGGCACAGTCGAGATCACGCTGTGGCACTCAGAGGTGGCCTCCAACCTGAAGACGATCGAGAACTTGGTCCGGCGCTTTAACAGTTCCCAGAACGAGGTGCGGGTTAAGCTAGCTTATCAGGGCCTGGACGAGGAGGAGATCACCAAGCTGGTGGCCTCCCTCCGCGGGGGCGATGTGCCCACTATCGCTTCGCTGGCCGAGATCCACACCCAGCGCATGATCGACAGCGGTGCCATAACCCCGGTGCAGGAGTTTATCGACCGCGATAGCTACGACCTGTCTGACCTCGATAAGAAGGCGGTCGACTACTACACCTTGGATGGAACGCTCTGGGCGATGCCCTACGCCGGGGCCGTGCCTCTGCTCTATTACGACAAGGTCACTTTTCGCGAAGTGGGGCTCGACCCCGAGAAACCTCCCGGGAATCTGGACGAACTGCGGCAGGCTTCCGAGAAGATGCTACAGCGCGACGCTCATGGGAACGTGACGCGGAGCGGGGTGGCCATAGACATCACCGGTTGGTACCTGGACTCCACCCTGGAGGAGCACGACGATCTTTACGCCAACAACGAAAACGGCCGCACCGGCCGCGCCACGGAGGTCCTTTTCAACGGGCCTACGGGCCAGGCCTTCTTCCAGTGGTGGCGCGACATGGTCAAGGAGGGCCTGGCCCTCGACGTTGGCCAGAACCCCACCGGCGCCGACACGTTTCTGACCATCGGGAGCGGGCGCGCTGGTATGTGCTTCGGCAGTTCAGCGGCGTTGCGCTCGGTGGTGGACGTCTTGGAAGGTGGGCTGCAGGGAAAGCAAGTGGAGATGGCAGTGGCCAATCAGCCCGGCGTGGCAGGCGGCACCGGTCTGCCCGGCATCTATGGTCGAAGTTTCTGGATCCTCAAGTCGCGCCCGAAGGAGGAGCAGGAGGCGGGCTGGAAGTTCGTCAAGTGGCTCATGGAACCCGAGCAGCAGGCGGAGTGGTACGCTGGCAGCGGCTACCTGCCGATCAACGTGAAGGCGTTCGAGTTGCCTGCGGCGAAGGAAATCGAGGCCAAGTATCCTCAGTTCAAGGTCGCCGCTCAGCTCTACCTGGCAGCTCCCTCTAACCCAGCCCACCTGGGCCCGCTGCTCGGTCCGTTCAACGATATCCGCATCCAGATCGTCCGCCACGCAATCGAGGAGATGCTGGTGGGTGACAAGGATCCCATCGCCGCCATCAACGACGCGGCCAAGCAGGCCAACGATCTGCTGGCAGAGTACAACCGGCGTGTAGAGTAGAGGTGCCTCGGCGTAGATGAGCCGCAAGGCGCAGAGGGGGGCCTGGGCGATGGACGGCAATCGACTAGCGGCCAAGCGGGTGGCCTTCCTGCTTGCGTGTGTGGTTGTCGTTGTGGGGCTGGCCTCCTGCGGTGGGGGCGGTGGTGGTGACGGGGGCGGCACGCCAGCTCCCGGCGCGACCGTCGAGATCACATTCTGGCACTCGGAATTTTCATCCAACCTGAACAGCATCCAGGCTCTGGCCCGTCGCTTCAACGACTCTCAAAGCGAGGTGAAGGTCAAGCTCGCCTACCAGGGCACCAGCGACGAGAACATGGCCAAGGTGCTGGCCTCCGTTCAGGGCGGTCAGGCGCCTACCATCGCCTATCTGGATGAGATCCAGGCCCAGCGGCTCATCGATAGCGGCGGCTTCCGGCCGGTGCAGGACTTTATCGACCAGGAAAAGTACGACCTCTCCGACTTCGACCGAAAGACCATCGAGTTCTACACGGCAGACGGCAAGCTTTGGGCGATGCCGATCTCCATCGCTGTGCCCTTGCTCTACTACAACAAGATTCCCTTCCGCGAGGTGGGCCTCGACCCCGATAAGCCGCCCAAGGACCTGGACGAGCTCAAAGAGATCTCGCAGAAGTTTGTGAAGCGGGACTCCCACGGCAACCTGACGCGCACCGGTCTGGCCCTGGACATAAACCCCTGGTACCTGGAGGTGGTCCTGGGTGAGCACGGCGACTTGTACGTGAACAACGAGAACGGCCGGAAGGGCCGCGCCACGGCTGTCGAGTTCAACGGGCCGACGGGTCAGGCTTTCTTCCAGTGGTGGCACGATGTCGTCAAGGAGGATCTAGCCATCGATGTGGGGCGAGCCCTCACCAGCCCCGACTATCTCCTCGCCCTCGGCAGCGGTCAGGCGGTGTTGACCCGCGCCAGCTCATCGGGATTGCGCTCGGTGGTGGATGTTCTGGAAGGGGGGCTAGCGCAGACTCCAGTGGAGCTGGGGATCGCTGCCCTGCCGGGCGTGCCCGGCGGCACCGGCTACAGCGCTGTCTACAGCCGCGCCCTCTGGTTCGCCAAGGACCGCCCCAAGGCCGAGCAGGAGGCCGGCTGGAAGTTCGTGAAGTGGCTCATGGAGCCCGAACAGCAAGCCGAGTGGTTCGCTGGTAGCGGCTACCTGCCGACACGCAACTCTTCCTATAACCTGCCCGCCGCCCAGGACATCATGGCCAAGTACCCCGGGTTCCGCGTGGCTGCCGATATCTTCCAGAGGTCGCCGGTCACGCCGGCCACCCTTGGCCCGCTGCTGGGGCCCTTCAACGAGGTGCGGGAGGCGATGCTCCAAGGTCTGGAGGAGACGGTGGTTCGTGACAAGGACCCCGTCGCCGCCATCAACGACGCAGCCGAAGCAGCGAACGAGGTTATCGAAGACTACAACCGGCGCGTCGAGTAGAGCTTGGGGACGGCGAGGCCGAGGCTATGCATGACCGGCGAGCACAGGCCCGGTGGGTGGCGTTCTTCCTGCTGTGCTTGGCCGTCGTTGTGGGGTTGGCCGCCGCCTGCGGCGGTAGTGGTGGAGACGAAACCGGTGAGGTAACGACGCCCGGTCCCGGGACGGGCACTGCCGGCGCTCTCACCGCTGCTCCGAGCGGCGGCACCGTCGAGATCAGCTTCTGGCACTCTGAACAAGCCTCCAATCTGAACGCACTCCAGGCCCTCGCCCGTCGCTTCAACGACTCTCAAAGCGAAGTGAAGGTCAAGCTCGCCTTCCAGGGCACCAGCGACGAGAACATGGCTAAGGTGCTGACCTCCCTGCGGGGCGGCGACTTGCCGACCATCGCCTATCTGGACGAGGTGCAGGCCCAGCGGCTCATCGATTCCGGTGGCTTCCGGCCTGTGCAGGACTTCGTCGACCAGGAGAAGTACGATCTTTCCGACTTCGACCCGAAGACCATCCAGTTTTACACTGCAGACGGCAAGCTCTGGGCCATGCCGATCTCTATATCCGTCCCCGCCCTCTACTACAACGAGCTCGCCTTCAGCGAGGTGGGTCTCGATCCGAAGAAGCCTCCCAAGGACCTGCA
>Ga0315268_10007106_pt1 | contig 11827 bp, 7 predicted proteins | sample C1_top_MG_FD_204535 | JGI IMG/M metagenome (GOLD analysis project Ga0315268, IMG submission 204535) | Sediment microbial communities from Yellowstone Lake, YNP, Wyoming, USA - C1_top | ecosystem: Environmental > Aquatic > Freshwater > Lake > Sediment | place: USA: Wyoming | collected 2017-08-01 | reverse complement strand
TCCATTCGAGCTTATCCTCCCGGAGGTTGCTGAGATGGATGCCGCCCCGGTCAACCAGCGGGCCCGAGAGCCTGAGCTCCTCCGTCCGTTCGCCGGCGTTGAAGATGCGCATGAGATATCCCGGTCCGTCGGCGGCGGGCTTGAGGGCCGTGACGACGAACGGGCCGGAACCGATGGACAGCGGGAAGGCGGGGACCGGGCGCACCTCGTCCGCCGGGACGGCGACGAGAGGCCGCTCCGCCTCGAGGCCCAGCTTCTTCGCGATCTCCGTGCCCGATCGGGCGTGCGGCTGGACGGCGTAACGGAGGGTCACCGGGCCCTCCTGGTCGGCCTTGTAGTTCGTGTGCCAGTAATTGTTCATGACGTAGGAGAAAAGGAGGCTCGAGGGATCGAGCTTCCTCTTCCACACCCGCCTCTCGCTTTCGCGGGGGGTCTCGTCGGTGATGGCCCCGATCTCGACGAGCGGGGCGTCGAGGGCCGTCCAGCTCACACCGTATTCCTTGTTGGAGATGTCGACGCTGTCGCGGGCGCAGAAGAAATCCTTGCAGGCGCCGGCGATCTGGTCGGTCTCTGGCCGGACGAAACCCCAGCCGACGTCGACGCGGACGGCGCCGCCGGGCACGGCGAAGGGGAAAGCGATGTGGACGCCCTCCTTCTCGCGGATCTTTTCCTTGTCGATGGTGATGTAGAGGTCGAGACGGTCGAGACCTCTGACGACCCGGTATTCGCGGACGAGCCTTTTCGTGCCTGGGGCGTCCGACTCGACGATGAGGGAGGCCACAACAGGGCCCGTTTCACCGTTTCGGAACGTCACCTCGGAGACGGTCCTGGCCGACTCTGGATCCACCCCGGGAACATAAAGATAGTGGGCTAGGCCGGGCCCCCGGTTCGGGTCGACGAGCTCGTGGCCGGCGCCTTCCTTCCAGCGAAGGCTCCTGATCGCTCCCGAATCGCGATCGACGAGGGCCGAGATCAAGCCATTCGTGATCCCTGGTTCCCCGCCTGGAGTCAGGATGGAGATCCCGGAGGCTGCGTCGGCTCCGGAGGCGCCCTTCTCTGCAGCCCGCCCTTGGTCGATAAGATATCGCTTCGCGCCCAAGCCCGGTACGGCCTCGGCGATAAAGGCCAGCTCTCCGGTCCGGAGCCTCTGCGAGGGGACAGCCGTCCCCGAGGCGTCCCGGACGAGGTCGCCGGCCGCGCTGAGAGCCGCGGGCACCGTCACGAGGTCCGTCCTCTTCCAGGAGCAGGTGTTGACGACGTCGATGGCTTGCCGGCCGGCGGCGGCCCCTGGACCGCCTCCGCTTTCAACCGAAGCGGCCAGGATCTCGTTCGATAGCCGCTCGGCCCCGGCGGCGAACGCTCTTTTGTATTCCCATTGGGCCCGCGGCCCGTCCCCGTCCGGGTTCGAGATGCTATCGTGCGCTCCCCAGGTATGTTCGTTGAAAAGGAGGACCTGCCTCCAGGCCTCGGCGGCCTTGTCGACCGGGAAGCCGCCCTTCCCCAGGATGGACCAGAGCGCTTCGGCCTGGACGATCCGGTTGGCGCTCGTCCGAGCGGCGGCAGTTTCTCTCGCCGTCGAGGCCGCGCCGTCTTCCCAGTAGCCGGTGAAATCGCCGCGCACGACGGGCAGGGACTTGCCGTGGCGCCGCTCGAATTCGGCGAACATCTCGGAGGCCGTGGCGATGACGATCCTGGGCGAAACGTAACGCTCGTTCCATGCCCGGACGTCGTCGGCGAGGTTGGGGTCGGGGGGCCCGTTGTCGCCGCCGACCGTATAGCGGACCTGGACCATGGAGTAGGGGTAGCTCTTTGCCGCGAGTTCGTTCATGTACTCGATGATCCGGTAGGGAGGGGCCTTCCGCAGGGAACCCATGTTGAGGCCGTGGAACCAGGAATAGCCGCGCCCAGCCATCCAGAACAGGACCTTCTCCTGTCCCGACGGCGAGGCCCAGTAGAACGGCTTGTCGCCCCAGGCTTTAAGGGCCCAGCCGATCCTGTCCCCGCCGTCGGCGAGGCTCGGCATGTAATTGGGGCCACTCGAGACATATTTGACGCCGGCCAGGGCCAGGGCCGGGACGAACGACCAAGACTGGCCGGGGATGTCGGTGACCATGGCCGAGTCGACGGCCGTCCCGGCCGTCCGGCCGAGCCGCCGGGCGAACTCGGTCAAGTGGAGGAGCTCCTCGGGATGGCAGAGCCCGGTCAGCTCTCCCGCCAGGGTCGCCTGGAGGCTGAGGAAGCCCTTGCGCATGGCCTCGATGAAGGCCGTCTTTTCCCCTTCGGAGGCCTGGCGGAAGAAGGTCTCGACGGCCCAGGCCTGTTCGGTGTTCCACTTGAAGCGGGCCCCCTCGGGGTAGCTGGCGGTCTTCTCGGCGAGCGCGATGGCCTCGCGGAAATAGCGCCAATGATTCTTCTCGACGACGGGCTGGGGGTCCGAATACCCGATGTCGACGTGGGAATGGGGGAGAAGCCAGATCTCCCGGCGGACGACAGGCTTCAGAACGAGCTCGCCGCGCCGGACAGAGCCGTCGTCCAGGGCGACTTCGAGGGAGACGAGCCTCTCCTTGTCGACGGCGGGGAGCAGGAACTCCAGGGCGTTGTAGCCGAGCTTGAGCTCGAGCGTCGCTTTTTCGGCCTCGCCGCACGATACGACAGCTTTGGCCTCGGGGCCGAGGTGGCTCATCTCGACCCGGACGATCTGGAAGAGCTTCTCGCCGTCACGGACGAGGGCCTGCTCGCTCCGGGCCCAGACTTCGCGGCGCAGGTCATCGCGGAAGGCCATGACCCAGTCGTTCGAGCCGGCCTTCTCTCCCGTGATCCTGAGCCGGAAGGCATGCCCCGGACGGACGAGCGCGGCGGGAACGTCCAGCCACATGAAGCCGAAAAGCTCGTCGAACTGGTCGACCATGACCGTCTTGAACGACAGGGTGACACCCCCGGTCCCTGCCTCGCGCCATTCCCGGCGCGACGGATCGGCCGACGTCCGGAAACGCAGGACGGTCTTGCCGTCGACGGCGAGCTCGAAGGCGTGGGCGCCTTTCCCCGTGGCCAGCCCGGCCAGCCAGACGAAGGTCGCCGGCCGGTCGCCCCGGTCCGCCGGCACGGCCTCCGTCTCCCACTCGATGGCCGAGGTCCCGTCCGAGGCCCGGGCGATGAGGGCGGAGGAGATGTCGGGGTAGGGCGAGTTGTAGGACAGGGTCATGCCGGAAAGGGTCCGGCCGTAGCCCCTGAGCCATTCCGCCCCGGCCGGGACGGCCGAAGCGGCGGTGACGAGGGCCAGGAGGACGCGCGTCCCCGAGGCGGTCACGATCCGGCTCCCTTGGCCGGCCGTGCCGCGTTGAACTTGAAAGCCCAGGCATACCGGCAAGGCGGATTGGCGACGGCGCCGGGCGGGAGCGTCAGAAGGGCGCCCTTGCCGGCCTTTTCCCAGCGGACGGCTTCGCGGACGCCGAGCATCCGGACGGTCGTCCCCTCGGCGGGGACCGCCGACGTCAGCATGACCTTGGCCGGGGGCGAGGTCTCGTCCTCGTCGGCGAGATAGATGGCGTAGACCGTGCCGTCCGCGAGGGCGGTGAAGCATGTCTTCGCCTCCTTGTAGGGTGCGACCGGCCGGGTCTTGTAGATGGCCTCGCCGTTGACCTTCATCCATTCGCCGATCGCGCGCAGCCCGTCGAGCGCCTCGGGTGCGAACTCGCCCTCGGGGCTCGGCCCGATGTTGAGGAGGAAGTTGCCGCCCTTGGAGACGATGTCGACCAGGAGGTGGATGAGCCGGTGGGGCGATTTGTAGACGTCCTTGGGATTATAGGACCACGAGGTCCCCATGGTCATGCACGTTTCCCAGGCATAGGGGAGGGGCTTCTCCGGGATCTCCTGCTCGGGCGTGCGGTAGTTCTCGTAGCGGCCCGTGACCGTGCGGTCGACGACGAGCAACCCCGGCTGGTGGAGGCGGGCCATGGCCGCGATGCGGGGCATGTCGATGTCCATGTTCTTCGCGTTCTTGACGAATGTCCCCGGCGCCACCTCGACCATCGGGCTGGGCCGGACCCAGCCGCCGTCGAGCCAGAGGATGTCGAGCGGGCCGTATCCGGAGACGATCTCCTCGATCTGGCGGTAGGTGAAGTCGCGGAAGCGCTGCCAGCGCTCCGGGTATTTCTCGATGCTGTAGTTGACGTTGCGGTCGGGGGTGGCCCACTCGGGCGCCCAGAAGTCGGGGTGGTGCCAGTCGGGCTTGGAGAAATAGGCGCCGGCGCCGAAACCCTGGCCCCGGAACGCGTCGACGACCGCCCGGAAGACGTCGGCTTTGGGATTGGTGCGGAAGGGGACCTCGGGCCCGGTGATGCGGTAGTCCGTCTGCTTCGTGTCGTACATGGTGAAGCCGTCATGGTGCTTGGTGGTCATGACGACATAGCGCATGCCCGCGGCCTTGGCCGCCGCGGCCCACTGGACCGGGTCGAACTTCGTCGGGTTGAAGGTCCGCGGCAGGGCCTCGTAGGCCTTCTTGTATTCGACGTAGTCCGGCATGCCGCGGCGGCACCAGGGCTCGTCCTCGGAGCAGATGCTCCAGGACTCGACGACGCCCCACTGGCTGTACGGGCCCCAGTGCATCATCAGGCCGAATTTCCAATCCTGCCACTGGGCGAGCTTGGCCAGGACGAGAGGATCTGTCTCGCGGTCCGCGTCGGCGGCCTGGGGGGCGGCGCCGGCCCGGACCAAGGAGAGGGCCAGGCCGAGGATCAGAATGGCGGGCTCGATCTTCTTGTTCATGGTGTCCATCCTTGAGAGAGTTCAGCGAATAATTAGTACAAATCGCCCGGCCGCGCAAGAGCGGACGGGACCATGTCCTTGACGACCGGGGGAAGGGCTCGCGCGTCAATAGGCCGTTGTCAAAGGAAATACCAGGCCACAGGATGAGGCTTACCCGCCGCCGCTTGACATGATAATTAAGATATAATAAGATATTATTAAGATATATCTTTATAGACCTGTTACAGAGGAGGCCATGATGTTCGACAGGCATGATTTCCGTCATTGGGGTCCGGGACGGATGTTCCAGAAGGGCGATTTCAAGTACCTCATCCTTGACCTTCTCAAAGACAAGCCGCGCTACGGCTATGAGATCATCCGCGAGCTCGAGGACAAATTCCACGGCTTCTACGCGCCGAGCCCGGGGACGGTCTATCCGACCCTGCAGTACCTCGAGGATGTGGGTCATGTCACGTCCCACGAACAGGACGGCAAGCGGATCTACACCATCACCGAGGAGGGCCTCAAGTTCCTCGGGACGGAGTCCAAGACCGTCGACGACGTCTGGGAGAGGATGAAGCACGGCTTTGGCCACGGCTGGAATTCCGAGCTCCGCGACCAGTTCCGGGACGTGATGGGGGAGATCGCCGACCTTGGCCGGCTCATCGGCCGGCGGGCCCGCGGCATGAACCGCGACAAGCTTCGGCGGATCGGCGAGGTCCTGATGACGGCCTACGCCGAGGTCGAGAAGATCATCCGGGAAGAGCCGCCATCCGCCGCTTGATCCGGCCGGGGGCCTTGGCGGCTTCCGTCCGGTAGCGCCTGGGTCCGGGACCCGGGCCCGGTCACATCGAGCCCTTGACCGATTCCTGGGCGACCTTCTTCAGCTTGTCGTTGGCCAGGATGGCCAGGTCCACGCGCCGGTTCTGCTGCCGGCCTTCGATCGTGCCGTTGTCGCCGAGGGGCTGGTCCGGGCCGTAACCCTTGACCGTGAACCGGGCGGATTTCACGTTGGCGCCGGCCAGCTGGGCGGCCACGGACTTGGCCCTGTCTTCGGACAGGGTCATGTTGTGGTCGTGGGTCCCGGTGATGTCGGTGTGGCCCTCGATGAGGACGTTCGTGTCCGGGTACTTGTTGAGGATCACGGCCAGCTTGTCCAAGTTCTGCCGGCTGGCGTCGCGGAGGTCGTATTTGTCGACGTCGAAGAGGAGGCCCGAGTCGAAGGTGATCTTGATGGCCTCGCCGACACGCTCGACTTTCGCGCCCTGGAGGTCCCGCCTCATCTCGGCCGCCTGCTTGTCCATGTAGCGGCCGATGTAAGCGCCGGCCGCCCCGCCGACCGCGGCCCCGATAATGGCGCCGAGGAGCGTGTTCCCCGCGGCCGCGCCGATCGCGCCGCCGACGACGGCGCCGCCGGCCGCGCCGATGACGCCTCCCTTCGCCGTCTTGCTCCAAGTGGCGCATTGGACGGTGAAGACGACGAGGCAAAGGACCAGCAGTCCGGTCAACACTCTTTTCATGTCAATTCTCCTTTTCTCCCTTTGGTCGGCCCCGGCCGCAGAAGATTGGGCCGGGGTCCTCAGGCCGCTTCCGGGGCCTATTTTTTGGCGTGCTTCGCCAGGTAGTCCATGATGACGTTGGCCATGAGGTTGACGCCGATGGGGATGCTGGCCTCGTCCGCCACGAAGGTGGGGGAGTGGACGGCCGTCTTCTCCCTGTCGGCGGGGATGACGCCCAGGCCGAGCATGACCGCCGGCGCGAGCTTGCCGAAATAGGCGTAGTCCTCTCCGCCCATCTCAGGCAGCTCTTCGACGAGGGCGGACTTGCCGCCCAGGATGCGCTCGGCCACCGGGAGGACCTCCTTAAGCAGGCCCGGGTCGTTGTAGACCGACGGCGTCCCGAACTCGTAGCTCAGGTCGAACGACGCCCCGGCGGTCCCGCAGATGCCGGCGATGAGCTTCGTGATCTTGTCCTTGAGGAGATCCCGCTGGTCCTCGCCGTAGTTCCGCACGGTCGCCTCGAGCGCAGCCGAGCGGGGGACGATGTTGGGGGCGGAGCCGGCGTGGAACGAGCCCACGGTGATGACCGTGTTGTGGTTGACGTCCATCTCCCGGGAGATCATGACCTGAAGGGCCAGGACGACCTGGGCGCCGACGACGATCGGGTCGACGCAGAGCCAGGGGTTGGCGCCGTGGCAGCCCTCGGACTTGATGACCAGCCGGAAGCCATCGACGTTAGCCGAGGAAAAGCCGGGCGTATAGCCGATCTTTCCGGCCTTGAGCGTGTCGTCGACGTGGTAGGCGAAGAAGGCCTGGGGCTTGAAGTCCTTGAAAGCGCCCTGCTGGATCATCAGGTCGGCCCCGGCGCAGCATTCCTCGCCGGGCTGGGCCACGAAGAGGACCGTGCCCGGGAGGTCGGCCCTCATCCGGGCCAGGACGGCCGCCGTCCCGAGCAGGACCGTGGTGTGGATGTCGTGGCCGCAGGCGTGCATGAGCCCGACCTCGCGGCCCTGCACGGTGGCCTTGTCCTTAGACTCGAAGGGCAGGCCCGTTTCCTCGGTGATGGGCAGGGCGTCCATGTCGCCCCGCATGGCCACGATGGGCCCGGGCTTGCCGCCCTTGAGGATGCCCAGGACGCCCGTCGTCCCGATCCCGGTCCGGACCTCCAGGCCGAGCTTGCGGAAGTAGTCCGCGACCAGGGCGGAGGTGCGGAGCTCCTGGAGCCCGAGCTCGGGATGGCCGTGGATGTCCTCCCGGATGGCGATGAGCTCGGGCGCAAGCTTGTCCGTCAGGGCCTTGATCTTCTTTTCGGCGGCGGTCGCGGCGGAAAAGAGGGAACCGGCGAGCGACGCGAGGATGAGGAATGAGGCGAGGCCGGCGGGGGCTTTCTTCATCGGGACCTCCATGGTTCGGTTCTGACCGAGGGAGGTATGTTATCCCAAAGCCATCCGGGCTTCAATCGGGGCGGGGGCTTTGGGAGCCAGAATAGGTGGCACTGTCCCCTTTTTCTTCCATTCTTCTATGCAGGGGCCCTTTCGGGCCCGTTTGAGGATTTTGAGGAGGTAAAGGGGGCAAGGAGGGCCTGGAGAGGAATCCCCGTAATCCTGCTCCATTTCTCGCAATAGCCTTGGATGAGGCCCTCCTTGCGATGGCCCCATCGTCGCAGGACGTCGGGATCGGGTCAATCGTCCTTCCGGGCTAATCGGAGGGGGATAATCTGGGCCGGTTCCTCACCCCGAAAGGGGACTCCCGGTCTTGCCCGGCTAACCAGAGAGCAAGACGGGGTCAAATCTACCTTTTATTACTTTCTGATAAAAGGTAGATTTGACCCCATCTTTCTAAATAAGTATGATGAGGGAAAATCGGAGGAGGGAGGTCAGTGTGAACGTCAAGAAATTCGTCGAGACCCAGATCGAGGAGATCCGCAAGACCGTCGGGAAGGGCAAGGCCATCTCGGCCCTGTCGGGGGGCGTCGACAGCGCCACCTGCACCGTCCTGGCCCACCGCGCCCTGGGCTCCCAGCTCAAGTCGGTCTTGATCGACCACGGCCTGATGCGGGCGGGCGAACCCCAGGATGTCGCCAAGATCTTCGCCGGCCTGGGCATCACCGTCGACATCGCCGACTGGAAGAAGCCCTACTTCGCCGCCCTCAAGGGCAAGGAAGACCCGGAGGAGAAGCGCAAGGCCTTTCGCTATGCCTTCTACAGCTCCTTCGGCAAGGAAGTCCTCAAGAGCAAGGCGACCTTCCTCATCCAGGGGACCATCGCCGCCGACATCATCGAGACCCAGAAGGGCGTCAAGACCCAGCACAACATCCTCGAGCAGATCGGCATCGACCCCGAGAAGGGCTTCGGCTTCAAGGTCGTCGAGCCCCTCAAGGAGCTCTTCAAGCACGAGGTCCGGCTGGTGGCCAAGGAGGTCGGCCTGCCGGAGAAGATCTACAACCGGATGCCCTTCCCCGGCCCCGCCCTGGCGACGCGGATCATCGGCGAGGTCACGCCCGAGCGGGTGGACCTCGTCCGGGCGGCCACGGTCATCGTCGAGGAGGAAGTGGCGCCGCTCAAGCCCTTCCAGGCCTTCGCCGTCCTGCTCGCCGACCGGGGCACGGGCATGGTCGACGGCAAGCGGACCTTCGGCCACATCGTCATCATCCGCTCGGTCGAGAGCCGGGATGCCATGACCGCCGAGCCGTCGCCCATCCCCTTCGACATCCTGGTCAAGATGTCCCAGCGGATCACCAAGGAGATCCCTCAAGTCAGCCGGGTGGCCTACGAGCTGACGTCCAAGCCGCCGGCGACCATCGAATACATCTGACGTCCGGTCCAAGGAGGAGCCATGCCCTACGCCGGCAAAAAGAAAGCGGGTGCGCCCGCGCTCGGGGTCTTCGTCCCCTGCGATCCCCGGATCGACGAGGAATCCCGGACGCGGGCCTTCAACATCGGCAGGATGACGGCCGGACTGCTGGCCGGGCGGCTCCGGCTGCCCGACGGCGGCGCGCCCAATATCTATTATTGCTTGCACCTCGTCGACAGCGAGCGGACGGCCGACGCCGCGGCCCGGGAGCTCAAGGAAGCGGGGGCCGAAGGGATCTTCATCGTCCCCGACACCTGGTTCTTCCCCGGCAAATCGGCCCTGGCCCTGACCGCCCACTTCCCCCCTTCGACCCCCATCGCCTGCGTCGGCGGCAACAACGCGCCCAAGCCGGGGGTGGTCGGCATCGACGCCCTGGTCGGGGCCTACGCTCAGACTGGCCGGCTCTGCCCCATGGTCATCGGGAACATGCCCGAGACAGGGATGGACCCCGAGTTCGACAAGAAGACACAGGAGGAGGTCGTCGACCTGGCCTACGCCATGCTGACCAAAGTGGCCCTGCAGGGCCGGCGCTACCTCTCCGTCGACACCGACTCCATGCAGATGGAGACGGCCCTCAACCACGTCCACGCCGCCCGTCGCTTCTTCGGCCTCGAGAGCACGCGAGAGTCCATGAAGCTCTTCGCCGACATGCTCCACAAGAAGGGCGGCTACAAGCCGGCCGAGCTCAAGGCGCTCCGGGACTGGGTCCTCAACGTCAAGTTCAAAGGCCGCATCTTCACCAACACGGACGACATCAAGAAGTACCGCCGGGCCATCCACACCGGCGCCGCGGTCAAGGCCCCGGCCCTCACGGCCGCCGACCAGGCCAAGCTCGACGAAGGGTTGGCTCTCTATCTCATCATCCGGGACTACATGAAGGACGTCAACGCCGTGGGCGGCGGCTGGACGAGCCAGCTCGCCTGGGGCTCGGACCGGCGCGGCATCCCCTTGACCACGGCCGACATCGCCGAGTCGCTCTTCAACTCGACCCAGGACCACACGGGCAAGAAGACGGTCGTCCCCTTCGCCACCGAGAACGACATCCAGGCCCTCCTGACCATGATCGCGTACTGCTACCTCTCCGGCGGCAAGCCCACCCTGTTCATGGACTTCCGCAAGGTCTACGAGCCCTGGGAGATCGAGCGGAACGCCCGGGCCCTGGGCATCAACCTGGGGAAATTCCGGAACGAGCCGTGGGTCCTCCGCGGCTTCATCGACGGCGACAACTCCGGCTCGGGCTCGCTCGACTACGGCGACAAGTGGTTCCTGTTCAAGGCCGTGGAGTACTATTTTCCGGGCCTGGGATTCTCGGTGAGCTACCTCTCGCCCAAGGGCATCAAGGGCGTCGCCGGACGGATCGCCTACTCCGACCTCGGCGGGATGTTCACCATGGTCCAGGACGAGGCCCAGAGCGTTGAGCTCCCGGCCAAGCTCGCCGAAAAGGTCTGCCACGCGTCCGATTACACCTGGCCGCACACGTTCCTGACCTTCGACCACGTCCCGGCCAGCCAGGCCAAGATGGGCATGCCGGCGAACCACTTCCACATGGTCACGGACCTGCCGCGGCGGCGCTGGCAGCACTTTTCGGACTACGCCAATATCCTGAACTACCGCTGGGAGAACGCGAAGGAATTCGTCGAGGGCTTGGATCGGCCTTTGCCCATGCTCTACCGCACGAACGGCGGAGAGACGGCGGCCAAGATGATGCTCGCGGGACGGAGGTAGGGGAGAGGTTACGATGCGGATCCAATTCTCGAGCGTGATGGTCGACGACCAGGATAAAGCGCTGAAATTCTACACGGAGAAGCTGGGGTTCGTGAAGATGGCGGATATCCCCATGGGGGAATACCGGTGGTTGACCGTCGTTTCCCCCGATGGCCCGGAAGGCGTCGAGATTGTTCTGGAGCCGACCGCGTTTCCCCCGGCTAAAGTCTATCAGAAGGCGCTGTTCGAGGCCGGGATCCCGATCACGGCCTTCACGACCGCCGACGTTCACGGGGAATTCAAGCGGCTCCGGGAGCGTGGCGTCGTCTTCAGGGGCGAGCCCGTCGACTCGGGGCCGGTCATTCTGGCGATCTTCGAGGATACCTGCGGGAATCTCATCCACCTGGCCCAGCCGAAGTAGGCAAAAGGATTGGCGCGAGGCTGGCCGGACCGGGAGGTTTATCCAGTCCGGGGTGTGCTGAGCTGAAGAGTTCGGCCGCGGCTGTCCTTCCGGTCAGAACGGATCCTCTTCCGGTTCTTTACCCGCCAGGACCTCGAGGAACCGACCGATCGAGAGGGGCGCGCTCCCCTCGTAGTGATTGTTGAGGTTGAGGTAGGTCAGGACCTTGTTCCGGGCGTTGGCCCGGACGATCTTCGCGGCGGCCTTGAGGCCGGCCGGCTTCGGGGCCACGATCTTGTTCCAGACTTCGCCCGTCTCGCCCTCGATCTCGAGCCTATCCCCGCCATGGAGCCGGACGACCTGGAAGGCCGCGGTCCGGGGCTTGAAGCTGTCGAAGATCTGTCCGATGGGCGGCATGTAGTAGCCGTCCAAGTAGACAAAGCCCAGTCCATGGTCCTCAAGGAACTTGAAGAAGGGCGGCGTGAAATAGTTCGGATTGCGGAGCTCGACCGCGAATTGAAATCCGCGCGGGGCTTTTTCGATGAATTCCCCGAAGCGTTCGAAAAAGACCTCCTTGGAGGCCATCTTCTGGCGGTTCAGGTACTCGAACTGGAACATGACCGGCCCA
>Ga0315268_10007105_pt1 | contig 11828 bp, 11 predicted proteins | sample C1_top_MG_FD_204535 | JGI IMG/M metagenome (GOLD analysis project Ga0315268, IMG submission 204535) | Sediment microbial communities from Yellowstone Lake, YNP, Wyoming, USA - C1_top | ecosystem: Environmental > Aquatic > Freshwater > Lake > Sediment | place: USA: Wyoming | collected 2017-08-01 | reverse complement strand
TGGAGAAACAGAGTCTGCCTGGCGTCTCCGACGTGTCCGAGACACCAGACCAGCGCCATCACCGCGCCGCGATAAAAAGCCTGTTCTTCCGGCGATGGCAGGCTCTTGCGCAACTCGTGCAATTGCCTGATTTGCTTTCTGATCGTGTCAGGTTTCAGCATGGGCGCTTCCTCATTTTGCCGGTTGCGGCTGCAGGCGAGTCCCTGTATGTGCCCACTTGGTTTGGTCTATATAGGGCATCATCGCTTGACCCCACCTCGCGCTCTATTTGATTTCTGCTCGCAATGCATCGTAGGCTGGTCGCATTCCCATCGGCGTCCATAACGCATAGAGAGAATTGGGATCGCCCGCGTCGCTGTAGTAGTTGAGATTCCAGACAATGGTGAGCCTGAGGACGCCTGGATGCGCCTTTGCCCAGTGCACACCATCCACCAGCCACTGCGCCTGTTGATCAGGCGTCGTTTTGGAAGCCCACTGGAACCCTTTGGGCGTCTTGCCGTTGACCGGTGTGGCAACACCGAACTCGGTCAGGCAAATCGGTCGGGATTGGCCCACCAGTGTCCAGTAAGTCAGGATCAATTGCTCAAACGGTGAACCAGGGAGCAGGGGCGACGATGTGCCGTCGTTAAAGTGCGCGCCAATGCAGTCGGCGTAGTGCGCCGCGTCAGTCCCGATCCGCCGCATGTAGTCCAGGTCGTCAATCGCCATGCCCCAATCATTCCAGCGCGTCGGGGCAAGCCCGGCGCTGATCACCATGATCCGAGAGTCCACGCGCTTGATGGCCTGGCTCGCGGCGATCAGCATCTGCACGTAATAGCCTGGGTTCAGATTGTCGCCCCACTCAACCGCCAGGTTGGGCTCATTGAAGATTTCGATGGCATGAACCTTGCCGCTGTACCGTTTCACCATGTTCGTCACGAAACCCGCGAACAGGTCGGCGTCGGGCGGGCCAGCCTCGCCCGCCGTCCAAGTTTTGGCCCAACGCGGCGCGGTCGTCACACTGAGCAACACCTTAAGGCCTCTGGCATGCGCCTGGTCTACCACATCGTCAATGCACTTCCAGGCATACGCGCCTCGCACTCCTTCGATCTCATCCCATCTGACTTGCTGCTTGACCCAACTGAAGCCGGCGCGCGTGACAAGCTCTATGGCATCCGCCAAAGGATAGCCACAACCATGAATCTGCAAGCCGAATTCTGGCGGCGCTGATGGCGCTGGCGATGCAGGCACAGTCGTGCTGACAGGCTCGGGAACAATCAATGAGCTCACAACAGGAGCGGCCGGGGTTGCCGGTGGCAGCGGGCGCTCCTGAACAGCCTGGGTTGGAATAGCAATTGCCGGTTGAGGCGCACGGCAGCTATTCGCCAGGGTCGCCATCAGCAGGAGGCCGATCATCAATCGCTTCAATTCAACCTCCGGGGCGCAGCCGAGGGATGATGTTCTGCTGGCATTCGTGTTACCAATGTGATTGCTGCCATACCGAAACGACGGTGACGAAGATGATCGCAACGAACAATACCGCGCAGCCCACTCCGAGTGCAATGCGTTGCAGCCGGTCGAGCCTGGCCAGACGCCCGGCAAGCCAGCTGGATGGTTTGCTGCGCGGCAGAATTGGCGCTTCCATTCGCCACGATTCGCCCGGCGGCGCGGGCACCGGACTGCCTGATACGTCTGTCTCAGGCACCACTGGTTGTGCAGCCGGCGCGAGAGCCTGCGGCGTAGGTTCTTGGAGATCCAGTCCTGCCGGCGCATCGGCACGCGGCACGGTCAGCACAACCTCCGCAACAGGTGTAGCGGAGACTTGTCGAGGTTGCGCTGAAGTGGATTCCGTAATCGCACCACAGACAATCTCTTGAGGCTCGGTCGCGCCAAACGCTTGAATGTGTGCGATGACTTGCTCGAGTCTGCCGGCAACGAGGCCAAGTCCTTCTCGCGCCGAATCCGGCAACTCGCCTTCCAGCAGGATACGAATGTATCCCTGTATGGCGGCCAGCGGCGTTTGCAGGTCGTGCGCAAGACGGCCGAGGTCACGGCGAGATGCCTGAGACAACCGGAGATCGGCCAGTGCGGTGTCCAGTTGCGCCATTTGCGCGCGCATCGCCTCGATCATCCGCAGGTTTTCCACGACGACGCCCAGGTGTTGGCCCAGTCCCAGCATCAGATGGACCTCGTCGTCCGTGAAGGCGCGATACCGGGGCGCGGCAACGGTCAGTGCGCCGATAGTGCGCGCACCGCTGGCTATGGGGACTGCGATCGCGCACACCTGGGCGCTGCCGCCCGAGAGGGCACGCAGGTAGCCCGAGTCGGCCGGCCCAACCATTCGAGCCGGTGCGCCGGTCTTGATTGCTTCTCGCATCAGGGTGTCATCTCCCAGAATGTCCAGCGAGCTGTCATGCTCAGATGCGCCTGAGCCTCGCGCACACGCCAGAACCAGTTGACGACTGTCAGGCTCAACCAGGTGAATCACTCCCACTGGCAACTGCAGGTGAGTCAGGAGCAGGTCGAGCGGATCACCCAGAGCCGTCTTGAGGGCAAAGCTCCGGTTGGCTCGCGACATCGCTTCGGTCAGCACTCGTAACCCACGCGTGTGACGGGCGATCTGCCAGCGGGCCAGTGTGTTGTAGGCGAGGGTGGTCAACTGCAAGACGATCAAGATGACCACGACGAGTCCTGCGATCTGCACTGCGAAGGGCAGATGGCCCGACACTTGAGCGATCTGAGTGAACAAGGATACGATTGATTCTGTCATATCTAGCGTTGCTCCAAAAAGCGCAGCAGTTCCTGACCCTGGTAAACGACTCGTCCTCGCACCCGCGCCGGTTTGATCTGGCCGTTCTGCGCCAGCCGCCGCAGCGTGCGCGTCGAGACGTTGAGCAGCCGTGCCGCCTCATCCGCCGGGTAGGCGATCTGCGCCGAGATCTCGCGCTGGAGCGGCGTGGCCGCGGAACAGGTCGAGAAGTCCGCGCCCAGCACACGCAACAATGTCTCGCCCAGGTACACCCGGCGGCGGCCCGTGTCCACGAGTCGCGCGCCGGACGCTTCGAGAAGATCGTCCAGCTCCAGGCCGGTCATGCGCATCAGTTCAGCCGCTTCGTCGCGGGTGTAAACTTGATAGCGTTCAATGGGGTGTCGTTCCACAGATTCTCTTTCCTTTCCTGCGCATCAGGGTTCATCCTTTTCCAGGTTGGCGAGACTGGCGATTCGACGCAAGGGCCTGTTCACGGAGCAGTCGCCTGAAACGAGCCTCAGCGCTCTCCTCACTGGCCCGAGCTGCAGGCGGCAGCGTAAAGCCCGCTGCGGCATAGGCCGCCAGCGCGATCCTGTAGCTCAACAGATTGGACGCCGTCCCGCCCAGTAAGCGCACGCCGACCTCGCGTTCGCGGACGCGCAGCCACTCGCCGTTCGGAATCACGCCTCGGCGGGCCAGGCTGTCGATCTGACGCTCTGTGGCCTCGGTATAGCGCCAACGCCGTTCGCGCGCCGACAGGGCTGGCTCAGTTTTGTCTTCCATCCAGGTCGAAGCGATCGAGAGCAGCGCGTCGTAGTCGCGATCCCAATCCACTGGTTCACACGTCCCGTCGTGAATCCAGTACAGAGTGAAATCTTCAGCATGTTGTCGTTGCCACTCGAGCCTGGCCTGCATTCTCGCATCTGCCAGCGCCGTTCGCGGTGATGGCGTTGGGGTCATTGACGTGACGGCGCGACCGGCGGGCGGCATCAGCAATGCGTATTGCTGGTGAGCCAGAGCGGCTACACTGCGTCCCTGGAAGCTGTACCATGCGACGGGGCTGCTCTTCCTATCGGTCGCCAGCAGATTCGTTACCTCTGTCCAGTAGCGCAAAGTCTCGGGCCCATCGCCGGTTGCAGGCTCATCGGTCAATTCCGCTTCGCGGCGCATCCCCGCGATGCCTGCTTTCACGGCGCGCTGATAGGCGGGACTCTCCATCATATCGTCCAACGTGAACAGGGTCTGTCCGGTCCCCGTCACGTCGACGACGGTCGCCTTGACCTTGCCGGGCGACAACCGCAATACGCGCCCGACAATCTGGGTATACAGCACGGGCGACTTGGTCGGGCGAGCCATGATGAGACCTTCGGCGCACGGGATGTCTATGCCCTCCGTGAACACGCCCACGTTGACGATGACGGACATCTGCTGACGAACAAAGGCGGCGATCGTCTCGCGCCGCCGGTCATCCGGCGTCGTCCCGACGATGAGGCCAGCCGAGATGCCGGCCTGCCTGAATTCTTCCCTGACCGCCTCGGCGTGCTTGACGGTCGCGCAAAATATCAGCGTCGGAAGGCCGGCCAGGAATTCCCGGTACAACTTGACCAGCATATCGTTGAAGGCCGGTGAGTTGAGCATTGCCCCCAGCGCCTCGTCCACAAAGTCGCCGCTCTGGCACCGGACACTGGCCAGGTTCAGGTCGGTGTTGACCCGAATCCCCTCGGGCGAAACTAAGTAACCGCTGTCGACGGCCCAGCGTATCGAGCGGTAGTAAGCCAGGGTGTACATCTTCGACAGGTCATTCTGGTCGTGCCTCACGGGCGTGGCTGTTAGCCCCAAGTGTCGAAGTGCCGGCGTGCTCCGTTCGAGCGCTTCCACTACGTCACGATAGCCTTTCGCCATTGCATGATGGCATTCGTCAATCGTCAGGAAACCGAACGTGCCGCTGCACTGCAGTCTGCGCAGCAATGCCAGGGGCGCGTCCGTGTGTCCTACCAGGGATTGGACGGTGGCCACGACGATGCGCCGGTCGTCTTCACACTGCCCGCCCATGACGATCCCCACGTGTCCGGCCCAGTGCGGCAGACGCAGCCTGATCCGATCGGCGGTCTGAGCCGCCAGCTCGCGGCGATGAGTCAGGAACAGTACGCGGCCGGAGGGGTCACGTTCCTGCATACGTCGTATCAAGTCCACAGCCACTTCGGTCTTGCCGGTTCCTGTGGGCAGCGAAACCAAGGCGTGGCGATGCCCGGCCTGCCAGGCGGCCCATACGGCATCGGCAGCTTCCTGTTGATAAGGATGCAGATGGAAACCTGTCTGGCGATATGTCAGCGCACTCTCACGCAGTTGTTGGCGATAGGAAACAAAATCGGTCATTGAGTTGCTTTTTCAATCGAATGAGGCTGTTCCCGAAAGACACGAGTGCCCTGTGTATGGTGCATGCGATCTCATCCTGCCATGTTGTGGTACGGTTGCCTGGACTCGGCGTGGTTGTGAAATCTCGTCATGCCAGTCCACGCCGATCGTGGCTCCGTCAAACATAGCTATACCGAACCCCGCCTCGCCCTTGCCTGGCCAGACCAGGCCACGCCCTGCCTTGCCCCGCCCGGCCTGACCGAACCCGACCCCGCCAGATCAACATATTCCGAATGAGTGCACCCGGGCCCTGCCACACCCGGCCCCGCCCAGGCTGAGCATGCCTCGCCTTGCCCGGCAGTAGCGTGCCTCGCCCATCGCGGTCTCGCTTCGCCTCACGGCGATCATCTACTGTTCACAGGTTCCCAACCGGTGACCATACACCGGCCAAAGGCCCCTTTCTTCTCCGGCCGAAAGTCAAGCAGGCCGACCCGCGAACCCATATCGTCCACGATTTGCCGCACCTGTTTTTCGCTCAACAGCACCTCGTCGTATTCCAGCGTGAACGAGATTTCCCAGCCGTCTTTGAGCATGGGGCGATGCCGCATGACGCGGCCTTTCGTGGCTGCAATCACCACGGGCCGGCTGTCAATCTCATAGACCCTGGTCCCCAGACCCAGCCGCATCGGCGAGACGAAAATGGACGCGGCCGCTACACGTTGAAGACTCGCGCGCCCTTTACCCTTACTGTACGCGGCGGCATTGATCAGGGCGCGTTGCACGTTCACGCCCGGAATGTACAACTCGCCGTCCCGGTCAGGATCACGATACGCGGAATACTCGGCCTGTTCCTCGGGCGTCATTTTGTCGAGCCCCTCGATCGGCGTCATGGGGTACTGGTGCATCAACAGAGGGGCTACGCCTTTCATCGCGACACGAATCGCTTTCATGTGATTCTCCTCTCATCGAATATTGGACGAACTCGAATCTGTTCCTGTTGGACAGAATATGATGGGCGCTTGCCCTCGCCACTCCTTTCTCAAGTAAATCCGGCCAACGGTCTGCAGCGCGGCCACCGTCATTGACTCGCCGTTCCCAGAATGTTCCAACCGCCGTCGGACGTGCATTCCATCCAGTAGGGGCATCCTTTGCACTGCCAGGCTGACACGGCCAGACGGGGCACTCCCATTCCTCTCTGCGTTGCCTGGCAGGCCGTAACCAGCGCGGCCAACGTCCAGGGCGGGATCGTTTTCCCGAACACTTCGGAAGTCTTGCCGGTGCGCACGTACCGCACGACGACGCTCTCTATACCGGCCGGCCATCGGTCACTGTGGGCGTGCAGCGCCGCGATGACGCGCAGGTCGTGACGCAGATGCCAGTACGATTGCGCGGCTGGCGCAAAATCCCAGAACTCCAGCACGGCCAGATCGTCTTTGCCGGATACAGCCAGGTCAACCGTTCCGACCAGGCCGGCGCCATTGGGCAGGGTCACGTCGAACGGTATGTGAACGCCAAGAATCTCAGACGGTTTGTGCCGGGGAAAGCGCAATGCGAACTCCACCGTATCGGCGTAGAGATCGGCCAGTGACTGCTCGTTCGTCAGGGCGATGGGCGCTCCGCCGGCCGCCTGATCGACTTCGGCTCGCAAGCCCAGCAAGCCTTTCTGCTCGGACAACTGGCGATACGTCTCGCTCATGCGCGGGGCTTTATACATTTCGCCATTCGGCTTTTTGATCTGACCGGTCAGGAACGGGAGTGTGATTTCCAGCCGCAGACGAGCGTAGCGCTCCAGTGCCGCATAGCTGCCGGTGATGCCCCAGCTTGCCAACCTGCTTTGCCACTGCGCCTGAATGCCTTCCAACTGCGATGAAACATGGCCCGAGTAGAACGAAGACAGTCCCTCGCGCACGATGTCCTGAACGAGCGTGTCGCACGTTACCGGAGGCATCAGACCCGTCTGGTATTTCCAGACGTGCTCCATCGAACAACGCGCAAAGGCGAGCACTTCGTCGAGATCCATCGCGCGGGCAGGCGCTGCGGTGACTGTCTCGGTCACTGGCAGGTCTTGCGGCATCTCAACGAGTGTCTCACCTTCCGGATCGCAGGGCGAAGGATCGCCGATGTAGAACCGGCCTGGATCGCCCAGTGCAGCTTTGAAATCGCGCCATGTTTTGTCCGCATCGTGCTGGCATTTGGCGCCCAGCGCGCCGTCATCGCTCTGGCAAATGCCACACTCAAAGTTGGGGTTCGGGTCGGCATGGACCGGACAGATGCGCAGGTTGTACCAGGTCGTGCCTTTCTTGTGCTTGACGCGATAATCACGGCCTTCCACCAGCCCCGCTGCGTTGAGGTAGGCGGGAACATCCAATCGCCGCCCAACCGTCACGTGTGTAACTGTTCGCGGTACGGTCACTCGCGTGGGTTCTGCGGCCTGACCGGCCAGCCAGTGAAGCCGTTCGAGACTGACTGGTTCTGGCAACGTATCGGGCAAGTCGAGGTGCGAACGCCGGTGGGGACGGTCGGGCATGTTCTCGCCTTTGCGTGCCAGCGTCCCATACAGCTTGCACAGGCGCGCCGGGTTGAACACCTTGCGGTCAATGTCCACGGCTTTGTCGCCGAAGCGGGCCGCCAGCACGGCGAGGCAGCGCTGCATCAAGTCCGTGTGTTCTTCGTCGTTGGGCAGGTTGTCCAGCCGGTACAGCAGGTGAGCACCGTTGCCCGACATGCCGCATAGGCCGGGCGGGAAACCCGCCTGGTCGAGCCATTCGACAACTTGCTCGCGACGGGCCAGCGCCATGTGCAACTCTCCGTCCGAGGACGATATGCCCGACGGTCGCTGCGGGTCCAGGTCTATGAGCAGCCAGCGGCGGTACAGGATGTCTGTGTCGCTTGTGGTGTACTTGACCCACTGTGCAAGGCGGTTACAACTGCGCGCCAGCAATGCCGGTTGCACCGGGTTGAGCGTAAAGTAGATGGCCTCCGCGCGGCCATCATAGACCGCAACGGCGGCAGCCAGCCGGTCGAAATCGTCAAAATATCCGCTGACGTGACCGGCTCGCTGGACGCCGAGCACGCGCGCTTCGATCACGTCGCCCGTGACGCACAGAGTCCCGACGACGCGAGCGATGTAGGCCGGGTCTACGTGGCTAGGAAGTTCCATACATGATCCTGTGAGGAAACATATCGTCAGGTCGCGCCAGTGGATCCTGAGGCAACAGCAGAAGAGGTTCAATCGGCGGCAGCTCATCCGGATAGAATTCGGCCTGCGCGATGGGCCAGGTTGCCAGCGGCCAGAAAGAGTCGCCCGGCTCTATTTCAGCCACCACGGCGCAACACCGCATCTGGTCAGGCGACACAGGCAGTCCGTCGAACGGACATTCGATGCAGTACACTGGATAGTCATGTTCGACGACGATGATGCGCACTGCGGACCTGGTGAATTGAACGACAAAAGTGGAGCACGCCTTGAGGCTTTCAGCCAGTTCAATGGCTTCCAGCGTGTCGGCGACGAGGCAGAGACAACAGGCCTGAGCCTGCCAGATCACGTTTACACAGATGTCCAAAAGCGTTTTGTCCAATGCCGTTCTCCCTCACACTTGCTGACCTTGCGGCTCAGCGCCCGGCTCAACGGAACCCAACGGGAATCCGTTGAGCCCATGACTGTCTGTCGAATCCTGGCCCGTGAAAGCGGCCCCATTCTCTACAAGTCTCACTTGCACGCATGTCTTGCACGCGTCTTTGACCAGGACAGCCAACTGTTCTGCCTGACCTGCGTCTGCCAGAACCAGGATGGTCGTGGTCAGGCCGCGCCACGTATTGGCAATGCCAGTGACCTTGTCAATGTACAGGCCTTTCGCGCGCGGGCTGTCCAGGAGGCGGGTGTAACATGGCCCCAACACGCGCTCAAAATTCATGGCGTCGCACTCGTGGTTGCTGCGCCCGTCCATGATCATGTTCACTTCATGCGCCAGGGCCAGATCGAATACGTCGAGCGCCTGCATCTCACTTGCTTCTGCTATCAAAATACTCACGGTTGCACCTGAACGATTCTGCAATTGATCTTTCCGGGAGTGTGCAGATTGGCCTTCACACAGCAGGACGGGCCATCAGTTCCAGCTTTTTCCTGGCATCTTCCCATCCCAAGGGGGACAGCCCCAATTGCCTTTGCAGCCTGTCGCCCGCCACGCCTGCGCGAAACTGAGTGAGGGCATAGGTCCAGCGCAGCCGCTCCGGTGAGAGGCGCACCGGCAGTTCGGCTACACGGCCAAGAGCGGCGATGTCTTCCTTCAAAACCTTGCGGTCGACAGGGAACAATCGCCCTTCGCGGATGTCGTAGGCCTGTTGATACTGCTTGAGCGCCTCGACCAATTCGGTTGGCGCATTCATGCCGCGTCGCTTGGCAAAATGACGCCGGTCGGCAGGCCGGATGTACACCACAGGCTGGGCCGGGTCAGTTGCATCAATATCGCTGACCTTGAGCGCCTCGACTTCCATGAGGCGCAGCCCCAGGTCCAGCATAAAAATCAGCAGGAGACGTGGACGTGGCCGGGCGTGATTGTCGTCGGCCGCCAGGCGACGGGCCGCTTGCCTCAATTGGTCAGCCTGTCCAGGAAAGAGATAGTCCGGCAAGGGCGACTGTCCCTTCGGCGGGAACGCGTGCTGGGCCGGGTTGACGGTCAACACTTTCGCTTCCAGCAGTGCTGCAAAGAAAGCCCGCACGGCTGTTCCGTGCAACTCTATGGTCTTCGAGGCTCGCCGCTCTGCCTGGCCTTTACGGGCATCGTAAGCGAAAAACCGCAGCACGTCATCTGACGTGATCGAGTTCAGCGTGCGTTTGGCGTCAACGTAACGCGCGAACAGAGTGGCGGCTTTGAGATAACTGGCGCGCGTGTTGTCGGCATGGCCCCGGGTTGCCATCCAGGCATCGAACCAGTGGATTGCCAGTTCCAGTGTGCTGTCGGCGGCGAGAGTGGGGAAGCGTGGATCCAGCGGCAGAGCCGCCGGGCGAGGAGGTTGGTTCCCCAGTGATGGCAGGGACAATTGTTGTGGCGGTGGAGAAGAGTGTGTCTGGCTCATAGTTTTCTCTCCATCTCCCCATAGACCAGAGCCTATCTGTTCAAAGCAGAGCGCGAAAGCAAAAGCGCTGCGTTGAAGGCGATAGGGCTGGGGTCTATGGGGTGCTTGCGCACGGCTGAGTCTCGGCGCTGTAACCCTCGCGCAAATCATCGGTCGAAAAGATGTTCCCCTGTTGAAGCACCCCCAGCGACTCGAGGTCTTCGATGGAGTGCGCGTTGCGCTCCAGCGAGGCGCAGAGTTGGCCGTTCGATTTGATGGTGTACACTTCGACTCGGAGCCCTAGCACCTTCGCCCGGCGCATCGCCTCCGCATACCCCGCGTCGCCGCTGCACAGGGCGATCACGTCTACGCTGTGACAATAGGACCAGGTCAAGATGTCCATGGCGATGAACGTGTCGACCATGGTCTTGGGCCGCGCATTCTCGGTGGCGCACTGAATCCATTCGTATCCGAATGCCTTGACTTCGTCGGCGATCCGCCCGACTCGTTGCGGCGCGTTGCGGCCGCTGATGGGGCCTATGTAGAAGCGCTGAAAGACGATGTCTCGACTTTTGTTGGGGCCAATGACTGCGCGGGGAAGTTCGCCAAAGTTGACCCGGCGTTTGATCCGGTCTGCCGTTTTCAAGAGGTTCCAACCATCAACCAATAAAGCTACTCGAAGCACGATCAATGGCCTCCCGCGCTTTGTTGTTGGTGTACTGGTCGCGTGATACAGACACTTTGACCTGGAGTAGGCGAAATGTTATACTGACGAGCAAGAGCAGATGTTTGATTCAAAGATCGTTGCTGTCGTCCAACAATCTCAAGAGAGGTCGCGCGCATTTCTCTACTATGGATGTTCAATCTGGTTCACCAACTTCTGTCTGTTTGATTGTGCATATTGCTGTTACTCTCAACGTGACGGCGGAAGAAGCACGCCATCGCGTGAATACCCAGGCGGTGACAGAACTTGGCACTGGCCTGGTTGCCCGGGAACCCGAGTTGCTCTTCACCAGACAGCAAATTGCCTGGCGGGTGCCTGTTGTGCTTTCATTGCCGGGACTGGGTGACCTGGGGCAAGTCGGGACGATAAACGTGGATGCCATTACGGGCGACCTCGGCTTGGATGATGCTGTTCGAGAAAGTATTGCTCGACACGCGCACTGGCTCTATGCGGGCGCCACACTACCCGCGATGTGACGCGGGTGGTTGTTTGTCTACGATGGCTTGAGCGGTCCTGATGGTGTCGAGTTGCTGGATACATTCGTTATGCCGCTTAAAACACAAGTCCCACATGAAGAACACTTCATGTGGGACTTGCAGTTAGCGTGTGCTCTGCGAGAACCTATTCGGGCAACCTGGTGGACACGGCAGCTGCTTCAATTCTGTCTGGCAAGCGCCGCCTCCGATTTCGATGGACGGGCTTGTCTTCTACAACCCACTTCTCGATCTGACTTTGCTCCAAAACCCGAGGGGTATACTGGATTCGCTTGCAGGCTTTGCACGTCAGATAATCTTGTATCTTGCGACTCGTGGGAACCGGAAACGTCGGGTCGAAGATGATCACGCCATTGTATCTTGGGTATCGTCGCCCGTCGTCCCCGTCCGATGCACAAAACAAGCCTGCTGCAAGGGTTTTCGCAGCAGGCTTGTGTATTGTTCGTCGTATAAAATAAACCTCACTCGAACA
>Ga0315268_10007104_pt1 | contig 11829 bp, 11 predicted proteins | sample C1_top_MG_FD_204535 | JGI IMG/M metagenome (GOLD analysis project Ga0315268, IMG submission 204535) | Sediment microbial communities from Yellowstone Lake, YNP, Wyoming, USA - C1_top | ecosystem: Environmental > Aquatic > Freshwater > Lake > Sediment | place: USA: Wyoming | collected 2017-08-01 | reverse complement strand
TCGGCAACTCCGGCGGGATCTCGATGCCGTCCGGGATGACCTCAATTTTGTCTTCCGGGACGCCGGCACTCACCAGCAGGCCTCGAATGAACTCCGAGACCGCGATGACAGCGTGACAAGTCCGTCCATACATAAAGCGATGCCGCGCCGGGGCGCCTGGCAAGAAGGTCACCCGCCGGCTGGCCACGCGCCGCACCGGCAGTCCAAGCGAGGCCACCCAGGCGAGCGCCTGCCCTCGGCCATCATGCGCATGCAGAATCTGTGCGGGCTCGGCAAGGAGTTGCTGCCGGAGCTGGAGGATGCCGTTCGCCTGGCCCGGGTCGTGTGGAGGTAGGGTGAAGAGGCGCAGACCCTGCTCGCGAGCCCGGATCTCAAGCCCGCTTCCCTCCGGGCAGACCACAAGTTGCTTGCAGCCTCGCGCCTGGAGCCCGCGCGCTAGCAGCAACAATTGCCGCTGCCCCCCGCGGAGGTCCTGCGCCGTGTCAAGGTGGACAATCCTTAGCATTTCGAAACTCGACAATCGAAATTCGAAAAACGAACAATGAAGAGCGACGTCCTCAATTATCTGCTCGCGCGCCCGCGGTCTCTTTATTCTGACTTCTGACTTCTGACTTCTGAATTCTGCTTTGCCGCCCACTTCGCATATTTCCGCCGCACATACCGGGCCGCCATCCAGGCAATCAAGAAGCCCTGGTATCCATCCAGAACGCCCAGCCGCAGGAAGTACGTTGATAGAAAAATCCAGGGCGGCGTGAGCGCGCGGCGCAAGAAGCCCACGCGGCCGCCGCGCTCGTACATTTCGCGGGCCGCGAGGTCGGTGTAGAACTCGATGCGCTTCCGGTGCTCGTCGAGCGAGTCGCAAGTGTAGTGAAGAATCTCTCCCGCCAAAGTCTCCACCGCGCCTTCTACGGCCACCGATTCATGCACGTAGTCGCCCACCCAGCGGCCTCGGCGCCGGTCGAAAAGACGAAGCTTGTAGTCGGGATACCACCCCGAATGCAGAATCCAACGCCCCAGGTAGCAGGCCCGGCGCGCGAACCGGTAGCCAGCCGCCGCGGGCTCCGATTCTTTCCAGCGCGCGAGGGCCGCTTGGGCGTCGGCGTTCAGTTCTTCGTCGGCATCGAGCGCCAGGATCCAATCGTAGCGCGCTTGCTGGCAGGCGAAATTCTTCTGGGCGGCAAAACCCTCCCAGGGATGTGTAACGACCCGCGCGCCTAGACTTGCTGCGAGCTGCGGCGTGTCGTCCGTTGAGCCGGCATCTACAACCAGAACCTCGTCGGCCAGGGAAAGCGAGCGGATAGCGCGCGCGATGTTCCGGGCTTCGTTCTGCGTGACGATGGTGGCCGAGATGGGAGGCATGCGCAGCTATCCGTTGTCCGTTGTGGACGGCGCAGTCGCGGGCAGCGTCCAATACGAATGTCGGGAAGGCCCGCTGGCCCAGTGCCACGGACGACTGACAAGGGACTACTGACGTATTACAGCCGCAAACTCTCCGGCCCGCACCAATTCGCTCACGTGCGCGATGTCGCCGTAGAGCGGGCGGTCAGCGGTCAGCCGGGTCGAGGCGCGGCGGACCAGAGCCCGGGCTCTCTCCGCCAGATTCCCCGTGCGCAGAGGAGCAAGCAGATCAATGGCCTGGCTCGCGGCCAGAAGTTCAATGGCTAGAATTCTTGCCACGTTGGCGATGACGGGCCGTAGCTTCAGCGCCGCCGTCATGCCCATGCTAACGTAATCCTCCTTGTTTCCGGAGGTTGGAATGGAATCCACCGAGGCCGGATGCGCCAGGACTTTGTTCTCGGAGGCGAGCGCGGCCGCCACCACCTGCGCCATCATAAAACCTGACTCGAGCCCGGGCGATGCAGTCAGAAAGGGCGGCAACTCGGACGTCAGCGGGTTCACCAGGCGGTCGATGCGGCGCTCGGAAATCGCGCCGAGTTGCGCGAGCGCAATGGCCACCAGGTCGAGCGCGGTGGCGAGCGGCTGGCCGTGGAAGTTGCCGCCGGAAATAACCTCACCGTCGCGGGCAAAAACCAAAGGATTGTCCGTAGCGCTGTTCATCTCGATTTCGAAGGCGCGCCGGGCATAGTCGAGCGCGTCGCGGACCGCGCCGTGAACCTGCGGCATGCAGCGTAAGCTGTAAGCGTCCTGCACGCGCGGGCAGGCGCGATGCGAGGCACGAATGGTGCTGCCGCGATTGAGGCGCGCCAGATTACGCGCCGTCGTGAGCTGTCCCGGATGCGGGCGAGCCTGGTGCAGTCGCGCCTCGAAGGCCGCCGGCGAGCCGCGCAAGGCATCGAGCGACAACGCTCCAGCCACATCGGCCGTGTCCACCAGCAGCTCAGCCTGCCGCAACGCCAGCAATCCCACGGCGAGCATCGCCTGCGTACCGTTCACTAGCGCCAAGCCCTCTTTTGCTTCTAGCCTTAGCGGCTTCTGCCGAATGGCCTTTAGCGCCATGGTTGCGGAAATCCGCCGGCCACGAAAGATCACTTCTCCTTCACCAATCAGCGCCAGCGCCACGTGTGCCAGCGGCGCCAAGTCGCCACTCGCGCCCACCGAACCCCGCGCAGGAACTACCGGATGCACGCGCTGGTTGAGGAACGTGCAGAGCAGTTCGACGACCCGCGGGCGTACGCCCGAAAGCCCGCGCGCCAGGGCGTTCGCCCGCAACAGGAGCAGGCCGCGCGTTTCGGCCGCCTCTAGCGGTTCGCCCACCCCGCAAGCGTGACTGCGGACCAGGTTCAACTGCAACTGCCGCCCCTGTGCCGGCTCAATGTACTCCGTGGCGAGACTGCCAAAGCCCGTTGTCACGCCATAAACAACTTTCTTCTCGCGGATCACCTTCTCGACCAGGGCCCGCGAGCGCGCCATCCGGCGCCGCGCGCGCGGGTCGAGCGCCACTCGCCGGTCCCCCAGCACAACTTCATGGAAGTCGTGCCGCGTCAGATTCTCTCCCGTGAGCGACAATGGGCGTGGCATTCAAGACCTCGGGCAACCCGGGAACTGACCGCTGGCTTCTATCTTCTGGCATCTGCCTCCTGGCTTCTGGCTACCGGTCTTGTTCCCCCGCCGCCTTCATCCCGGCCATTAACAGCTCCCGATACTTGTCCGGTAGCGGGCGCGGCCGTCCGTCGCGATTGGTGATTACATGCACGGTCTCGCCTTCGGCCAGCAGTTCGTCTGTGGCGGTGCAATAGATCTCGTAGCCGAAGACCAAGACGCGCTTGCGGACATCTCTCAGATAGGTGCGCACTTCGATTTCGTCATCGTAGTGCGCCGGAGCCTTATAGCGGCAACGCGCCTCCGCTACGATGATGTAAAGCCCCTCTTGCTCTTCCATGTCGCGGTAGGCGAACCCACGTTGCCGGCAAAACTCCGTACGCCCGACTTCGAACCACACGAGATAATTCGAGTAGTACACCACCCCCATCTGGTCCGTCTCGGCATAACGGACTCTAAACCTTGTCGATGTCCACGCGCTTTCCAAGCCTTTGTCCATGACGAGAAATCCAGAGAGGCGCGGCGACAGTCTATAGCAAAAACAGGGTCACGTAAAACGGAGACCGCTGCGGAGTCTGCGGGTAACCCAGGCCGCAGCAGCACAAATGACACTCAAGCCAGAACACTGCCCGCCTGAAGGCCGACGCTACAGCAACCGTTCGCCGGCATCGTCAATGGGATTGCGCAGAACGCCGCGCAACGAACTGCAGAACGCGTCGTAAAGCGGCGCGCAGAGCTTCTTCCACGCCGGATCACCCTGCAACGCAAACGCGCCTTCCACCGGCCTGCCGGCTTCAACCTGACTGAAGAAGGCCTCCGCGGTCCGCCACACAAACGTCAGGTTCGGTCTCCCGACGCGGCCGCGATGGAAGTCAAGCCTACCGTGATCGAGGACGACGGTCCATTCGAGTCCCCAGTCTCCAAACACCCAGCGCGTAGTGAGTTCGACTTCCCGCAGGTGCTGCCGGATGCGGCGCTCGCGCCCGACAAGCACAAACGCGCGCTGGATGGCGCGGCGCGCCGCGCGCTTAGAAAGGGCAGGGAAAGCAGGCGTGTTTTCGGATTCAGTCCCGGGTCCCATTTCGATAAAGTGACCCACAATGCCGGAGGGCACACTCGATCAAGTCGGGGGATGATACCAGTTCGTCCACCAAGCCCAAGGTCAGAGCTTGCGTCGCGGGAATGCGCTCGCCGGTCAGCAGGATCTGGAGTGCTTGCGTCTTACCGACCAGCCGCGGCAGCCGCTGCGTCCCACCCCAGCCCGTCAGCAGGCCAAGAGACACTCCCGGATGACCGAATGACGCATCATAAGTCGCCACCCGCCCGTGACAGGCCAGCGCCAGATCCAACCCGCCCCCCAGGCAGTAACCGCGGATTGCTGCTACGACGGGGATTGGGAAACGCTCGATCTGACCGAGCAGCGACTGGCCCAACCGCGCGAACTCGCGCGCCGCGATCCCGTCCAGCGCTGCAATCTCCTCGAGGTCCGCCCCGATGGCAAAGGACTCCTCGTTGGACGCAATCACCACGCCCTGAAACAACCCTTCACGCCGGATGGCAGCCAGCAACTCAGCCAGTTCCGCCAGCAGCGCGCGCGTGAGCCGCGGATAACCCGCTCCCGCGGGGAAGGCGAGCACCGCCTCCGAATCGTGTGCTTGGAAATTCAAAGGAATTATGAATTGTCAATGGTCAATGGTGAATTCTGAATGCTGAATTTGCTCACCTCGTCACATCATGTCCCGTAAGTGACCGTTGGTTCGTCTTTCAGCATGCATAATTCAGAATTCACAATTCAGGATTTTCACTTCCTGCCGTCACTTGTCACTTGTCGTTCGTCACTGCTCTTACATGCCTGCGGATGTAGTCCACGATTTCCTGCGTTGCCGCGCCCGGTTGAAAAACCTCGGCGACGCCTGCCTCCTTCAAGCCGGGGATATCTTCATCCGGAATGATCCCGCCGACGACCAGCAGGACGTCCTTGAGGCCTTGGGCGCGCATCAGCTCTGCGATGTGTGGGATGATGGTGTTATGGGCGCCCGAAAGAATGGAGATGCCGACGGCGTCCACGTCCTCCTGGAGCGCGGCGTTGACGATCTGCTCGGGCGTCTGGCGCAGGCCGGTGTAGATGACTTCCATGCCGGCATCACGCAGGGCGCGCGCCACAATCTTGGCCCCGCGGTCGTGGCCGTCCAGCCCGGGCTTAGCAACAAGAACGCGGATTCTTCTCTCTGCCATCTTTTTTCCTCTGCGTTCTCTGCGCCTCTGCGGTGAGCAATTTCACTACCCGTCGTAGTCGAGGACACGCCGTCGGATTCCATCCTTGAGAACCGCGCAATGGAAGTTTATCAGCAGCCCTATCTTGCATCCAGAGAGGCGCAGATACGTCAGCAGGATCGCGTCATGGATCGGGGCCAACGCTTCAACGGCCTTGAGTTCCACAACCACGCGCCCGCCGACGAGAAGGTCCACACGATAGCCACACTCAAGCTTCATCCCCTTGTAAACTACGGGTAGCGGCTTTTGCCGCTCGAATGCGATTTCTCGCAAAGTGAGCTCATGCGCAAGACATTCTTCATACGCGGACTCGAGTGGACCCGGCCCCAGCACGCGATGGACTTCGATAGCTGCCCCAATGATTGAGTGGGTGAGCTCTTGGTCATTCATGGCTTACCGCAGAGTCGCAGAGGACGCCGAGAGGGGCTTCGTTCTCCCCGCCCCGCCAGCGCCACGATCTTGGCGCCGCGGTCGTGGCCGTCCAGACCGGCCTTGGCCACTAAGACTTCGGATGCGACGATCAACCATAGGGAATTGTGAATTCTGAATTCAAGCACCGCGCGCCGTAAGACCCTGTGAACGGCAACTGGAGCAGCATTCACAATTCACCGTTCAGAATTCAGCATTATTGAAATGCTGGTTCCTCGTATGTGCCATACAGCCGCCGCAAGACGTCGCACATCTCGCCCAGAGTGGCGTAAGCGCGGACGCATTCGAGGATGTAGGGCATCAGGTTCTGGTCAGTTCCCGCGGCGCTGCCCAAGGCTCCGAGCGCCGCCTGTACGCGCGTCTTATCCCGCTTCTCTCTCAATTCGGCGAGCTTCTGGCGCTGGTGCTGGGCGACGCTCTCGTCAATCACCAGAATCTCGATTGGCTGCTTCTCCTCGCTGACATATTCGTTCACGCCCACGATGATTTTCTCTTTGCGCTCGATCGCTTGCTGGTAGGCGTAGGCGGCGTCGTGGATTTCCCTCTGCGGAAACCCCTTCTCGATGGCTGCCACCATACCGCCCAGGGCATCAATCTTGTCAAAGTACGCGTAGCAGGCGCGCTCGGTTTCAAGCGTGAGTTTCTCCACGAAATAGGAGCCGGCCAGCGGGTCCACGGTGTTGGCAACGCCGCTTTCGTGGGCCAGCACCTGCTGCGTGCGCAAGGCGAGTGTGACCGCCTGCTCGGTGGGCAGCGCCCAGGCCTCGTCGAGCGAATTCGTGTGCAGCGACTGTGTTCCCCCCAGCACCGCCGCCAGTGCCTGAATCGTGGTGCGGATGACGTTGTTGTACGGCTGCTGCGCCGTGAGCGAACACCCGGCCGTCTGCGTGTGGAAGCGGCAGAGCCAGGAGCGGGGATTCCGCGCGCCGAAACGCTCGCGCATCACCCGTGCCCAGATTTTGCGCGCGGCGCGGTATTTGGCGATTTCCTCGAACAAATCGTTGTGGGCATTGAAGAAGAAACTGAGGCGCGGGGCGAACTCGTCCACGTTCATGCCAGCGCGCAGCACCCATTCGACATATTCGATGGCGTCGCGCAAGGTGAAGGCCAGTTCTTGCACGGCGGTCGAGCCCGCCTCGCGAATGTGATAGCCGCTGATGGAGATGGGATTCCAGCGTGGCACCTGGCGCGCCCCGAAGGTGATGGTATCCACGATCAGGCGCATCGAGGGGCGAGGAGGGAAGATATACTCCTTTTGGGCAATATATTCTTTTAGGATATCGTTCTGGGTGGTACCGGAAATCTTCTTCCAGTCCGCGCCGTTCTTCTCCGCCGCCACCAGGTACATTGCCCAGATCATCGCGGCGGGCGAGTTGATGGTCATCGAGGTGGTGATTTCCTCCAGCGGCAGGCCGGCGAGCAGCGTCTCCATGTCGGCCAGCGACGACAGCGCCACCCCGCACTTGCCCACCTCGCCCTGGGCGAGCGGGTGGTCGCTATCGTAGCCCATCAGCGTGGGCAGGTCGAAAGCAATGGAAAGGCCGGTCTGCCCTTGCGCGAGCAGGTAATGAAGCCGCTGGTTCGTATCCTCGGGCGTGCCATAGCCAGCGAACTGGCGCATGGTCCAGAGTTTGCCCCGGTACATCGTGCGGTGAATACCGCGCGTGAAGGGATATTCGCCCGGGTCGCCCAGGTCGCGCGCGTAATCAAAGCCCGCCAGATCGGCTGGCGTGTACAGGCGCTCGACCGGCACGCCGGAAAGCGTGGTGAAGGCTTTTTGTCGTTCGGGGGATTTTTCCAGCGCGGGCCTGAGCGTCCGCTCCTCCCAGCGCAACTCGGCAGCGGAGGGTTGGCGGTCCGCTGTCTGTGTGTTGGTCTCAGCCTTATTCGGTTTGACCATCGGCGCCCCAAGAGCCCGTAAGCGATGTTAAGCCAGCGCGAAAGCCCGTGTCAAACGACGGAAGGGCAGGGTTTGACCCGCGCTGCGACGAAGGGTCACGAATGGGCTCAGCGACTTTCGCCGCCCAGGCTTCAGGGATGTAGGATAGCCACGGTCGGCACTCTTCCAGCCGTGGATTTTTCCTAGCCTCGGCCGCCGGACCCTGCGGACCGACCGGAGCGGCTCGCTAGGAGCCCTGGGTAGTGGGCACGACCTTGGGACTCTCGACGTTCTCGGGCGTGCCGGGGATGTTGGGCACGCGCGCGACCTTACCTTCACGTGCCTCGCCAATCTGGATGTTATGTTTCTCGAGCGTCGTTCCCGTGGCCTGCGCGAACTGCGTCAACGCCTTGGCATAAACGGAGCGCGCCAGCACCTGCCTGACCTCGGCGGCCACCAAATCGCGCTGCGCTTGAATCACCAAGAAGACCGTGGATTCACCCAACTGGAATTTCTTCTGCTCGGCGTCGAGGGTTTGCTGCGCCAGCACCACTGCTTTGCGCGCGGCCTCGATTTGCGCCTTGGCTTGCGTCAGCGCGATCTCCGCGTTGCGCACTTCCTGCGCCACTTGGTTTTTGGTTTTCTGCAATTGGGTGCGGAGCTGCCGTTCTTCGAGCAGGGCGCGCGCGGCGTCGGCCTGTGCGGAGCGGTTGCGAATTGGGAAGGAGAGATTGATACCAAAGGAATAGTCAGGGAATTGCCCCTGGAAGGTTTGCGTCAGCGCCTGGGAAGACCCGCCCGGTATGACTTGCCCATACGCAGATGGATCCTGGATACACAGGGTTACGGGGAGGCCCTGCCCGCAGCGGTTGCCTGAAAGGCCCTGTCCGATGTAGGTGGCAAACAAGTTCAGTGAGGGCAGCAAGCCATTCCGGTTAGCCTTCACCGTGATTTCCTGGCCGCGGAGGTTCAAATCAGCCTGCTCGATTTCCGGCCGGTTCTTTGCCGCCAGGCTGAGCGCATCGTCCAGCGGGGGAACGTCTTCGGGTTTGGGTTCAGGCAACGTATCAGTCGGGTCAACCTCGACCGCTGCCAACTCCTTATCCACCTGTTTGGAGAGCGCGGTTTTGATAAGTTCTTGCTGCTGCTGGAAACCAGTCTGGGCCACGATCAGGTCTTGCTGGCGGGCCGCCACCTCGGACTCGGCGCGGACCACTTCGATGGGCGCCAACGTGCCGATTTCCACCTGCCGTTTGTTGTCGTTCAACGTCTTTTGCGCCAGGGCCAGCGAGCGCTCCGCGACGCGCACGTTTTCGCGGAAGTAAACGAGGTCGTAGTAAAGGTTCAGAACTTGGGTGACCGTGGTAATGACCTGCTGGCGGAAGACGCTGTCCGCAATGTTGGCGCTGTTCTTGGCCAAGCGGATGAATCGGGCATTGGCGCGATAGCCAAAGCCATTAAGCAGAGGCTGGTTGAGGCCCACGCCAAAGGAAGAGGTAACCTGGGGATTGAACAAGGCTGTCAAGGAAGTGCTAGTAGAACGGCTGCCGCTCAAGAAGAGCGTGTAGCTGGTGCCGGTCTGAAACGATTGAGTGAAGTACCCCTGGTAGCCGGTGTTCTGACTGGTCAGATAGGGGACACCGGTCACGACCTTGGTGCCCAAGGGTGTGGTGCGCCGGTCCCAGCCGAAAGAGAAGCCGGCCACCGGATCGAACGAGCCCGCGTTGCCGAGGTTCACCGCGCTGCCACCACCGGTGGCACCTCCCGCCCCGCCGCCGCCCCCGCCACCCCCGGCGCTTACGCCGCCGCCCAGAGCCCCGGCAAACAACGCCGATGACTGGAAGGCACCCGCCACACCACGGCCTGCGCCGCCGCTCCTGGTGCGGAGAATGTCGGTCTGGGCGTATGCCGGACCGAAGCGCGCCACGGCAATGTCCAAGTTGTTCTCCAGCGCCAGGGCGATGGCTTCCTCCACCGAAAGGCGCAACTTGCCCTCACGGATCAGGCTGTGGATCCGTTCGGAGTTACTCAACCGGACTTCGGGCACATAGGGGCTGAAGTAGGGACCCACGAGGTTAGGAAACCATCGGTTACTCCTGAAGTCGATGGTGGCCGATTGGGAGGGCGCCGATTGCTGGGCGCCCAAGAATGCCGCACCGAGGACCAGGGCGAGAACCATAGTCGCGGCCGAGCAGCAGACACGTCGGAGTTTCATCACGTATGTTTCTCCCTGCATATTTGGATTTCCAAGCTAACTGCCAATCCAGAATATAGTTACGAAATTCTAAGACGCGGAGTTTCAACCAAAGGTTAGGAGCGGCTCGCCCGCCCCAGCCAACACAGTCCCTTTCGCGCGCAGATTGCCTGTGCGCGATCGGCGCGCGGTCGGCCGCCCGCCCGGGATAAGTTCCGACAATCTTAAATCGTTAGCTTAACACCGACCGAACAGCTTGACAACCGCGGGCCCAACATATCTACTTATTCTCCCTAGAGTTGCGGACCGACAGCAGCGTGCGAAACATTCGCCTCGTAATCGCTTACGACGGGACCGACTTCCACGGTTGGCAGCAGCAGTGGGGTGTGCCGACCATCCAGGACGCGCTGCAAGCGGCTATTGAGAAAGTCACGGGAGAACGTGTCCGCGTCTGGGGCTCGGGGCGCACGGATGCCGGCGTCCACGCCCTCAATCAGGTGGCCAACTTCAAGACCGATTGCCCCATTCCCTGCGAGAACCTGGTGAAGGCGCTCAACCACGTGCTGCCCCCGACCGTGCGGGTCAAGGAAGCGCAGGAGGTTAGCGAGAGATTCCACGCCCGTTATGATGTGCGCGCGAAGACCTACCGGTATCGCATCCTCCAGACGCCCATCTGTTCCCCGTTTCTGTGGCGGTTTGTCTGGCACTATCCCTTTCCTCTGAGCCACGAGCCGATGGGCGAGGCAGCACGGCTGATCGAAGGCGAGCATGACTTTACCTCTTTCGCGGCGGCGCAAACCAAGGAGTCAGAAGCCGGGAGTCAGAATTCAGAATGCAGAACGCCGAACCCGCAATCGCGGGGCAAGGAGATGGTCAAGCGGATATTCTCCTCGCGCTTACTTTGGCGGCCCCGGACGTCGATGCTGGTCTATGAGATCAGTGGGAATGGGTTTCTGCATCACATGGTCCGCAATGTTGTTGGGACTCTCGTGGAAGTGGGGCGGGGAAAGCTGGCGCCGCAGGACATCACTCGGATTCTCGCGGCTCGAGATCGAACCCTTGCCGGTCCCACTGCCCCCGCCCAGGGCCTGTGCCTGGTAAAGGTGGAATACTGACGTGACCCGCTTGCCGCGCTTAACAGCATCATTCGCCTTCTTGGACATCTGGCGGCCGTTCAAGTAGAATGACGAGAAGCATTCAGCCATCAGCAGTCAACGTTCAGTCCCTGCACAAGCACTGACGGCTGAGTGCTGATGGCTGAAGGCTTAAAAGGAGAAACGGTGAGTCCAGAGGCGATAAAGATCAAAGTGAAGAAGGCCGGGCAGCGGGCTTGCGATGAAAGGGACGCGAAGGGAAAACTCTGTGTCGGTCACCTCAAACGCTGGGATACTCCCGGGGAGGAAGTCGTCAGGGCCGTGGGCCAGGACGTTCTCGTGTTCCGCTGCGAGCGGTGCCGCGCACTCTACCGCCCGGCGCCCGACGACCGCTCGACTGCCGGCCTGAACTTCGAGGAGCGAAAAGTGAACATTCTCGGTGACACGGTGGTGCGCGACCCTTAGCGAATCAGGGGCGTGCGGTTGCGACGTGCGCGCTCCGGCGTCTTGCCCATGGCTCTGGAAAGCGATCTTATCTACGACTGGAACGCCGTTGGAGGGCCGGAGTGGGCCCATCGCGGCCGACCGATGCTCGACGATGAGACTCTGCGCGACGGCCTCCAGTCACCTTCCGTGCTTGACCCTGCCATCGAGAAGAAAATCCAGATTCTTCATTTGATGGAAAGTCTGGGAATTGACTCGGTGGACCTGGGCTTGCCCGGCGCGGGACCGCGGGCGAAAGCAGACGTTCTCCGCCTGACGCAGGAAATTGCCACCTCCAAGCTGCATATCCGGCCAAACTGCGCGGCGCGCACAGTGGAATCAGACATCCGGGCCCTGGCCGACATCGTGCAGGCCACGGGCGTCGAGATCGAAGCCGCCACCTTCTTAGGTTCGAGTCCCATCCGCCAGTACGCTGAGGACTGGACCCTCGACTTCTTGCTGCGCACTACGGAGCA
>Ga0315268_10007103_pt1 | contig 11830 bp, 13 predicted proteins | sample C1_top_MG_FD_204535 | JGI IMG/M metagenome (GOLD analysis project Ga0315268, IMG submission 204535) | Sediment microbial communities from Yellowstone Lake, YNP, Wyoming, USA - C1_top | ecosystem: Environmental > Aquatic > Freshwater > Lake > Sediment | place: USA: Wyoming | collected 2017-08-01 | reverse complement strand
GGCTCGGTGTACGGGAAGTATCCAGGCCTTATCCTGATGTCGTCTATCCCCATCCTCCTGTAGAACTCCTTCAGGATTGCGCAGAGCATGTCGAAGTCCGCACCCTCCTCCGAGACTATCCCCTCGACCTGCGTGAACTCCGGGAGGTGGCTGTAGTCGATCTCCTCGTTCCTGAACACCCGCCCGATCGAGAAGACCTTGGTCGGCGGCTCCGGGTGCTTCGAGAGATATCTGATCGTGTTGACCGTGGTGTGGGTCCGCAGTAGCATCTTCTCCGCTTCGGCGACGCTCCAAACATACCCCCACCCTTTGGAGCCGGTCTTCCAGCCGTTCTCGTGAGTCTGCCTGATTATCTCCACCAGCTGCATGTCTCCCTCGAGGTCCGCCTTCGCTGGGCTCTTCAGGTAGTAGGTGTCGTGCAGCTCCCTGACGGGATGGTCCTGCGCGGTGAAGAGCGCGTCCATGTTCCAGAAGGCGCTCTCGACGTAGTCCCCTTTGATCTCGGTGAACCCCATCCTCAGGAAGACCTCGCGCATGCGGTTGATCAGTATTGTCAGCGGGTGCAGCTTCCCAGCATAGACCGCCGGGGCGAAAGCCTCTATGTCGTACCCGCGGATCTTCGCGTCCCTCCATTTACCGGATTGTATGATCTCAGGGGTCAGCTGGCCTATCTCGTCCTTGATTTCCAGCCCCGCCCGGAGGATATCCCTGCCCTCCTCCGTCAGCCTCACGGTCCTCTTGACCACCGGCCTCTCTTGCAGCAATCCCTTGCGCCCCTTGAGCATCTTGACGGCCTCCGGATCGCACTCTCGCTCCGGGATTTCCCTCCTTGATACGAGATCATCCAGCAGCTTCTCGTCTACCCCCTTGCGATCCGCCATCGCCCTGCCCTTCTCCGTGAGCTTTAGGACTACCGGGCCCTCCCCCCTCTTGGAAACGTCGGCCCACCCCTTCTTCTTCATCCAGCCGACAGCGGCCGAGACCTCCTCCTTCGAGACGGTCCCGCTCTTCTCCAAATCGGCGACAGAAGCCTCCCCGGTCCCGGAGCATAGTGCTTCCAGCACCATCCTCTCAGGCAGCTTGTTCCCCGGTCGCTCCTTTCCGCTGAGGTAGTACATCTTGGAAGCCGTCTCATCGACCGTGACGAGCCCCTTCATCTGGTCCCAGGAGATCCCGTTCATGACCTCCACTAGCTTCTCGAAGCCCCCCTTCCCCATTATCTCCTCAGGAGAGGCCTCCGCGACCCCGTCGAGCGCCAGCAGCACCTTCTTCTCCAGCTGCCCGAGCCTCTCCGCGATCTCCTTGGTGCGCATCGTGCCACTCAACCGTCAGATGAAGATATCAATCTAGTCCCGCAGCATGAAGTCCTCGATTACGTCCTTCGCCTTCTCCCTGCGCTCCTGGTGCTTCAGTATGAAATCAATTACCCTGTCTGCGAGGGCGGCTTTGCACTCTCCGCAGAGTATGGCGCCGGACTTGCACTTGTGCTTCAGCTCCTCGAGCGCCTTGTCGTCCGGGAGGAAGAAGTACTGGTCGTACTGGAAAACAGAGCAGATGTCCGGGTTCCCGCCATTCTTCTTCTGCTCGTCGACGGACACCGCGCCGCCGGTGAACGCATTCCCCACCTTCTTCTTGATCGCCTTCGGCGTATCGGTCGTCCAGATGGTCGTGTCAGCTTTGGACGAGGACATCTTGTCGGAGCCAGCGAGGCTCGGCATGAGCTTCGCGTGGATGAGCGCGGGTTTGTAGTAGCCCAGCGGCTCGGCGATGTCCCTGGTGATCCTGAAATGCGGGTCCTGGTCTATCCCGCAGGGGATGAGGCAGGGCACTTTCTTCCCCTGGTAGTGCGATTCCAGGAAGGCCGGCACGCTCTGTATGCTGGTGAAGAATATCGAGCCGACGTTGTAGCTGTTGTCGAACCCGAAGACCGCTTTGACTGTGGAAAAATTGATCCTCTTCGCCGCGCGTATCGCGATGGGATACATCGTCTTTATCAGTTCGGTATCCAGGAATATCTTGGTCTTCCCTTTCTTGAATCCCAGAGCTATAACGTCGAGGGCATTCTCGTAGCCCCACTTCTTGGTCTCCTCGACGGTCAGATGGTCATAGAACATGAACTTCTCGTCGTCCGTCATCTGGAAGTACAACTTGACGTCGAACAGGTCCTGCAGATACTTCGTGAACGCCCATGGCATCAGGTGGCCCAGGTGCACCGGCCCCGAGGGCCCGCGGCCCGTATAGAGCGTGAACTTGTTCCCCTTCTCGTACTCGTCGAGCAGCCAATCCATGTCCCTCTGCGAGTAGATAATCTTCCTCCTCAGCATAGGGTGGACCTCCCCATGCTTGGCGAACCTCTTCAGCAGCGCGGCGTCTATCTTCTTCGTGCCAAAGCGTGTAATAAGCTCGTCGTAGTCAATGTCGCCGGACACCTCGTAGGGCGTGACCGTGAAATCTTCTGTCATCTGTATCTTGGCCAGAAAAACCAATTCTGGGCTATAACGGTTTCCTAGAGTCTGAGCGCCCTACACCGCCATCCGCTCAGGCGACCCCGCATCTCTGTACTTCCAGGCGAAGAGGTAGATTGCCCAGAGCATCTCGAAGATTATCAGCATAGTCGCAGGAAGCGCCATCTCGTCGATTCCTATTGATAGCGCGACAGCTATCGCCAGCCCCGTGTTCTTAAGCGCGGAGAACAGAGTAAGCGCTCTCCTCTCCCCCGCTGGCCTCCTCCTGAATGCGAGGTCGACCAGATGGCCGATGCCGAACACCGCAACGAAAGAGGCGGCCGCCAGTGCAAGAACAGTCATGAGATCATAGAAGAACACACCCCTGTTGGCGCCGATGACCACGGCGATGAATGCGAGGAAAGCGAGGTTTATCGCCATCCCCCTTGTCCTGGCGCCCAGCCGGGCTCTTCTCACGAGCCTCGATAACCCCATTGGCACCAGTATGAGGAGCAGCAGTGTCTTCAGAAGCTCGAAAGCATCCACGTTCGCACCGAGGGTGACCAGCGCTATCGCGGGTGTCAGCACCAGCGCCAGGAGATATATCGCTATCTCGCCGTGCAGCGCGATCCTCATATCGCCTTTCATCCTCTCGGTGTACGGGACGATTGCAATCGCGGCCGGCATCGAGGCGGCCAGCGCCCAGCCCAGCCCCAGATCGCCCCCGAAGAAGAACCCTATCCCGAGCATGGTCGGCGTAAGGAGCGCGTAATTCAGCAACACAGGCGCGACCCATTCCCGGAAAAACCCCTCCCCCCTGCTGAAATCGAAAACCATCTCGCTCATCGAGAAGGTCATTATGAAGCCCAGGAGGAGCATGGACAAAGTCGCGGACTCGCCTGTCAGGTCGCCGAAAACAAGCCCCAGGATTAATCCGAGCATAATGTACAGCGGTAGACTGCCGAGCACATCGTTCAGCTTCATCAGGTCGACCAAAAGGGCGGGTGGCAAATAACGCTTTCCGAGCATCCCTGCTTGCTATGTCATGCGTCAGCGGTCTTAAAGCCCGGAGAAGTCGAAGTCCACCTGTTTCATCATTCCTTTGAGCCCTTCAATGCTCGTTCCATCCTTGATCAGCTTTGAGACGCGCTGGGTCTCCTTCCTAGTGCCAAGCAATATCGCCCCGACCAGCTTCCCATCTCTGAGCACGAATTTCTTGTAGATGCGGCCGTCGTCTGACTTCGCCCGAATCTCCTCGTAACCCTGCCCGGCCGGAGGGTTGATAATTCCTATCGAGGTAAGATCGACACCCATCACCTTGAGGGTGTTGGAGACAACGGTTCCGTGGTACTCTGCTTGCTCCTGCCCGAGTACCATCCTTGCGACGACCTTCGCCTGATCCAGCGCAGCCGGTATTATCCCCCAGACAACTCCTTCGAACTGCACGACGTCTCCCACAGCGAATATCCGCCGAATCTTGTCGCAACAAAGACCGCTATCGACCACGAGTCCCTTTTCGACCTTGAGGCCGGCCTCCTTGACTATGTCCAGATTAGGCCTCACCCCGGCCGATATGACGACCATCTGGGCATCGAGTTCGCGGCCGTCCTTAAGCTTCACCTTCTCGACCTGTTGCTCTCCCTTGATCTCTTCGACCTCGGTGCTGGTGAGCACGTCGACGCCCATCTCCTCGATTAGCGCTCTGAGGAGGTTCCCCCCCTCCTCATCCAGCTGCCTCGACATGAGGTAGCCCGCCTTCTCGAGCACCTTGATGCTCAGGCCAGACCTCGCCTGGGTTATCGCCCTCGCCATCTCAAGTCCCAGAAGCCCGCCACCGATTATTACTACATTCTTTATCTTCGGTATGAGCGCCTTGATCGCCTTGGCATCGTCTAGAGTCCTCAATGTAAATACGTTCTGCTTCGGCAACCCCTTTATCGGAGGAACGAAGGCCCTCGCCCCGGTCGCGACGACAAGAGCATCGTAATCCACCCACTGTCCGCCCCCCAGAACCCTCTTCCCCGCCGGATCAATCTTCTCGACCCTGGTGGCGAGGTTCACCTTTATCCTGTTCTTGGTGTACCAGTCGTCGGGGTAGAATGATAGGGACTTCTCGTCGATCCTGTTCGATATGAACTCTATCAGCATCGGCCTGGAATAGTAGTTGTATCTCTCCTCCCCGAAGACTGTGATGTCGACGTCCAGCCTCATCTCCCTCAGGGTCTTCGCGGTCGTTATCCCCGCGACATTGTTCCCGATTATTACAACCTTCATCCAAACCAAGCCTTCCGAAGGGGGTGCCCCGGCATCCTCACGGGTCACGCCTTTTCTTGAATCCGCCATCTACAATTCCTAGTAGGATTAGAGCTTTTCTGCACGTGGCTATCCCGACCGAAACTAATTAGGTCTGGTGCTCGATTCTTTGCCACAGCTCGCTGTATGCGCGCCTCGGGAAACACGATATGAAAATCATTATTGTCGGGGGAGGAGCAGCCGGGGCTACGGCTGCGCAGTTCGCGAGGAAGCAGAGCAGAGATGCTGAGATAGTGGTTTTCGAGAAGGCCCCCTATCCAGAGTACTCACGGTGCGGCATGCCGAGCGTGCTCTCCGGTGAGATTCAGTCCTTCGATGCCCTCATCGAATATCCTGTGGAGTGGTTCGAGAGGAACCGGATAGATCTACGGCTGTCGACCGAGGTCCGCGCGATAGATCCGTCTGGCAAGAAGATTGAATCCGAAGGAGCCGAAGGGAAGATTTCGGAATCATACGACACCCTGATATTTGCGACAGGCAGCTCTCCGTCGACACCTCGTATCGGCGATGTCCAGGAAGGTGAACGGTTGAGGGAGGGCGCATTCCATTTCGGAAGGATGGACGATGCGAAGGCACTGCAGAAATGGTGCGCTACGAGCAAACGCAGCGTCCTCGTGGTCGGCGCCGGCCTCGTCGGCCTCGAGGTCGCGGACGCGCTCAACCGACAAGGCCACAGAGTCACCGTCGTCGAGTATCTCGATTCCGTTCTCCCTTCGACGATCGATCCCGACATGGCCGAATCGGTTGCTTCGGCTGCGAGAGCCGAAGGCGTGCAGGTCATACTCTCATCGGCAGTTGAGTCGGTCTCTGGCGGGGGGAAGATCGAGGGAGCGAAGATATCCTCGCCAAAAGGTTCCAGCTCTGTCACAGTCGCCTGCGACACGATCATCCTCGCGGCCGGTCAGAAGCCTGACAACAAGCTGGCAGAGGGAATCGGATGCATGCTCGGCAAAAGCGGTCATATTAAGGTAGATGAACGATGCGAGACAAGCGTCAAGGGCGTTTTCGCCGTAGGGGACTGCTCGGAATACAGGGATATGGTCACCGGCGACGCATCTCCGGCCGGGCTCGGAACGCTAGCGGTCAAGATGGGGGAGGTCGCAGGCAAGAACGCAGCCGGAGGCAATGCCAGTCTGCCGAGAGGCTTCCTGAACTCGAGGGTCACGCGCTTGTTCGGCTTGGAGATCGCCGGGACGGGCCCCCTGTCGCAATCACTCACGAATGCAGGCATGAAGATCGTCCAGTCGAGGGTCAAAGGGTCGACGCTACCATCATACTTCCCAGGGGGAGATGAGTTGCTCGTCAAGCTGACCTCTTCTGAGGGGGGAAGGCTGCTCTCCTGCCAGATAGTTGGCGTGAAGGAGGCCGCCCTTAGGACGGATATCGTCGGCTCTTTCATAGCGGCAGGCCTGGGAGCGAAGGATATCGCGCAGCTCGAGAACGCCTATGCTCCGCCGGTTGCCCCTTGCGTCGATGTCCTCGCGGCAGCTGCGCAAAGCATCCTGATAAAGATCGAGAGGAAAGGGCAGGAGCGGATTATCCCAAGTTCAAATGAGTGATGAGGATGGACGACCAGGTGAAGATTGGTTACGAGAAGGAAGACAGGCTAGACAGGGCTAAGCGCATAGGGTGGCTCGAAGTCGACACGTTATCGAAGTCCTCCGCCCTGCTGCTCGGCGCGGGCGCCCTGGGGAACGAAGTAGCAAAGAATCTCGCCCTCTCCGGCATCTCCAAGATGACCATCGTGGATTTCGATGTGGTCGAGAGGTCGAACCTCGCCAGATGCGTCTTCTTCACTGAGATGGATGCGCTGAAGAGCAGGGGTAAGGCAGAGTCTCTGTCTAGCGCGGTCTCATTGCTCGTCCCAGGGATAAAGATGAGGCCACTGGTCTCGAGGGTCGAGGACCTCGACGACGGCTTGTTCGCCAGGCACGACCTGGTCTTCGGATGCCTGGACAATTTCAACGCCCGTATCCACGCGAATGCTCATTCCCGCTCGAGCGGGGTCCCATACATCGACGGCGGCATGCAGGGAATGATCGGGAGAGTGTTCGTTTCCAGGCCGCCGGACGGGGCGTGTTTGGAATGCGCGTCGAATATAACTCATTCGAAGATTGCCGCGATGAGATACTCCTGCACTGGCAGGACGGTCAGCTTCTTCATGCCGATAGTTCCGGCGGAGATAACAACGACGAGCGTAGTCGCTGCCCTCTGCGTGAGGGAGGGGCTGAGGATACTGTCGCCGAACGCTCCTCCGCTGGATGGCCAGATACTTTACTATGACGGATCTCACAATACGCTCGAGGTGCTCGAGGTCGACGTCGACGAGAAATGCCCGAACCACTCCAAGACAAAAGCATCTGCCCGTAAGGCGTGAGACCGTGATGCTACAGGTAATAGTGAGTATTTTTATACCCTTCCGCGCTGGACTATCGGGGTGATGATCTGAGCATTGTCCTTAAGATTAAGAATGCGGAAACAGGCTCTACGCTCGACATGGAGCTTGAGCCGGAGAATACGGTCAACGAGATAATAGAGAGCGCCGCATCGTTCTGGCATAAGGATGCCGGGGCATATGTTCTGAGGCGCGGGAAGAAGGTGCTGGGCGGCGGATCGACCGTGAAGGAAGCGCCACTGATAACGGGCGATGTCCTCGAACTGATACCGGATCCAGAGGGCGGATAGGCAGATGCCACTGCCACCGGACGTACTCCGGTCGAGATTGAAGAACGAGATCGAGACGTGCCACCGCCAACTGCCCCACCATCTTGAGGTATCGGACCCTTACCTCAAATCGTTTCCAGTCACCGTTATGGTCTCGTTACTGAGAATTCCCGGACCGATATGGGAAGATAGCAGGGTAAAGACCAGATACGTACACCGCCTGCAGATCATAATCACGGAAGATTACCCTTACGAGCGACCAATCGTCAAGTGGCAGACCCCAATATTCCACCCGAACATCATGGAGCCGAAGGACGGCGGGTACGTCTGCACCAAGCTGCTGGAAAGGTGGGACTTCAAGTCGAACTTAGCAGCATTCATCGAGGGAATCGAGGTGCTACTGGCTAATCCGAACCCGGAGAGCCCGTTCGGCAGCGACTCCTGCACGAGGGCCGCCGAGCACTTCAGGACACACAGGTACTCACCACCATCCGTGAGGCCGTCGAAAACCCTCCCGAAAATCGTAGGAGGCGGTCGTAACGAATAAGCCGAGGATCCTGTCATCCCAGTCCAGGCCCGTCGTTGAGAGGGATCCCCCCGACATAGATCATATAAAACCCCATGAATGGCTCCCTTCTGAGCTGAAGTCAAGCTACGAGCAGAGACTCGCGAAGAGAGGGTATTTCGATTTGTATGTGTCGAAGACGGCGGCGGAGAAGATGGTGAACCACGCCAAGCGCTTCGGCCGCATGCACAAGGAGGCGATGGGGTTCATGCTCGGGGACGTCTGCGAGTCTGAGCGGAGGAGGTTCGCGGTGGTCCGCGACATAGTGACTGGCGCGCTATTGAGCTCGGCGGACAGGGTGCGCTTCGACAACGAGAGCTACTACGAGCTCTTCTCCGAGCTGGACTCATCCGGCTTCGACTACGTTATCGTCGGCTGGTACCACTCGCATCCAGGATACGGGTGCTTCATGTCGCCTATCGACATCAACACGCAGGCGACCTCATTCCATGAGAGCTACCACTCGGCAATCGTCATAGATCCGCTTCGCAGGGAGATCAGCGGGTTCAAACTCAAAGGGAGGAGGTGCACGCACGCCGACTTCGCGGTGTATTGGCACGACCTCGAGTCACCCTACGGCAGTCCTAAAATCAAACGGGTCCGCGTGGTGAGGAAGAAGACGCAGTGATCATCACACCCAGATCGCGTGCCTCTTCTTCATGCTCTGCTCCGTTTCGCCGAGCCTCTTCATGAGAACTGTCAGTATCGCGTCGAGTAGCAGCCCGGACGCCTCCTCGAATATGGTTCCCAGCGGAGCGAGGCTCCTCCGCTCCTCATTGTCCGGGATGTCGTCCGCCAGAACTATTACGTCAGAAGCGGCTATCGCGAGCTTCGAGTGCGCATTCGAGGTTATGCCGATGACCTTGGCGCCTATCCTTCTGGTGATGTTCGCAGTCTGCACCACGGACATCGTCTGGCCTGTGTTGGACAGGATTATGACGACGGCGTCCTTCTCGACCATCGGCGTGTTGCTCTCCCCGATGAAGAAGACGTCCAGTCCGAGCTGAACCAACCTGATCGCGAACGCCTTGGCCACGAGCCCCGAGCGGCCGACTCCGTAGAGGAAGATCTTGTCGGCAGACATGATCGATTCTATCATCTGCTCCAGCGCGATGATCCCCTTGTCGCTCATCCTCAGGCTCGTCGGGGCGACCGTGCACAGGTATTCTAGGGCGCTCTCTATCTCTCCCCTCAAGCTCAGCCACCCTTCTTGACTACCTTCACTTCCTTTGCCATCCTTTTGGCCAGCAGCCTCTCGAGTATGACCTTCATGTACATCGCGTCATGCTCGAGCAGCGGCGAGGAAGATATCACGGATATGTCGTATTCGTTGTCGAGGATGCATTCGGCCAACGGCTCGAATCTCAGATCCCCCTTCTTTATCGGCGTAAGCCTCTTCTCGTTACCGGTCTCATGCTCCACGCCGGAGAAGTGCGAGTACACCGGGGCGCCCTTCATGACCGACCGCACGTTGTTGATGAGCTTCTCGAAGTCGGAAGGCTCCCGGAGCGAGCCGTTCTCCCTCGCGTGTATCCTGGCGAAGTTGATGACCGGGACGACGTTCTTGATCGACCTGCTCAGGCTCAGGATCTCGCCGACGCTCCCGAAGACCTCCTGCCTGCCGGAATTCTCGACGCCGATCTTAACCTTCATACCGTTCTTGGTGACCCATTTCGAAAGGGAGCCAAGGCGGGTCTTGACCCTGTTCAGCGCAGTTCTCTCCGTCACCTCGCCGTACAGCCCGATGTGCGTCGTGACTATGTCGGCCTGAAGCTTGCTGGCGATTATGGTCGCCCAGCGTATCGCGTCCATGCTGCGGTAGCAGAAGTCCTCGTTGCAGATCAGATCCATGTAGTATGGTGTATGAAGTGAGAGCTTGACGTCCAGCTCCTTCGCCATCTTTCCGAGCTCCTCCAGCTCCGGGTAGCATCTGGCGACCCCGCAGTTCAGCCCGATCAGGATGTCCCCCTTCTTGATGGGCTTGTCCAGGTCGGATATTGGCTCGACCTTGTCCCCCTTGGGCCGGAGTATGTCGATCACGAGCTCGCTGTCTATCTCGCACGGCGTCTTACCAATCTCGTCCGCGTCGGCGGGCCTCTCGCTCATGTTCGTCCTGAGAAGTTGTACCTCGAGGGCGTTGAGCCCGAGGTTGTGAACATCCTCTATGCCGTCCTTGAGCGTCCTCCCCTTGCACGACAACGGTATGCCTGCGGGACCAAAACGTATCATAAGAGAGCACCTGTGGTGGTGAAGGTATCGGGCTATCTCATCACTTGTATTTAACATTCTTCAATCGTATTGGCCGGTATGGAAAAATGAGAAGCTTCCGAACGATGCCAGTATGGATGATTACGCGGCACTTTTATTCCACCGAAACCTTTTAAAGGGAACTTGTGTTAGGAGGCGGTGCTTCCGTGGTAAGTCGGAGGAGTCAGATATGGGTAAAACAATGCGCAAGACGAATCCCAATCTTGTCAGCCTCATCGAGAGGCTCAAGAGGGAGGCCTATGAGAACAAGGCCCCTGTCTGGCGAGACGTTGCGGACCGCCTTATGAAGCCGAAGCAGAATTGGGCGGAAGTGAATCTGAGCAGGATCGAGCGCTTCGCTTCGGACGACGAGACCGTCGTCATAGCCGGGAAGTTGCTCGGGGCAGGGGCCATCAGCAAGAGGGTGACCGTGGCCGCATTCAAGTGTTCGGAAGCCGCAAAGCAGAAGATCGCCAGCGCGGGTGGGAAGAGTATGTCGATCGAGGAGTTGCTGAGCAGCAACCCGACGGGTTCGAACATCAGGATCATGGGGTGAGCCTGGATGCGAGTGATTGATGCGGACGGGCTTGTCCTCGGAAGGATGTCCTCGATCATAGCTAAAAGCCTGCTGAACGGCGAGGAGATCACGATTGTCAACTGCGAGAAGGCGCTGATATCCGGCAACCGCACCTCTATAATGGAGGAGTACGAGAGGAGCTGGAACATGGGCAAGGTCAGGAAGGGGCCGTTCTTCCCGAGGATGCCCGACAGGATCATGAAGAGGACGATCAGCAGGATGATGCACCACAGGATGCCGCGCGGCAAGAGCGCGATGGCGAGGCTGACGATACACATAGGGGTGCCGTTCTCCCTGAAGGACACCAAGTTCGAGTCTTTGGAGATCGCAAAGAAGACGGGCCTGAAGAAGTACATGACTCTCGGCGATGTGGCCCGGGAGCTCGGAGCGAAGTTCTAGGTGAGGTTCATGAAGCCAATAATAGCAAGCGGAAAGAGGAAGACGGCAATCGCCAGGGCGAGCGCTTTCGAGGGCAAGGGGCGGGTCCGCATAAACGCGAAGCCGATAGAGTTCCACGAGCCCCGAATGGCCCGAGAGAAGATGATGGAGCCGATAGCGATAGCCGGCGACGTCGTGAAGAAGATGGACATCGAGGTCAACGTATCCGGCGGAGGGGTCATGGGGCAGGCGGACGCCTCCAGGACGGCCATCGCGAAGGCGATAATCGGCTACACCGGCGACGCGGAGCTGAAGAAGAAGTTCCTCGCATACGACAGGTCGCTGATGGTGTCAGACCCGCGCAGAAAGCTCCCGAAGAAGCCGTTGGGACGCGGCGCGAGGGTCAAGAGGCAAAAATCGTACAGGTGATGTCAGATGATAATACCGGTGAGATGTTTCACATGCGGCAAGGTCATAGGAGGGCTTTACGAGGAGTTCCTCAGACGAATACAGATGGGAGAGAAGCCGAAGGAGGTCCTCGACTCCCTGGGGCTGGAGAGGTATTGCTGCAGGAGAGTTTTCCTGACGCACGTAGAGCTGGCGGACGAGCTCGCCCCGTATGGCTTAGTGTGTTCCGGAAAC
>Ga0315268_10007101_pt1 | contig 11831 bp, 12 predicted proteins | sample C1_top_MG_FD_204535 | JGI IMG/M metagenome (GOLD analysis project Ga0315268, IMG submission 204535) | Sediment microbial communities from Yellowstone Lake, YNP, Wyoming, USA - C1_top | ecosystem: Environmental > Aquatic > Freshwater > Lake > Sediment | place: USA: Wyoming | collected 2017-08-01 | reverse complement strand
ACCTGCCGGAAGATATTTTTTAGATTGAGAACACTTAAATTATCCGTATTTTAGGCCTGAATTAAAAATTTAAACCCGGTTATCAATTGACAGTCTGGAGTGCTAAATTGTCCTGTCCCATAAGTTTAGACCTATAATATAACATTACTCCCCTCCCCTGTTTTATCCTATATTAAAATGAGTGGTAATTTACCTGAATTTTAGGAAGATTTTTTTGCACTAATTTCTTTTTCGGGCACTTCTTCTGATGAATGATCAAGAATGGTCATGGCGTTTACTTTGTCGTCGGTGGATTTGAATCTCATCAGAATAACACCCTTGGTGTTGCGGCTTAAGCTGGGAATATTTTTCAGCGGCAGGTTGATGGTAATGGCTTTTTTGGAGACCAGGATTATTTGTTCGGAAGTCTCGGAAACAACCCGGGCGGCGGCAATTTTGCCGGTCTTACTGGTAAGATTGGCTACTTTTACACCAATTCCACCGCGACGCTGCAACGGGTAGAGGTAAACGTTGGTACGTTTGCCGACCCCGTTCTCGGTGACTACCATCAAATGACGGAAAAACTCACTGGTTTTTTCTTTATTGGTGGCTACCAGGGTTTGAGGAACGATGTCCAAACCGACCAAATAGTCAGCTTCTTTAAGGGTAATTCCCCGGACACCCCGGGTGTGACGGCCCATGGGGCGGGTATCAGTTTCATTAAAACGAATACATTTGCCGTTGTGAGTGACCAAAAAGATTTGGTCGTTGCCGTTGGTCAGCTTGGCCCAGATGAGTTCGTCATTCTGATCGAGTTTAATGGCGGCTAGGCCAGTTTGGCGGATGTTATGGAATTTATCGAGTGATGATTTTTTGATAACACCTTTTTTGGTGGCCAGAAGAATGAACTTGGCAGGAATGGTTTTGCCAATCGGTAGAACGGTTTGAACGGTCTCACCGGAAACGATATTGATCAGATTGATGACGGCCTGACCTTTGGATTGGCGGGAAGTTTCGGGTACATCCCAGACTTTGGTCTTGAAAACACGACCTTTGTTGGTGAAGAACAGAAGATCATCATGAGTGTTGACCAACATCATATTTTCAACTTCGTCTTCGGATTTGGTGGACATGCCGGAAATGCCGACACCACCGCGTTTTTGAGAACGGTAAGTTTCTTTGGGAACGCGTTTGATATAGCCGGTTTTGGTAATGGTGACTAAGGTTGGTTCATTTGGCACCAGATCTTCTTCGCTGAATTCTTCCAGTCCCCGGGCATAAATTTTGGTCCGTCGGGGATCAGTGTATTTTTCCATGATCTCATTATTTTCCGATTTTAGTACCTTAACCATGGTTTCCGGTTTAGTGACAATGGCGGTTAGATTTTCGATAGTTTTGTTGACGTCAGTATATTCGTCGTCGATCTTTTGCCGTTCCAGGGCGGCTAAGCGGCGAAGCTGCATTTCCAGGATGGCATTGGCCTGAAGATCGGTAAATTTAAATTTGGCAATAAGATTATCCCGGGCATCATCGGTGGATTTTGAGGCCCGGATGGTTTTGATGACCTCGTCGATAATGTCCAGGGCCATCTTCAGACCTTCGAGAATATGGGCGCGCATATAGGCGGTCTTTAGGTCAAAAATAGACCGGCGGTGGATAACATTCTGGCGGTGGCGGAGGAATAACAGAAGCATTTGACGGAGGTTTAGAGTTTGGGGAACGCCGTTGACCAGAGCCAACATATTGGCGGAGTAGGAGGATTGGAGGGCGGTGTATTTGAAAAGTTTGTTAAGAATGGATTTGGGTTTGCCATTCTTTTTGATCTCGACGACCACCCGGATACCGTGACGATCGGATTCATCCCTAAGATCGGAAATACCGATAATTTTTTTGTCGCGGACCAGATCGGCGATCTTGGTGACCATTTCGGCTTTGTTGACCTGATAGGGAATTTCGGAAATGATGATCCTGATCTTGCCGGATTTGGTCTCTTCAATGTTGGTTTTTCCCCGGACCATAAATTTACCCCGGCCGGTGTTGTACATTTCGATAATGCCGGTTTTACCGTATATTTCGCCGGCAGTCGGGAAATCCGGACCTTGGACGAATTTGATCAGTTCTTCGACAGCAGCGGTAGTTTCGACATTAAAATTGATCTTTTCTAATTCTTTGACCGGTTCTAAAACTTTTTCCTGAGTAGTTTGAAGACGATTTAATATTGGTTTAATTTCGATTGGGGTGTCGATCTTTTCCAGCTTGGAGTGTTCGAGAATATATTCCAAAGCCAGACAAAGTTCTTTTAAATTGTGAGGCGGGATTCTAGTGGCCATACCGACGGCAATACCATCAGCACCGTTTAATAAAAGATTTGGAATCCGGACGGGCAAAACCGTCGGTTCTTTGGTGCTCGCGTCGTAGTTGTCCATCATATCAACGGTTTCTTTGTTGATATCAGAGATCATTTCCGGGGTAATTTTGGCCATTTTGGCCTCGGTATACCGCATTGCGGCCGGAGGATCGCCGTCAATGGAACCAAAATTTCCCTGACCTTTGACGAGTGGATAGCGGAGAGAAAAATCCTGGGCCATGCGGACTAAGGCCATGTAGATACTCATGTCACCATGGGGATGGTAGGATTTCATGACATCGCCGACAATAGCGGCGCATTTAACATTTTTGCCGGTAACCGAGAGGCCCATCTGATTCATGGCATAAATTATCCGACGGTGGACGGGTTTAAGGCCATCGCAGACATCGGGCAGAGCCCGGGAGACAATGACTGACATGGAGTAGTCAAGATAGGATTTTTCCATTTCGGGAACGATATCGACATTGAGGATCTTACCGACGTTATTGATGAAAGCCGGTGTGTCTTTGACGATTTTATTGGGTGTGTCGTTGGCCATAATTTTAAATATCCAGGGTAGCTAAATGAGCATGGGTGGTGATAAATTTTTTCCGGGGCGGGACGTCTTCGCTCATCAGGATGCGGAAGATCTCGTCGGCTTTTTGAGCGTCGGCGATATTAACCCTCTTTAACAAACGGGTCTCGGGATTCATGGTGGTCTCCCAGAGCTGGCTCGGATTCATTTCTCCTAAGCCCTTGTAGCGCTGAATATCAAAACCTTTGGAGGTGTCGATCTTTTTTAAATAGACTTCTTTTTCTTCTTCGGTGTAAACATATTGGACATCTTTACCGTGTTTGATTCGGAAAAGCGGCGGCATGGCGATGTAAACGTACCCCTGTTCAATAATGCCGGGTAAATGGCGGAAAATGAAAGTCAAAAGCAGGGTGGAAATATGGGCGCCGTCAACGTCGGCATCGGCCATTAAAATTATCCGGTGATAGCGGAGCTTAGTCAGATCTAATGTTTCACCAATTCCCATACCTAGGGCAATAATTAAATCTTTTAATTTGTCGGAACCAACAATTTTATCCAGACGCATACCTTCGGTATTGAGGGCTTTACCCCATAATGGGAGAATGGCCTGAAATTTGCGGTCCCTCCCCTGTTTGGCCGAACCACCGGCGGAATCGCCTTCAACGATATATATTTCACATTCTTCGGGATGTTTACTCTGGCAATCGGCTAATTTTCCCGGCAGGCCCATAGAATCAAAAGCGCCTTTGCGCATGATGGCATCTTTGGCAGCTCTAGCTGCTTTACGGATCTGGATGGCCAGAATCGATTTGCCGACAATGGCTTTGGCAATATCAGGATGTTCTTCAAAATACATATCCAGCTGTTCCCTGACGATCTTGGCAACGATGGGCTGGACTTCGGAATTACCAAGTTTGCTTTTGGTCTGACCTTCGAATTGAAGATCTTTACTGCCCATTTTTAGGGAAATTATAGCAGTTAAGCCCTCACGAACATCATCACCGGTAATGGCATCATCTTTGGCCTTGATCATTTCTTTGCGTTCGGCGTAATCTTTGATCGATTTGGTCAGAGCTGATTTGAAGCCGGAAAGATGGGTACCGCCCTCGGTAGTGTTAATGATATTAACGTAACTGGGGGTATTTTCAGCAAAAGTGTCATTGTATTGGATACCGACCTCGACATCAACTCCTTCATCCTGACGGTGAATAAAGATCGGTTCATGAACAACAGTTTTGCCTTTGTTCAATTCCCGTAAGAGGGAAATAATTCCGCCTTCAAAATAATAATGGCGTTCGAGATGGGAATGCTCGTCGTAAAAATGGAAATAGATTTTAGAGGTAAGATAGGCACGATCTTTGAGCGATTTGATAATTATTTTGGAATCAAATTCAAGAGCTTCTTTAAAAATTTCCGGATCGGGGTAAAAAGTGGTGGTGGTGCCGGTAATATTGGGGGGGAGAATGTGGTTTAACTTGTCGATTTTCGTGCCGGGAATAGTGACCAATTTAGATTTGACCTTACCACGACTGAATTCCATGAAATAGGTTTTATCATCGCGACGGACCTCGACCTGATAGAGTTTGGAAAGAGCGTTGACACAGGCAGCACCGACGCCATGAAGACCGCCGGAAACTTTGTAGGCAGTACCTTCGAATTTACCACCGGAATGAAGAGTGGTCATGATGACCTCCAGGGCCGGTTTTTTGTATTTGGGCATAATGTCGACCGGGATACCCCGGCCGTCATCGGCAACAGTGGCGGAATTGTCGGGATGGATAATTACCCAGACATTTTTGGCAAAACCGGCCAGAGCTTCGTCAATGGAATTGTCGATGATCTCGGTTAAACAATGATGCAGACCCCTGATGTCAGTGGAACCAATGTACATAGCCGGGCGCTTGCGGACCGGTTCAAGACCTTCAAGGACAAGAATTTGTTCTCCGGTATATTTTTGAGTATCAGTCATAAAAATTTGTCTATTTATTGAGACAATATAAGTTTACCAGGTATAAATAGCTTTGCAAGAGGCAAAATTAGTGGAAAGACAGGCAATAATTATTGATAAAAGTGTATCAAAATAGGTCAAAAATATAGCAAAATTTGACCTAAGCTACCGCGGTATTATGTGTTATAATTAAACATGGAGTTTTTGATCTTTGGTCAAAAGAAAGAAATGCCCTGGGCTGAAGCCCAAAGGATGAGAGATATTGGTTGGCAAGTCAGGGTTTTGGGTGGAGAAGGGGTTTTAAAAGTATCATCTCAAGTTATGGAAGAAAGGTTGAGGTGGCAAAGGGATTTAAGAGCCAGAGGGGTAAAGGTTGAGGACAGTCAGGTGGTTTTTTAAGATTTAAGTGTTTGGTAAGCAATTACGGCGGTGGCGATCAGAACATTAAGCGATCTGTTAATGCCGTACATAGGGATTTCAATGATCTGATCACAAATTTTTAAAACTCCCTCCCCTACTCCGTTTGATTCGCTCCCGGCGACAATGGCCAGAGGAAATTTATATTTGGCTTTTAAATAATTTACACTGTTTTTATCCTGTTCACAGGCAATTATTTGATAACCGGCTTTTTTTAATTCAGTAAGACAATCAACGGTGGAATTGCACTGCTGCCAGGGGATCCATTTCCAGGTGCCGATCGAGGCGCGGTGGATTTTTAGATTAGGCGGAGTGACCACCGGGCCGCAGAGATAAATTTTTTGAGCGCCGATGGCATCAGCTAATCTGAAGAAAGATCCAATGTTGTAGGTATCGAGAACGTTGTCGAGAACTAAGACAATGGGATTACGTTTTATTTTAGTTTGTTGTGATTTGGCAATAAGTTGATGGCTGGTGCGAAGCTGATGAGAATTAAGACGGTTCATAATTTAGTTACCGCAGCCGCCGGCGGCGGGAGCAGCACCGGTAAGGTCATTGAGCACTTGATTACATTCACCCGGAGTTTTTTTGAACGAAGCACAGAGGGCGGTTTTGATGATGTTGGGTGTGCGGTAGTTACTGTTGCTTTGGGTGGCGGTTTTGGTGCCGATGATCATCGAGCCGGTGCCGTCCTGGGCATAGGCAGAATCCGGCGGAAAAACAACATCGTTCACCAAAAGAGTTGGGGAACTTTGGACCTTATATTTATCAGTTAGAGCCACTTCATTTTCGATGAGGGTGACGGCGTCCTTGTTAAAACAATCAGTGATCTGGCTAGTATCGAGACCGGCCAGTTTCCCCTGCTGCTCCCAACAGGTATCGGCGTTTTGAGAGGTACAATTTTTATTGACATTGGCGATAAAGTCCCACCATTTGGTTTTGTCATCACCGGTTTGATTCCAGGCACACATTTCCCGGACATCCTGATTGGCTTCCTGGCGACCATGAAGAGAGGCATAAAAAGCACCATTACTGGTTTTTAGATATTGTTTTTCATCCAGACATTGGGTGTTGAGATTAGTGATGTATTTTTTGCAATCGGCAATGGTTTTAAACGGAGCATTGGGATTGGTAATGTAAGTAGCGCATTGGGTAGGATCAGCGGAACGGCTGGCGCAATAGGTCTGGAGATTATCTATCTTGTTCAAAATATAATGAGGAACAATGGCGACTTTATTTTTGAGAAGATCAAAAATCGGACGGAGAGTATCTTCGATCTGATTACCGTAGGGACAGAAACTCATGACGAAAAATTTTAATTCCGGTTTGTCGGATTTGACGGCAGCAAAAGTAACCGAATTTTTAGAATTTACTGCCGGGGTGGTGCTTAAAGCTTTGACCCGGCCAAAGAGAAAGCCGGAATAAAAAGCAATGCCAATTATCAAGATCGAGAAAAAGATAATGCCGGAAACAGGGATTTTAATAGGGTTTTTTTTGGGTTTCATTTTATTCTTCTTTAATGGATATAGCATTGACCGGACAGGAGGAAATGGCGGAAGTTATTTTGTCAGTGATCACCTCGGGCTGTTTTTTTACAAAGGCCTTGTAGGAAGTAGAATCGAGTTCAAAAGTATCGGGGTCGATCAATGGGCAAGTGTTGCAGCCGATACAGGTTTCCTGATTGATGATCACTTTTTTGGACATATGTTTCCCATTATAACAAATCGTTTTGGTCGGAGTGAAGTTTGAGAAAATCCCCTGACTTAACAATAGCATTTAATAGTAAGTAGATCCGGTTCTCGGCTTCGTCACGGTTGATATTTTTATGTTTTCCGGGAAAATAGTGGAAAATTTCGTTGCGGCCAAATTTCCAGGCATCCCAAAGCATTTCGGCCAATTCTTCACCTTTTTCGTCAAGATCGGCTAATTTTTGGAATATGGAAAAACGTTTGTAGCGCAGGGATGGATTAAGAGTTTTGCCGACCCGGAAACGTTCACTTTCATAATCGTATTGATTAATAACGTGAAGTTTTAAAAAAAAATCTTTCAGATAGCCCTCGTAAGCTTTGGAGATAGGTGAAACCAGAAAAGAATAGTCATTAATATGGTCAAAAGCTTTGAGGCGGTCGAGGATAAGTTCAACATCGTGGGTCAAAGCTTTTTGGTCGGCGGCTAAATATTTCCGGGCCTCGATAAAGACGGCTGATGACAACTGGCTCATATTTTTGATTTAAGAAGAAGTAGGGTAAAAATTGAAGTCAGAACAACAAAGATGAGAATATATTTTGACAGATAACGGCGGGGAAGTTGTTTTGATTCCCGGGCAAAAAGCCAATTCTGAAGATGACCGGGGTCGAGACGATAATCGGTGATCTCGTCGACGATAAGGTGAATATTAAGGGCTAAAAGAAAAGCCATGGCAAAAGGACTGTCACTGCTGGTAAAGACAAAAATAGAGATCAGGGCCATGACCACCTGGAAGAAGAAATGATGAAAAATAAGATTGAGATGTTGGTGATGGGTGGATTCAAGCAGTTTAATAAGTGAGATAAAATCGTATTTTTTGAAAGCAATTTGGGCCAGGCGGCTTTCTTCAATGTTGGGGTTAAGGTAGAGCCAGTAGATGAGATGGTCCAGGTCGAGAAAAAAAGATCCCAGAGTCAGCCCAAGAAATAAAAAAATAAAATTAAGATAGTTGACCCGGTTAAATATCCACACGATGGCAATAAGCAGAAAGATGACCAGAAGAGGTAGTAGATGTTTTTTTAGTTCTGACTTCACTAAATAATATTAGCAGAAATTGTTTTGATGTCTTTTTAATGAATTGATTTATAGGTTTTAAGATCATAGAATTAACTATGATTTCAAATGACGATGTAAAAAAGTTAAAAGAAATATTTGCAACTAAGGATGAGATGAGACAGATGGAAGATCGGTTGGGTGGGAAAATTGATAAAAAATTTTCTGACATTTATGATCTGGTGGATGGCTTGGCTAAAGAAGTCAAGGATCAAAGAGAATTTCGAACAGTAATTAGCTATCAGGTGGAAAAGCTTAACGAGAAGGTGTTCGGGGTGAGCAGAACTTAGCTATTCGTATCGTAAAGCTTCGATGGGAGACAGTTTTGAAGCCCGGCGGGCAGGAGCGACCCCAAAAATAATCCCGACCAGAGCAGAAACGCCAAAAGCGATCAAAACCGAACTGGCGGTAACCTTGGCCGGAAAAAAATTATTGATACCCAGGGAACCAAGCCAGCCGAGAACAACGCCGATAAATCCACCGATACATGACAAAATAACGGCTTCGATCAGAAATTGGATGAGAATCGCCCGGGGGTAGGCACCGATGGCCTTACGAAGGCCGATCTCTTTGGTCCGTTCGGAAACGGTGACTAACATGATATTCATGATACCGATACCGCCGACGATCAGAGAAATGGCGGCAATACCGGCTAAACCGATGGTTAGCGTGCCGATTATAGAATTGATACTAGACAATAACTGGCTGCTGTCAAAAACAGTAAAGGCATCTTTGTTGTAGGTTTTGAGCATCAATTTTTCGACATCAATCTTGGCCTGGGCAACGGCATCTTTGTTGGGAGTTTTGATCATAAATTCGGCTAGATTTTGATTGCCATTGAGATCGAAGACGATGCCGATTGGGGTGTAGGCCATATTATCCGGATCGGGTCCGCCAAAAGTACTCCCCTGCTTTTTACCAATGCCGACAACATGGAGATTTTTGCCTTTGATAATAACTTTTTTCCCAAGGGCATTGCCGGTGGGAAAAAGATCATTGGCAATTTTAAAACCCAGGACGATGACCGGGCTTTTTTTATCTTCCTCTTCGGAAGTAAACCAGCGGCCATTACCGGAGTCCGGAAGACGATTGGAAGCCATTCCAAACTGGTAGCTGGTTCCGGCCAAAGAAATATCACTTTTGGAAATTTTACTGGATTTAATTTCAACGGTGGTAATAGCTAAAGGAATGACAGTGTTACCCCGAAGGTTGCGTTTGAGAGTATTAAGATCGGTGAGCGAAAAACTGGTGACAACAAAGTGGTTACCGGCACTGCTGTTAAAACCGCCTTTGTCATTAAAGATCTTGCCGGGGGCGATGAAGACGGAATTGGCCCCGAGGGCATCGAATTGATCGGTGACATAGTTTTTTAAGCCGTTACCGATTGAGGTCAGCAATATTACTGAAGTTACTCCAATAATTATGCCCAAAGATGTGAGGATTGTCCTTCCTTTATTTTTCAATATCGAACGGATACTGGATTTGAGCAATACTTTGATGGGTGGTTTTATTTTAAACATTTTGAGTATTTACCTTGCCATCTTTGATAATGATCATCCGGTTGGCCTGACGGGCAAGGTCCAGGTCGTGGGTAACCAGAACAATGGTCCGTTTTTCGGTTTCATTAAGATGATGAAATAATTCCATAACGTCTTTGCCGGATTTGGAATCAAGATTGCCGGTGGGTTCGTCGGCCAAAATAATTTTCGGGTCGTTAATTAGCGCTCGGGCGATGGCGACCCGTTGCTGCTGGCCGCCGGAAAGCTGGGCCGGAGTATTTACTGCTTTGTCTTCAAGTCCAACTTTAGTCAGCATTGACATTCCCATAGCATCATGTTTGGATCTGGGGATATCGGAATAGATAAGCGGGAGTTGGACATTTTCTAAAGCGGAGGTTTTAGCCAGTAAATTAAATTGTTGGAAAACAAAACCAAGAGTAACATTGCGAATCTGGGCCATCTGGCTTTCGTTGAGCCGGGAAATGTCCCGGCTGCTTAATAAAACCCGGCCGGAAGTAGGGTTGTCCAGGAGTCCGATGATATGCATCAGAGTAGATTTGCCGGAGCCCGATGGTCCGGTAACGGAGACAAATTCTCCCTCGTGAATTTTTAGAGAAACCCCGTCCAGGGCGTTAAAGATGGTATTACCGGAAGTGTAGGTTTTGACAACGTTATCTAATTCCAGAACGATGTTGCCGTGATTATTTTTGGATGACGGCGACTTGATCATTTTGGGATAGCCCTTGGGTAACCTGAGTAGAGGTATCGTTCTCAATACCGGTGGTAATATCGCGTCGAACTAAATTGTTGCCTGATCTGACAAATACATAACGCTGACCGTTGTCGTCATTGACCGCATCAATAGGAATAGTGATGGCGTTATCCGCCGAAGATAAGGTAACATTTACATCTCCATCCATACCGATGCGGTAAGTCAGGTCAGAATTTGCCAGCGGTAAGGCAAAACGGACCTCGTAAACGGTCGAACTCTGGCCGGTGACCGGGATAAAGGAGATATAGGTAATGGTGGAATCGATGGCGTTGCCGGGATAGCTATCCAAGGTGATGGTGACATCCTGGCCTGATTTGATCTTGATGACCGATTCCTGGTCGATCTCGGCAGAAAAATAAAGCTTGTTGGGGTTGATGATGGTAAAGGTGGCAGTGGCAGGAGTGATATTGGTGCCGGCAAAGCGCTGGTCAACATTGGTGACCACCCCCTCGATCGGGCTATAAATAGTCGATTCTTTGATGGACATGTCGGTGAGTTCGTAATTTATTACCGAATTATCCAGAGAATATTGAGTGCGGTCGAGGATCCTTTGAATGGTTTCGGTGACCAGTAAGTTGTCTTTGGTCGATTTGTAGGTGGCTTGAGTATCGTTGAAAGTAGAAAGTTGGGACCGATAATTATTAAATTGAGTGGCTAAATTCTTGCGAAGTTCGGCCTGATTTAGGGAAGCCAGGGCCTGACCTTTTTTGACCCGGTCTCCCACTTTGACTCCGACCCAAACTAATTTTCCGGAATTTTGAAAACGGATGGAGGCAATTTGGTCAGTGGAGATCGAACCGGCTAATGTCAAAACATCTTTGATAGTTTCAATTTTGGGGGTATATAGGGTATCTTTTTTGGAATCGTATTTTCGGGTTTGAGTTGAGACAGCACGTGTTTGAGGCAAAAAGAGCATAACTCCCAGAAATACGGCCAGAAAAATCAGTAAATATTTAGCTTTGGACATCGGGATATATTATACCTCATGTTTGAGGTTTTTTGAGCTCTTTTAGTTTCCACATAAAAAGACGGGCTTTGGATTTTACCGTCAGGCGGGGCTGGTCTTTGACAAAATAAAATGCTTTTTCGAGAACCTCCCGGGGAGTATTTTTGGCCAGACGGATATAGAGGGATTTATTTTTCCAGTCATTCAATTCTTTGGCTAACTCCAGTCCATAGGCCTGGAACTCGTTTTTGACAAATTTTTTTCTTTTTAACAGAGTATCCGGAAGTTTAAAAAGGGTTTCGGAGATGGGTGAAGGTTTGGCGGTGCGCATGAGGATAAGCTATTATATAAAAATTATTTATATTAAACTAATATCAATGAGAAAAGTGTGTTTGTGGCTGCTGCTGTTGTTTTTGGGAGGCAGAATATCGGTTTTGGCGGCGAATTTGGATCAAACGACCATCAGATTAAACAGGACAGCAACGGCAGTGTCCCCTCTACCCATTTTGGTTTTAGTAACTACTGATTCGGCGACGGTAGAAAATGATTTGAGAATTACGGTGGAAAATGGCTGGTCAATTGACAGTAA
>Ga0315268_10007100_pt1 | contig 11832 bp, 10 predicted proteins | sample C1_top_MG_FD_204535 | JGI IMG/M metagenome (GOLD analysis project Ga0315268, IMG submission 204535) | Sediment microbial communities from Yellowstone Lake, YNP, Wyoming, USA - C1_top | ecosystem: Environmental > Aquatic > Freshwater > Lake > Sediment | place: USA: Wyoming | collected 2017-08-01 | reverse complement strand
ACAGCACCATCTTGGCCGTTAGTCAATCTGGCGAAACCGCTGATACTTTGGCATCGGTCGAGGGCGCACGTCAGCGAGCAGCTACCATTCTGGGTTTGACAAACACAATCGGATCAACATTAACTCGTGTTTCACGCGTCTACATCGGTCAGCAGTCAGGACCCGAGATTGGAGTCGCAGCCACCAAAACCTTCACCTCGCAGTTGTCTGTTCTGTCGCAGCTTGCCATACACCTCGCCAAAAAACGGGGTAAAGTTTCTCAAGAAGAAATCGACGTTCTCAAAGAGAAAATCCTGAAAATTCCAGACATCGTTGAAACCATTCTGCGAACACAGGATGAAAAGATTAAACAACTGGCCAAGAAATACAAAGACCATGCGGCTTTCTTCTTTTTGGGCAGAGGAATAAGCTACGCAACCGCCCTGGAAGGCAGACTGAAACTGATGGAAATAGCCTATGTGCCAGCCATCGCTTTTCCTGCAGGCGAAAGCAAACATGGTCCGATCAGTTTGGTGGAGCAGGGCTTTCCTGTTGTGTTTATCTGTGCCAAGGACGACACTCGAAGGACGCTTGTCGGGAATATCATGGAGATGAAAGCTAGAGGCGCCACGATTCTGGCAGTTTGCGAAGAGAACGACGAAGAGATCAAACGCTTAGCCGACGATTACATTGAGGTTCCCGCGGGTATTCCTGAGGTTTTGTCGCCCGTTCCTTATGTCGTGCCTTTGCAGTTGTTTGCATATTATATGGCGCTCGAACGTGGTTGCGATCCAGACAAACCTCGAAACTTGGCAAAATCAGTTACCGTGAAGTAAACCCTTAAGTCGTCTTGCCTTCCTCTATTTCTGTTTTGAGGAAAACATGCGTGAACGATGGGCCTTGGAACGACCTGATCGAATCTCTCATTCGAGAGGGTATCCTTCGCTCTGCTGCAGTGATTCGTGCCATGCGGCTCGTTCCTCGCGAGAAGTTTCTGTCTGAAAGCTCCAAAGCCTATGGTGCGGTGGATAGTCCGCTTCCGATTGGTTGGGGGCAAACGGTTAGTGCGCCACACGACAGGCCTAAGCGCTTGTTGGGCGAGACATGGTTTCGATAATGAATGAAGCCCTCGAATTGGAAGTCGGACATAAAGTCTTAGAAGTCGGAACGGGCTGCGGCTGGCACTCGGCGACCATAGTCGAAGCTGTGGCACCGAGTAATATCAGCAAGGAAAAATGGGGGCACGTTTACACCGTTGAGATAGTAGCCGAACTGACAACACAGGCGAGAAAGAATTTGGAGGACGTAGGATTCGGCGAGCGAGTAACAGTGGTGAACAGTGACGGCTCAATGGGTTACGTGGAAAAAGCGCCATACGACCGCATACTAGCCACAGCAGCGGCGCCGCAGGTTCCTCCGCCGTTGGTGGAGCAATTGAAAGTTGGTGGTATCATGGTGCTCCCACTGGGTAGTGCCTATATGTTTCAGACGTTGATGCGTTTCAGAAAAACATCTGATGGCAGGCTTACGAAAGAGAATCTGGGCGGGGTAGCCTTTGTACCCCTGACTGGCCGTTATGGTCACAATTTCTGAGGTTTAGTTTATTCTATGCTGAGTTTTTCTTTGTAAGCCTGCAAATCTAGGAAGCCATGACCGCTAATGTTCATGCAGATGACTTTCGCTTCGCCCTTTTTCTCAGCCATAAGCGCCTCGTCTATCCCTGCTCTCACGGCATAACTGGATTCAGGCGCCGCAAGCCAACCTTCCGTCTGTAGGAACGTTCTTGCAGCCTCGAAGATTAGTTTTTCATCCTTTGGATACGTAACGGCACTTATCAACCCACTTTTCCTAAGCGCGCTTATGACGGGTGCCGCGGCATGGTAGCGCAGACCGTCTCCCCTTATTGCGGGCATGTCTTTCCTGTGTCCCAGAGTGTACATTTTCAGCAGCGGTGTGTGTTCGGCTACGTCTCCAAAATCGTACCTGTACTCGCCCTTTGTCAGATTCGGGGCAGCTTCAGACTGAGAAGCCAAAAACTCGCATTGCCGCTTCTTCTGCAAAACTTCGCCTACGAATGGCAGGGCTATGCCGCCAAAGTTCGAGCCGCCACCCAGACAACCCACAACCAAGTCGGGTGAATCATCGGCTAGTTCGAACTGTTTGATGGTTTCCAGTCCGATTATTGATTGGTGCATGAGAACGTGATTAAGCACCGAGCCTAGGCAGTAGACGGTTTTGTCATGTGTCTCAGCATATTCAAGACCTTCGGAGATGGCGATGCCCAGCGAACCAGGATGATTCGGGTCTTTAGCTAGGAATTCTTTGCCGAAACTCGTTTCTTTACTGGGCGAAGCGTAGACTTTGGCGCCCATGAGTTTCATGAGTGTGCGTCGGTCGGATTTCCAATCGTACACGTTGCGCACCCAGAAGACCACAGAATCCAATCCCATTAGGCTGGCTGCATAGGAAAGCGCACTTCCCCATTGACCTGCGCCTGTTTCTGTGACTAAAGCGGTGTTTCCTTCTTTGGCTGCATAATAAGCCTGAGCCAAGGCAGTGTTAACCTTATGCGAACCTGTCGGAGACAAGTCTTCACGTTTGTAATAGAGTCTCACCTTCTTCAAGCCCAATTTCCTCTCAAGCCTTCTAGCTCTGTAAAGAGGACGAGGACGACCAGCTTGAATATACAATTCTCTAATTTCATCAGGAATGGGAATCCAACGCTCAGTTGACATTTCCTGCCCAAGGCACTCGTGCACCATAGTTCTCCCTAGGAACTCCATGCGTGACGGTCCTGTTTCGGGTTCCTTCGGCGGTGGCAAGGGTTCGGTCAAATCAGGAGCGATGTTATACCATTTTGTGGGCAACTCGTCTACTGGTAAGGCGATTTGATTCTTGTCCATGAGTTTTCACCTTTCCGTTGAGAAGAGTTGTCTTATTAACATGCTTTCAAGTTAAACGTTTCTATCCGAACCATTGCTCAAGCGTGGTTTTACCTTTCTCCTTCACTATGCCTTTCTGCATCTTTTCCAAGGCTTTTCGGACACGGTCTTCGGAAAAATCTCTCTGTCTAACCATGAAATCCACCACGCCATCCACATCTGGCGATTTCCACTCCAACCTGTAATTATCCGTGACTTTTGGGTGAAGAAAAATCTCCCTGATTCTCTGTGGTTCAACTGGAAACTCCGCGTTCTTCACTTGTGGCAAGGCTTTTTCGAGGCTGCCATGCTCTTTTATTAATTTTAAGGCAGTTTTAGGTCCTAATCCCTTTATGCCCTCCGGGTTGAAGTCTGTTCCCGTAAGTATGGCAACGTCGATTAACTGTTCGTACGTGATTTCCAACGTCTTAAGCACGGCTTCCAACTCGACGACTTCGGGTATCACGTCAATGTAGACGGGCTTTCCGGGCAATTTTCTTCTGCCGCTTATGGTCACGTTTCTTAATAGTTTGGGAGCGCCGAAGAGGAGGCTGTCATAGTCCTGACTCGCACAGAAGTCAGTGTCACCTTTTCTGGTCAAGTGTGCGGCTTGGGCTTCTCCCTCGCTCGGGGCTTGTATCCATGGAATTCCCATTAGCGTTAGGAGACGTTTGCTGTCATCAGACATGTAATCCTTCAGCCTGCTCGTCATCTGCGCATAACTACGTGCCTCCTCCACTTTTCCCTCTGCCAAGGCTTTCTCATACTTCACTGTGGCTTCTTCCTTAATTCTCATCCGTCGCTTTATTTCCACTTCCTTCAAAACTGGCGGCGCACCGTCAAAGACATAAGCGGCTCTTATTCCCATCTCGGCCAAGTTTGAGGTTCGATACAATAGTCCGCTGAGGTGACTGGTAATTTTACCGCTACTATCCTTCAACGGCGTGCCGTCGGGCTGTCTAATAATGGCCAGAAACTGATACAGCGCGTTGTATGCGTCTATGGCGATGGATTTGCCGCCCAAATTCTCAAGAGCTACTGCTGTTTTCGGAACCAAATCCTTCAGGTCAACACCCAACTATGACACCTATGGCTCTATTCTTATGCTGAACACTGAATAAATTTGTGCCTCAGACTTTAATACCAAACTTTATAGTCGAATAATGTGAACGTTCTAATGAATTGAAGCCCAACGGTAAAGTGAAAATTGTAGATATCACAACTCGAAAAAACGAGTTTGAAAAGCGTCTCTACAGGTGTCTCGCTTCTGCGCCTTTCAGAAAGTACAAGAATAGACGCGAGTACCTAGAGAAAGCAATTCTTCGGGGTTTTCATAAGAAACTGCTAACCCTTAATGGAGACATTGTTGGAACGATTGAGTACTCTCCAGCCGGGGTTTCAGGTTTTCCTATCGTAGGCGAAGACTTGGTCGTTATGAATTGTATCTGGGTTCTGAGAAGAGCAAAGGGACATAACTTCGGCAAAAAATTGCTGAACGCGATGATAAACAAAGAAAAGAACGCCGCAGGTTTCGCCACTCTGGCGTTTGAGCGTCACTGGAGTCCATGGATGAAAAAAGACCAGATGGAAAGACTTGGCTTTACAGCAGTAGATTCTTTGAGAGTGCGGCATAAAACAGAGCATCGAGACCAATGCTTTACTGTATTCCTTATGTGGCTTCCCAAAGCCAGAAACGCACGTCCACCGACTTGGAACACAAAGAAACTGCTAGAAGGCGTCACTTTCTGCATGGGTCACCCACTCTACAAACCCCAAAGCATAAAACTGAAACAAATCTACGAAAAATGTTAGCTTTTTTATCGTTTCTGCTTTCTGGCAAGGTTGAAGCCAAAAATTTAGGTATGCCTAAACATTTATTAGAATCGAAAGACAAATTTAGGTATGCCTAAAATGGCGATACACTTTGGCAAGCAAAAGCATCGAAGACTACCTGAAGGCTCTGTGTGCGCTGTCTAAGAATGGCAAAACGGTGAGTACTACCGAGATCTCGCAGCATTTCAAAATCGCACCCGCGAGCGTGACTGAGATGCTGAAAAAACTGGCAGACAAGGGTTTTGTGGAGTACTCTCCCTATCATGGAAGCACACTTACTAGGAAGGGGCTTTTAGTCGCTCAGAAGATGACGCGGAAGCATAGGTTGCTGGAACGGTTTCTCTGCGATATTTTACGGATTAAGAAAGCTGAAGTGCACGAGCAAGCGTGTGAGATGGAGCATTCCTTGTCCGATAAGGCTGAGGAGTCGCTTTGTCGATTCTTGAAACATCCAGACAAATGCCCAGACGACGAGAAGATTATCCCTGCTTGTGATTTGCAGTTTTCCAACTGTGAAGAATGCATGTCCGTACACAGTAGGGGCTTGGAAGAGGTGGGCAAGCGCAGACAGAATCTGGTCTGTGTGGGTAACCTCAAGGAAGGCGCTCTTGGAAAGGTCTCGTTCATTAGAGGCGAGCATAAGGTGCTCCAGAGGCTCTTGGACATGGGTTTGACGCCTGGCACCAGCGTATGCGTCGTTAGAGTAGCGCCACTTCAGGGTCCAGTTGAGGTGGCTGTTCGTGGCTCTAAACTCGCGCTCGGAAAAGACATAGCATCTAATGTTTTTATCGATGTCATCCCTGATGTGGCTGGAAATCGTCACCGTAGACGATGGCGAGGTCAGTGACCATTGTGTCGTGTCACTTTACAGCGTCTTCTGACAAGAAATCGGTCAAGAAAGGCGACAAGCACTTAACCATCGCTTTGGCTGGAAACGCCAATGTGGGCAAGAGTGTCATTTTTAATCAGCTCACTGAGTCGAATCAAATTATCGGCAATTGGCCTGGAAAAACCGTGGAGCGCGCGGTGGGCATGCTGTCTTTTGAAGGGCACCACATTTCCGTCGTGGACTTGCCAGGGATTTATTCGTTCTCGACTTTTTCTATGGAAGAACTTGTGTCGAGAGAGTACATCGCGTTTGAGAAGCCCGACGTGGTGATTAATGTTGTCGATGCTTCTGTCCTGGAGCGAAACTTGTTTTTCACGCTTCAGTTAATCGAAATGGAAGTGCCGCTGGTTGTTTGTCTTAATCAGGTGGATGCGGCGACGAAAAAGGGCATAATCATCGGCAAGAAGCAGCTGGAACAAGCCTTGGGCGTGCCTGTTGTTTTCACTGTTGCTATTCGAGGCGAGGGCGTGTACGAACTCGTAAAAACCGCTGTTGCGGTGGCAAATCGCTCGAACCGACACGATAAAACTCTACTCAAGTATGGCGAAGAAGTCGAAAAAAGAATAGAAAAACTCACCCGACTAATCGAATCAGAAAACCTTGATTTAAGATATCCTGCACGATGGATCGCGATTAAACTCCTAGAAAATGACTCTGAAATCAAAAAGTTGGTCGAGGCGAAATCTGAAAACGTCACTAAGCAATCCGAGGTCTTGACGGAAGAAATCTCTCAGATTCATAAGGAGCCATGCTTTGCGGTCATAGCCTCTGAGAGGTATTTTCTGGCAAACAAAATCGCCAGTAGTATTCAGAAGCAAAAAGCGGTTAAGACCACCTTGTCTGAGAAGCTGGAATGGATAACCACGCATAAAGTGATCGGTTACATCACGTCTGTCGGAGTCATCGTTGGTCTGCTCCTCTGGACGTTTACAGTAGGAAATTTTCTCTCAAACATGCTGAGCGCTGCTTCGAATGTTTTTGAACCCGCGAACTTAAGACTTTCTGGCTCTCTCGAGAGCATTATCTGGAATGGCGTTTTCGGAGGTGTAATTGCGGGCGTTACGTTAGTTGTTCCTTTCGTCATTCCGTTCTATTTCATGCTGGCATTGATTGAAGATTCGGGTATTCTCACGCGAGTTGCGTTCATGATGGACAGCGTCATGCACAAGATAGGCTTACATGGAAAAGCTATAATTCCCCTAATCCTTGGTTTTGGCTGCAATGTTCCAGCTATTCAAGCATGCAGAATCATGGAGACGAAGCGTGAAAGACTGCTTGCTTCTTTTGCCATCACGTTTGCACCGTGTACGGCTAGAACCATAGTCATTCTGGGGTTGGTTGCCGCATTCGTTGGAATGCAATGGGCTTTGGCGCTTTACGCAGTTGACCTTTTGGTCATTTTTGTTTTGGGCAGAATTGCCCTGCGCGTGGTGCCTGGCAGATCCACGGGGTTGTTGATGGAGATGCATGGTTTTAAGGTTCCGTCTTTATCTGTTGTGGGCAGGCAGACTTGGGCGAGGACGAAGTCGATAATTTATGTTGTGTTTCCCATTTACATAATCGGCAGCGCGGCTGTTCAGTTGCTGTATGCCACGGATGTACTTGCGTATGTGAATAATGCCTTATTCTTTCTAACCGTCTGGTGGCTTGGATTGCCTGTTATCGCTGGAACACTCCTGATACTCGGAACGGTCAGGAAAGAGTTCATACTACTTGCATTGGTAGCTATTTACGGTACTACCAATCTCTTGCAGTTCTTAACTCCCATTCAACTCATCACTCTGGCTCTTGTAGGCATGTTATACATTCCCTGTATCTCAACCATCGCCATATTGGCCAAAGAATTCGACTGGAAAACAGCAGCCACAATAACAATAGCCAACATTGCCGCCGCAATTATCATCGGGGGACTAGCCTACAGAATACTCGCCCTCACACTCTAATTCAACCACAGCTTCTCTGTTCATATTTGGAGCATATTTGGATCCTAATTGGATCATATAGTGAACCGGGCCTAGAGGGGGCGCCACGCACACACTCACACAGAGAAAAAACTACCTATACTCGAGGAGAGCGTGCACACACTCTCACAGCCTAACCCTCTCAAAACAAGCATAAACATTCAACCCCACACCACGCACAAACCCAGCCAGACCCACATCGCAACGCTCAGCAATCTCAACAGCACTGCTCAAAGCCGCAGCACGACTCGCAACAACAGGCACACCAACACGCGCAGCCTTCAAAACAACATCAGCACTCAAACGCCCACTCAAACAAAGAAAACAAGCACCAAAATCCACACCTGCCAGAACACCTGCGCCAATCACTTTGTCCATAGCGTTGTGCCTACCTACATCCTCGGCAAAACCAACAAGCTCGCTGTCAAGCCTGTTCAAAGAAGCCACATGCACACCGCCCGTGCGTCTATACTCTTCAGCTAAACTATTCAGACGTCGGACACAATCCACAATCACCTTCGCGTCAACAACAGCATCACTCTTCACCTTCAAACCCTTAATCCTGTCAACAAGCTTCGACAAAGGCCACAAATCCGCAGAACCACACGCTGAAACAACCAAACGCCCAAATGACTGCGCAAACTCCAAGCGCTCTTTAGCATTAACGCTAGGCTTTAACTGCACAAAACAACGCCCATCCTTTTCCAAACGCACATCACTAACTTCATCTAAAGAATGCACAAAGCCCTCAGAAACCAAATACCCTACAGCCAATTCCTTCAACATAGCGGGCGAACACAAAATCGAAACCACACATGCATCATTGAGAAAAACGTGCAAAGGAAACTCCTCAGCTACCACATCCAAACGCTTTTCACTCTTTCCCTCAGCAACATTTACCCGCACAATCTCAACCTCACGCAAACAAACATCACCCCTTCACTAAACCCAAAACAAACCCCACAATCTCATCAGCAATGCTCACATCGGCAACCGACTGCAAACCACGCCAACCCGGCTGACTATTAAGCTCAACAACCAAAGGTCCAGCCTCGCTTTCCAGAATATCCACTCCAGCCACCTTGCAGCCAATAACCTTTGATGCTTTGACGGCTAAACGCTCCAAATCCATATCAAGCTTTAACGAAACAGGCTTTGCACCAAGGCTAACATTTGTTTTCCAGCCTTCAGCCACACGACGCATAGCCGCAATCACATGATCACCCACTACAAAGGCACGAATATCCGAAAAACCATGACGCACAAACTCCTGCACATAAATTACCTGATGATAAAAAGCCAACGCACGAAAAACCCGTCTTGCCACTTCGATATCAGAAATCCTTGTGGAACCCATACCACGCGAACCAAAAACGGGCTTCACCACCACATCGCCGCCTAACTCACGAAACGCTTTCAACGCTTCGTCAACGTTTTCAGTCACAACTGTACGCGGCATGGGCACGCCGTTTTCCTCCAGAAAAGACAATGCATGAAACTTATCCACGGCACGCTCCACAGCCAAAGGCGGATTGATAATGACCATACCCAAACGCTCAAGCCTGTGCAGAAAGTCCATACGAAAAACAATCTCCTCCAAAGACCCTCGTCCAACTGGACGCATAATCAAAGCACTCAAATCTTCAACGATATTCACATCATCAACTACTGCCGCAGGTTTGGCGCCCAAACGAGCTACAAGTCTCGAAAAACCAAAACAAACGGGCTCAACACCACGCTTCTGCATCGCCCGACACAACTGCCCAGTACACCAACCATTTGCGTTTCTCGTAATAATCCCCATCTTCACATGCATCACCTTCTGAACTCGCCTTTTCAAGGTTGAATTAGAAGTGAATGCATATAGATGTGTTTCGTTTGCAAAGCAACATTTATACATCAGAATCTGATATAGTAATATAAGATATGTCTATATATAGACACATTGTATCCACGCAAAACAAAACAACTGTAAAACACAAAAACAGGTGAAAAAGAAAATGCGCTGTCCATACCTTTCAAGCGCCACGAAAAAAGTGTGCGTAAAAATGCTCGAAGCACAAATCAGCGGAGACCTTAACGCTTTCGACATTAGAAACTTCTGCGACGGCAACCCAATCTATTGCTACTACTTCCGCCTACCACAACTCCAAAAAACACTCCAAAACACGACACAGCGAGATGACAAAATCATCACACAGCCCCTCATTCAAAACACAGATGAAAAGCCACTCCCATCATTAAAAGAGCTCCTATTCGCACCAGAAGAAAACCCTTAAGCTATTCTCAGAATTGACGAACCCACGGCAAAAGCTCTACAGCACTTTTAGGCTTCATAGAAAGATTAAGCCGCAAGTAAGCACCATGCTCATTGAAATAGGGCTCACCCTTCCGAGAAAACAACGTCAAAACTCTCCCCTCATGATTCAACCTAAAACCCTCGCTACAGGGCTCATGACTACGAACCAACGCATTAACCCTGAGCATTTTCAAAAAATCCGCAGTGACATCGCCTCCGAAAAGCTTGCCTGCACCCCTCGAAGAAAGAATCGTTCCATTCATGTTTTCTTCAGGATCATTCCACAACATCTCTTCAAGAAAAGGTTTTTTCGGATGAGTTTCGTGTGCATAAGCCATGTCATCAACCGAACTAGCACTGGAAGGAAAACCCCCATGAATTATGACAAAACGGTCTTCCACCAAAACCGCGTTGTACAGTTGATCAAACAATTTCCGAACACTCAAATACGCTTCATCGCCTCGCTCGCCAAACCTTTGCCCAAACTGAAAAGGCAAATCATGCGGATGCGCAAGAAGATCTTCAGGACCTTCGTGATTGCCCCGCATGAGCACGACTTTCTCAGGAAACTGTAGCTTCAGCTTCAGAATGATATAGTAAACTTCGACTGAACTGGCTCCACGGTCTCCATAATCTCCGAGGAATATGAGTGTAATGCCTTCTTGCTGTTCGGCTTTTTCCAGAAAGCCACTGTCACTTAGAATGTATACGAGGCTTTCAAGGTCGCCGTGAACGTCGCCAATTATTGCAGCTTCGTCACTTGGCTCGATAGTTGCAAGTTTTTCCTTAACGTGTATTTTTCCGATTCTGCCCGTTTCTTTCGACATTAAACCTGTGACTTCTTCTGTTAAACGAATGAATTCATTCGCATCTGTTTCCAACGAGGCTTTTGCGAGCTGCAACACTTTTTTGCTGTTTATCGTTATCACTCCTCTTACGCAATGTATCAACAGTTTTCCTCTGTGCTTAAATAAGTTGATGCGCTAGAACTAACCCTTGGGATATCATGTCAACGACGCCTAAACTCGGTTACGAAGAATCCCTAGAGAAAACCGTTGTATCCAACGGAAAATGCATGGGTTGCGCAGCTTGCATCATCGTTTGCCCCTTTGCATGCCTTGAATACACCGAAGACAACCCGAGACTGGTCAAAAAGTGTGAAAAATGCGGCATTTGCGCCAGAGTGTGCCCACGATTTGGATGGTCTCAGGCAGCAGTTGAAAATTTCGTTTTTGGGAGAGAACGCAAGCCTGAGGAAATTTTTGGCGTTTACAGACGCATGGTAGTTGCTCAAGCTTCGGATGAGGAGTTACGCAAAAAGTGCCAAGATGGCGGCGTGGTCACCGCGCTTCTTAAATTTGCTTTAGAAGAGGGCGTCATTGAAGTTGCAGTGGTTTCTGGCTTGGCGCAAGATAAACCGTTACTTCCGCATCCTATGCTGGCAACAAACGCCGCTGAGCTTTTGGCTTGTGCAGGAACAAGGTACACTTATTCTCCAAACTTGTTTGCGCTGAAAGAGGGAATATTGCAGAAAAAGAAGAAACTCGCCTACGTTGGAACACCATGCCAAATTCAATCCATCCGTTGTATAGAGATGGCTTCATTAAAGCGCTATGTAGAACCGATCAAATTAACGATAGGCTTGATGTGCACCGAAAGCTTTGCCTATGATGGACTTCTACGCCACATTGAACAAACGTTGGACATTCATCCAGGCGACATTGCCAAGGTGAACATCAAAGGCCAATTGTTGGTTACCACGAAATCGGGCGAATTGAAAACCGTTCCGTTGAAAGAAGCAAAACAATACACACGACAAGGATGTTTACCATGCAACGATTTCAGCGCCGAATTTGCCGACATTTCTGCAGGCGGTTTGGGAATGACTAACTGGACATTCGTCATACTACGCACAAGCAAAGGTGAAGAAGTCTTCGAACAGGCAGAAAA
>Ga0315268_10007099_pt1 | contig 11836 bp, 7 predicted proteins | sample C1_top_MG_FD_204535 | JGI IMG/M metagenome (GOLD analysis project Ga0315268, IMG submission 204535) | Sediment microbial communities from Yellowstone Lake, YNP, Wyoming, USA - C1_top | ecosystem: Environmental > Aquatic > Freshwater > Lake > Sediment | place: USA: Wyoming | collected 2017-08-01 | reverse complement strand
GTAATCGTCGCTCGCGCGTTCGAGCGGCGTCTCCTTGTTCTTGCCCAGGTTGACGCCGACGATCAGCCCGCTCGGTCGCGGTCGCTGCAGTTGCCGCGCCACGGCGCCGGCGCCGGCGCTGGGAAATCCCATGCTGTTGATCAGCGCGCGATCGGCCGGCAACCGGTGCAGCCGCGGCCGTGGATTGCCCGGCTGCGGACGCAGTGTGACCGTGCCAACCTCGATGTGGCCAAAACCCAGGCTGGCAAACGCGCGCCAGGCGACCGCGTTCTTGTCGTAGCCAGCGGCCAAGCCGAGCGGATTGCGAAAGGTCAGACCAAACGCCGTGACCGGACGCGGCCGCGCATCGAACAGCGGTCGCAGCAGCGCTTGCGCAGGCGAGAACAGATCAAAGGGGCGCAGCGCGCCCAGCGCGAGGCCATGCGCGGTCTCAGGTGGCAACCTGAACAGCGCGTCGCGCAGCAGCGGGTACAGGCCCATCGTCCGTCGTCACACCTTGCCGAGGACCATGGCCAGCAGCGCCATGCGCACGTACAGGCCGTACTCCATCTGCCGGAAGTAGGCGGCGCGCGGGTCGGCGTCGACCTCGAGCGCGATCTCGCCGACGCGCGGCAGCGGGTGCATCACGATCATGCGGTCCTTGGCCTTGCGCAACGTCTCCGGCGTGATGCTGTAGCTGCCGGCCACGCTCTCGTACGTCGCCGGATCGTTGAAGCGCTCCTTCTGCACCCGCGTCACGTACAGCACGTCGGTCTGGTCGAGCACCGACTCGAGCGCGCTGAAGCTGCGCTGCTTGACCCCGCGCCGCTCCAGCTCGTCGACGATCTCCGTCGGCATGCGCAGGATCTCGGGTGACACGTAGTTGATGCGCACGTCGTACAGCGCCAGCAGCCGCGCCAGCGAGTGGACGGTGCGACCATACTTGAGGTCGCCGACCATGGTCACGGTCAGGCCGTCGATCTGGTCGATCTCCTCGACGATGGTGAACAGGTCGAGCAGGGCCTGGGTCGGGTGTTCGCCGACGCCATCGCCGGCGTTGATCACCGGCTTGCGCGCGTACTTGGCGGCCAGCGCGGCCGAGCCCACCTCAGGGTGGCGCAGCACGATCACGTCGGCATAGGCCTCGAGTGTGCGCACCGTGTCGGGCAGCGATTCACCCTTGGCCACCGAAGAGTAGCGCACCTCGTTGATGGCGATGACGCTGCCGCCCAGCCGCTCCATCGCGGCCAAGAACGACGACGAGGTGCGGGTCGACGGTTCGTAAAAGAGGTTGGCCAGTATCTTTCCCTTGAGCAGGTCAAAGGTGCCGACGCGCTCGACCATCTCGCGCATCTGATGGGCCACGCCGAAGACGTACTCGAGTGCCGCGCGATCGAATTGCGCGACCGACAGGATATCCTTGCCGTAGAATGGGGTGTCGCGGCGATCGCCAAAGGGCAGATGCGGGCTCTGCTGCTTGCGTTCTCCGGGCGGGACGTACGTGGTCATGAGCACCTCCCCGTTTTGATTTTTTGCCCAACCAGCCGTGCACTACTTGCCAGCGGTACGCTCTGCACGCAAGTCGCGTCCACTACCGGGCGGCGCCAGCACCTGGCCGTCGCGAAATGCCTCGACCCCGCGCAGCACCACCCGGCGCACTCGGCCACGCACCTTGACCCCGGCAAAGGGCGTCCAGCCGGCGCGCGTGTGCAGTGTTTCGCTACCCAGCTCGACCGCGGCGGCCAGGTCGACGTCGACGTAGGTGTCGGGTTGTTCGGGCAGGCCGAAGATGCGGCGCGGGTTGTGGCACAACCGCGCCACCAGATCGTCCAGCCCGAGCCGGCCCTCGCGCACCGCGTTGAGCAGCAAAGGCAGCGCGGTCTCCAGTCCCGGGAACCCGGGCGGTGGCTGCAGCGAGGTCTTCTCGGCGTAGGTGTGGGGGGCGTGATCGGTGGCGAAGCAGTCGATGACGTCGAGGTTCTCCCACAGCGCGGCACAGTCGGCTGGCGTGGCGAGCGGCGGCCGCACCTCGCACAGCCCGCGGCCGATGGCGCGCGCGTCGCGCTCGGACAGGAACAGATGATGCGGGGTCACCTCGCAGGTCACCGGCAGCCCGAGCTCCTTGGCGCTGCGGATCAGCACGATCTCGTCGCGGCGCGAGACGTGGCACAGGTGCAGCGAGCGGCCGGTGGCAGCGGCCAGTCCGATCGCGGTCGCCAGCGCCGCCCCCTCGGCGTGCACCGCGATCGGTCGGGCGTCGGGCCAGGTCGCAAAGTGGCTGTGCAGCGCGGCCAGCTGGTCGACGCGCAGCGGGCCGTAGGTCGGGTCGAGGTAGATCTTGAGGCCGGCCGCAGACTCAGCCAGTGGCGCCACCACGGCGGCGTTGTCGGTCGTGGCGCCGACGTACTGCGCATGGTCGCAGCGCGCACGGTCGCGTGCCGCCATGCGCGCGAGATCGAAACTGGGGGCGTCGACGACCGGTGGCTGGGTGTTGGGCATGGCCAGCACGGCGGTGAAACCACCGGCCAGCGCGGCGGCGGTGCCGGTCGCCCAGTCCTCTTTGTGCGCGGCGCCGGGTTCGCGCATGTGAACGTGGACGTCGATCAATCCGGGTAGGCGCATCTGATGATCTCGCCGATCAGCGCGTAACAACCGCCAGCACCGTATACTATAAAGGTCCGGGACGAAATTCCGACCGCAAGGGAATAGCACAGGGGCGTGTCGATGGCGAAACGGCTGGGCGAATCGCGGGTGACGCATCCACGGATTGCGCGCGCAGCCTGGCTGGTGCTGAGCGCAGCCATCGGGCTGGCCGGGTGCGACGGCTGCAAACAACCTGGCGCGCTGTGCAACCGCAGCGAGGATTGCATCAGCAACGAGCTGTGCGTCTCCAACAAATGCCGCAAGGCGTGCAACACGCTGCTGGATTGCCTGGTCAGCGAGCGCTGCGCCAATGGCGCCTGCCTGCCCGCAGCGGACGCCGGAGGCACGGACGCGCGGACCGGTGACGGCGCTGCGGTGGACGGTGTTGTGGTCGACAGCGCAGGGCGCGATCGAGTGCCGACCGACCGTGCCGCAACCGACCAGGTGGTCGCTGACCTGATGGGCCGCGACCAGGCCGTCGATGCTGCTGGTCGCGACCGCGCTGCGGATGCGGGTGGTGGCGTCGATGCCGGGCTTTGTACCGGCATCGTCTGCCTGCGCGGCATGGCTTGCACCGTGCTCGGACCGGCCAGTTACGAATGCCGCTGCGCCGGCAACGTCTGCGACGTCGGAGAGGAGTGCCTGCTGGACGAGCAGCCACTACCAGGCCAGGAGACCGCGCGCAGTTGCTGCCCGGCCGGACAGCACAACTGCACGGGCGTCTGCCTCGGGGTCGAGTCCGACGTCACCCACTGCGGTTCCTGCGAGCGTGCGTGCGCCCTTGGTGAGACCTGCATCTCCGGTCGCTGTACCTGTGACTCGGCCCGAGGCACGACCTGCGATCCGGCGACGCAAGATTGCTGCACCGGCAGTTGCCGCAGCGTGCTCGACGATCCCGACCACTGCGGACGCGTCGGCACTGGCGCCGGCTGCGGCAATGCCTGTCCGACGGGCAGCGCTTGCATCCTCGGTCGCTGTGCCTGCGACCCGAGTGGTACCTGCGGCGGCGGCGCCACCTGCTGCGATGGCACGTACTGCGCCGACACCACGAGCGACCCGGGCAACTGCAACGGCTGCGGCAACCAGTGCCGGCCGGGAGAAGTGTGCACGCAGTCGGCCTGCGCCTGCGGCCCGACCTGCGACGACGGCATCGCCTGCACCGAGGATACCTGTGATCTGGGTCGCTGCATCCACAGCACGCTCGATGGAGATAACGACGGCTATTGTAACGGCGGCTGTCCAGACGCGGAGACCGGCGCGGTCGGCGAGTGCATCGATGGCGACTGCGACGACAGCGCAGCAGCCGTCCATCCGGGTGCAGCCGAGGTCTGCAACGGCGTCGACGACGACTGCAGCGGCGCCACCGCCGATGGCGCCAGCGATTGTCCCGGTCGATGCTGCGGCTCGCCGACGCCCTCCTGCAAGCAGTGCTGCAACCCGACTCAGTGTGGGTCTGGACTGGGCGAGTGGACGTGCGATGGGCAGTGTCACTGCGGCGGCGGCGGCGCAGGGATAGATTGCGATGGGACCTGCTATACCGGGGGTCGTTGCTGTCAGTCGGGGGATTGCGGGCCGGGCAGCTGGCAGTGCGCCAGCAGCAGCCACCTCTGTCAGTGCCCGAGTCCCGGGCTCGCCTGCGGCAACGAGTGCCGAGACGCCAATGCCTGCGGCGGCTGCGCCGTGCTCGAGGCCCCGCCTGGCTCCTCCTGCGGCGGCTGCGGCAACTACGTCTGCGACGGCACCGAGCGCGTCGTCTGCAACGGGACCGGGGTCAATACCTGTGGCGGCTGCTCGAGCCTGGCCCATGAACCGGGCGTGAGCTGCCTGACCTGCGGTGTCTATGTCTGCAATGGCGTCAACGACATTCGCTGCGACGGAGACCACGCGCTCATCGCCTACTACCTGGACGGCGACGGCGACGGCTACGGTGTCGGCACACCGCAGAGCCTATGCGCTGCGTCCGGCAACCAGCGCGCCCTGCAAGCGGGCGACTGCAACGACGACGCGATCGATGTTCACCCTGGTGCCAGCGACCTCTGCAACGGCATCGACGACGACTGCAACAGCACGACCGGCGACGGCACTGCGTGCTCCGGCGGAGCCTCCTATTGTTGCGGCGGCTCCTGCCGCGCGTACCCCGGATGTTGCAGCTCAGGCCAGTGTGGCAACGGCGCCTGGAGTTGCAGCGGTTACTCTTGCGTCTGTCCGCTCGGTACCTGCGTCGACGGTTACTGCCGGGGAGCGTCCACTTGCTGCGTGGCGGCCGACTGTGGAACGGGCGCCTGGACCTGCAATGCGAGCACTCACCAGTGTTCCTGTCCGGTCGAGGTGTGCAGCGGCAATTTCTGTCGCACCTTCAGCCAGTGCTGCGATGCAGCCGACTGCGGCTCGGCGGGCTGGACCTGCTCGGCGCTTCACGCCTGCTCGTGCGTCGACGGCGCGGTGTGCAACAGTGGCGACCCCTACCACTGCTGCTCGAACCAGTGTTTCAATTGGCACACGGATCCATGCCACTGCCACAGCTGCTCGGCGTGCCCCGGCGCGGAGTACTGCAACAACGGTACTTGCGCCACCAGTTGCTTCGTCGCCGGTACCTTGGTCGCGCTGGCCGACGGCGCCGAGCGTCCAATCGAGCAGATCCAGGCCGGCGACAGGGTCATCGGGTACGACCTCGAGACCGAGCAACTCGTCGCGGCGACGGTCGTCCGGACGATTGCGCACTCCGAGCCGCAACCGCTGTTGCAGATCAATGGCTATTTGCGAGCCACTGCCGAGCATCCATTTTTCTCGGACGGCGAATGGGTCGAGGCGGCCGACCTGGTGCCGGGCAACGGCCTGTTGCGGCTGCCGTCAACGCGAGATCGCTTGGCTGACGACCAGGTCACGTCGGTCGAGGCGTTGACCGAACGCGCCGCCGTCTACAATCTCGAGGTGAACGGGCCACACAACTACTTCGCCGGCGGGTTGCTGGTGCACAACAAGCCGCCCATCTGCGCAGATTGAGGCATCGCCGCGGCGCGGGAGTTCATCGCGATCGCGTGCGCAGGTAGTCGCCGATGCGCTTAGCCGCCTCGTCGAACACGCCCGGTTCGTCGGCAAAGGTCAACCGCAGCCAGCCGCGCGCCACCTCGCCAAAGGCGCGTCCGGGCGCAGTGATGACGTCGGTCTGGTCCAGCAGATCGAGCGCGAACTGCAGCGAGTCGTCGGTGTGGGCGCTCAGGTCGACAAACAGGTAGAAGGCGCCGTCCGGCTCGAGCACCGGCGCCGCCACGTGCTTGCGCAGCGCCTCGAGTGCGCGACCGCGCCGCTCGAAGTAGATCGGCAGCTGCTCGGTGATCCAGCGCGGGTTCTCGAACACGAACTGCGCCATGTGCTGCGACAGCACCGGCGCGCAGGTGGCTGCCATGTGGTGCGCGCGCAGCACGCCGCCGAGCCGCGCTGGCGGCCCCACCACGTAGCCGAGGCGAAAGCCGGTCATGGCGCAGTTCTTGGACAGGCCGCTGATCAGATAGGCGCGCTCGGTGTGGCGCGCTGCCGACGGCACCCGGCCCGACCGGTAGTACAGGTCGGCGTAGATCTCGTCGCTGACGACGTCGAAATCGCGCTCCTCGGCCAGTGCGGCCAGCCGCTCGACCTGCGCCTGGTCGTCGACCATGCCGGTCGGGTTGGCCGGCGAGTTGACCACCACCGCGCGTGTGCGCGGGCTGAGCGCTGTGGCAATGGCGTCGACGTCGAGCCGGAAATCGCTGGCCACCGAGCGCGCCACCCGTATCGGCCGTGCACCGAGCAGCCGGGCCACGGCCTCGTACGAGGGAAAGCCGGGGTCGGGCACGATGATCTCGTCACCCGGGTCGAGCAGCCCGGTCAGCAGCGCGAAGATCGCCTCTTGCGCGCCGCAGGTGACGACGACGCTGTCGGCGCTGCTGCGGCCGGGCAGGGCGTGATGCGCGGCGATCGCGGAGCGCAGGCCGGCCAGGCCCGCGTTGGCGGTGTAACCCATGGAACCGGCGCGCAGGCGGCGCAGCCCCTCGTCGATGATCGGGTCGGGCACCGCCAGCGAGGGTTGGCCGAGGCCGAGGTTGAGCGAGCTGGGCCGCTTGCGATCGTGCACCGCGCGGATCAGCGACGGCTGCATGGCAGCGGTGCGGTCGGACATCACTCTAGGCGTTGCCATCGCGCAGAGCTCCCTCGAGCGCCGCGTGGGCGTCGGTCTTGGCGTCGCGGTACTTGATGATGATCGGTGTCTGCAGGCAAAGGCCGTGTTGCTCGGCAAAGGCGCCGCGCAGCGGTCGCGCGCCCGGCACCACCACCGCCCGCGCCGGCACCTCGAGCGGGCGGCCCGGTGCTGCTCGCAGTTCGCGGCAGTTGACGACGTCGAATAACACGGTCGAGCCATTGAGGATGGTGCCGGTGCCGAGCACGGCGCCGTGGCGTACGATCACACCCTCGTAGACACCGCAGTTGCCACCGACCAGCACGTCGTCCTCGACGATCACCGGCAGCCGGCCGATCGGTTCGAGCACACCGCCGATCTGCGCTGCCGCTGAAACGTGAACGCGGGCCCCGACCTGGGCGCAAGAGCCGACCAGCGCGTGCGAGTCGATCATGGTGTCCCGATCGACAAAGGCACCGCTGTTGATGAACGCGGGCGGCATGATGGTGACGCCGGGCGCGACGTAGGCACCGCGCCGCACGCTGCTGCCGCCGGGTACCAGCCGCACCCGGTCAACCAGCTCGAACTCGCGGGCGCCGAGCGTGTCCTTGTCCAGGCAGTTCATGACGCCGGCCACGCGGCCGACCAGCTTCAGCTCGCCGACCTTGAACCCGAGCAGCAGCCCTTGCTTGACGAAATCGTTGACGACCCAATCGCCGCCCAACGGTTCGGCCGCGCGCACCGTGCCGCGCTCGAGCGCCACGCACAGTTCGTCGAACAACGTACGCGTCTGCCCGGCGTCGAGCTTGTCGTCGCCGGCAAAGGCGCGGTGGATCCGGTCTGCCAGATGGTTCATGGCTGGGTGTCCTTGTGCAACAGGTCGCGGCATAGCTCGGTGTAAAGCTGACGCGCTTGCTCCAGCTCGGTCAGCGCGACCTGCTCGCGATCGGTGTGGGCAACGTGGATCGAACCCGGTCCGATCATCAGTGGCGTGCCGAGTGGCCGCAGGTGCGCGACGTCCGACGCGTAGCCGACGACGACCGGCGTCTGACCGGTCGGCACAAAGAACCGCTGCGGGTCGGAACGGGTACGCACCTCGACGTCGACCTGGCCCCCGACCAGCTCGCGCACCCGCCCCTCGATCGCCGAGGCCGCGATCGCTGGCCGCATCATCAGCTCGGCCCAGGCGTTGGCCGCCAACACGTTGGGCGCGCTGCCGCCGCCAATGACGCCGATGTTGAGCAGGGTCGGACCGATCTCGGGGTCGGCCGGCCACGGTTCGTGCCGCAGCTGGTCGAGCGCATCGAGCAGCGCGTGGGTGGCCGAGCGGCCGAGCTCGGGGTAGCCCGAGTGACAGGCCACGCCCTGGGCGACCACCCGGAAAGCGAGCGCGCCGCGCTGCGCCTTGACGAACCTGAGCTCGGTCGGCTCGCCGTTGACAAAGTAGGACACCGGCGCCAGCGCGCGGGCAGCGGCCTTGGCGCCGTCGCTGCTGGTCTCCTCGCCGACCACCAGCAGCAACGCGACCCGCTGCTCTCCGCGATCGCGGAGATCGCACAGCGCGCCGAACATCGCGGCCGCGATGCCCTTGGCGTCGCACGCGCCGCGACCGCGCAGCACGCCGTCGACCAGCGCCGGCGGCGGCCCACCCGGCACTGTGTCGACGTGGGTCGTCAGCAACACGAGCGGCGGCTGGCCGCAGCCGAACAGCAGATCGTAGCGCCGATCGTCGACCGCGATGCGCTGCGCAGTCAGCCGGTAGCGTGCCGCCAGCTTTTCAAGCGCGGCCAGCACGGCGACCTCGGAACCGGATGGGGAAGGGATGGCGACCAGCTCCAGCGTCAGCGCGCCGGTGTCCATCGACAGAGTCATGGTGCGGCAGTGTACGCCGCTTGCCGCGGCCGGCCAAGCACGGGCTTGGACAACGGTGCGGGCAGAGGTTAACGTGCACGCTGGAGCCCGCATGGACGACTCGTTCAAACCCTACTGGTGGGGCCACTACGAGCTCTTGCGCCTGCTGGGCGTCGGCGGCATGGCCGAGGTGTACCTGGCCCGCACCATGGGTGCCCAGGGCTTTGAAAAGCTGGTCGTCGTCAAGCGACTGCTGGCGCGGCTGGTACCGAGCGAGCGCTTCGTCGGCATGTTCATCAGCGAAGCCAAACTGGCGGTGCGGTTGCAGCACGCCAACATCGTCCAGGTGCACAGCCTGGAGGAGGTGGACGGCCGGCCGTTCATCGTCATGGAGTACGTGCACGGTCAGGACCTGTTCAGCGTGCTGCAGCGCGCGCAAAACAGCCGCAGCAATCTGCCGGTCGATTTCGGGCTGCACTGTCTGACCGAGATGCTCAAGGGGTTGGGCTGCGCCCACAATGCGGTCGGACCCGACGGCCGTCCGCTCAAGCTGGTGCACCGCGACGTGACGCCGTCCAACGTCTTTATCTCGTACGACGGCGAGGTCAAGCTGGGGGACTTTGGAGTCGCCCACAGCAGCGGTGCTGTGCAGCCGAACGAGTTGCGCGGCAAGCTGGGCTACCTGGCGCCCGAGGCCACCCAGCGGCAGACCATTGATGCGCGGGCCGATCTATTTTCGGTTGGCGTCATGCTGTGGGAGATCCTGGCCCAGCGACCGCTGTTCTCGGCGGCCAGCGAGGGCGACACGCTGCGCCGGCTGCGCGACTACGTGCCTGAACCGCCATCGCAACACAACGCGCGCGTGCCACCCGATCTCGACCGGCTGGCGATCAAGGCGCTGGAAAAAGACCCGGCGCGGCGCTTCCAGACGGCGCAGCAGTTCGAGGAGGCACTGTCCGACTACCTGTACGCCCGCGGCTTGCGCTGGACGCGGCGGCGCATCGCGGACGTGATGCAAGCGCTGTTCAGCGACGAGTGCCAGCCGATGGTGGTGCCGCCGCCCTCGCCGCGGCCGCAACCACTGCCGCCGACGCAGCCACCGGCCGTCGAACCGGCCGTGGAGTTGGACGACTTCTCCGACGAGACCACGCGCCGGATCAACCGTGCGCTCAGCGGGCTGACCCATACACCGGCACGGCCGCCGGGCGGGCAGCCCGAATCCTCGCCGCGCTGGCCAGAGACGACCGAGAGCGGCACTGCGGAGTGGGAGGTCTCGGACACCCTGATCGATCCCGAAGCCGCCGGGCGCGACGAGGCGGAGCAGATCCTGGTCTACCGACACGGCGCGGAACCGCCGCGAGGGCTGGGCGTTCCGGCTCTGGTCGCGCAGCTGATCGACCGCCCGAGCGAGGTCAGTCACCTGGGCCTGGTCGTCGGCCGGCCGCTGTCGCTGGCCGAGTTTGGCCGGCTGTGCCACTGGGATTCGCTGGTCGGACTGAGCGAACCCGCCGAGCCGCCGGCCGCCGAGAGCCATTTTGGAGAGGTCAGCGTCACCCGCTTGATCTACGAGTTGACCGTACGGCGCACCACCGGGCTGGTCGTCATCGAGGGCGGTGCCGACCCCAACCGGCGCCTGCTCTACCTCGACGGCGGCTATCCGCTGTACGTGGCCAGCGACCAGCCGGAGGATGGTGCGCCGGCGCTGCTGTTGCTCCACAAGCTGGCCGATCCGCATCTGCTGTATCGCGGACTGGTGCGCACCATCGGCGAACAGGTGCCGTTCGACCGGGCGCTCGCGCTGGCCGCGGGCGAGCCGGGTGCCCGCAAGGTCGAGCGGATGTTCTCGGCGATCGTGCGCAGCCGGCTGTTCGAGGTCTTTGGCTGGCGCGATGGCCGCTACCGGATCTTTGCCGGCGCCAAGCCGCCGCAGCTCCTGGCCAGCGGGGTGCCACCTTTGCTCGGCATCCTGGTGCGGGCGGTGCAGCGCGCGTTTGGCGTCGACGACCTGACGGCGCTGCTCGAACCGCGTGGCCAGACTGCGCTATTGCGGGTGCCCGGCCGCGAGGGCCACCTGGTGGCTTTGCACCTCAAACCAGCGGAGCAGGCCGTGGTCGATGCGATCGACGGCCAGTGCAACCTGCACCAGTTGCTGGCACGATTGCAGTGCACGACCGAGGAGCAGCAGCGAAACGCGCTGGCGGTTTTATATGTGCTGGCCGAGACCGGATTGATACAGTTCGTGTAGCCGTTGATGGGCAACTTCAGACCACACTGGTTTGGCGACTATGAGCTGGTCCAGCTGCTCGGCGTCGGCGGCATGGCCGAGGTCTTCCTGGCCCGCACCCTCGGCGCTCAGGGCTTCGAGAAGCTCGTCGTGGTCAAGCGCATCCTGCCCAAGCTGGCGCTCAACGAGCGGTTCGTGCAGATGTTTGCCGGCGAGGCCAAGCTCTCGGTCCGGCTGCAGCACGCCAGCATCGTCCAGGTGCTCAGCTTTGAGGAGCACCTGGGTCAGCCCTTCATCGTCATGGAGTTCGTGCACGGCAAGGACCTGTTCGCAGTGCTATCCGGTGCTGCCGAGCACCGGATCGAGTTGCCCTTTGACTTTGGCATCCACTGCCTGGTCGAGATGCTCAAGGGGCTTAGCTACGCCCACACCGCGCGCGGCGCTGACGGCCGACCGCTCAACCTGGTGCACCGCGACGTGACGCCGTCCAATGTCTTCATCTCGTTCGATGGCGAGGTCAAGCTGGGCGACTTTGGCGTCGCCCACAGCGCGGGCGAGGTGCAGGCGGCCGAGGTACGCGGCAAGCTGAGCTACCTGGCGCCCGAGGCGCTGCACGGCAAGCAGCTCGACGCGCGCGCCGACCTGTTCTCGGCTGGCGTTGTGCTGTGGGAGACGCTGGCCCAGCGTCGCCTGTTCTCCGGCGCCACTGATGGCGAGGTCCTGCTGCAGGTGCGCGACCGGATGCCCGAGCCGCCATCGACCCACAACCGGCGGGTGGCACCCGACCTCGACCTGATCGCGCTCAAGGCGCTGGAGAAGGATCCGGCCAAGCGCTTTCAGAGCGCGCAGCAGTTCGAGGAGGCGCTGGGCGACTACCTGTTTGCACGCCGGCTGCGCTGGACCCGGCAGCGCATCGCCGACGTGATGCATGCGATCTACCAGGAGGAGAGCAAGCCACTGCAGTTGCCGCCGCCATCGCCCCGGAC
>Ga0315268_10007097_pt1 | contig 11839 bp, 11 predicted proteins | sample C1_top_MG_FD_204535 | JGI IMG/M metagenome (GOLD analysis project Ga0315268, IMG submission 204535) | Sediment microbial communities from Yellowstone Lake, YNP, Wyoming, USA - C1_top | ecosystem: Environmental > Aquatic > Freshwater > Lake > Sediment | place: USA: Wyoming | collected 2017-08-01 | reverse complement strand
GGCCCTGGTCGGCGGACTTCTGTTCCTGGTCGGATCGTTTTTGCTGCTTGTCCTGAAATGGAAGCGGGCGGAGTCTGTAGTAAGTGCGGCCCCCGGTAATTCTGCCGGATCGCACGAATAACGCGACGATCGAACGGTGGCTTCGTTTGATGGATGCGGGACGGATCCAGAGAACAGCATCGTTCCACAGGGTATGGTAATGCGAGTTCTCGTGGCAATGAGCGGCGGAGTGGACAGTTCCATGACCGCTGCGCTCCTGCAGCAGCAGGGGCACGATGTTGAAGGCGTGACCCTGAAGCTGACGGCCGGGGTGTGCTGCGACATCGGATCGGCGCAGGCGGTTTGCGAGAAGCTCGGGGTCCCGCACCGCATGATCGATGCGCAGACCGAGTTCAGCCAACAGATCATCAACGAGTTCATTGCCGAGTACCGCCGAGGCCGTACGCCGAACCCCTGCATCGCGTGCAACGATCTTATCAAGTTCCATCTGCTGCTTGCCTTCGCCCGCAGCCAGGGCTTTTCCCACCTTGCCACCGGCCACTATGCCCGCATCGAACAAGACCCGCGGACCTCGCTCTTTCTTCTCAAACAAGGCGTTGATGACACAAAGGACCAGAGCTATTTTCTGTACCGGCTCACGCAGGACCATATGCAGGGCGTGCTGTTCCCGCTCGGCGGGATGAAGAAGAGCAATGTGCGTGTGCTTGCACGCGATCTCGGTCTTCCTGCTGCGGAGCGGCCGGAGAGCCAGGAGATCTGTTTTGTAGCGGACAATGATTACCGGGCATTTTTAAAAGAGCATGCTCCCGAAACAGTAAAACCCGGACAAATGGTGCTGACGAACGGCACAATCGTTGGTTCACACGAAGGGATCGCGTTCTTCACGGTAGGACAAAGGCGGCATCTCGGGGTTGCCGCGGGCGAACGGTTGTATGTTGTAAGGATAGAACCGGATAAGAACCGTGTCGTGCTCGGCAAGCAGTCGGAGCTTCTTATCCGGGAACTGATCGTATCAAATCCAAGCTTTGTAGTCCCCGATTCTTTCCAAAGCAGCATGCGGGTTTTGGTCAAGGTCCGCTACCGTTCTGCGCTGGTGTGGGCAATGATCGAGCTTGCGGAAGGGGATCGAGTCCACGTGGCATTCGAACAACCGGTTGCGGGGGTCAGTCCGGGCCAGGCAGCGGTGTTCTACGACGGCGATACGGTCGTGGGCGGGGGGATTATTGAATAGCTACGCGCCGCGTATAAGTGGCGGATCTCGGATAGGCGTAAAAGTCCGAACAGCAGCCGCGCATTACAATCTCGCTAATGAAAATCACTTTTTCTCTAAGGTCTCATCTTGAATGTCGTTTCCCTCACTCGGGTCCTGGTCATCATCTGTTAAGTCGTCGTTATCTTCGGCAAGAACAATAATGAACAATCCGACAGCAATATCCATCCACGAAAACATCACTGTTTTTCGCAACGATACGCTATTGCCCAAAAGCCATTTTTCCTGTATAGTTTTTTTCGATAGGGGCTTGCGGAGCAGTCCGGAATCGCCATTGTTGAATCGAAACTAGCTGCTTTCCACGCGCGCAGACTGACAGCAAAATATGGCTTTATGCGCTTGGAAAGAAGCCGCGGACATTAGGGCATCATTCTTGCTAAACTGGTAAAGAACGGAAATCCGTACTTTACGACTTGGCTCCTAACTAGACAATTACTGGTTTTAATCGTATAAAAACATATGAAGACTGTCGCATCGATAATCCTATGCTTGTGCCTTGCAGGCTACGCCGTCGCCTCTGACGATTGGGCTTATGAACTTTCACAAGAGGCAAGAAATATATACGCGAATAAGACAATTCAGATTCCGTGCCAGAGAATACCCGCACTACTGGCTGAAAATAACAGCCAAGATTTATACATCGCTATCCGCGACGCCGGTTTATTCCAAGATAAATCCTGTCATCCCATAATCCAGAAAAATCGACGCGTATTAAAGCAAATGCCCATGGTCAAAGATGCGGTAGCTTTTTACCTTCTCAGGCTCGGTGATAAGCAGCAAATGAAGATTCTAGTCAATGATTTTGACAAAGAAGCTAGTGCTACCGGAGATCATGCGACTGTAGATTTATTTGGGTATCTTAAAGATTGGGATATATCTGGAGTCCGTCTCGTCCGACACGCGGCTTACTCGGATGCTGTCGGGTCTGAATTGCTCTGTTCCGCTATTGTATGGCGTAGATATCTTTACGGAGAGAAGAATTTTAAAGACAACTGGTATCGAGTCGGTAAGAAAGAAAAAGTAGATATACGTCGGCTGGATCACTTTTATGAGACATGCCGAGTTGAGCCTTAACTTATCGTTCGAGTCCCGCGCTCTACGGCGCGGGGCTCAACTCATCGTTAATCCTGAGAGGAGAGTAAAGATGTCACATCGAAAAAAATCGTGGTTCAAGACCCAATTACTTCTCCTTTTCATTTTTTCATCATTCGTATTAATCGGAGCCTCATCTCATACACCATATCAAGATATTATTGCAGCCGTGAAAAAAGGCAGTCTCTCAGAGGTGCAGCGCGCACTTATTGCCGGGAAAAATCTTAATTTAAATGAGCCAATCAATGATGAAGTTAGCTTGACCATTCTACACATTGCCGCGGGAAAATATGGTAACTTCCCCGATTCTACGGCGATCTGTCGTGCTCTGATTACTGCTGGTGCAGACAAGAATGCGCTGGACATTGATGCATTTACGCCGCTTTCACATGCCATTTATTATTCAAATAAACCTGTTATTCAAACTCTCCTTCAAGCTGGCGCAGACCCTAACAAAGGAGCGGCGATGGGTGATGCCCTGCGACTTGCTACAGAAAAGGGGCAACTTGATATTATCGAACTTCTCATTTCGGCAAAAGTAGATGTCAAAGGCAAGAAAGGCGGTTCTGCCCTCAGTTTGGCTGCTCAAAACGGCAACATCGAAATCATAAAAGAATTAATCCGCGCAGGCGCCAGCCTTAAATATGTAGATAGCGCAAACAACACTGCATTACATTCGTGGAGCCATAATGGCACACACGATTTAGAGGCTTTACGCTTATTACTCTCAAATGGGGCTAATGTTAATGCGCCGAACAAGTGGAAACAAACACCCATAATGCTCATGCTAACATCTGAAAATGATGTTTCACTTGAACGATTGCTTCCCGCCTTAAAAATCTTGATTGAAGCAGGTGCTGATCTAATGACCAAGAGTGACTATGGTGATTCTGCTATGAGTCTCGGATTAAGAAATAGCCGCCCAGAGGTCGTTGAATTGATCAAAGCCGCCACTGCCAAGTAAGTGCGTTTGTAGAGTAACCTGGCGCTCGACAGCGACGCGCCAGAAGGCGGCGCGTGACGCGATCGTTGAAACCACCTGCCCCACAGACAGCCCGATTTGCTGGTTGACAATTTCCAACCCACACATTAAAATCCTTGCCAGCCAACAAACAAAATTACGACCCTACTCCAAGGAGAAACTATAGTGGCAATCATTGTAAAGAACCCCATCGTGGAAATGGACGGCGACGAGATGACCCGGATCATCTGGAAGATGATCAAGGACAAATTGCTGTTCCCTCATCTGAAGATGGACCTCAAATATTACGACCTCGGCATCAAACACCGTGACGAAACCGACGACCGGGTGACTATCGACGCTGCGAACGCGGTTGTGGAGCACGGCGTGGGTGTCAAGTGCGCGACCATCACACCAAACGCGGGCCGCGTCAAGGAATACGGCCTTAAACAGCAATGGAGCAGCCCAAACGGCACGATCCGCTCGATTCTGGACGGCACGGTCTTTCGCAAGCCGATCATCGTGAAGAACGTTCCGCCTGCTGTGCGGAGCTGGAAAAAACCGATCAGTATAGGCAGACATGCCTATGGAGACATCTACCGCTCCGTGGAGTTCAAGGTCCCGGGAGCGGGGAAGGCCGAGCTGGTGTTCACGCCCGCCGGGGGCGGCGAACGGACCGCGCTCACCGTACATGACTTCAAAGGCCCCGGTGTGATCATGGGCATGCATAATACGGAAAAATCCATCAGGAGCTTTGCGCGCGCCTGTATCAACTACGCGCTCGGAGAAAAATGCGATGTCTGGTTCGGCGCCAAGGACACGATCTCGAAGACCTACCACACGTTCTTCAAGGAGGTCTTTGAACAGGAAGCGGCCCTGCGCGCGGCAGATCTCGAGAAGGCGGGGAGCAGATATCGCTACATGTTGATCGATGATGCGGTCGCGCAGATCATGAAAGCGGAAGGCGGCATGCTCTGGGCCTGCATGAACTATGACGGCGATGTGATGAGCGACATGGTAGCGTCGGGCTTCGGTAGCCTCGGTCTCATGACCTCGGTCCTGGTCTCTCCTGACGGCAAGTACATGTACGAGGCTGCCCACGGCACGGTCATGCGTCACTACTACGAGCATCTCAAGGGAAATCCGACCTCGACCAACTCGGTGGCGTCGATCTTTGCCTGGACTGGCGCGATCGCGCGGCGCGGAGAGCTCGACAAAACTCCCGAGGTGGTGTCCTTTGCAAAGAAACTGGAAGCCGTTGTGATCGGAATGATCGAAGGCGGCATCATGACCAAGGACCTTGCCGCGATCGCCGAACCGAAGCCAGCGAACTATGCGCAAACCGAGGATTTTCTGGATCAGGTCGCCAGCCGGTTGTAGCCCGCAACACCCTGTTTTTTCAGGCGCCGGGAGCATGACTGCAGAACTATTTTTTCTTTGCCCGGAATATTTAAGCTGTTGACAATAGCTTTTGCACCATGCTAATATCAACTTATTGTTGTCGGCTTGGGGGGAGTGATGGCAGGCGAAAAAATTCTCGATATTGACGATAGTCCGACGGTCCAGCGGTTGATCGAGATGATCCTGTCCTCGCAGGGCTACGAGGTCGTTCTCGCATCCGACGGCGAGGAGGGCATCGCGAAAGCGCGTTCCGAGCGGCCCGCGGTGATCCTCGTCGATTTTGTGATGCCGAAGATGAACGGGTTCCAGGTCTGCAAAACGCTGAAGGAAGACCCCGAGTTCAAGGATACCCCCATCATTCTCGTGACCTCCAAAGGCGACAAGGTGGGCAGCAAGTTCGTGGACACGCTCGGGATCACCGAGTACTTCACCAAGCCGTTCCAGCCCGAAGAGCTGCTCGCGAAGATCCGCGAGGTTATTGACAAGAGAAAAGCAGAGATGGCTCCCCCGCCACCGCCGCCCAGGGACCTCAGGAGGGAAGCGCGCACTGCTGCGTTAGCATCCCCGCCTCCCAAGGGTTCGTTTCCCGCATCGGGCGGGATCGAGGCAATGGTGCGAAGCATTGTAGAGCAGGTCCTTGGCGACTTCGTCCAGAACACGCTTCCCGCAATTATCCAGGAAGAGCTCGCCAAGGGACAGCACGGCGCCACCAGCGCCGGTATCCAGGGGAACCTGGCGAGCGTCAGGATCGTGGAAGTGATGCAGATGCTCGGGCTTCAACGCCAGACCGGCAGACTTGCGATCAATCGCGGAGGGGAAGCGGTCGAGCTGTTCTTCAAGGACGGTGCGGTTGTCTTTGCCTCAGCCAGCAGCAGCGGGAGCAAGACAGCGGTCGAGGTTCTGCTCAGGAAGACCTGCAGGCTCGACGAGGATAGCATCCGGCATGCCCAGCGCATTGCGGAAATGACCTCGCAGCCGATAGATCGGATCCTGGTACAGGAAAAAATGCTCGACCAGAAGACGTTCGCCGATTGCCTGCGACGGCACACGGAATCAGCGGTGTACAAGGTTATGGCCTGGAAGGATGGAGATTTCTCTTTCGAAAAGGCGGCCCCGCCGGCGTTTTCCGTTCCTCTTCAGTTGAAGGTGGATGACCTGCTTCTGGAGGGTGCTCGGCGTTCTGATGAGTGGAGCCTCATTCAGCAGAAGATCCCTGATTTCAATATTGTGTTCGAACCGATGATCGGCAATGCCGAAGAGCTTACCACCCGCGGGATGAGTGACACGGATATGAAGGTGTTTTCCTATGTCAACGGACGCAGGACGATCCTGGATATCGTCGACATCGTCGGTCTGGCTGAGTTTGATGTGGCGAAGAGCATGTTCATCCTGCTGTCGGTGAACCTGATCCGGCGCAGGAGATGACCTGCAATCCCGGGCACGAGCAGGTCCTAACATAAAGAAAAATAAAACGAAAACTTGACACACCCAAAGAATTGTGTTAATTTTTAACAATCTGAGCATCACGGAAAAAAGGAGACCAGAATGGCCAAAATACTCATAGCGGACGACAGTTTGGCGGAGCTGCAGATATTCCAGCAGGCGCTCCAGTCAACAGGCCATACCATCGTAACCGTCATGGACGGTGAGGCGGCGGAAGCAAAAGTGCGCGCGGAAAAAATCGACCTGATCATTCTCGATGTGATCATGCCTAAGAAAAATGGTTTTCAGGTTTGCAGGGATATCAAGAGCAATGACCAGTTCAAGAACATCCCGGTCATCATGGTAACTTCCAAGGACCAGGAAAGCGACAAGTTCTGGGGAATGAAACAGGGTGCTGATGAATATTTGACCAAGCCGTTCAAGCCTGAGGACCTGCTTAAGGCGGTTAAGAAATACATCTGATCCTGGAGGGGGCCCGTTTGGCCGAACTTGACAACGACGTCGCCGCCGATGTGATAGATGTACTACCGGAAGAGGAAGTGCGCGTCTGCCTCTTCAGTATAGGAGAGGACACCTATGCCATCCCGGTAGACCTGTTGACGGAAATCATCATCCCGCAAAAAATTTTCCCTGTCCCGACCACCCCGTCCCATGTACTCGGCGTTATTAATCTGCGTGGAAACATCGTTCCGATCGTTGATATGCGGCCGGCACTGTCCCTGTCGCAGCAGTCCGCTCCCGGTCAGATCGCTATTGTAAAGTACGGCTCCATTACCCTGGGCATCGTTGTCGACAATGTCTCCGAGGTGGTCAGCGTGCCGGAGAGCCGAATTCAGGCGATTCCCGCTGATTACAGCGCCCAGGCCAGCAAGAACCGCAGCCGGTTCATGAAGGGTATCATTCAGCGCGATGCGGGTGCGGTGGCGCTCCTGAATGTCGAACGGATTTTTGATGAGATCAAGCTGATGTGAGATTCAGGGTCCTCACCCAGCCGGCACATGCATCGCACAAGTGCCGCCGGGTGTGCATGTTCCCTGAAGGCGAAGAGCGCGGGACGCCTCAACGCAGATAAACAAAATCAGGACACCACTCTCTAGAAGGAGCAGAACTATGAAGATTTGGAATCCTTTCTACCGCTGGAGCATCAGGACCAAGATCGTGCTCATGATCATCAGCATGTCGGCGCTCTTCGGCACCGGCATTCTCACCTTCATATACTTCCAGATACAGAACACCCTGAAGGAAAAGTCGATCAACACGACGCTCATTGTGGCAGACGGTCTTTCAGTCAAAGCCGTGGAGCCCGTGCAGGTCGAGGACCTCAATGCGCTCCAGTTCATTCAGGGTGAAGCCATTAGTCAGCCGGAAGTCGCCTACTGCTTCATTCGGGACGGACGGGGCAGGATCCTCTCGTCGTCCTTCGAAGGGAATGCCATTCCCGAGGTGCTCAAGAACATCAACGTGCTGAAGCCGGGCATGCCGTTCGGAACACAGCCTGCTGAGGTCGTCCTCAGGGAAAGCGTCGTGGAGGTCATCGACATCGCCTCCCCGATCGCCGGCGGAACTCTCGGTACGGTGCATGTCGGGCTGAATATGACGCTGATCAAGGCCAATATCCGGGCGCTCCTTATCAACATCATGGGCTGGGGCGGCGGAGCCCTGATCCTGCTGTCCATCTTTACCATGGTCATGTCGGCCATCACCATCAATCCGGTGAAGGACCTCATGCGGGTGGCCGAGGCCCTCGGGCGCGGCGACCTTTCCAAGAAGGCGAATGTGAAGACGGGCGACGAACTCGGTCAGCTGGGCGATACGCTCAACCGCACCATCGATCGTCTGCAGGGCCTGATCCAGACCGAGACCGACCGGGACAAGATGCAGCACCAGGTCATGGACCTGCTCTCTGTCGTGAGCACCGCTGCTGAAGGCGATTTGACCGTGAAAGCCGAAGTGACCGCCGACGCGCTCGGGTCCGTGGCCGACGCATTCAACCTCATGATCGCCGGTCTTATGTCCCTGGTAACCCAGGCGAGTAATGTCGCCGCCGAGATCCAGCGCTCCACATCTGAGATCCTGCAGTCTGCTGAACGCATGCGGTTGGGCGCCGAGCAGCAGGCATCGCAGATCAGGAATGCTTCCGACGCGGTGAACGCCATGTCCCACACCACGCAGCGGATGGCCGAGAACGCCGCAGCCGCCACCCAGACGTCGGTCAACGCGACCCAGGCGGCCGTCAAGGGCGGCGCGTCGGTGGCTGAAACGATCAAAGGTATGCAGCGCATCCGTGCGACGGTGCAGTCGACCGGAAAAAAGATCAAGGGTCTGGGCGAACGCTCCCTTGAGATCGGCGCCATTATCGAAGTGATCAACGAGATCGCGACCCAGACGAACTTGCTCGCGCTCAATGCCGCGATCGAGGCTGCCCGCGCCGGAGAACAGGGCAGAGGTTTTGCCGTGGTCGCCGACGAAGTCCGGAAGCTTGCAGAACGGGCCGCACGCGCCACGAAGGACATCACGGGCCTCATTAAAGGTATTCAGGTGGAAACGAGCGAAGCCGTGACCGTCATGGAAGAGGGCACGCGCGAGGTGGAAGAAGGAACGAAGCTTGCCGACCAGGCCGGAGCAGCGCTCCGTGAGATCGAACAGATCGTGAAGCAGACCGCGACCCTCATGACGGATATTACCCGGGCCGCGGGCGACCAGGTGAAATCGACCGAGAGCGTTGTGCATACCATGGACAGCATCTCCCACTTGACCCAGGAGACCACCCACGGCGTGCAAGACACCGTTGCGACGATCAGCAATCTTGCTGACCTTACTAAACGGCTTACGGATGCGATCGGCAGATTCAAGATCGGCAAGGAGCATATGGTCCCTGCCGCTCCCGTGAAGGCCATCGAGAACCCGCTCCCCCCGCTTGAGGGCTATTCACCCGTGTCAGAGACCGTGACCACGAGTGACGAAGAGATCAAACTGGGCTTTATTGAATAGACCTTATGGCCGGGCCTCTGGATAAATCAGGCATCATTGAGTTTTTTCTCGTCGAGGCTGGTGAGCATCTCCAGAACCTCAATAAGGGACTGTTGTCTCTCGAGAAGGACCCGTCGGACACAAGTCTGATCGATGAGCTGTTCCGCGCTGCGCACACCCTCAAAGGCTCCGCTGCTATGATGGGGTTCCAGGGCGTCAGCGATGTCGCACACAAGGCCGAGGACATGCTCGGCAACTTCCGCGCCGGTACGATCCCTATCTGCAAAGAAACCCTGAACTTCCTCTTCGACAGTGTGGACGCAGTCAAGCTCCTGGTGGACGGCGTTGCGGTCAATCAGCCTGAAGACACGCTTTTGGTCGATACCATAAGCAGGGCGTACAAGGACGTTGTTGAGAGCCTGCACGGCGACGTAACACAGGAAGCGCCGGAGGACCATATGTTCGCTCCCGCGACCGCATCCCCATCGTCTAAAGACGATCTCGATCTTGCCTGGGAAAAGACCTTTGACACGGATGTCGACGCGCAGAAGAGCCAACGCGACGATGTCGGTATGAAGGCGCCCTCAGCATCTGCTCCTCGTGCGGCACTGACATCGTCGGCTTCCGCGCTCCGTCCGAAGGCAGATGCACCAGAGGACCATCCTTCCTTCGCAGGGTCATCCGCAGGACCGGAGCCCCCGTTCGTCCCTGAGGTTCCTCTCCGGCAGGAAATCGATGACGCAAAAAAATCTGGCATTCATGAAAAACGCGGCGTGGGCCGCCGGGCCGCGGACTCGGTTGATCTGGAAAAGCAGTCCATCAGGGTCAATATCGAGCGCCTTGACAACCTGATGAATCTCGTCGGCGAGATGGTTGTCAACAGGAATCGCCTCGCGCGCCAGGTTGATTTCATCAAGTCCTTGCGCGAAGAGCTGGCATTCAGCCAGGGCCGCCTGCTTCACGAGATCAAAAAGTTCGAAGAAAAATATGAATACACGCTGAGCATGGAGACGCCGGGCCTGCCTCAGGAGGCCGCAGAACACTCCACGGACTTTCTTGAGCTTGAGTTCGACCGTTATGACGATTTTAATCTTCTGTCGAGAAAGCTGACCGAGATCACGAATGACACCAACGAGATCATGACCGAACTCGCCGGTTTCTTTGACTCCTTCGAACTCGATACGGCGCGTATCTCCACGATCACGACCAACCTGCAGAACGAGATCACGATGGCCCGCATGGTCGAGATGGACAAGCTCTACCAGATGTTCCAGCGGCCTGTCCGCGACCTGGCACAGGAAGAAGGCAAGCAGGTGAACATGGTAGTTACGGGCGGAGAGACCAAGATCGATAAAACGATCTTCGAGATCATTTCCGATCCGCTCATGCACATGATCCGGAATTCCATCTCCCACGGCATTGAACCGGCAGCGGAACGCAAGACACTCAAGAAAGATCCGACAGGTACGCTCATCCTGAAAGCTCGCCACGAAGGCAACAGCATCATCCTTGAGATCGAGGATGACGGCCGTGGCATGGACCCCGTGATGTTGCGGAAGGCCGCCGTGGACAAAGGCTTCATGAGTGCTTCGGAAGCGCAGTCCCTGACGGACCTGGACGCGATCAACATGATCTTCCGTCCCGGATTTTCAACCGCAGCCAAGATCAGCAAAGTGTCGGGCAGGGGCGTCGGTATGGATGTCGTCTCCACGCACCTTGCACGGATAAACGGCAGGATCGAGATCAAGACCGAAAAAGGCGTCGGCACCAAGTTTCTTATCCGGCTCCCACTGACGCTGGCCATTGCCCAGGCACTGATCGTCAAGCTCAGGGACCAGGAAATGGCCATACCGATGAACCTGGTGGAAGAGACCACGCGATTTTCCTACAAGGACATACAACGGGCTGCAGGCGAGGAGATGGTGAACCTGCGTGGTTCGCTGGTCCGGCTCCTGAAGCTGAACGATCTGCTGGGCGTGGGCAAGTTCCCCAAGAAGGACGACAACTACCGCAATCCCACGCTGATCCTCGGCATGGCGGAAAAGCGTATTGCGCTCATGGTGGAGGACATCATCGGCCGCGAAGAAATCGTGGTCAAGTCTCTGGGTGATTATCTCAAGGGGATCAAGCTCTTTTCCGGCGCCACGATCTCCGGCGAAGGCAATGTGCGTCTTATCATCAATATCGCCTCACTGTTCGGCGACGAGGCGATGGTGGCCACGAAAGCCAGCGTGGGAGCAGCGAAGGAAGCGCCTGCGCCTGACGTCGCGAAGCGAAAGCCGAAGGTACTCGTTGTCGACGATTCCATCAGCATCCGGAAATATGTGCAGCGGTTCCTGGACCGGACCGGTTATGAGGTCGAGGTTGCGCCGGACGGCATGGAAGCGCTCAATGCCATGAGCCGCGTGAAATTCGATGCTGTTATCACCGACCTGGAAATGCCGGTCATGCATGGATACGACCTGATGGCGGAAATGAAGAAGAGCCCCGAACTCATGAACATTCCGGTCATCGTGCTGACCTCCCGTGCAGGCGACAAGCACCGGCAAAAAGCGCTGGACATGGGAGCCCAGGACTACCTGGTGAAGCCGTTCGAAGAACAGGAAATGATCGGATCGTTGAAAAAGCTTCTGAGCCGAGCTCCGCTGGCAGGTCGGGTATAATCCCCCAACACGTATGAACGAAGGATCACGTTTCTTAAT
>Ga0315268_10007096_pt1 | contig 11842 bp, 10 predicted proteins | sample C1_top_MG_FD_204535 | JGI IMG/M metagenome (GOLD analysis project Ga0315268, IMG submission 204535) | Sediment microbial communities from Yellowstone Lake, YNP, Wyoming, USA - C1_top | ecosystem: Environmental > Aquatic > Freshwater > Lake > Sediment | place: USA: Wyoming | collected 2017-08-01 | reverse complement strand
AGCTCGCGAATCTCGCTCTGCCGGGCGTGCCGCAGGATGTGGTGATCCGCGGGCGCTATGCCTGCGTCGCCTGCGGCCTCGCCGGCGTGCAGGTGGTGGATCTGGCGGTGCCGACCGCGCCGGCGCTGGTCGGCGCGCTCGTCTTCACCGGCAACTGCATGAGTCTCGAGGTGGTCGGCGACCGGGCCTTTGTGGCGGCGCAGCACGGCGGCCTGAAGGTGATCGACCTGACCGATCCGCCGCACCCGGCGCTGCTGGGCACCTTCATGGGGGGCGGGAACGTCGTGGATGTCGCCGTCGCGGGCGACCGCGCCTACGTGGTCGAGTTCTACGGCGACATCGTGCGCAAGCTGGACGTGAGCGATCCGGCGAACATCGTCGAGGCAGGCTCGGTGTGGATGTCGCGGCCGCGGCGGATCGCCGTGTCGGGGCACCTGGCCGCGGTCGTGACCGGCAACACGGAGCTGAACCTGCTCGAGGCGGGCGACAACGGCTTCGGCTCCCTCCTGGAGCAGCAGTCCGGCCTCTCGCCGTCCTGCGTGGCCTTCTGCGGCGACTACCTGCTGACCGGCGACGAGGAATGGTCTCCCTACGCACCGTATGAATTCGCCCAGCGCTGGCGAGATCCCGACCGCAACGTCGGCCAGGGCTTCCTGGGCAGCACGGGACAGGGGTACGCCATGAAGGCGCGCCTCACGACCACGCAGTGGAACGGCTTCATGTTCAGCTGGATGTACGACAACGTGTTCGACTGGTATCTGGTCGGCAACGACGGCCAGTTCGAGCAGGGCTTCCCCCGCGACGGCCAGTGGTACCCGCTGGACCAGCCGGCGTGGAACATCGGCTGGCGGGCCGCCTGCACCTACACCCTCGGGCGCGAAGGGCCTTACATCGACGGCCTGACCCTCGAGATCCTGCGCGACCTGCCCATCATCAGCTCGGTGACCGACGTGCCGGACGACCAGGGGGGACAGGTGCGGTTGCGCTGGGCCCGCTCCGCGTACGACGAGCCCGAGAGCGACTACCCGGTCACCGAGTACTCCGTCTACCGGCTGATCGGCGGCGCGGCGTTGACGGTTGCCGGGGCGGGCAAAGCCGCCGCGGCCGATCCGAAGGGGACGGCCGACAAGGCGTGGCCGCCCGGCGAGTGGGACTACCTGCTGACGGTGCCGGCCGACGGCGAGGACAGCTACAGCGTGGTCGTGCCGACGCTGAGCGACTCCACCGCGGGCGACGCCAACCGCGCCACCTACTTTGTGCGGGCCCGCACCTGGGAGCCGGGCGTGCTGTTCGACGCCCCGGCCGACAGCGGCTGCTCGGTGGACAACCTCGCGCCGGCGGCGCCGCGCGGCCTGATGGTCTCCTACACGGTGGGGGGCAACCTCCTGGCCTGGGGCGCGCCCGAGGCGACCGACGTGTCCGGCTACCGCGTCTACCGGGGGGCCACCTCCGGCTTCCTGCCGGCCCCGGAGAACCTGATCGCCGCCACGACGAGCACCGCCTGGATCGACCGGCCGACCTCCCCCTGGAGCTGGTACTACAAGGTGGCGGCGGTCGACCTGGCCGGGAACGAGGGACCGGCGGCGGCGCCGGCCACGGTGACCGGCGTTCCCGGGCAGGACGCCGGCGCGGCCCCCGCCCGCTTCGCCCTGCGCGGCGCCACGCCCAACCCGTTCAATCCGAGCACGACGATCGGCTTCGACGTGCCGGCCTCCGGCGGCGACGTCCGGCTCGAGCTGTACGACGCGCGCGGCCGCCTCGTGCGGACGCTCGTGAGCGGCAGCCGGGCGCCGGGTCGGCAGGAGGCGGTCTGGAACGGCCGCGACGACGCCGGTCACCGCGTGCCGTCGGGCGTGTACTTCGCCCGGCTGCGCGCCGCCGGCACCGACGCGGTGCTGAAGGTGACGCTGGCCGGCTGACCTGGCCGGCCTCACCACGCGGGGGCGGGCCGGCGCCACGGCGTCCGGCCCGCCCCCGAACCCGTTGCGCCCCGCCCCGCCCCGTGCCACAATCCGCGCATGCGAATCCGGCGCCTGACAGCCCTGCTCGGCCTGCTCTGCTGCGCCCTCTCCGCGCGTCCCCCCGCCGCCTCCGCCCAGGACTGCCTCGAGTACGGCGCGTTCCTGCACTGGCTCGGCGACGCGGCCGCGCCGGGCCCGGCCCACGGCGTGGCCGTGCTGGGCGGCTTCGCCTACGTCGCCTGCGGCGAGGCGGGGCTGCAGATCGTCAGCCTGGCCGATCCGCTCGCCCCCGTGATCGTGGGCGGGGTCGACACCCCGGGCGACGCCTACGACGTGGCGGTGGCGGGCGCCTACGCCTACGTGGCCGACTACACGGCCGGCCTGCAGGTGATCGACGTGTCCGATCCGGAGAACCCGGCGATCGTCGGCACGCGCAACACCGCCGACCGCGCGAGCGGGGTGGCGCTGTCGGCCGGCGGCACCCTCGCCTACGTGGCCGACGGCGAGGACGGCCTGATCATCCTCAACGTCGCCACGGCGACCGATCCGCGCATCGTCGGCAGCGCGAACACCAACAGCTTTGCGGTCGACGTGGCGGTGCTCGGCACCTTCGCGTACGTGGCCGACAGCGGGAGCGGCCTGCAGGTGGTCGACGTGACGAACGCCACCCTGCCGGTGCTGCGTGGGGCGGCGCGCACCGTCGACTTCGCGCTGGGGGTGGCGGCGGCGGCGGGACGCGCGTACGTCGCCGCCGGCAATGCCGGCCTGCTCAGTTTCGACGTGTCCGACCCGCTCGCGCCCGCGCCGCTCGACACGCTCGACACCCCGGGCTATGCGCGGGGCGTGACGGTGGCGGGCAGCCGGCTCTACGTGGCCGACAGCGGCTCGGGGGTGCAGGTGATCGACGCGGCCGATCCGGCGCATCTGTGGCTGTCGGCCTCGATCGACACCCAGGACCGGTCGTTCGGCGTGGCGCTGGCCGGCGACGTCGCCTGCGTGGCGAACGGCCTGGCCGGGCTGATGCTGGTCGACGTGTCCGTGGCCGCCGCCGCGCCGACCGCCGGCGCCATCGACACGCCGGGCGATGCCCGTGACGTGGCGGTGACCGCGGCCGGCTGGGCCTTCGTGGCCGACGGTTCGCCCGGCCTGCAGGTGGTCGATGCGCGCGACGTCCTGGCGCCGCAGGTGGTCGACGTGCTCGACACGGCGGGCGATGCCCTGGCCGTGGCGCTGCTGGGCGACCGGCTCCTGGTGGCCGACGGGCCGCACGGGCTGCTGGTGTTCGATGTCAGCGTGCCGGGCGCGCCGCTGCCGACCGGGTCCAGCGACACGCCGGGCGCCGGCATGGACGTGGCGGCCGGCATCGCGCCGCGCGCCGACGGCGGCGCCGACACGCTCGCCGTCGTGGCGGACGGGCCTTCCGGCGTGCGCGTGTACGACCTGCGGGATCCGGACCAGCCCGTCTGGCGCGGGTACTACAACACGCCCGGCTGGGCCGTCGCCGTGGCGCTGGCCGGCACCTTCACGCGCGGCTCCCCGCTCGACCGGCCGTACGTCTGCGTGGCCGACAGCGGCGGCGGCCTGGCCGTGGTCGACCTGACCGATCCGGCCGCCCCGGTCCTGGCCGGCGCCGTGGCGACGCCGGGGCCGGCGCTCGGCCTGGCGCTGGCGAGCGGCCACGCCTTCGTGGCGTGCGGCGCCGCCGGCCTGGTCGTCGTCGACCTGGCCGACCCGACCGACCCGCGCATCGTGGCGCGCGTCGACACCCCCGGCATTGCCGCCGCCCTGGCGATCGGGGGGGGAGGCGGCACGGCGCACGCCTACGTGGCCGACGGTACCCCGGGCCTGATGATCGTGGACGTGACCGACCCGCGCGCCCCGTGGGTGGTCGGCGGCGCCGACACGCCGGGGGTGGCGGCCGGCGTGGCGCTGAACTGGGCGTTCGCGTTCGTGGCCGACGGCGCCGGCGGCCTGCGCATCGTGTCGCGCCAGTGCGAGGCGGGGCTCGGCATCGACCCGCCCGGTCCGCCGCCGCCGCCGGACGCGGGCTCCGCGCCGCCGCCGGCCCGCGCGCGGCTCGCGGCCCCCTATCCGAATCCGTTCAACCCGCGCGTGACCGTGCCGTTCGCGCTGGCGCGCGCCGGGACGGTCCGGCTGGCCGTGGTCGACGCCGCCGGGCGCCTGGTGGCGCCGCTGCTCGACGCCGCGCGTCCCGCCGGCGCGGGCTTCGTCGTCTGGGACGGCCGCGACGCCGCCGGCCGGCCGGTCGCCTCGGGCACCTATTTCGTGAGGCTGCTGGCGGAGGGGACGGCCGACAGCCGGACCCTGCTGCTGGCCCGCTAGGGAGGACCGGACGCCGTGCTGCGGAAGCTGCTCTGGCTGGCGGGGGCGGGAACGCTCGGCACGTTCAGCCGCTACGCGCTGTCGGGACTGGTCCAGCGCTGGACCGGCGCCGCCTTCCCGTGGGGCACCCTGGCGGTGAACGTGGTGGGCTGCTTCGCGGCGGGGCTGCTCTGGATGGTGGCCGAGACGAGGCTGGCCCTGTCGGCAACGGCCCGCACCACCGCGCTCGTCGGTTTCCTTGGCGCCTTCACCACGTTCTCGGCCTTCATGCTGGAGACGGGGCAGTTCGTGCGCGACGCGCAGTGGCTCCGCGCGTCGCTGAACATCCTGCTGCAGAACGGGGCCGGCCTGATCGCGCTGCTGGCCGGCTTCGCGGTCGCGCGGCGCATCTGAGCCGGGGGAGGCACGGTCGTGAAACTGCCGGGCGAGGCGAGCCTGCTGCGGATCTTCATCGGCGAGAGCGATCGCCACGAGGGACGGCCGCTGTACGAGAAGCTGGTCGAACTGGCGCGCCGCCGGGGGCTGGCCGGCGCCACCGTGCTGCGCGGGGTGACCGGATTCGGGGCCAACAGCCGCATCCACACCGCCAAGATCCTGCGGCTCTCGGAGGACCTGCCGATGGTCGTGGAGATCGTCGACGCGCCGGAGCGCATCGAGGCGTTCCTGCCGGAGCTCGACGCCATGATCACCGAGGGGCTGGTCACGCTGGAGAAGGTGCGCGTGGTCGCCTACCGCCACAGCGGCGGCGAGTCGACGCCGGAAGGCTGACCGGCCGCCGCCCCGTCACGGCCGCAGCGCCGCCCGGAAGAACTCGCGGCGCATCCGCGCGATGGTCTCGATGGAGATCCCCTTGGGGCAGACCGCCTCGCATTCGCCATGGTTCGAGCAGTCGCCGAACCCCTCTTCGTCCATCCGGCCGATCATGCGCAGCGCGCGGCGCTTGCGCTCCGCCTCGCCCTGCGGCAGCAGCGCGAGCTGGGAGATCTTGGCGCTCACGAACAGCGAGGCCGACGCGTTCGGGCAGGCCGCCACGCAGGCGCCGCAGCCGATGCAGGCCGCGGCGTCCATCGCCTGCTCGGCGATCGCCTTGGCGATCGGCAGGGCGTTGGCCTCGGGCGCCGAGCCGACGTTCAGCGAGACGTAGCCGCCGCGGGCGATGATGCGGTCGAACGCGCCGCGGTCCACCACGAGGTCCTTCACGATCGGGAAGCCGCGCGCGCGAAACGGCTCGACGGTGATCGTGGCGCCGTCGGGGAAGTCCCGCATCCGCGCCTCGCAGGTGGTGCAGCGCCCCTTCGGGCCGTGCGCCACGCCGTTGATGACCAGCCCGCAGGTGCCGCAGATCCCCTCGCGGCAGTCGCTGTCGAACTCGATCGCCGGCTCGCCCGCCTTGAGCAGCGACTCGTTCAGCAGGTCGAGCATCTCGAGGAACGACATGTCCGGCGAGACGCCTGCGACCTCGTACGGCACGAGCCGGCCGGGCAGGCCGGGGCCGGGCTGGCGCCAGATCCTCAGGCGGTAGCGGCGCGGGGCGGGCTGATCCATGGTCACTCCTCGCACGGGTTCGGACCGGCGGCGCCGCTACTTGTAGCTGCGCTGGGCCGGCTGCACGTGTTCGAACGCCAGCGGCTCGCGGTGCAGGCGCGGCTCGGCGCCGTCGCCCGCGTGCTCCCAGGCCGCCACGTGGCAGAAGTTCGCGTCGTCGCGCCGGGCCTCGCCCTCGGGGGTCTGGTGCTCCTCGCGGAAATGCCCGCCGCACGATTCCTCGCGGTGCAGGGCGTCGATCGCGATCAGCTCGCCGAGCTCGAGGAAGTCGCCCACGCGCCCGGCCAGCTCGAGGCCCTTGTTGAGCTCGTCGCCGCCGCCGGCGAGGAGCAGGTCCCCGCGGAACTCCTCGCGCAGGCGCCGGATCTCGCCGATCGCCGCGCGCAGCCCGGCCGCGCTGCGCGACATGCCGACCTTGTCCCACATGATCCGGCCGAGCCGCCAGTGGATCTCCCTGACGGTCGTGCGGCCCCGCATCGCCAGCAGCTCCGCCGTGCGCGCGGCGATCCGCTCCCGCGCGGCGCGAAACTCGTCGCGCGAGGTGTCCACGGGCGGGAGCGCGGCCGACGCGAGGTACCGCCCGATCGAGTTCGGCGCGATGAAGTAGCCGTCGGCCAGCCCCTGCATCAGGGCGCTGGCGCCGAGGCGGTTGGCGCCGTGGTCGGAGAAGTTCGCCTCGCCCGCCACGTGGAGGCCGGGGATCGTGCTCATCAGGTCGTAATCGACCCAGAGGCCGCCCATCGTGTAGTGCGGCGCCGGGTAGATCCGCATCGGGCCGTCCCACGGGCTGTCGCCGGTGATCTCGTGGTACATGTCCATCAGGTTGTCGTAGCGCTCGGCGATGACCGCCCGCCCGACCCGCTTCACCGCGTCGGCGAAGTCGAGGTAGACGGCGTAGCCGGTCGGCCCGACGCCGCGCGCCTCGTCGCAGACCGCCTTGGCGGCGCGGGAGGCGATGTCGCGCGGCACCAGGTTGCCGAACGCGGGATAGCGCCGCTCGAGGAAGTAGTCGCGCTCGGCCTCGGGGATGTCCCGGGGGCGGCGCCGGTCGCCCGGCTTGAGCGGCACCCAGACCCGCCCGTCGTTGCGCAGCGACTCGCTCATCAGGGTCAGCTTCGACTGGCGGTCGCCGACCTGCGGGATGCAGGTGGGGTGGATCTGCGTGAAGCAGGGGTTGGCCAGCAGCGCCCCTCGCCGGTGGCAGCGCCAGATGGCGGTGGCGTTCGAGTTGACGGCGTTCGTGGAGAGGTAGAAGACCGGGGCGTAGCCGCCGGTCGCCACGATCACGGCGTCGGCCGCGTACGGCTCGATCGCGCCGTCGATCAGGTTGCGGCAGATGATGCCGCGGGCGCGGCCGTCGACGATCACCAGGTCGAGCATCTCGCGCCGCGGCAGCAGCGTGACGGTGCCGGCCTCCACCTGCCGCATGAGCGAGCCGTAGGCGCCGAGCAGCAGCTGCTGGCCGGTCTGGCCGCGCGCGTAGAAGGTGCGCGACACCTGCGCGCCGCCGAACGAGCGGTTGGCGAGCGTGCCGCCGTACTCGCGCGCGAACGGCACCCCCTGCGCCACGCAGTGGTCGATGATCCGCACGCTCAGCTCGGCCAGGCGGTGCACGTTCGCCTCGCGCGCCCGGAAGTCGCCCCCCTTGACCGTGTCATAGAAGAGGCGCTCCACGCTGTCGCCGTCGTTCTGGTAGTTCTTCGCGGCATTGATGCCGCCCTGCGCGGCCACGCTGTGCGCCCGCCGCGGCGAGTCCTGGATGCAGAAACTGAGCACGTTGTAGCCGAGCTCCCCGAGCGCGGCCGCGGCCGCCCCGCCGGCCAGGCCGGTCCCGACCACGATGACGGTGAACCGGCGCCGGTTGGCCGGCGCCACGAGCTTTCCCTCGAACTGGTGACGCGTCCACTTCTCGCCGATCGGGCCGGACGGGATCCGCGCGTCCAGGAGCGGCGACGCCGCGAGCGGGTCGTGCGTGCTCATGCTCCACCTCCCGGCAGCGCCACCCGCGCGAGCGCGGGGTCGATGGCGTAGTGGATGTACAGGGGCAGGAAGAGGAAGCCGGCCGCCAGAACGAGCGCGACCGCCAGGGCCGCCGCCCAGAGCCCGGGAATGATCCGGGCGTTCGTCAGCCCGAGCGACTGGAAGGCGCTCCAGAAGCCGTGCCGGAGGTGGAAACCGAGCAGCGCCATCACGACCACGTAGGCCCAGGTCGTGACCGGCGACCGGAAGGCCTGCACGACCAGGCCGTACAGGTCGCGGATCCGCGCAACCTCCGCCCCTTCGATCGCCCCGCCGGTCTCGATCACGTAGGCCGGCCCGAACCGGAACATCCGCACGTGCAGCACGATGAACAGGGCCAGCGCCAGGCCGGTCCAGATCATCGTGCGGGAGGCGAGGGTCTTGCGGCTCGGCCCGCCGGCGTCGCCGGCGCGCGCGTAGCCGGTGGAGCGCGCCCGCCGCCCGTCCAGCCAGACGATCGTGCCGGCCGCCGCGTGTCCGAGGAACGTCGCCAGCAGCGCGATCTCGGCCGCGACGAGGAACCAGCCGTGCACGAGCGTTTCCAGGAAGTGGGCGTAGCCGTTGAAGGCGCGCGGCCCGATCAGGAACGTGAAGTTCCCCAGCAGGTGCACGATCACGAAGCCGACGAGCAGCAGCCCGGTGGCGCCGTTGAGCAGCTTCTTGCCGGGGGAGGTGGCGAACAGGAACCGCAGGAGAGGCATGCGCGGGCCTTTCGGGTACCGGGCCGGCCCCGGCGGCGGTCGCGGTGGGCCCGGAAAACAGGGGCTGCCGAGTCGGGAATCTGCGGGAAGTTAGCGCAGCGGGGGGCAACGGGGCAAGCCCCCGCTCGGCCCCGACGCCCTTCACGTGACGCCACGGCCGGTTGCGACTAAGTTGTCAGTCTGCGGCGGCGCGCCTGGCGCGCCGCGGAAAGGGGGGTCCATGGCGATCGAGGTGGGCGGGGCCGCACCGGCCTTCACGCTGACCGACGCCGCCGGCAAGCGGGTGGCCCTGGGGGACTTCCGGGGCCGCGACGTCGTCGTCTACTTCTACCCGAAGGACGACACGCCCGGCTGCACGAAGGAGGCGTGCGGATTCCGCGACGCCTGGCAGGATTTGCAGAAGGCCGGCGTGATGGTGCTGGGGATCTCGTCCGACAGCGAGGCGTCGCACGCGAAATTCGCGGCGAAATACAAGCTGCCGTTCATCCTCCTCTCCGATCCGGATCGCAAGGTGATGACGAAGTACGGCGCCTACGGCGAAAAGGTGATGTACGGCAAGACGGTCACCGGCGTGATCCGCTCCACCGTCTGGGTCGGCCCGGACGGCCGGGTGCGCCGCCATTGGGCGAAGGTGGCGAAGGCCGAAACGCACCCGGAGCAGGTGCTGGCGGCCCTGCTGGCTGCGGCGGCGGGCGCGGCGCCGGTCCGGCCGGCGAGCTCGCGCAAGGGCTCGAGCCGCTGAAGCGGGTAAGGTTCGCGTCGACAACTGTTGCAAGCGAAGGGAAGTCGAAAATGTCCGGAAGGTACCTTGTTCTCGCCGGTCTCCTGGTCGTGGCGATCGCGTTTCCGGCCTCGGCGCAGGTCGCGCCGGCGCCGCTGCCGCTTGCCCCGCCGCTGCCGCTGGCCGCGCCCCCCGCGCCCTACTTCAGCTCCGCGATGGACTCCCTGACCGTGCTGGTCCCGTACCGCGAGCGCTACGAGATCGAGCAGGAGTACACCAATGCCGCCGCCGAGCAGGCGCTGTCGTCGCAGCAGGAGGAGAGGGGCAAGCAGCTGGCCGCGATGGCCGAGACGCGCATCAAGCTGAAGGAGATCGAGATCGACGGGCTCAAGGCGCAGACCGATCTCGCCAAGCAGGAGAAGAACGAATTCAAGAAACAGGAGCTGGAAGCGCGCCGCAAGATCGCGGAAATGGAGAAGTCGCTGCTCGAGCGGCGGCGCGACCTGCGCCGGCAGGAGATCGACCTCTCCAGCAAGCTCAAGGAGTTCCACGAGGCGAACGGGCAGGCGCAGCGGATCGAGCTGGAGCTGGCCTCGGTCAGGACGCAGCGCGCCGAGCTGGCGTTCCAGCCGCTGAGCGATGCCGCGCGGGCCGAGTATGCCAGGCTCGAATCCGAACTGCGCTCCCTCGAGAACAAGGCGCTCAAGGCCCGGGTCGAAGTGGCCGGCAAGCGCAAGGACGTGGCCGAGCGCGAGACCAGGGTCGCGAAGATGCGCCTGCAGGTGTTCGAGTCGCAGAACAAGCTGGCGAAGGGGGCCTGAGCGAGGACCGTGTCGGCGAAGACGTTGCGACCCGTGAACCGGCCCCGGCGGCGCGCTGCCGGGGTCGGCGGTCGCCAGGGGCGGAAGTCACCAACGGTCAAGGAGAAGCGCGATGAGCAGATCGAATTGGTTCCTGGCGGCGACAGCCATTGTCCTGCTGGCTTCAGCCGGCTGCGCGACGGCGCCGAAGTCGGCCGAGGGCAAGATCGACATCGAGCAGGATGCCGCCCAGGCCCTGGCCAGGGCGCAGGCCGCTGACGCGACTTTCACGCCGGTCCTGCGTGACGCCTACGGGTACGCCGTGTTCCCCTCGGTCGGCAAGGGCGGCATCGGGATCGGCGGGGCCTACGGCCGGGGCGTGCTCTACCGGAATGGCGCGGCCATCGGCTACTGCAAGATCACGCAGGGCACGATCGGGCTGCAGCTCGGCGCCCAGGCCTACACGGAGATGATCGTCTTCCAGACCCGCGATGCGTTCGACAGCTTCAAGAGCGGCAACTTCGCCTTCGACGCCCAGGCCACGGTCGTGGCGCTCAAGTCGGGCGCCGGCGCCAACGCCAAGTACGCCAACGGCGTGGCCGTGTTCACCATGGATGAAGCCGGCCTGATGTACGAGGCGACGGTCGGAGGCCAGAAGTTCGATTTCCAGGCCAGGTGAAGGGACGCCTCGCCGCGCACGCGCCGTCGGCGAGGGTCGCCACGCGGCGCCCGGCGAAATGGGCTCAGCCGGCCAGCCGGCACCCCAGGGCGATCGACAGGAACTTCGATTCCTCGTCGTCGGCGCGGCTGGTCAGCACGCACGGGGCGGTGGTGCCGATCACGATGCCGGCCAGGCGGCCGCCGGCGAGTTGCGTCACGGACTTGTAGAAGACGTTGCCGGCCGTGATGTCGGGGAAGACGAGGATGTCGGCGGCACCGCCCACCGGGCTCGACAGCTCCTTGATGGCGCACGCCTCGGGCGAGAGCGCCACGTCGAGCGCCAGCGGGCCGTCCACGATGGCGCCGCCGATCTGCCCGCGGTCGGCCATCTTGGCGAGGACCGCGGCGTCGAGCGTGTCGGGCATCCTCTCGCTGACCTTCTCGTTCGCGGCGATCAGCGCGGCGCGCGGCCGTTCGATGCCGAAGCTGTGGGCGGCCTCGATGCAGTACTGCAGGATCTTCACCTTGGTGGCGAGGTCGGGTCGCGGGATGATGGCGACATCCGACACGAACAGCAGCTTCCCGTGACGCTTCTGGTAGGCGGGGATGTCGAGCACCGTCAGGTGCGTCAGCACGTTGCCGGGCGCCAGCAGTCCCCGGTCCTTGTCGAGGATCAGCTTCATGTACTTGTCGGTGCCGAGGGAGCCCTTCATCAGGACCTCGGCCTGCCGCTCGCGCACGAGATCGCGCGCGCGGGCGCCGGCGACGGCCACTTCGGGCTCGTCGATGATCGTGAAGAGGGCGGCATCGATGCCGCGCTGCCGGCAGAGGTCGAGGATCTTCGCCCGGTCGCCGACGAGGATCATCTCGGCGATCCCCTCTGCCGACGCGCGCGCCGCGGCCTGGATGGAGTTGGGATCCTGCCCCGCCGCCACCGCCACGCGCCGGGGGCGCGCCGCCGCGCCGGCGGCGCGACCGGCGGCCTGCAGCGATTCCACGAGCTGGTCGAGCGTCCGGATCGGGTTCATCGCGCCTCCTCCGGCGCGTAGACGCGCGCCGTCTCCTTGCCCTGCAGCACGCGCAGGGCCCCCT
>Ga0315268_10007095_pt1 | contig 11845 bp, 6 predicted proteins | sample C1_top_MG_FD_204535 | JGI IMG/M metagenome (GOLD analysis project Ga0315268, IMG submission 204535) | Sediment microbial communities from Yellowstone Lake, YNP, Wyoming, USA - C1_top | ecosystem: Environmental > Aquatic > Freshwater > Lake > Sediment | place: USA: Wyoming | collected 2017-08-01 | reverse complement strand
CCAATCCCTCCTTGCCTGCGCCCGATGGCGTATGTAAATCGCGAACGCGTTCATTGACAGTAAAATGATTAGAAGGACGACTATCGTCCCAGCGGCGAGGTCGTGGAACTCAGCGCTCGGGTGCCTTGTCCAGTAGAAAATGGTTATCGGCAGCGCGAGGAAACCGTCCATGATTCCCGTCGGCGCGGTCTTTGCGAACACCGCCCCTATGAAAAGAATCGGCGCGGTCTCGCCTATTGCCCTCGACAGCGAGAGTATAGTCCCAGTCAGTATTCCGGGCACGGCGTTCGGCAGCACGTGGTGCCTCACGGTTTGCCACTTCGTGGCACCGAGGCCCCGCGCGGCCTCCCTGAAGCCCTGCGGCACGCCCCGCAGTGCTTCCTCCGTCGTCACGACGATTACGGGCAGCGACATCATTGCCAACGTCAACGCTCCGGCCAGCAGGCTCGGTCCGAAGTCGAACATCCTTGAGAATATCATGAGGCCCACGAGGCCGAACACTATCGACGGTACGCCGGCGAGGTTCTGAATCGCCCTGCGCAGGAAGCGCGTCAGGCGAGTGTCCCTGGCGAACTCGTTCAGATATGTCGCGGCGCCAACGCCCAGCGGCACGGCAAACAGCATCGTCAGCCCGACCAAGTATATCGACCCAAGGATGACGGGATTGATTCCGGCTCGCTCGGGTGCGTAGCTCGGGTAATGGGTCAAGAACTGCCAGTTTATCACGCCCGCCCCGTCCGCGACAATCGTGCCAACCAGGTAGATAAGGAACACACCGGCAAGCAGAAGGCATAGAGCCATCGAATAGACGCCGAGCTTGGCTTTTCTGTGCCTCGCCCGCAGCAGGCGCACCCGGTCCACGACTCTTCCTTTCCTAGGGTCGAGCAAGGCAATTTTTACCCTGAAGTACCGTACGAACCTTGGCAGCTTCCCGTCCGAGTGCTTCGGAGCGGAGCCGCGGCGAATTCTATCCACAACCATCGACGCTCCCGCATTCACCGTGTAAGTCAAAGCAAACAACAGGAGCCCGACTGCGAAGGCGGCGCTCACGGCCACCCCCGGGGGGATGTCGCCGGTCGCGACCTGGGCTATATACGACGTCATGGTCTGTGTCTCGCCGAGCGGATTGAAGGAAAGCTGCGCCACGCTCCCGGCAGCGAGGACCACAATCATCGTTTCGCCTATCGCCCTTGCAAGCCCCAGGAGGACGGATGCCATAATTCCGCTCGAAGCAGCTGGCATAACTACCCTCGTCGCCGTCTCCCATCGCGTCGCGCCCATGGAGAGGCTCGCCTCGCGCATGCTCCGCGGGACTGCTTTCATCGCATCGTCGGAGACGCTGACGATAATCGGCAGCACCATAATCGCCATGACGAAAATCGCGCTCGCCGCGTTGAAGTAGCTAGCGCCGAAGTACTCCTGGAAGAACGGGCTGACGACGAGCAGGGCGAAGAACCCGTAGACGATTGACGGAATCCCCGCGAGAAGCTCGATGACTGGCTTTGCGACGGCTCGGATGCGCGGTCCTGCGAATTCCGAGAGGTATATCGCCGCCCCTAATCCCAGAGGCGCGCTTATCAAGAGCGCTCCACCAGCGACAAGTATCGTGCCCGAAAGCAACGGCAGGATGCCAAACCTCGGCTCGCCTCCGTTCGGGGTCCACTGGGTGCCGGTGAAGAAATCGAATGCGTCCACGCGTGGGTCTGTGAAGAACGCGTACGAGCCGTCCGCCAGTGTGTATATGATGGCGGCGCTCGCTACCAGCGCGACGCTTGCCGCAATGAAAAGAGCTATCACTATGGCCCGCTCGCCGTAATCTGTTTTCCTGGCGAACGGCTTCCCGTCCGCCAGGGTTTCGGTTTTTTCCTTGCCAGACAATTATACGCCTATCCTTCCAGCTTCGCGCGCTGCTCATCGAGCAGGGCAGCGTTGACCAGATCGAGCTTCACGTATCCGACGTCTGGAACCATCGCCTGACCGTCCTCGCTCAGTATGAAACGCAGGTAATCGGCAATCGCCTCGCCCTTTGGCGTGGTCACGTCCGGCATTCCGTTCGTGTAGATGTGCAGGGGCCTCGCCATCGGGTACGTCGCCACGTTGGCGAACGAGGGTTCGACGAAGGCCGTTCCGGTTTTGGCCAGCTTGACCGTTTTCACCGCGCCCGGGTTCTCCACGATGTATGCGAAGCCGAAGAAGCCAATGGCGTTCTCCTTCGCCGTGATTGCGTTCATTATGACGTTGTCGTCCGCGCTCGGGTGGTACACGCCGTCCGTCGATTCGAGCCTGGGCTTCATGTACTGGGTTGGCTTGGCCCAGTCTTTTATTATGGACTCAAAGAAGTAGTCGTACGTCCCGCTCGCCTCGTCCGGGGCGTATATCTCTATAGCCGCATGAGGAGCGCCCGTCAAGCCCGGTACTTCATCCCAGTGGATGGCCGCTGGCTGCGAATCGTTGTATGCGAATATATACCTCAGCTGCGAGTACGTGAGTTCCATTGCCCACGTGTTCTGGTTGTTCACCACAACCGCAAGAACGTCGTAAGCCACGACCCACTTCACCGGCAAGACGCCGCCCGGCGCCGCGCCAGTTGCGGTTCCGTCCGCGGCTACCAAAGCCGCATCGCCTCCCACAGCCGTGTAGTCGGAGCCCTTCATCAGCCTGCTCGCGTCCCCCAGGTCCGCTTCGCCCAGCAGCAGCGCGTTCAGCCCGTGGCTCGACCCGCCTCCGGAAACGGAGATATCCGCCCCGTCGAACTCCTCCGCCCACGCGACCGCCAGCGGCAGGACCGTGCTTGAACCAGTCTGTATGAGCTGTTCCTTGTCATTCTCATTTCCTCCGAGCCATCCGCCCATGACCGCCGCGCCGACGACGGCGCAGGTCACCGCGATGGCCACTATCCCTGCTAGCAACATCTTTGCCATGCTTTCACCTTGTATGGGAAAATAGTTATCGAGAGAATATAGGTTGTCGAAGGAAAATATATTTTAAACTGATGCCACCATAGTTCTATATATCCATATTGATACAATATAGAAAGAATTATTAACTCCGTAGGAGATTGTGGTCAAATGAAATCCATGGAGATTCGCAAAGTGCAGCTGACAGGCGGCTCGTCGTTCGTCCTCACGCTCCCGAAGGACTGGATACGCTCGCTCAACATAAAGAAGAACGACCCGCTCGGGCTCATGGTGCAGCCGGACGGGACGCTGGTGGTCACCTCCAGGACGTCCCAGGAATCCGTCCAGATGACGAAGACTATTGCCGTCGATGAAATCGAAGATCCGAAGCACCTCTTCCGCATGCTCATAGGCGCGTACGTCATGGGCTACACGGCAATAGAGATACGCTCGAAGACGGGCATAGAACAACCGCTACGGGCGGCGGTCATCGATTTCACCCAGACAGCCATCGGCCCTGAGATAATCGAGGAATCCGCCAAGGATATAATCATCAAAGACCTTCTCAGTCCCACCGAGATGCCTTTCGACAAGACCATCAGGCGCATGTCCCTCCTCGCCCGCTCGATGCACGAGGACGCCGTCCGCGCGCTGAAGGAGCGCGACGAGGCGCTGGCCGCCGCCGTCATAGAGCGCGACCGCGAACTGGACCGGCTGCACTGGCTCGTGGCGCGGCAGTCCAACGTCGTGCTGCGGGACGTGACGCTTGCCAAAAAGATGGGCGTGTCGATGGAAGAGTCGTCGTACTATTTCCTGGTCAGCAGGATAATAGAGCGCATAGGCGACCACGCCGTGCACATCGCGAAGGCGCTCCCTGGCCTGTCCGGAAAAAAGCTCGACGCCAAGACGTACGAGCGCATCTATTCCGCAAGCCAGGTCTCGCTCTCGCTCTTCAAGAACTCCGTCGACGCGTGGTTCCGCAAGGACATCTCAGCCGCGAACGACAACCTGAATTCCATCGAGCCTCTGACGGAGCAGTGCCGCGAAATCCTCGGAGACGCGATGCGCACCAGCGGACCGTCCGCAATCTCGCTCAGCTACATCGCGGAGAGCATACGGAGGACCGGCGAATACTCTGGCAATCTGTCAGAGCTGGTAATAAACAACCTCATGCGTAACTGACCGGATGCTGCGCTGGCTTCAGTCGCCCTCGCTCTTGCCGGAGCCGTCGCCGTCGATTGCGGGCGCGTCCGCAGCGCGCTTATCCTTCTGCGCGTCGGCGTTAGACGCCTTCTTCTCGGCCTTTGGCTCGTCCTCTGCCGCCGACGGGTTTTCCCCCTTGGCTTCGTCCGCGGCGTGGGTTTTTTCAGCAGTTTCCTGCGCTGGTGTTGTTTCGGCCTGGCGTTCGGCAGCGTGGGCTTCCGCTTGCGCCTGGCCATCAGTCGTGCCGTTGCCTTCCGTAGTTGCCTGCGCCGCCGGCTTCTCGGTCAGCTTGATTCCCGCTTTTCCAGCGAGGAGGCGCTTGATGTCTTCGCGGCTCCGGGCCGCGAGGCCGAAATACTCGGCGTACTTCGGAGTCGTTTCAATCCTGTAACCGTTGCCGCTGCGCTTGACCGACAGCAGGTTTAACTTCTCCAGCGCGAGCACGTGCTCCCAGCCGCGCGGGCCGACCATCTCGACCAAATCCTTCTTGTGCATCGGCTGGTAGTATCCGACCAGCGCAGCAATCTTCAGCACCGGGAGCGGAAGCTCCTTGCGCGCGACCATCTGCGTCGGCGCGACGTACTCGGACTTGAGCTGGAGCGAATAGCGCGGGCCTATCTTGGCAATCTCCAGCGCCGTCTCCCGCACGCGATAGACCTTCAGCAGCTGGCGAATTGCATCGCGAACAGCTCCTTCGTCCATCCCGGTCGCCTTCGCAATCTCTCCGATGGACAACGGCTTCCCCGCGCTGAACAGCGCCGCCTCCGCGATGTGCTTAGGCTCTGCCAATGTCGGACACCCCGTAGTCGGATTGCTGAGACTGGCCCTGCGCCATCTGCACGCTCACGGACGCAGTCACGCCCTGGGCCATCCCCTGGGGAGGGGCGGCCGCCATGAGGTCGGCGGCCGCCGGGGCAATAATCGGCATCGCGTCGAACTGCATCGACGCCTGGGAGTTCAGCTCGTTCATGCGCTTGAGCTCGATGTTGGAGATGTAAATCTCGCCGTACGGCAAGTTCTTCTGCTCCAGGCGCACGCGCTTGTGCTTCGCCAGGAACAGTATCGACGTGAAGATGGCTATGCGGTCCCACGGGTCGCCTGTGTGAAGGGCGGTGAGCGGAATAGGCTCGGTGCCAAAATGGCAGATGCGCTCCCACGTCATCGCGATGTCCTCCTGCATGTTCTCGCGGTGGACCTTGTCCTCTATCGATTTTTCGGTCATCGGCTTCTGGTTCTCTCGGAGCTTCTTCAGAGTCTCCTGGAGCTTTATCTCCTGGCGCGCCTCGTCGAAAGCGTCGATTAGTTCCATGAGCGTGACCGGGCGGGTCTGCTGGCCCCTGACCGCTTCCTGGAGGAACGGCACGTCGCCGCCCATCACCGTCTCGCGGTAGTCTATGTCCTCAGGCATCACGTAGACGCCGGGGTCCCACTCCATCGGCTCTGCGGGGGCCGGGGGCTCGGCCAGGCTCAGGACTTCCTGGCTCTGCATCTTGAGAATGGACCAGGCCATCAGCACGAGCCGTCCTGCTATGACGAAGTTCACTTCCGGTTCGTTTCGGATGCGCTTCATGTACATCTTTGTGAATTCGGACAGGTCTATGTCCCACGGGTTGAATCCGTGCTCCTCGACCAGCTGGAAGGCTATCGAGATTGCCTTCTCTATCGGGTCGGAGGCTATGATGGTCATCCCGCCTTCGAGGTTCCTGACCATCGCCATGTAGTCGTCAATCTTCCTGCCGTCGCCTTCCTCCTCGCTTATCAGGCTCTTGTGGAAGAGCAGGTGTCCCAGTACCGCGTCCCATTCGCCTACCATGTGCATCCCATCCTATTCATCTCCTCGCTTATCCGTTTCCGGCAATTGCTCCGGAGATTCGTTCTTCTTCTCATCGACTGTTTGACCCTGAGTCGCCGCGGAGCCGTCCGCCTCCGCAGTCTGCTTCTTCTGCGCCTTCGGCTTCCTCTGCTTCGTTGGCTTGTCGGGAGCGTCCGGCTTTGACGGCTCCTTGACCTCGTGCTCCACGGTCATCGAGTTCTCCGGGGACTTCAGCGTCTTCGTCTCCAGCGCGGCCTTTATCGCTTCGGAGGCGAGCCTGCGCCCCTCGGGAGTGCCAGAATCCTTCCCGGAATCCTCCATCTTGCTGACGTCCACGTTCATGATGACGTGCGAGAGGCCGTCGTCCTGCATCGTCACTCCGATGCGCGTCTGCGCCTGGGCCAGCGTCACCTTCCTGAGCGAAATCTGGATGAACTGGGCTGTCTTGGAGTTGCGGCCTATCATGCGCGCGACGTTCTCCGCGTTGACCGCATCCAGGTTCTGGTCTATCTCGTCCAGCAAATAGAACGGCGAAGGCATGTACTGCTGAATCGCGAAGATGAGCGCCATCGAGACCAAGCCTTTCTCTCCGCCGGAGAGCAGGTCGAGCCTCAGAACCTTCTTCCCCTTCGGCCTGGCCTTTATCCCCAGTCCGCCGTTTAACGGGTCTTCCGGGTTCTCCAATATGAGCTCCGCGTCACCGCCCTCGGAAAGCTCGGCATAGACGACCTTGAACCGCTCGTTGATTCCCTCGAAGACCTTCACGAGGCCTTCTTTCTTCTTTCCGTTGAGCTCCGCGACAAGCTCCAGCAGCCTCTTGCGCTGGTCGTTCAATCGCTTCAACTCCTCCTTGAGCTCTTCGTGGCGCTTGAGCTGGTCGTCGTACTCTTCGAGCGAGCGCATGTTGACGTTGCCGAGGCGCTCGACGGACGCCTGGCACTCGGCGAGCGTGCGTTTAATCTCGTCGATGCTCGGGAGGTTGTCGGTCTTGTCCAGCCTGACGTTCTGCAGCGACGCCTCGGCGTCCTTCAAGCGCTGGTCTGCGTTCTGCCGCTCCAGCTTCTGGTTGTTGATGAAGTCCTGCCTGGCCTGGGTCTTCGAAAGCAATTTTTCAGCGTCCCCGCCGAGCGTCGTCTTGCGCTGGAACGCCGCGTCGCGCTTGTTGCGGACGGCCTGTATCGCGGCGTCCATGCCGCTCTCCGTCTTGGCGAGCGCGTCTATCTCGACCCTCAGCGTCTCGTAGCGCGCCTTGCCGGTCTTGGCAATCTCGGCCAGCGCCTTCAATTTGGCGTCCATCTCGGCGAGCGTCTTGCCGCCTTCCTCGATGAGCTCCTCGCGGACCTTGACCTCTCCGAGCGACGCGTTGCGCACGCTGTCGATTTTGGCCAGGTCTGTGCCCATCTTCGACACGTCGATTTGAAGCTGCCTGAGCCTGCGGCCAATCTCTTCCGGCGTCGCGGCCACGAGCTTCTTGCCCAGCGCCTGGGCCTCCGCGTCGAGGCGCTCTATGTCCACCTGCAGCTTCGCCAGGTCGTCCGTGAGGCTCGTCAGGGTCCCGTCCGCGCCGGTCAGCTCGGCGTTGCCTTTTTCGATCTCCTCGTTTGAAATTTTCAAAAGGCGCTTCGATTCGGAAACCAGCATCTCGTGCTTCGCCTTCTCGCCAGCCGGGCCGGACTTCGCGCCGGCGTCCTTGAGCTTTCCCTCCAGATCGAGAAGCTCTTCCCTGAGCGTCTTCAGCTCTGTCTCGAGCCTATCTAAATGCTCCGTTGCAGCCCTGAGCTCCTTCGAAGCCTTTTCCAATTCTCCCGCGCCGCCGCCGAACTTGACCATCGAGCGCTCGTCCTTGCCGCCAATCATCGCGCCGCTGGCCTCTATCAGTTCTCCGGAAATCGTGACGAGGCGCACGCCGCCCATGAGCCTTCGCGCATGCTCCAGCGTATCGACGACGATGGTGTCGCCGAAGACGTAGGAGAACGCGTTTCGGTACTTCTCGTCGAACTTTATCAGGTCGATTGCGAAGCCGAGCGACTCCTTCACCGCGAGAAGGGCTTTCCCTCTCGGCCTGGACTCCAGCATCTTGTTGAGCGGCAGGAAAGCCGCCCGTCCGGCCTTGGTCCTGTTGAGCCAGTCAATCGCCCTGGAAGCGCACTCGTCGTCGTCGACGATGATGCTCTGCATCCTCGGGCCGGCTGCGGTGTTCATCGCGGTTTCCTGCTTGTGGTCCACCTTGGCCAGCTCCGCGATCGTGCCGTGGATTCCCTTGAGATGGCCCTTGTCGCGCGCTTCGAGTATGCTCTGCACCGCCGCGTTGTAGCCCTTGCGGACCGAGTCCTGTGCATCGACCTCGGCCTTGAGCTGCTCGTATCGGCGCGTTAGGGTCTGGACTGCGGACGAAAGCTCGACCGACTCGCGCCCGAGCTTCTGCTCCTGCGAGCGCTTCGCGAAGAACGATTCCTGAATCTTCTTGATCTCATCCGTGGAGACTTTCTCGGTCCCCTTCAGCTCCTTCAGGCGCCATTCGGCGTCCTTGAGCGCGAACTCGGCATCCTTGCGGCGTTGCTCGGCCTGGGAGACGATTTCGAGCGCGCGCTCCCTCGACGCCGCAAGCCGGTCCTTCTCCAGCAGAAGCTCGCCGCGCTTCCTCTGCTTGGCCTCCAGCTCGCTCTTCGCGGCCAGGACTTTCTTCTGAAGAATCGTGACCTCCTTGTCAGACTTCGCCGCCGTGTCCTCGAGGCCCTTGGACTCTTCGCGGACGCCCGCGAGCCTCTTGTCTAAAGCCGCGTGCTCAGACTCGTGCTTTTCCAGCTCAGCCTTGTGGATTTCCAGCTCCTTCGCGAGCTTCGCCAGGTCGCGGGATTTCACAGAGCGCTGCTCCTTCAGTTCGGCCGACTGGACCTGGGCGTTCTCGGCCGCGCTCTCGGCCTTCGCGGCCTCGATTTTCAAAGCGTCTATCTTGAGCTTTAAAGACTTCATCTCCTCGCTGCTCTTCGAAGCGATTTCCGACTCCAGCTTCTGCAGCTCGGTCTCGCATCCCCTGAGCTCGGCCACGACGGCCTCGCGCTTCTCAGCGAGCTTCGCCGCCTCGGCCTCGCCCTTTGCGATGCTCTCGTCCAGCCCCTCGATTTCGTGAATGACGACGTCGCGGTTCTTGTAAACCATCTGCGCGCCCGCGAGGTCCGCCCGCTCCTTCAGCTCCTTGTACTTCAGCGCGCCGGTGCGGTCGTGCTCCAGCTGCTTTAGCTGCTTGCCAATTTCTTCAAGGATGATTGTGATCTTGCCGAGGTTGTCCTCGACGACCGTGCGCTCGCGCTCGGCTTTTCCGATGTCCTCGTCGAACTTCGTGATGCCGGCGATGTCGTCCAGCATCCTCCGGCGCTCGAGGTTGCTCATCGAGATTATCCTGTTGATGTCGCCCTGCTGGATGAAGTTGTATCCGTCGGCGGAGATGCGCGCGTGGCTCAGCAGGTCGTCGAATTCGCCCAGGCTGGACTTGCGCTCGTTGATGTAGAAGTAGGAGCTGTAACCGTCCTCGGTGGATTTCGAGAGGCGTATCGTGCGCGTGAGCCTGACCTCGTCCGACTCGATAGGCATCGCGTGGTCGTGGTTGTCGAAAATCAGGCTGACGGTGCATTCGTCCGCCGCCCTGCGGGACTTGCCGCCGTTGAAGATGAGGTCGGGCAGCTTTCCCGCGCGGATGGCCCTGGACGACTTGGGCCCCAGCACGAAAAGCACCGCGTCGGAGATGTTGCTCTTCCCGCTTCCGTTCGGACCCGTGACAGCAGTGTACCCTGGCAGAATCGGCACTTCCAGTTTCCTGCCGAACGACTTGAAGTTCTCGAGCTGTATCCCTTTCAGGTGCATCTTTGCCGCCTCGGGGGAAAAGATGGCGCACCGTGGTCTGTGCCCGCCCGTTCGTGCTGGCGCCTTTTTTCAGCGGAGGCTTGCGCCTCCGCCAGCGCGCATCCCCGAGCGCTGGCCGCGCGCATTTCCCGGTCCGCCGGGTAACGCGCGCATCCATGACCGAAGGTCCTGGAGTGCCATCCCATCCCTATTTTAGTCCGACGTGTGTCAGACAAAAGGATGATATGCTATATTGAGTATATAAATGTTTCCATAACGAAAAATGATAACACTGGCTCGCGTGCGCGGGCAATGTTGCGCGCCAATTTTGATGCCTCAAAAAGCCGATGGCTAACTTTGAGTACGTTTGTCAGACAAATGATAATCTATTGTCTGCCGTTACGACGTCCATTTGAGGTCTTCTATCGGGACGCCCAGCGCCGTCGAGCACTCGGCGACGTTGGCGAACTGGCCCACGAACTCTGCGGCCGTGCTCTCGGACTGCGTCTCGAAAACAATGATGGCGTCCGGCTTGCCGAACAGCCCGAGGAAGAGCTTGATTTTAATCTCCTTCGGCATGCGCAGGTGCTTGAGCAACCTGACGGTTTCCTCGTATCTTCCAGGCATAGCGGTTATGTGCGCGACGAACATCATTTAGCTCACCCTCGCGGATTACATTGGCGCGGGAGTATATTAAATTACCTAAGAAGACCGAGAAATAATGGCCGCGGCCATTCCTAACCCAGCCTCCCGCAGGAGGTAGCGGTCGAGCGAGCAGGCACTAGACCAGCTTCGCCATAGGTGAAGGTCCGTGTCTCGATGGCTTCGCCACCTTCGACTTGGCCGAGGTTTCTTTGCTCCAAATGCTTTCTTTGGCTAGGGAGTAACACCGGTCGAGCGAGCAGGCTTGGCCGAGGTTTCTTTGCTCCAAATGCTTTCTTTTCCGAGGCCAAGCCAGCGCAGCGAGACCAAAAGAAAGCGTTTGTTTATAGATCGTCCAGGTCCTCAAGCTCCTCCATCAGGGTCTTCTTCCTCTTCCCCGACGGATTCTTCGATTCTTCGTCCGAGACGTCCTTCAACAGCGAGTCGAGGTCTTCGTCTAGGCTGTCCATCTCCACGACCTCGGACTTGAAATCCAGCTCCGGAATCTCGTCCTTGGTGTTCTCCGCCTCGATCTCGAAGACCTTTTTATTCTTGTCGTAGGTGCTCTTGGATATGACGCCCATCTTGAACGCGTCCTCGAGCTGCTCCAGCTTCTGGCGCGGGTGGAGCTCGGCCGGCGGAAGGTACTCCCGCTCGCGCTTAAGCTCGACCTCGAATTTCTTGAGGTTCTTCTCGAAGAAAGGTTGCGAAACCTTTCCCTGGCCGTACGATTTCGTGAGATGCTCGATCTTCTCCTCGGGGCTCAGATGGTGCGGCGGCAGGTGGTCCTCCTCGTTCTTCGCGACCTCAGGTTTCAGCGACTTGAGCTCCTGGTAGGACTGCTTCGCTACGGGCTCCGCCTTTTTAGCGGGCGCTGGCTTGACGGGCTGCGCTTTGGGAGCCGCCTTGGCTTTGGCTTCCGCAGCTCTCTGCGCCTCCAACTCCTCCTCGAACTTCTCGAGATTCTCCTTGTACAGCCCCTCGCTCATCTTGCCCTGGGCGTACACCTTGGTCAGGTGCTCGATTTTTTCGACCGGAGAGAGGTGGTGCGGTGGCAGGTGCTCGTGCCCGAACTCCTCCGGCTCAGCTGTTTCCGTCTCTTCTGCGGGCGCATCGGGCACGACTTCCCCATCGTCCCTCTCTGGCACGTCTGGCAGCTCCGGCGTCCTCCGGCCCCACACGACCACCATGATGATTCCCAATGCGTAAGGTATGCTGGCGATGCCGTATCCCATGTATTCCTGGGAGCCGATTCCAGGCGACGGGTCAGAGTATCCGAGCAGATACACCTGGATGAAGTTGGTCCTGAGCCCGACGATTGCTACGACGCCCATGACTGCGAGCAGGAAACCAAGACCGAGCATCCAGTAACGGCTCACGAAGCCTTTCTTTGTCTCGTCTTCGGCGGTGTCATCCTCGGAGGCTTCTTCTTCCAATGGCTCGTCATCGG
>Ga0315268_10007094_pt1 | contig 11845 bp, 10 predicted proteins | sample C1_top_MG_FD_204535 | JGI IMG/M metagenome (GOLD analysis project Ga0315268, IMG submission 204535) | Sediment microbial communities from Yellowstone Lake, YNP, Wyoming, USA - C1_top | ecosystem: Environmental > Aquatic > Freshwater > Lake > Sediment | place: USA: Wyoming | collected 2017-08-01 | reverse complement strand
TATGGCTGAACCGATCCAGACGATGGGCACGCCCAAGTAGTCGGCCGAGAAGATGACGGCCAATGGTTCGGAAGCGTTGTCCGACAGAAGGGGGATGGTGCTGAGGACGCTGGTCATTCCGGCACGATCGGGGTTGACTGCTGCCAAAGGGCAGGATGTGCATAAAGCGGCTGAAACGATGAACGATAGGGCCAACAGACCTGAAATCGCCAGGACGACGGCGAGGCGCGACGAACGGAGCTCCGGCCCGCTGGGGCTAGGCAAGGAAGCATGCTCACTGCAGGTAGGGGACGGAGGTGATGATGAGGGCGAACTTGGCCCCCTTTCTTGTCGATTCCTTTGAGGCCATCTCCCTGAGCTTCTCCTCGGCTTCCGACAGGATGTCGTTCACTTTGGGAATTATGGAGGGGTCGGACGGAAGGACGAACAGGCTGGTGCCGAAGGGGAAGTAGGGCTTGTCGCCGGACTCCAGGGCCTTCTGCCATATGGAGACGCCCCTCGCGATGATGCTCATGACGAAGCCCACGTCAGCGTAGCCCACTTTGACCCTCTCCTCCCTGCTGACTTCGCCAATTCCTTCGTAGGCGCACTCGCATCCCTTGCTCTTGTAGGCGGAGGTGTAGAACTTCTCGATCAGATTTCCCCTAGTTTCTGTCCTGGATAGCTTCACCAGCCCACCCTCTACGAGTTGCTTCATGTGATGCAAGATCGTGGGCTGAGAGAGCCCTAGCTCATCGGCCAGCTCCTTCATGGACATCTCGCTCACGCTCAGGAGGTTTAGTATGTGAAGCCTGACGGGGTCCATGTACAGGTTGGTGTTGACGACCTGCGTGGTCAATTTCTTACATCTTGATTACGACTTAGGCTGTACTTAAGTGTTTTGAGGTCGTCAAGCCGCTAATAGGGGACGAATACACTTAGATATTGTCTAAACGTTTATATACCATAGCTGCAACCTCCTTACTGATCGAGAATGCAGAAGAATAACGGGAATTTCGTAATCGACTCGCTGACCGAATCAATCAAGCGCGTGTACCCGATGGTCATGCGCTGACCACCAGTTTTTCACCTTCCGTATTCAGTTATCTGAAGGTGAGCGGAGCGTAAAACTCGCTCTATGGCTGGCATGCCTTTGACAAAAACGTCTTAAGCGGCCGCCTCCTCCATAAGAGCTATGGAAGAAAAGAAAGGCGTAGTTTCAGCTCCAGAGAGGGCCCCGTTCTTCAACGAAACAGTCTGGTGCCCACGATGCCAGAAGGAAACCAAGCACCGGCTGGCGGCGGCGGGGTACAACTCTCCGTCGCCGTATTTTGGCGGATACTTCTCCATGCCTGCCGTAATTCAGTGTGAAGAGTGCAAGCTGAAGCATACGTAGCCGCTTCAGTTCAGTAGAGCGCGTAGTAGTGGACGAGCTTTCTGGCGACGTCTATCTTGGCGATGACGCCGAGCAGCCTGCCGCTTTCGTCGACGACGAAGACGTGGTCGATGTCTTTGTCCATCATCTGCTTGACCACCTGGCGCAGAGGCGTCTCCGGGGAGACCGTTTCGGGCACAGAAAGGTAAGCCTCAGAAACCTTCTTGCTCATTATGCTCTTCGCAGCCGAAGTCAGGTCCTCAAGCTTAACGAAACCCACGGGGACGCCTTTGCCGTCCACGACGGGGAGGACCCTGTAGGGGACCTTTTCGAAGCGATCGAGAGCGACCTCAATGGTGAGGTCGTCCGTGAGCGTTACTGGGTTTCTCGTCATGACGTCCTTGGCCTTCAATTCGTTGACGATCTTAGGGGCAGCCCTGGAGACCTTGCTGTAGATCCTTTCGAGGGCCAAGTCCTCTTCTTCCATTTTGCCGTAGGGCTGAAGGGGAAAGAAGGAGATGCTGCCCGAAGATAGGTTGCTGACTACGGATGCAAGAAGGACCGGGATGATGGCGGAGGGGCCTATTGTCTCTGCCACGAAGGCGACGGGGGTGAGAAGGACCTTGTGAGTCCCGGCCAGCACTGCGGAGATGCCCAAAGCGATGAAGAGGAGCTCTACCCTCCCCAACACGACTTGAGAGAAGAGAGCCCCCAAGATGGAACCCTCAACGATGGCCGGTATAAAGAGGCCGCCGCTGCCTCCAAAAGCAAGCGTAATGACGGTCGAAAACATCCTGAGCACTAGTAGCGCGGCGAGGGCTATCACGGCATAGCCGAAGGTCCCATTCACTAGGTCGATGACGACGTTGTAGCCGATGCCTATTGCGTTGATGTCGGCATAGCCGATGGCGCCCAAGGCCAACCCTCCCGAAAGGAGCAGCAGTCCAAACCCGCCTCCCGCCAAGAACCTCTTTCCCAAGCTATCGGCGAGGTTGAAGACCCTCACGAAGATGTAAGAGTAGACGCCGCCCACGAACCCCAGGACGATGGCGAGGAAGATCGTGTAAAGGTCGTAGCTGACTGGGATGGCGCCTATGTGGAAGATCGCCACGGGCCCCAACATAGCCACCGTTACAAGGTAGGCCGTTACAGAGGCGACGGAGGCCTCGATGAAGACTTCCTTCTCCAAGTCCCTCTTGTACGGAATCTCGAGGGCGAACAGGATGCCAGTCAGGGGGGCCTTAAAGATGGCGGCTAAGCCGGCTGACGATCCCGCCACGAACACCTTGCGCAGCCTAGCGTACGGGAGGTGGACCCACTTCCCTATGATCGATGCCACGCCTCCCCCCAAGACCAAGCTGGGGCCCTCCAGGCCGGCGGCGCCTCCCATCCCGATGGTCAGGATGGATGCTGCAGGCTTAACGATCGCGTCCCTGGCTGAAATGTCACCGTTATGAAGGTGGAGAGTTTCAAGCACGGCGTGGGTGCCGCTGCCAGTGACTTTCGTCTTGGCGAACGCGTAGACCACTAGGAAGGCGGCCGCCAGGCCCAAAGTTGTGAAGACGAATACGAGTCGCCGCGATTCCTCCATAACCGGCAGGACAAGGCCCCACAGATATGCGAAAGCCACATAGTAGATGGATGAGGCTACGCCCACGATCAGGCCTATCGCTACAACGGTGAGGTAGTACTTTAGGCCTCCCGTCGACGGCAGCTTCAAAGATGACCGAGAGCTCAATCGCCTGACCACCCCCCTCGCCGCATCGTTCAGCGGCTAAACGTTAAAAGTGTATGGTGAGGTGAGTGTGTTCTGGGACCGCCTAGAGGTATGGCCTATGGAGGGCTCAAAACAACAATCCAAGAGCAAGAGGGGACTCTTTCTACCTCTGGTGCCTTACAACGCGGCCATAGCTGGCTTGGGGACGCTGGTCCCCCTCGCCATACTCGCGCTGAGGGGGACGGTCATCGATGTGAGCCTGGCTGCCGTCGCATACAACCTCGCGCTCATACCAGCCCCCCTGATTTGGGGGTACGTATGTGACGTCACTGGATCCAGGAAGAAGATATTGATGCTTTCGGCGGCCATCATCGCCGCATCCTCCGTTGGGATGTACTTCACGGACTCCATTCCCGCGATCATATTCTTCTACGCAGCCATAGCCCACGCCACGGGCATGCTGGCGCCAGCGCTGAACCTGCTCATAATAGAATCTGTCCCCAAGGGCGAGTGGGACGAGGGCTACACCCGCTCCTCGTGGTATTCTACCGTGGGAACCATAGCAGGCCTGGGCGTTGGGATGGCATGGTCCTTCAGCCTGCCCTCGTTGACCTTCCTGGCGGCCTGCGCTGCCTTCGCCTTCGGAAGCGTGGCTTTGACGGCCTGCTACGTAAGGGACCCGCCCATGTCCATCGAAAGGAGGACCTTCCTGCTCAACCCACTGGCTTTCGTCAACCGGTTGGCCCAGCTGCCGCTGATGTTCGTCAGGGTACCCAAGAAGGCCGATTTCACGTCGATGATCAAAATGACCAGGGAGGAGCTTACGAGGGACATACCGGTGATCGTGCTGTCGTCCGTGCTCTTTTCGGCGTCCCTGAACATCTTTTTCACCTCGTACACCCCCTACCTGAAGGAGAACCAGCTCACGAACTGGGAAGTTTACTTCACTTCGCTGTACATAGCTGCGATGAACGGCCTCGCTTCTAGGGTGATACTCCGGAGGATGAGGGGCACGGTCACGGTCCAGATAGCCAGCTCAGCCCTGGCCGTCAGAGCTCTAGGCATGCTATTGGCGGCATTCTTTGCGATCTTCGTTTCAGGTTATCTCACCCTTTACTCGACCCTGCTCTCCTTCACCTTGCTCGGCGTGGCGTACACCGTCATAACGATCAACCTGAATTCCCTTTTCTTCAAAGCGCTGCCGGCGGGGCGCCAGGGTGGGCTCTTGGGAGTCTACAGCGCGTTCAACGGCATCGCCCTTTTCGCTGGCTCCCTTTCCTCCGGTTACGTTTCGTTTTACTTGGGCTACCCGATGACGTTCTTCTTGGGCGCCCTACTCGTCTTCCTCTCCGCAGCGGTGCTACAGGCTCACTTTGGCGGTACCCCCCAATCATCATACGAATAGGCCGCAGCATGGCGGCCAGGGCATCAATGATTTGTAAGCTCCGCCGCGCAATTCGTTAATTTCCCTTCGTTGGCCTTTGCAAATTCGGCTACGTATTCATCGAACTTCACAGTCGTGCCGCAGCTAGGGCGATCGAAAGTCTCCGTGACTGGATCGTACCTCCCGTTTCCGTCGCAGTTGGGCACTTTGCTTCTGTGCGAGCGCAAAGCGCGCCGGCGCTCAAAACCATTGCTGGAATTACTGCAACTTCACAGGTCCTTGAAATAGACAAGAGTGACCGAAGACGAAGGCCTGAAGCCAGCCTTCCTGAGAGAGGAGACCAATTCGACCGTGTGCGGGCACGAAGCGAGCACCCTCCTCACCCTCGACTCGGCCGCGGAAGTAAGGATGAAGTCGGCTAATTCTTGGACGTTCGCCGTGGACCCCGTGAGGAAGCACGCCCTTAGCTCTCTTGGTTGATCTTCGTCTCGGCCCACGACGGCGACGGCAGCCGATCCTCCCCTGCTACATGTCGCTACGCGTCTTTCTCTCGCCAGCTCCACAAAGTCGCTCTTTTCGAGGGGATAAAGCGCCCAAGACATTTCGTAAGAGCGCCCCGTCCTGTTGAAGACGTCGGACCCCTCCAAGATCGTCCACACGCGTTCTATGGACCCGCTTGTTGCCCACTCGGAACCCTCACAGGGCTTCTTAGAGGGGGCCTTGCCGTGGAAGAAGGCCCACTCGACGTCCTGCCTGAAACCCATCGCCTCAGCATGAGCCCGCGAAGGCTCGTTGCTGGCTTCGATGAAGACCCTGACCGACTTGAATCCTCCTTCCCTGAGGAGCTCGAACGCCCTCCGGTCCAATGCGGTCGCCAGACCTTGGCGACGGTACTTCGGCGCTACCCTGAGGCCCTCCAGCCAAGCTCTACCGTGTTTCATCAAGCGAATGTGCAGGATGCCTGCCGGGTAGCCGTCCACCTCGGCGACGAGGAGTCGACCGTCGGACTCCTTTGTCCACCTGTCGAAGACCTGATCGATATAGTCCCCCCATTCGAAAGTATCGACACAATAGGAAAGCACGTCAGCCTTATCCGATTGCTTCGCGTCTCTAACGAAGACCTGCGTCAATCAATGACCTTCTGCGAACATCGCGGACATCGACGTATAAGCGTTGCCGCCTTCTACCTAGCGCACTTCCGCTCTGCAACTCTTGCAGTATCCGTAGACGAGAAACTGCTTGTCGACGATATGGAAGCCACATTTCTCAGCCTTCTCCTTGGCGACATCGTCCATGTCGTCGTAGCCGACGTCGATGACCTTGCCGCAGTTCAGGCAGATCAGGTTGACGTGCTGCAGAGGGTTGGAATCGTATCTGATCGCATCCCGAGTGGTGACTGCCCTGAGCATCCCCGCCCTGACGAGCATGTCAAGAGTGGAGTAGACCGTGGCGAGGCTCATAGTGGAGTAATCGGGCTTAATCTTATGGTAGACGTCCTCTGCCGTCGGATGTGTATCGGTTTCTAGGACGTACTTGGCGATCGCCATCCGTTGTGGGGTTAGCCGGAGCCCCAGTTGCTTGAGGCGCAAGTACGCTTCGCCCACCCTTCCGTCTGCCATTGACATGGAATCGGACGGCATTCAATGAAGTCGTGGTGAATATAATCGTTGTCAAGAATTCTCACCTAGGAATTATGTCAAGTAAGGCATTCAGGATTGCGGGACACGAATGCCCTGTCTTCCGCTAGACCAAACCTGTATTTTCCTTTTCGTATACGCGTCTGGATTCGGAGCGCTGGAGTCAGACATGCCTCTCATTGGCGAGACTGCACCTCCACATCAAGACGCAGAGAGAGGACTATCAGAATAAGCTCATCCCACAGCTGCTCAAAAAAATATGTCCTCATCTCGGAGAAGGTGAGCATCCAAGGAATGCTTGGCAACCGCAGCCTCGCAAAGTCGATCTCAGATGCATCCTGGAGAAAGCTTGCAAGAAAGGCCATCTTCAAAGCAGAGATGCTCGGAAAGCACACAATCTTCGTGGACCCTTGGGGCACGACTCAATTCTGCCACAAATGCCTGCACTGGGTTCCAAAGGAGCTATCAGAAAGCGAGCATAAATGCCCTGAATGTGGTGAAATACTGCATAGAGAAGTGAATTCAGCAAAGCTCATCAAGAGGCTTAGTATCCTGAGAGGTCTGCCTTCGACGGAGGGTCGTCACTCGCCAAGCAAACGCCTCCGCCATCCCTACGGAGATTGGTAAGCACAAGCAATGAAGCGGGAAGCCCACGCCTCTAGACGTAGGAGGGCGTCACCTAAGCGCCGACGCTGTCCTGATTGCGCGCCATCGTATTCGATCGATTCTGCACGTTTTCCTGTAGCTGCTAGCAGCCCTCTCCGGCCTCCTTCTGGCACCGAGGCGCGGAAAAGCAGAAAAAGGGAGGGAGGCTGAAGTAGCCGGTAGCATCAAGGGTGCGGCACACAGCACTGGCGCGCGAGGTGAGATGAAATGGGAACGCTGGGGCCCGATGACGTGCGCAGGTTAATTGCGGAGAAAGGGCTGGAAGCTCAGGTCCTCTCGGTGGGCGAAGGGCACACGTCCAGCCGGGCTGCCGACTCTCTCGATATAGACCTCTCTGAAGTGGCGAAGACCGTTGTCTTCGTGGACGAAGGCCGCAAGCCGGTGCTCGCAATAGTGAGGGGCTCCGTGAAGATTCGGCAGGGGGAGTTCGCCAAGAAGGTGGGCGCCAGAAAGCTGAGGCTGGCTACCCGAGATGAGGTTCTGAAGTTAACGGGGTTCCCAGCGGGGGGCGTAAGCCCCATAGGCAACAGGTGCCACGAGAAGATCTACATGGACAGGACGTTGATGGAAAAAGAAGTCGTCTTCGCAGGGGGCGGCTCGGAGAAGCACATCTTGAAGGTCAGGCCGGCAGACGTCCTGAGAGAATCTGGAGCAGTGCTGATGGATATCCCCGTTCAGGAAGCTATATCACCAAAGTAATGGCGGCCAAGAGGAGCGCCACCGCGACGGTGATGGCCGTGGCTGCCACCGCTATTACGAAGGCGCCCAGCCACCCGGTAGAGAAGACGCTCTTGTAGACCCAGAGGAAGGCCAAGAAGGCGGAGAGGAAAGCCACGAGGCCTGAAAGGGGGAACCTCAGGACGCCGAGGAAGATGTCGACGCCCCTGAGGGTCACGTAATACAGTACGGGCCCCGCCAGGGATCCGACGAGGGCTTCAAGGAAGGTTGCCCTCCCGGCCGTCACGATCTTGGCCGCCAGGTACACTGGAAGGGAAACCACCATCCAGGTCACCAGAATGAAGAGGAACGTTGTCGCAACCGGAACCAGCTGGAAGCCCCAGTGCCACCCCGCAGCCTCCAATGGCATGAGCACGGCCAAGCCCGGAGCAGAAGACAACCTGCGGGACCTAAAAACCTTTGTCGGATCTTTCGTGAAACGCTTTTCTAGGTCCCCCGGCGCTTCTTCTTGGTGGTGTTCGGGCGTTGGGGCTCCTTCGGCAGAGCCTAGATGACTACTACAGGAATCCTATTCTGCTGGCGCCGCAGCTCCTTGGCTGGGCTGCGACCTCTCTGGCAGCCTTCTTTCTGTACCTGGCCTTGGAAGGGGTGATCTCTGGCCCTGAGGCCTCAACGTGGCCCATCTTGCTGGTGCTTGTCGCCTTGACCATCGAATTCTTGGCGCTGGTGGGACAGGCCGCCATGACGCGTAATGTGGTGAGAGGAGAATTGGTATCACTTGACCTATGGATCGAGGGCATAACAAGCTACTCTCTGAGGCTGATAGGGATGGGCCTCGTCGTCGGTGCCTTCGGGATCGCGGCAATCTTCGTCCTTTCGATTCCTGTCGTTCTGGCCGTCCTGCCGTACTTGGGAGGCAACGCTTTCCCCGGCATAGGCCCTGTAGGCATCGAGGCCGAATCCATAATCTTGGCCGCTCTGAGAGATGTCAGCGTCGGGGCCTCCTTCGTGGCCGCCGCGGCCGAATCCATCCTTACACTCGGGCTGGCCGGTGCATCCCTGGAGGGGCTGGACGTCGTATCTTCCCTAAAGGAAGCAGTCTTGACGGCACTACGTCGTCCGGTCGAATTCGTCATCATGTTGTTCGCCTTTTCGTTGCCGGGCATCGCGTCGGCCTTGCCGACGGGCGCTTCGTCGTCCATGTCGGAACTCTCTAGCGTCTTCTCGTTTTCCGTGTTGACGCAGCTCGTTATGGTCGTCCTCACGCCTTTCTTGTTCATCCTTGGCTTCAGGATGTACGAAGGATCGACGGAGAAGGAAGGCGGGCTAGCTCAGCTTCCTGTGCTGGAGGTGCATGAGCGGCGGTATCGTCAGGGATACCAGACCACATAATAGGTACGGAGTGGCTATCGTAATCTCTGCGGCGTATCCCCCTATGAGGGGGCCGATGACGAAGCCCATTCCGAAGAAGGCTTCGTAGGCTCCAACGGCAGCGCCCAAACCTTCTCTTTCAGCCCTGTCAGAAATGTAAACGAGCGTCACTGGGAAGAAGATCCCGAAACCATAGCCCACAACGGCCAGCGCTAGCGCCACCAGAGGCAGGGCTTTGATGCCGAAGGCCCCCACCATGAACGTGGAAGAGAACATGAGGATGACCGAAAGGTGGGAAGCCCTTCTGCCCATGCTGCGGTTAAGCCTGTCCACCGTCAGAAAGGCAAAGATCCTCGTCAGGCCGAAGAGTGAGAAGAGCAGACCTATGACCGTGGGGTCAAAGTTGATGGCGCCCAAATACCCAGGAAAGAGTGCCACTACGTTGCCGAATACGATTCCATAGGCCACGACCGCCGCATAGACGTAAGCCATCGCTCGGGATGGCAGAGGGGGCCTGCGGGCGGAGGACGTGACAAGTGGGCGGTAGGACCGGCCGATGGTGGATATGGTGAAGAGGAAGGTGAAGGCCAACACGGCGCTGGAAACAAGGAAGAGCATCGAATAGCCGCTCCACTGAATGAGCAGGCCGCCTGCCGCAGGACCTATCAAGAAACCCAGAGCCCAAGATACGCTGTACCACCCCAGCGCAGCAACACGCCGCTCCTTCTCCACGGATTCGGTCACCATGGTCTCCGTAATGGGCCATAGAAGCGAGAAGCCGACGCCAGCAACCAGCTGGAGGAGGAAGACGGAAATGACGGTGGTCGCGTACAGCATCAGAGCGGTGGAAACTAGGTTAACCAGAATGCTAACGAGGTACATCTGCTTCCTGATCCCCCTGTCTGATAGGTGACCCACAAAGAAGGGCAGGACTGCGTAGACTAGGGAGCGAGCAGCGCCTACGAAGCCGAGGTCGACGAAGGAGCCACCTATGTACTGCGTGTACCTGGGGATGAAGTATGAATTCAGCCCAACGCCCAGCGATGTGAAGAAAACGGAGATGTAAAGAAAGAGAAGCTGGGGAGTACTTAGGCGCACGCCATTCCTACCGCTTGAGCATCCATGGCTCCGAACAGGGCGATAATAAAGCTACGGGCTCGTGCGCCGCGCTATGACGGTGCGACGTTCGTGCTTGCCCCAAGACTTGAACCTCTCCTCGTCCCAGACATTGCCTCTCTCATGATAGCCCCTCAATTCCCAATAGCCATCCACGTAGCCAGAAAGGAGCTCGATCTCCGTGAGCCATTTGGCCGACTTCCAGCCGTATAGGCTAGGCATGAAGGGCCTAGCAGGAAAGCCCATCTCCAGCGACAGGGGCTGGCCGTTCAGCTTCAACGCTATGACCGAGCCCTCCGCCCTGCCGTCCTCCAGAGGTATGGGCGTATCGTAGCCGTCCAGACATCTGAACATTATGAACTGCGCTTCTGGCTTCACCCTCGCCTCGCTGAGCAGAGCGGGCAAAGAAGGGCCCTCCCATACGGTGTCGGCCACGCTCCAGCCGGTGACGCAGTCCTTGGTGGCGAAGGGACAGAGCATGGTGTAGCCATCTGCCACGAAGTCGTAGACGGGCCCTGAATAGCTCTCCTTCCAAGTTCTGATCACCGGATAGTAGAACCCTTCATCTGTTTCCAAGATGTGAGGCTCACTCGTCCTTGGCGCCGCAATGGGGCTCTGGATGAGCTTGCTGACGTGCGAGTCCGGAACTCCGACGCTATAACCGATGCCCGCCGGCCCACCATTACGCACGATTGAGCCCGGCATTCCGAGTTTGGACAAAGCTAGGACCAACTGGTAGGCCAACGGCTCGGAAACAACGGTGAAATTCATCCGGCCAGGGGCGTCCCTTCGACCTCGAGTAAGGGAACTGTGCCAGCCTGACTTGCATCCATCCATAAGGGAGGCGAGGAATTCGCGAAGCACGCCGACGTCCGCGTCCATAATAAAGCTGGGGATCACCTTGCTGGTGGCATCGCTGCCGCACCAAGATTCGAAGATCTCTTGAAGGTGCATAGTGCCTCTGGAGACGGCCGTGACCTTCAGGCCACCGGCATCTTCCTCGATTGAAACGTCCGCGTCGAAGAGGGCCTCAAGGAGCCCCTTCAGGCGCAAGGATCCTTGGCTCTGGTTCGTATCGAGGCTGAACGTGACGCCTCTGCCATCGGCGCCATATCTGGAGCCCACCGCCACATACCAGCCCAGGACCGAAGCCAAGGCCGCGTCCAGCTTGAAGCCGAAGCCCTGCCAAGACACCTCTTTATTCCCTGAGACATGACGATACCTTGGAAAGAAGACGTAGTCGTCCACCCTAAGGTCCTCCGCGGTCACCCAGAGGGGCTCGAGCCGGCCAGAAGGCTTGCTCTTTTGCCCGCCGTTCCGCACGACCAAGATCGGGTGGTCTGGGGTTACCTTGACCAGAGGAAGGTGCGCGGCCTTTATGCCAAGGACGTATCCAACATGGTGGAGCTTGACGAGCTGGCGCACCTCATGAGGCATGCCGTCGGCTCCGACGATCTTGTCTCCCACCCTGATTTCTTCGACGGGCTTGGGTTCCGGGTTCGCGTAGACTCGGCTAGAGGGGACCAGGCAGTGGAAGTCCTTGGCGGTTTTCACCTGAGGCAGACGCAAGAGCTCTTCGTAGGAAAAAGAGAGCGGGTTTTCAACTAGGCCAGTCACCTTGAGGCGATAACCATTGAGGTCTACATCGGGCACGCCCAAAGCACCATAGAAGATGAACTGTTTGATGAACTTCTGGTTGGGCGGCGCACGCGGTGCGAGGTCTTCAGGGGCCGGCATTTTGGATTGGGTGCTCACCTTTCTTTGCAGGCTCTTATAATGTTGTATGTAATTCATCGATCCGGCGAGAGAGTTAGCAAATAACACTATCTTCCTTATCACGTGAAGATAGCCGCCGACGGACGCACGATGAATGTGTCCGGAGGGTTAACTCTATGCCCTCTGGCCCCATCTCCCCGGCTGGC
>Ga0315268_10007092_pt1 | contig 11847 bp, 5 predicted proteins | sample C1_top_MG_FD_204535 | JGI IMG/M metagenome (GOLD analysis project Ga0315268, IMG submission 204535) | Sediment microbial communities from Yellowstone Lake, YNP, Wyoming, USA - C1_top | ecosystem: Environmental > Aquatic > Freshwater > Lake > Sediment | place: USA: Wyoming | collected 2017-08-01 | reverse complement strand
AACCGCAGCTCCTTGAAGGTGCCCTTCCGCACGCTTTGCAGCTTGGCGTGCACGCTCCCCGGCATCTTCCCTTGACCCACGTGAAAGCTGGACTCAATCACTTTGAGGAGATCTTCGCCAACTTTCACGACCATGCCCGGCCGTAATTGGGATGCCATCACCATCACGACCTCGCCCGAACCCTGCCGATCGGGAGCGACCCTCGGGCCCTGTCCCGAACTCCCACGAGGGTTTCATCCGAAGCTAAAGGGTATTCTACCGCCTAGCCTTGGCGCGAAGTCAAGCAGACAGCACGCCGTCCTGCGCGCCCGGTCCCTTGCGCGCCGCCGCTCGGATCCCCCCACACGCCAATCATGACCCCCGGGACGCTAATCCGACCACGCCAGATAGCCCGGGACAATCAAATTGACGAGGGGAATAAGCAACAGGATGCCCCACCAACTGGGTTTACCACGAGCTTCCGCAATGGCCATCCATACAATGATGGCAATCACGATGTTCACAAACGGGATCAGGCAAAGGATGATCCACCACAGTGGCTTCTTGGCGATGTTCAACATCAGGATGATGTTGGCGATGGGGATCCAGGCCAGCCAGGCATTCTGCGTGTTGGTCTTCTTGGCGATCGTCTGCAGAGCGAGCGCGAAGTACACGTAGAATACTGCGGCCAGCAAGAAGGCGAAAAACATTGCTGCGCCAAGCGCCGCCGTCGTCCCGGCGCCCGCTTCCTCTTCCTGCGCCAGAGCAGCACTCGCCAAGATGAACGCCGATACCGAACCCAGCAATAGCCACAGCCCCAACAAAAGTCGAGCTCGTCTCATCATGTGCAAGGCCTCCTCTCTAACGTTTCGATTGGCCACTCAACCAGCAGAGCTCCCTTGTCAGCCATGATCCGGCGGGCATCAGGTGCGCGGCGGAGTATGCCCCCTACCAGGCAAGATGGCGAACCATCAATCCAAACTTCCCGAATTTCGCTGCTTGTCGCGCGGGGACTCTATTTCAATCACCCAGTCATGTCAAGCGGCTGGCACTTAACGCGGGCGAGCAGAGGTCCAACCTTCCAGGGTCATTCCCACGCCTGGTGTCCGTGGTGCCCGAGGAAATACCACCCGAGGCGGGCAACTGCCCGTCGCCAGCCCCGGCCCAGACAATGCAAGTGAGAGTGGGGAGGCATGCCGAACCGTCTGCTGTGAGTGCAGCGACACAGGCCTGCATCTCACCGGGGATGCGGCGGGGGAATCTGGACGATGACGCGACAGGGGGCATGGCGAGCCACGTACTGGACGGTGGACCCAAGCAGGATCTCCCCCAGCGTGCGCGGTCGGTGGTAGCCCATCACGAGCAAATCGATGTCCTGCTCCAGCAATTCACCCACGATGGCCTCGCCCGCCTGATGGGCGCGCAGCAACCGCGTTGACATCGCGCCTGCGAAACAGGTGGAAGCAAAGCGCTGCGCACGGGACAGGATTTCTCGCCCCGGCTTCAGGAGCACCTCATCATCTGCCTCAATCGGGGTGGCCAACGGAAGCTCAACCACGTGCAAGGCTATCAACTCCGCCTCCATGCCGCTCGACACCTGGCAAGCTAACGTTATAAGGCTCTTCACCGAGTCAGCATCCCGCAGCGCCACCATCACCTTAGGTTTAGCCACGTCGCCCTCCGTCATAAGCAGAAATCTCCGGAAGGATATTCACCGCAGGCAAGATTTGCAAGGCCACCTCGCTCTCCGCGCCCGCAATCACCTTGTCGCCCGGCGGAGAATGCAGGCCACGGTTAGGGGTCGTCACTCTTCACGGGAAGCGAGCACTGGTTCCGGCCGAGTTATAAAGGCGGATAAGGGTGTTGATATCCCGCTGGCTGGGCTGTTTCACCAACGACCTCCAGAACAACGGGTAGTGGATGACGGGCACCGGCACCTCGTACTGCTTCTCCTGCATCTGCCAATACATGATGTCCTTGGGGCTATCGCTATGGCCCTTGATGCCGAGGGCATGTCCCATTTCGTGCAGGACGATGGCGCGCATCTCGTCCTTGGACCAACGGCGCCGAACATCCACCACAATGACCGCGACCTTGCGGCCGGTCAATTCGCCTCCCACGCGGCGGACACGCACCCATTCGATGGTTTCACCTGCGTGCTCCGTTTCTCGCAGCGCCTCTTCCCAGCCCATGCGGATGTCGGCATTCTGCGGCAAGGCCACCAACTCCAAGGGGAACAGCGCGCTCCAGACGTTGAAAGCGTCCCGCGCGCCTTCTTGCCACTTTATCTCGGGTGCGCTGCCCAGAAACACCTTGACCGGCAACCGAGGCCATTCCTCCCCCTCCGAGCTCCGGGAAATGGCCCAATAATAGTCGCCGGGCGCAGTAACATAATGGCTGGGCTGCATGGCTTCGGGAAGTGGAGGCATTGATTCCAGGATTTGCAGGCGCGCCTTGACGCGCGCCACATCGTATTTCAGGTCCGGCCGGCTGCTTGCCACCTCTACGAAGTGACGAAAATCCTCGATGGCCTTCTGCCGGTCCACCATCTCGTTTGCCAGGGCGCGATTGTGGTAAGCCTCAGCGTATTCGGGATCCTCTTCGAGGGCGCGACTGTACGCGGCCACGGCATCCGCAAACCGGTTTTGGTCGAAGAGCCCGTTGCCTTCCCGGTAGGCTGCCATCGCCTTCTCGCGATCGCCCGCCAAGCTGGCGGCGCCGCCAGCCACCCCAACCAAGGCTAGGACTGCTGCCAGCGAAACTCGCCAGATGGAGCCGATCTCACACCCTCGATTCATCACCGCCGCACCCCCTGCCAGCCCGAATTCGGCTGCTCTGTCCCAACACCCATCCCGCTATGATACCCCCAAAGGCGGACCAATCCGACACTCCTTACCGAGGCGTAACAAACCAGATCCAAGCAGCCCCATGGAGGTAGTGGCAGGATGTCCTAGACCTAGTAGGAATATATGAAAACTCTCCTTGACTTCCATTAGCTCTTGAGAATAATCGTAGGGCGGAAACCGGATGTGCAGCGGAGGGGATGCAAACTCAGGTCCGTCCGGCGCGGAATCCGGTTTCAGAACCGCCGAAGACCCGGAAGCTATTCTCCTCGCGCAGGGTCGGCTATATTTGGGGAGGTATCCACCATGTCAAGCAAAGGATTCCGCGCGTCAGGTCATAAGCCTCGCGCGTGCGGCATAGGAAGCAGCCGGGACTGGTTGCTGGTATCCCTGCTGCTTATCTGCTTCGTCGGGTTTTTTGGCACCCCGGCGTGGGCACAACTCTTCACAGCATCAATAACTGGCGTGGTGACGGACCCCACGGGGGCGGTGGTTCCCGGGGCTAAGGTCTTAGTCACTGACGTCAACAAGGGGTACACTTACAACGCCACGAGCGACGCTGTGGGGCGTTACCTTCTGACCTCACTTCCTCCCAGCACCTACAAGCTTTCGGTGGAAGCGCAGGGGTTCAAGACTTACATCCAGGATGGCATCACGCTGGACGTCAATCAGAGATCAGCCATTGACGTGACGCTGCAACTGGGCCCCACCATCCAGACGGTGGAAGTCACCGGCGCAGCTCCGGTCCTCTCCACTCAGGACGCTGTGATGGGTCAAGAGTTGGACCGCACCTTCGTGAACGACCTGCCGCTGCTCGGGCGCGGCGTGTTCGACCTGGCGTTTCTTGCCCCCGGAGTTGTCCAGGCGCCCGAGGCTACGTTCGGTCCTTCAATGGGCGGCAACAACTTCTCTTCCAATGGCGGGCGCAACGCCACAGCAGAGGTCCTGATCGACGGTGTGACGGCTACCACTTACGAGCCCAACAGCGCCATCAGCACCGTGCTCTACACGCCGTCCGTGGACGCCGTCCAGGAATTCAAAGTCCAGCAGAGTAACTACTCTGCGGAGGTCGGCTTCACAGGGAACACTTACGTCAACATGGTGACGCGTTCCGGTTCCAACACCTTCCACGGCAGCGCGTGGGACTTCCTGCGCAATGAAAAGCTGGACTCCCAAGACTTCTTCGCCAACCGCGCGGGCCAGAAACTCCCACCGTTGCGGAAGAATACGTTTGGATTCACCATTGGTGGCCCTATCAAGCGGGATAAGACGTTTTTCTTCTTCGACTATGAGGGCGACCGCACGCACTCCATGAGCACGCACAGCGCCGGCGTCCCCGACGCGCTCATGCGAGAGGGAGACTTCGGCGCACTCTGCGGAAGGAATGGCGGTGCGTTCGATGTCGATGGCGCTTGTTACTTGGTTGACGATGCTGGCAATTGGATCCTGGATGAAGACGGCTACAAGATCTTCAATGGCGACGGTCATATCTGGGATCCGTATACCGGAGTCTACGTACCCGACTACGGTGGGCCGGAGCTGATGAATTACATCCCGTTCAACAACCTCGCTACCTATCAGAGCCCGGGTAATCCTAATCTTGATGGCACGGGTTACCAATTGCCTCCAGTTCCCGGCAACCTGATCGATCCCGTAGCCTACAAGATGATGCAGTATTACCCCCTGCCGAACGTTAACGTGGGCACGGACGCGTACGATCCTTACAACAACTGGACCGGCTCTGGCATCAACACTGGCGGCAGCGATCAGTTCGACGTCAAGATTGACCACCAGTTCAGTGACAAGGCCAGGATGAACGGCAGATTCTCCAGGGGCCGCAGTTGGGGCCATGGGATGAACTGCTTTGGGACCGCCCTGGATCCTTGCACCCAGGGTCCCGGTTCGGGAAGGACGCACTCGGGAGTATTGGCCCTGAACTATGCATTCAGTCCGACGAGCCTTCTGAACGTGACCTACGGTATCACGCGCAACTACTGGTACACGCAGGGCATCGCCAAGGACTTTCCGGACTTCGATCCCATCGGTGACCTCGGACTTCCGGATTACTTGAGGAGTTCCGGGACTGTTGCCTCGCCGGTGATCTACATTTACGGTGGGTACCGGATGGCCTCCGGGGAAGCCATCGGCGCACAGGCTTGGTCAGTGTACCGGAATGGCTCAGAGGCCCACCACCTACTCGCCACTCTAACGCGCATGCAAGGTCGCCACGAGGTGAAGTTCGGTGGTGAGTTCCGGGTGAACCGCATGAACTGGTACCAGGTGGGTGTGCCGGGCGGAGTCTTCATTTACGACTTCAACGTCACTTCTGAATACCCGTGGTGGGGTGGCGGGGACGCCATGGCCTCCTTCCTCACCGGTGTGGGCGGACCTTCCACTTGGGGTGAGTACGAAATCGCCCCCTTCATGAGTACGCAGAATTACCGGTACGGCGGCTTCGTTCAGGACAACTGGCGCGCGACCGACAAACTCACCGTCAGTGTCGGCCTTCGCTACGATCTGGAGATACCGCGTACCGAGCGCTTCAACCGAATGAGCTGGCTCGATCCAGAAATCCCGTTACCCATGGACGTTCCGCCCGTGGACCTGGCTTCATGGCCGACGATACTTCCTGTCCCCGACCTTAGTAGCATGCGCGGCGGCCTTGTCTTTGCTAACCCTAACCAGCGGCATCCGGTCGATACCGACTGGAACAACTTCGGACCGCGCTTTAACCTGGCTTATCGCCTCACGCCCAAAACCGTACTCCGGACAGGCTATGGCCTCTTTTACAACCCGACTGAGTTCGGCACCACGGGCGCCGGGCCGGGTGGGACCGACGGGTTTGCTGCCGTCACAAATTGGATGACTACGTACCAGGGTGACGGCGTGACCCCGTGGGGACGCCTCAGCGATCCTTGGCCGGGGGGTGTCGCCCTGCCGACCGGGAGTTCTCTGGGAGCGATGACTCATGTGGGTGTGGGGATCACGGCACCCCTTCGCAATGCGAACGCCACGCCTTACACCCAAACCTGGAGCTTTGGCTTCCAGCGCGAACTGCCGGGGAGCACCCTGCTCGATGTCAACTACATCGGCACCAAGGGGACCAAGCTCTACTTCCATTCGGCTAATGGTATGCAGTACTTCGGCTCCTGGATCGAAAGCGCCAGTCCCGAGACTATCGCGGCGCTGAACACCCGAGTCCCCAATCCCTTCTACGGGATTATCACTGATCCTGCTTCGGGGTTGTCCGGCCCGACGGTCGGCGCCGCGCAACTCCTGCTACCTCACCCGCAGTTCAGCGGGTTCAATCAGTTCTTCCCGCCCTGGGCGAACTCGATATACCATGCTTTCCAGCTAAGACTGGAAAGACGGATGTCGAAAGGGCTGCAATTCTCGGCCAGCTACACCAACTCCAAGTCCATTGACGACGCTTCATTGAGCACCTACACAGAGTGGTTAGGAGGCTTTGGTGAGAACCCCAACCCCAACAACCGGCACCTCACGCGCTCGCTCTCCGAGTGGGACATCTCGCAGGTCTTACAATTCGCCTACGTTTACGAGTTGCCTTGGGGCCGCGGGAGAGCTTGGGGAACGAATTGGAATCCCGTGCTCAACGCCATTGTGGGCGGCTGGAAGACCAACGGCATCTGGCGGTTTGATACTGGCCAGCCGATCAGGCTCGGCCTCAGCGGGGGGCAGAGTGTCATCTCTTACGGAGGGCAGAAACCCAGTCTGCTAGCGCCACTGCAAGTCAACGATAAGTCGAAGTGGCTGACCGACGGTTACTTTGCCAACCCGGAGGTGGCCGTGAAGCCTCCTTCGTACACGGTCGGTTCGGCCCCGCGGATGTTGCCAAACGTCCGGTTCCCCGGGACCAACACGGCGGCCCTCTCGTTGTTTAAGGAAGTACCTCTGAACAAGCTCCGCGAGGGGGCGAAGATTGAATTCCGGGCGGAGGCGTTCAACGCCTTCAACCACCCGCAGTTCGGGTGCATCAATTCCACCGTCAACACGGACAACTTTGGCGCGGTTCAGTGCCAAGTCAACATACCCCGTGAAATACAGATGGCGTTGAAGCTTTACTGGTAAGCAGACCTTACAGGGGCATCCGCCGCGGCGGATGGCCCTGCTTGAAGATTATTGGACGCTGGGTTAGATTCAAAAGTGCCGGCAGACCCGAAGCGAGCTTGGTCGGTCGGCACTTTTGCTTTTGGGCACACTGTAGCGCCGGCATCTTGCCGGCATAACCTTATGCCGCCGGGACGGCGGCGCTACCTCAGCCATGATCCTCCGACGAACTATCCTTGGCGTGAGCACATGGTGTCTGCTTGGCGGTGTGGCGCCTCTGGCCCAGGACCGCATTCCAGTCTCCGTTTATGGGCAGGTTGCCGCCGCGTTCCAGCAAGGCAAGTTGGCTGAGGCCGAGCAGATGTTGAGCACGGCCCTCAAGAACCATCCGCGCGAGGCTCGCGGCTTGGGCCTCATGGGCGTAATCCTAGACGCTCAGAGGCGCTATAGTGAAGCCGAGAGCTACTACCAGCGCGCCCTTAAGCTCAACCCAAACTCCGCACCCCTACTCAACAACCTGGGGAACCACTATCTGGCTCAAGGCGATGCGGAGCGAGCGCGCGCCACCTACCTTCGCGTGGTGGCCCTCGAACCTCGCCACCCTAACGCAAACCTGCATTTGGCCCAAATGAGTGTGGCTGCCAAACGCGGCCAGGCGGCGCTCCGCTATGTCAATCGCCTTCCCAGCCGCGAACAGGGCGCATTACCCGCACAGTTGCTGAAGGCTCAGGCGCTTTTCCTCACTGGGCAGCAAGCGGCGGCGACGGATTTGCTCGCCCAAGTCGAAAAGCAAGCTCCGGCAGACCCGCAGGTTGCCTTTTCCCTTGGCCTGATTTTCGCGGATTGGCAGCGCTACGCGGAGGCGGAACAAGCCTTCGCGCGGGCCTTGAAAGCCGCGCCCGCGAACTTCGACATCCTGTACAACCTGGGCCTCGCGGCCGCCCGCGCCGGCCATCACGACCGCGCCATAGAAGTCTTTGAGATCGCACTCCGGCAGCGGCCCCGCGAGCCCGACTGCCTCTACCACCTCGGGAGCGCTTACGCCGCGAAAGGACGGAATGATCAGGCGGTGATCCTGCTCCTCCAGGCTCACAATGCCGCCCCCGAGCGCGCTGACATTCTATTCGCCCTGGCACACACTAGCGAGGAGATGGGATTCTACGCCGACGCAGCCTCGGCCATCGACAAGTACCTGAAGCTCAAACCGAACGACGATGTCGCGCGGCGGGAACGGGGCTTCTGTTACGTACGTGGCGCCAAGCCAGACCTCGGACTTCAGGACCTTCGCTGGTACGCGCAGAAATACCCCAACGATCCCCGGGGGCTATACGAGTTGGCCATCGCCGAGACGATCCGGGAGCGCGACCAGGCGCTCGCGCATCTGAATCAAGTGCTCCTGCTGGACCCAAACATGACCGCGGCGCGCTACGCTCGGGCGATGGTCTACTATCAGAAAAGCCAGTTCACCGAGTCCATCGCAGATCTGAAGCTCGTCCTCAAGGCCGAACCCAACAATTTCCAGGCCCTGGACGCGCTCGGACAGAACTACATGCGGCTCAATCAACCGGAGGAGGCCCTCAAAGCCCTATCGCGAGCAGTGGAACTGTCCCCCAAGGACGCGAAGATCCTCACGCACTACAGCCGGGTTCTGCTGCGTCTGGGCCGCCGCGAAGAAGCCGAGAGGGTGATCGCTGTCTTCAAAACGTTGGGCCCGGAAGAAGGGCGCCGACGACCTTACGGTGGATTGTTCCAGTTTCTCCAGATGCCCCCCGAGGAGCAATTCGCCAGGTACGTCATGAACCTGGGGAGAAGCATCAACACCAATCCCGAAGATCCCAACTTGAGGGTAAGACTGGGGAAGGCACTTCTGTATGACGGGAAGGCTGAGGAAGCGCTCGAAGCTTTCCGTGCCGCTCGCAAGTTGACCTCTGACCCGAGTGTGCTGTCCGCGTCCGCCAAGGCACTGCTGGACTGGCAACTGTACGGACCGGCACGTGAATTCTTGGAGCCCATCGTCGCCGCTGACCCTTCGAACACTGAAGCCCGCCTCGATCTGGCTATCGCCGTTTTTCACTCTGCCGGCCCCGAGGCCGGGCTGGCAGAAATCGACAAGATCCCGACCGACAAACGGAGCGGCGACTACTTTCTGCTCCGGGCGCAGATCCTGGATGCGCTCGGCAAACCTGAGGAAGCGGTGCAGGCTTTGAACCGCGGATTTCGCGCGGCGCCCACCCGCGGCGACCTTTACTTCCAGGCGGCACTCTTCCTCATCAAGCACAAGCAGTACCGTCAGACCGTAGACCTCCTGCAAGAAGCCGTGCGTATCCTCCCCGACGCGCCGGAACTCTTGCTGACACAGGCCATCGCTTACGAACTGTTACAGCAACCCGAGGAATCCCAGCGGCTGCTGAGCGACATTCAATCACGCTGGCCGGAGTGGGGCCTGCCTTACACAATCAATGGGATCATGCTGGAGATACGATTCAGGTCGGCACAGGCCAAGCCGCTGCTCGAAACCGCCATCGCGCTGGGAGCACACGACGCGATCGTGTACTACTATCTGGCCTCCGCTATTACCCACGCCACTCCCGACGACACCGAAAGCGCCCAAAAGGCTATCGAGCAGGCACTCAAGTTGAATCCTGAAGATGCTTACATTCGCGCGCTGGCAGGAAAGATCGCCTATACGCGAAAGGATTACACGGCGGCGCTGGAGCATCTCGCCGCAGCGCTGCGCCTGTGGCCGGAAATGATCGAGGCCCACCAGACGCTGAGCGCCACCTACCGCGCCCTGGGGGAGAGAGAAAAATCGGCTGCCGAACTGAAGGAAATCGTGCGCATCAAGCAGGCCAACCCGACCGCCGATCAGGCGCCTCCTTTCCCGGTCGGCGACCTGCTGTTCACGGTCCGCCCGCCCGCTCGCCCCCCTTCCTAGGCGCGGAGAATCTCCGAGCAACCAATCATTCCCCGAGCAGCTTTTGCGCTGCCAACAGATCGAAAATGTAGGTCGCTGCGCCGCTGATGACGTATTCCGTCTGGTACCAGAGGAAGGGAAACTCCTTCAGCTCCATCAGATCGGGCTTCACCAGCGACGCGCCGGAGATTACGCCGCCGGGGATATGCGACCAGTCAGCTCGGTTGAAGCCGTAAGCGATAAGCGGCGAGCGCGCGCCCACACCCGACACGAAGGATTGGTTGTTGGCCGGATGGCAACCCAGAACGAAGTTCACCACGGCCAGCAAGGGCTCCTTATCGAACAGGTCCGGCAGATGCTTGTGGAAGTAGTACTGGGCCATGGCATCCTCTTGTAGATTCCACCCTTCACCCCACACGAAGCTAGAGTGGATGTGCGAACGGGTCTCCAGCTTCCAACTGGGATTGGAGACTTCGTCGGGGTAGCGCACGCCATAGGGGTTGGACGCCGCGCGCTTGTCGGCCACCACTTTCCACCGCTTAGCGAGCCCTTTCACCGTCGCCTGGAAATCGGTGTCTAACACCAGGGGAAGAGCCCGCACGAGCGTCCAGCCCGGCCCCGCCCCGAACTGCTCCGGCGGAACCGAGCGGATCGCTGGCAGCAGAGTCAGCAAGCGGTCGCGGTATTTCACTTCGCCAGTCGTGATGAGCAACTCCGTCGTGGCAACTATCTCCTCTCGGCGGAAACCGCTGTCTCGGGGCACGTAGGAGTTCGGCGGGTAAACCGGAGAGTGCGTCTGTTCGTACTCCCAGAGCTTCTTCGCCGTCCCCAGACACTCCTCTGCAAGGGCGGCATTTGATCCACGCAGCACCCGGCTGGCCGCAGCCAGCGCCTGGGCAACCTCGTACTGGAGGCCCGTATTCCGGTTCGTGAATACCCAGCGATCGTCGAAGTTTCCCGAGCGCTCGCCGACATCTTCGCCGGGCTTCAATTTGGGGTCGTACACTCGGTTGTCAGTGATGTTGACCGGATCGCCCAAATGATTGTAGCCCCATTGGCTGCTTTCAATAATCCCCGGGAATATCCAGCTGGCCACTCGGAAAGAAGCGAGCATGCCTTCCACGCCATACTCGATCTGTTGCAGCAGATCCTGGTGACCGTCCGCGATGTGGAGCAGCACTTCCCGCGTAGCTCGCCGAACAGTCGTCTGGTCAAGGTCAGGCCTGAATTCCTCCTGGGCGAGCGCCAGGGGTAGCGTGGTTATGGCGAGGCTTCCCGCTGGCACGTCCTGGTCACCCGCATCGTGCCAGCCGCCCCAGTCGAGCCCGGGGACGTGCTCATTGTCGGCAAACTTCGTTTCACGCTCGCCCTGCTGATAGCCGTCAATGTAGATCTTCCCCGTCGGCGCCTGCACGGCGTCATCCAGATGACACGCCCCGTGCCAGGTGCGTAGCCCTTCCTTGACCGCCACGTGGCACATCTGCACAGGCAGGAAATACTCCAGCGCCGGCTGCCAGGCTTGCGCGTGGACGTCCGGCGCAATGCGGAATGGGCCCGCGTTCTGTCCCTGGAATTCAAGCATATAAACACCCGGCTGCTGCACCTCGGTGAAATCGAAGGTGGCATATTGAAAGCGGAGGAATCGCCCCCAGGGCTTCGCCGGCTCGGATTTCACCAGCTTCCTGTACCCATTAAGCTGAAGCTGATAGAGGTTGACCGGATCATTCGTGGAATCGCGCGGGTCGAGTTCCAGCACGGCGCGTTTTGCCTGCTTGGGGTGATAGCCAACTTGCGAGATGCCGATCACCGGCGGACGCCGCCACTCGGGACGAAGTGACGGCATAATCTCCACGTGCACTTCCGTCTGCTGTGAGCCGGCCTCGAGCGGCGCCAGCACGAAGAACCATGGTTCCGGCCCATCTTCTCGTGGGTCTATAAGAAGAAGCGCGCCGTCGGCACGCGACATGACGAAACTGTGCAGAGGGTCTTCCTGGGCCACCCGCAGCGTCTTGGTGGGACCAAAGAGTACCCTGCGACCCGTGT
>Ga0315268_10007091_pt1 | contig 11848 bp, 8 predicted proteins | sample C1_top_MG_FD_204535 | JGI IMG/M metagenome (GOLD analysis project Ga0315268, IMG submission 204535) | Sediment microbial communities from Yellowstone Lake, YNP, Wyoming, USA - C1_top | ecosystem: Environmental > Aquatic > Freshwater > Lake > Sediment | place: USA: Wyoming | collected 2017-08-01 | reverse complement strand
CATGTGCGCGCACGCTTCATCGCCGTTCCCTTTCACTGAGGAGTCCAGAACTATGAAATACCCTATACCGACGCTACGTAACGTGCCAATCATACAGAAAATCACCCACACGAATCCGCGTTGAACCCTTTTTAGTAACCTGCTAACGCCCAAGCAGTTCGCCCACCGGTTTGAGCGATTCGACGCGATCACAAACCACCTTGGCGATGGTGACCAGTGGTGCGCTGAGTAACAGGCCCCAGACGCCCCATAACCAGCCGAAGAACAACAGGGCGATGAACAGCACGGCAGCATTCATGCGCGCGAAGTGGCTCTGCAACCACGTCATAAACACCAAACCGATCAGGCCCGCCACCAGTAGAGATACACCCGCGGCGGCAAGCGCATTGAGCGTCGATCCGAATTGCAAATACGCGGCCACGCCACTGGCAAGAGCGATCAAGGCCGGGCCCAGGTAGGGAATAAAGTGCAGAACACCAGCGGCGAAGCCCCATACGCCGGCCTGCTCTATGCCCAGAGATAGGAACGCGAGCCAGGTACAGACGCCAATCAAGGTGTTTGTCACAAATGTAATGAGCAGGTAGCGCTGTATCTGAACGTTAATTTCTTCGAGTATGTTCACGGTCTCTGTCTGATGTGATGGCCCAACAAACTGCACCAGCTTACGCCGGAAGTGCTGGCCCGATGCGAGCAGGAAATAGGTGAGCAGCAACACAATTGGCGCTTGAGCGGCAACCGCTATCAGCAGCGCTGACTGTGCGAGCGCGTAATTGCTCAGCCAGGCGGTAGGCTCGGACTCGCGAGCCACGGCCGCGCGCGCTCCCGGCTTCAAGCCCGCGTCTGCGGCTGCCCCTTGAAGCTCATTGGCAGCTGTTTGCATATTTTGCAGCGCCGTCGGGCTGCCGGCGCGAGCGGCGCTCAAGTTCTGCCGTAGCTTGTGGGTGGCTTCGGGAAGCTTCTCGATCATCGTTGTGGCTTCGTCCCGCAACGACAAGGCGATCCAGGACAAGCTGCCCACGAGCAAGACGAGAACCAACGCCGCCGCCACAGGCCGCGGTACGTGAAGCGCTTTCAGCCAGTCTACCAACGGGCGCAGCATGTAGCTGGCGAGGATTCCAATCAGCAACGGCACAAAGAAGGCGCGTGCGAGATACAGCGCCGCAACGAGCGCGATAACCGCAATTACAATGACCGCCGCGCCCATGCGCGAGATGCGGTCCACGTGCGCCGCGATCGATGCAGGGGCAGCGCCCACGGCGGACAATACATCCACGACATCGGAGTCAACTTCACTATGTGGCGAGATCATGGTCAGTGCGACATCCTTGAGAGGAAAGGGAGGTTATAGTGAATATTTATCGCTGTATGTGCGATAGCGCACAGCAACACCAGGATGCCTGAGGACAATGTCCGTCAAGATAGCAAGAACTGGGGGCTAAAAGTTCGCGCGATAAAATTCATTGTGATCTTCTAGCTTTATTTTGACTTGGAGAATACCGATATAAAAGGATGCCGCTGCCGTTCCGGTGCCGGCTTGATGGGATTGGCAGGCATTGTCCGGCGTTCCCGCAGGAACGCACAGTAAATTTATTCTAGTAACGGCAACACAGAACTTTGCTTTGGCGCCATCCAAATAAAATAACTCGATAACCCCGCAGGAACTCCGCACTTAACAAAAGTAATCTGCCATATGTTTGCCAGCGCACAGTACACCGATGGCGAAAGGAGGATAAGAGGCTGAGTGATGGATGGCTTCACAGCCCGTTGACCCGATTTTTATTAAAGCCAATTAAACTGGGAGTTCACCCATCCGAATTACATCGATACCAATTTCGGTATCCTAAGGAGCAGGAGACACACATGAACAATTTCGCAAATTATTCTAAACCACGGATGATGTTAATGGTGCTAGCGGTAGCCGCTTTAGTGGCTGGATGTGGAAGTAGTGGCGGAGGGAGCCCAAGCCCAAGTTCCAGCACAAGCCCAAGTTCCAGCAATGGTAATCCCGGACCTGCTGGCACGGCACCGAGCCTAGGCGCGGTCGCTGCGTTCGGTGGTTTTGGCGGTAGCAGCGGGGTTACCAGTTGCGGTGCTACCAAGATCACAGGAGATGTCGGGACCACGGCAGCTGCTACTTTGGTTACGGGATTAACCGACCAAAGTGGACTTGGCGATGCTTATTCACCAGCAGGCTGTCCGGGCATTGTCACCGGAACGATAATTACGGATGTCCCCCCGCCCGGTACAGTTGCTAAAAAAGTGATCGCCGACGCAGCCGCTCTCGCTGCGAACAACGCTTATCTCGATACATCTCCTGCGTCACGGCCAGGTGGTTTTGATCCCGGCGCCGGCGAACTCGGTGCGCTCACGCTCGCCCCTGGTATCTATCAATCTGCGGGCGGTTCGTTTGCAATAACCTTAGTGGATCTCACTCTCGATGCCGGTGGCAACGCCGATGCGGTTTGGGTTTTTCAGACGGCGAGTACGCTTGTCGTGGGAACCGGTCGCAGCGTCATCCTGGCTGGCGGCGCTCAGGCTAAGAATGTCTTTTGGCATGTCGGCAGTGCCGCGACGATCAACGGCGGTGCTCACATGGTGGGGACCATCATCGCTAATTCAGGGGTCACGTTCCCGGGCGGCGGCGCCACTCTGGACGGCAGAGCCCTATCCTTGGTTTCCGCCGTTTCATACCTGAACACCACTGTTAACGTGCCTGCCCCCTGATGCAGGAGAGAGACAGTATGAGAGCATAATGAAAAGGCCGTCGCGAGACGGCCTTTTTTGTGAGCCGTATAGAGAGATCGGTATAGCTGTGATATGCGTGGATTTGAGGGAAAATTTATCGCGGCAAGTGGCCAACGCAGCCGGTTTTTCGCTGCACTCCGGGGCCGCTGAGCGGCGGAAGCTGGAGCGGTTGCGGTCCGTCACCGGCCCAAAGCTCACCGCACCCACTCCTCGCGGGGCAGTGGGGCGGGCAGGTAGGTTATCCACTCACCGTCTGGACGAACTCGGCCGCTTTGATCGGCTGGCCGCGGCGATGTGCGGTGATGCGGCGGGTTCGCCGAGGTGTTCCAGAATGTGCAGGCCCGCTTCGGGCTCAGTCACAAAGGCGATGGCCTGATCTCGCCGCCGCAGTGCGTGCAGATCATCGGGAAGATCTCGAAGGTGCGCGCGAGCAGCACGGCCCACAGGTAGCGCGCCGGATGCGGGAACGGGTCAGACGCGGTAGGTACGGGGTGGGGCTCGGGCACTACGAGCCTCGGCCTCAAGCGGTAGTTCCGCCTGGAACGTGACCGCTTCACGCCAGGGTAAGTTGGGCGCTAGCAGCAGCCGGTCACGGATGGACGCTCCGCTGTTCCGAACGCTCATACCAGAATTTCCAGATACGGGCATATCACGTTGGCCATGCGGCAGACCTTGGCATAACCGTCAGATGTCCTCCTTGTCATTAGTCATGTGCTTCTCGCCCCAGGCCTCGCGCAGCACCTCCAGAGCCACATCGAGACCGATCTTGTTGCGGTACTTGAGGCAGTCGACGACGGTCTTGGCGACGCCGGTCACACGGTTAGCCATCCACAATGTGGTCCTCGATATTCTCGGTGAGCGCCACGCTGGAGAAACGCAAGATGCGCAGCGGCGGATAGGCTTCCAACACTGCAAGCCATGGAAGGTGCGAAGCACCGAGGCGAGTAGGTAGTACGCGAGGGAGCCGCGGGGCTGGCGGGCGAAGCAGCCAGCCCATAGCGGCGTATAGCCATATGTGGGCGAGTGTCTGGGCGAGCGGAGCGAGACCCAGGATAGTTGCGCCGGCTCTGACCGAGTGCGCGAGAGATACTTGGAGTCCTGTCACGCATCACGAGGCCGGCGCGCAATCAAAAATAATTTTCTATACGTACGTTGGCGTACGGAACGTCGTGGACGGGAGTGGGATAGTGTAGCCGGTATGACTAATTACCTTAGTTCCGGTTGATCGATTTTAAATCAGAGCAGACCAAACTGAGGCTCGCATAGTCGCGAAGTATGTCAACAGCAAAAAGGAATTAATTATGCAATGAATCTATTCCACATATTCGAAAAGATGCATCCCAAATCTCATGAAGCGTAACGAAAGATAACAATAGGAGTATATGCGATGAATACAAAAAGGTTGTCAGTGTTGACATTAACAGTGCTCGGCACATTGTACGGCCCCTCTCAAGTATGGGCCGCATCGGTACTAGGTACAGCGGATAACTTTGCGGTCTTAGCTGGCTCGACGGTGACCAGCTCCGGCGCTTCCATCGTTTCTGGAAGTCTCGGCGTCAGTCCAGGTAGCTCGGTGACCGGCTTTCCGCCAGGGACTGTGATTGGAGGAACGATACACATCAATGATGCGGTCGCGGCTCTGGCACAGAGCGATGTCACCACGGCGTACAATTTCTTAACAACCCAACCGGTTACGCAGAACTTGTCTGGTCAGGATCTGGGTGGAAAAACGCTTACACCAGGCGTTTATCACTTTGATTCCTCGGCGGGGCTGACCGGAAACCTCACGCTCGATGCCCAGGGCAATCCCGATGCACTCTTCGTGTTCCAGATCGGGAGCACGCTCACGACCGCGAGCAGCTCGACCGTTTCTCTGACGAATGCTGGTTCCAATGAAGGCGTGTTTTGGCAGGTCGGCAGCTCCGCGACGCTCGGTGATAGCTCGGCGTTCCAGGGAAATATTCTCGCACTCACGAGCATCAGCATGGACCCCTTCGCCAGCATTGGTTGCGGTAGAGCTTTAGCACAAACGGGTGCAGTGACGATGGCGGATACCAACGGGGTTTCCTCAACGGGTGTGGGCAACTGTAGCAGCGGCTTAAACGGCGGCACTTCACCCTCAGCCGTTCCCGTGCCCGCGGCGGTGTGGCTGTTCGGCTCCGGATTACTCGGCCTTGTCGGCGTCTCGCGCCGCAAAAAAGCGTAAAGATGTTTTCGTTAGGCGGGTTAGCCGCGAAACGGCGTAACCCGTCGAGCGACGAGGCGTGTATTTTTTGACGAGGCGACGTATTTTTTTATTGGAGGAATATTTATGAATCACTACATAAGGACTGCAGGGCGTTTCCTGCAATATGGGTTTTTTGTCAGCGTGCTGATCCTTGCCTCGGCGCCCGTGCGCGCCGCAAGCGTTTCATTTCTCCTGGATCAGTCCAATAAATTACTCGACGATGTCAACTACCTGTCGGTATCCTTGATGGATAACGATACCGGTGGCGTGAATATTCTCGTCAAGACGCTCGATCCGCTCAATAGCATCGCGGGCGATCGCTTCGGCATTCAGAAATTCAGCTTTGGTCTGAGCAATGATGTCTCCGAAGAGATCACCGATCTGCCCGACGGTTGGAAGGCTAGACACAACAAGCACATGGATGGCTTCGGCCGCTTCGACTTCCAGTTGCAAGGCAAGGGCTGGGCGCGTACGGATGAACTGAGTTTCAAGGTTTCGGGTGTGAGCCTAGGTAACTTCGACCCGCTTTTCACGGCGCAGGTGGCGGGCCTAGAATGGTGCAACATTGCTGACGAGAGACACAGCCTGTGTAGCGGCAAGGACTGCCTGACCAGCGCCAATTTCACCGGCTCCATGTCTACCACACCCGTTCCTATTCCTGCCGCTGCATGGCTGTTCGGTTCCGGCTTGATTAGTTTGGTGACTGTCGCAAGGAGAAAGGCGTAACGTCTGGCTGGCGTTTGTTGGGATATGCCGCGCTGTTGGTCCGGCACCACTTTGGACTTGAATGAATGTAGCCCATAGGCCACAATTCTCCTGTGATCGAAATCCGCAAGTTCCGCCGCTCGGATGGATTGATCCCATTCGATCGATGGATGACAAAATTAAGGGACAAGCGCGCCAAGACGCGGATTCTGATTCAACTCGATCGTTTGCGACTCGGGCTGGAGGGGGATTGGAAGTCAGTGGGAGAAGGCGTGTTCGCGATGCGGATTTTTGTAGGCAAGGGCTACCGCGTGTATTTCGCGCGCGAAGGCAAGACAGTTGGATCCTGCTTTGTGGTGGTGATGAATCCACGCAGACGCGGGATATCGATTTGGCCAAGTCGTGTTGGCAAGAGTATCGGAGGTAGCTATGAAAAGCGTTGGATTCAAGACTTCGGATTATCTGAGGACCAAGAAGGATGTAGCCGCTTACTTGAACGCCGCGTTGGAGGATGGCGTGCCCGCGGTGCTGCTCGAAGCGCTGCGCAATGTCGCGCAGACCAGGGGTGGCATGGGTGCACTCGCAAAAGCCGCAGGAGTGAGCCGTGAAAGTCTTTATCGCGCCCTTTCGCGCCATGGCAATCCTAAAATCGAAACAGTCATGGAATTGATTCGCGCGCTTGGTCTTAAGTTCACCGTCGAACCGCGCAAGGCGGCGTGAATACTGGCTACGAAAGGGTGGTGAGGCAATGGGACATAACCCCGGCCCGAGAGGGCTGAGGTGGGTGACACTGGCAAATATCAGGTGGCAAGCGTAACTCAAGCTATTGATACCTTAGGTCCCGAATTCTGTCCGTATTATTGCCGAATCCGAGATATCGCTGAAGCCGTAGTGGCCCATGGTAATTCTCGCTTTACAAATACTCGGACAGGCTACGTGTGGCATTTTCAGGCCAAAAGGCGCAAGATAATTTTCTACAGTGCGTGGTGCTCAAACAAGTCCGGCCCCCACTTGTTTCACCATATTGTGCCCAACGGCGCCCGTGATGCCTGTAGGAGCAACGGCAGAATAAGAAAATCACAGGAAGACTTACCTAATACGTGCAGCTCCTGATTTTAAGTTATGCATTGCCCATGTGCTCGCCAGGGGGTGTGCCGTGAATGTGCTCACGGTTAATGCTGGCAGCTCCTCGCTGCGCTTGGCGGTGTTTGCCGCGATGGACGAAACGTGTTCACTTCTAGCGAGCGGGCATTTCTCCGACGTCCGGGATGATCCGGCAGAAATCTTGCGCGTCTTTCTCAAGGACCATGGTATCGAGGAGGTGACGGTGGTGGCCCACCGCGTCGTTCATGGCGGATCGCGCCTTACGGCGTCGTGCGCGCTGGATGACAAAGTGGAGGCCGAGATCGAGCGCCTCATTCCGCTGGCCCCGCTACACAACCCGCCGGCGCTCGCGGGAATACGCGCCTGCCGCATGCTTTTCGGTGCGGACGTGCCGCAAGTAGCTGTGTTCGACACGGCGTTTTATGCGGATCTGCCGGAAGCCGCACGCACCTATGCGATCCCGTATGACCTCGCACACAAGCACGGACTGCGCCGCTACGGCTTCCACGGCATTGCGCATTGCGCGCTGTGGCGGCGCTGGCGGGCGTTGCGACCGGAGGTGCCTGAGGGCGGGCACGTGATTTCGCTGCAGCTCGGTGCTGGTTGTTCCATGACTGCAGTCGAACGCGGCGAGCCACGCGACACTTCGATGGGTTTTTCGCCGCTTGAGGGTTTGATGATGGCCACCCGCGGTGGCGACATGGACCCGGGCGTGATTACCTATTTGCAGCGGCGTGAGGCATTCAGCCTGGAGGTAATCGAGCGACTGCTCTATCACAACTGCGGTCTGCAAGGCGTGGCCGGAGAGAGCGACATGCGCCGGCTGTTGGCGCGCGAAGACGCGGAGGCACGGCTGGCGGTGGAAATGTATTGCCACCGCGCGCGCAAATATCTCGGCGCCTATCTCGCGGTATTGGGCGGTGCCGACGCGATACTTTTCGGTGGCGGGGTAGGCGAGAACGCCCCGTTCGTGCGTGAGAAGATTTTAGCCAATATGGAGTGGGCCGGCATCGCGCTCGATACGCAGGCGAATCGCGCCGTCGTCGGAACCGAGGCGTGCATCAGCAAGCCGGTGAGCCGGACAGAAATTTGGGTTATCCCGGTGGACGAGGCCGCCATTTTGGCACAGGAGGCCGTGGCCGTGACGCGACCGCGCGAATCGATCGGTCGCAAGGGGAACAAATCATGAATGAGGTGACAACTCAGCCCACGATAGAGAAGGACCCACTGTCGGCCGAAGAGCTGCACAAAACGAACGCCTACTGGCGCGCTGCGAACTATCTCTCGGTCGGGCAGATATATCTGCTCGACAACCCGCTGCTCCAGGAGCCGCTTACGCTCGCGCACGTGAAACCCCGGCTGCTCGGCCACTGGGGCACCTCGCCCGGACTCAATTTTATCTACGTGCATCTGAATCGCATCATTAATAAGTATGACCTCGATGTGCTCTACGTTGCCGGTCCCGGCCATGGCGGCCCGGCGTTGGTCGCCAATACCTGGCTCGAGGGCAGTTACAGCGAACTCTACCCGAACATCGCGTGCGACACCGAGGGTATGCAGCGGCTGTTCCGGCAATTCTCGTTTCCCGGCGGGGTGGGCAGCCATGCCACCGCCGAAACCCCGGGCTCGATTCACGAGGGCGGCGAACTCGGCTACGCGCTCTCGCACGCCTACGGCGCCGCCTTCGACAACCCTGATCTTCTCGTCGCCTGTGTCGTCGGCGATGGCGAAGCCGAGACCGGACCGCTGGCCGCCGCCTGGCATTCGAACAAGTTCCTGAATCCCGCCACCGACGGCGCGGTGCTGCCGATTCTGCACCTGAACGGCTACAAGATCGCCAATCCCACGGTGCTCGCGCGCATCCCGCACGCGGAGCTCGAGAACCTGTTCCTCGGCTACGGTTACCAGCCGTACTTCGTCGAAGGGGATAATCCCGAGACCATGCACCAGCTGATGGCAGCGACGCTCGATGCTGTAATTGGCGAGATCAAATCGATACAACAGAAGGCACGCACGATTGGCATGGGCGTTCGCCCGTGCTGGCCGATGATTATTCTCAGGACCCCCAAGGGCTGGACCGGCCCGAAGGAAGTGGACGGCCAGAAGACCGAGGGCAGCTGGCGCTCGCATCAGGTGCCGCTCGGCGAGCTCGCCGAGAAGCCCTGGCACCTGAAACTCCTCGAACAGTGGCTGCGCAGTTACCGGCCCGAGGAGTTGTTTGATGCGCGTGGCGTGGTCAAGCCTGAGATCGCAGCGCTTGCGCCCAAAGGAGCGCGGCGCATGGGCGCGAACCCGCATGCCAACGGCGGCCTGCTGCTCAGAGACCTGCGCCTGCCCGATATCCGCGACTACGCCGTGGACGTCCCGCAACCGGGACAGGCGCTGGCTGAACCGACGCGCGTCATGGGCCGGTTCCTTCGCGACGTCATGAAACTCAACCGCGAGGCGCGCAACTTCCGCGTTGTCGGTCCGGACGAGACCGCCTCCAATCGCCTGGGTGCGTTGTTCGAGGTAACAGAACGCGCCTGGGTGGCGGAGCGGTTGCCCGGGGACGACCATCTCGCACCCGATGGACGCGTCATGGAGATTCTCTCCGAGCACACCTGCCAGGGTTGGCTCGAGGGATATCTGCTCACCGGCCGGCACGGGCTGTTCTCGTGCTACGAGGCGTTCATTCACATCGTGGATTCGATGTTCAACCAGCATACCAAGTGGCTGAAGGTGAGTAAGGAGGTCCCGTGGCGGCGGCCGATCGCCTCACTGAATTATCTGTTAACCTCGCACGTCTGGCGTCAGGACCACAACGGTTTCTCACACCAGGACCCGGGTTTCATCGACCATGTGGTGAACAAGAAGGCCGACGTCATCCGCGTGTATCTCCCGCCGGATGCTAACACGCTGCTCTGTATCACCGATTGTTGCCTGCGTTCCCGTCATCTCGTGAACGTCATCGTCGCCGGCAAGAACGACCAGCCGCAGTGGCTCGACATGGACGCCGCCATCAAGCACTGCGCGGCCGGGATCGGCATCTTTGAATGGGCGAGCAGCGACGCCGACGGTGAACCGGACGTGGTCATGGCGGCGGCCGGCGATGTGCCGACGCTCGAGGTACTTGCGGCCGTGGATTTGCTGCGTAGGTATCTTCCCGACCTAAAGGTGCGCGTGGTGAACGTCGTGGATCTCATGACCCTGCAGCCGAAAGAGGAGCACCCGCATGGGCTCACGGACCGGGAGTTCGACGGGCTGTTCACCACCGACAAGCCGATCATCTTCGCCTACCACGGTTACCCGTGGCTCATTCACCGGCTTACCTACCGCCGCACTAATCACAAGAACTTGCACGTGCGCGGCTACAAGGAAGAAGGCACGACCACGACGCCGTTCGACATGGCGGTGCGCAACGACCTCGACCGCTTCCATCTGGTTGCCGACGTGATCGACCGCGTGCCCAAGCTCGGGTACAAGGCCGCCTACTTGAAGCAGCAGATGCATGACAAGCTCATCGAGCACCGCCAGTACATTGAACGCCACGGTCAGGATATGCCGGAGATACTTGAGTGGAAGTGGCCTGCCGCACCTGGGAGGTCCGCGTGAGCGCGGCCTGAGGACATTACCATGCTCGATGACTTCATCCACGAGCCGCGCGTCGCCTACTTCTCCATGGAGATCGCGCTGCGCAACGAGATTCCGACTTACGCCGGCGGCCTCGGTGTGCTCGCCGGCGATACCGTGCGCTCGGCCGCGGATATCGCTTTGCCACTGGTGGCGGTGAGCCTGGTGAGCCGCGCCGGCTATTTCCGCCAGGAGATCGACGCCCAAGGCCGGCAGGTGGAACACCCGGTGCCGTGGGATCCGGCCGGCTTCGCGCGCCCGCTCGACGCCAAGATCGCCGTGCCGATCGAGGGCCGGGCGGTGTGGATCGGCGCATGGCTGTACGTACTTGAGGGCCACATGGGCGGCCGCCAGCCGGTGTTGCTGCTCGACACCGACCTGGACGAAAACCGACACGAGGACCGCGAGATCACCCATTACCTCTACGGTGGCGACGAGACCTACCGGCTCAAGCAGGAGATCGTGCTCGGGATCGGCGGCATGTGGATGCTGCAGGCGCTCGGTTTCAAGATCCGCCACTACCACATGAACGAGGGGCACTCGGCGCTGCTCGGCCTGGAACTGCTGCGCCGCCACGCGCGTACGCCTGAATTTGTGCGCCTGGGTGAGTCGCTCTACGACATTCCGCGGGTGCGCGAGCTGTGCAGCTTCACTACCCATACGCCGGTCGAGGCCGGCCTCGACCGTTTTGCCTACGATATGGTGCAGCGTGTCCTTGGCAACGCGGTTGACGCCGAGGCGATGAAGCGGCTGACGAAAGCCGCCGACGCACAGCGCAGCCGGTTGGCGATCGACGAGGGCTTCGTCGAGTTTTCGACGATCAGGCAATTAGCGGGCGAGGACAGCCTCAACATGACACGGCTCGCGCTTAATCTGAGCGAGTACGTGAACGGCGTGGCCAAGCGCCACGCCGAGGTTTCCAAGAAAATGTTCCCCGGTTACCAGGTGCACGCGGTCACGAACGGCGTGCACCCGTTCACCTGGACCGCCGAGAGCTTCCGCAAGCTCTACGACCGTTATCTTCCGAGCTGGTGCCACGAGCCCGAGTTGCTTGTGCGCGCCGACTGCTGCATACCCGACGCCGCCGTATGGGAGGCGCATGTCCAGGCGAAGCAAGTGCTCATCGAAAAGGTGCGCACGCTCACCGGCATCGCTTTGCATCCGAAGATACCGATCCTCGGGTTTGCGCGGCGCATGACTGCATACAAGCGTCCGGACCTGTTGTTTTCCGACCTTGAACGTCTGAAGGCGATCGCACGCGACCGTTCCTTCCAGATCGTGCTCGCCGGCAAGGCCCACCCGCGCGATGAAGGCGGCAGGCGCCTGATCGAGCAGCTGCACGCCCAGGCGCGCGCACTCGAAGGCGTCGTGCCGGTTGTTTATCTGCCCGGCTACGACATGGATATGGCGAAGGTGCTGGTGGCCGGCGTCGACATCTGGCTCAATACGCCGCTG
>Ga0315268_10007090_pt1 | contig 11849 bp, 8 predicted proteins | sample C1_top_MG_FD_204535 | JGI IMG/M metagenome (GOLD analysis project Ga0315268, IMG submission 204535) | Sediment microbial communities from Yellowstone Lake, YNP, Wyoming, USA - C1_top | ecosystem: Environmental > Aquatic > Freshwater > Lake > Sediment | place: USA: Wyoming | collected 2017-08-01 | reverse complement strand
CCCTGGCTACCATCACCTTCCAGAACTACTTCCGCATGTACAAGAAACTCGCGGGCATGACCGGCACGGCCGAAACCGAAGCCCCCGAGTTCGACAAGATCTACCGGCTCGAGGTGATGGTCATCCCCACCAACCGGCCTCTGCTGCGCCTGGAGAATCCGGACATCGTCTTCCGCACCGAGCCGGAGAAATACTTCGCCGTCTCCGACATGATCCGGGAAATGCACGAGAAAGGCCAGCCGGTGCTGGTGGGCACCACCTCCATCGAAAAGTCCGAGCGCCTCTCGGAGCTGCTGAAGAAAAAGGCTGTGAAGCATTTCGTGCTCAATGCCAAGCAGCACGAGAAGGAAGCGGAAATCGTGGCCCAGGCCGGGCGCAAGGGCACGGTGACCATCGCCACCAACATGGCCGGCCGCGGCACCGACATTCTGCTGGGCGGCAACCCGGAATTCATGGCCAAGCAGGAGCTGGTCAAGAAGGGCGTGGCGCGTCCGGTGCAGGAAGCCGGCGGCGAGGTCGAAGCCCGCGCCAGCAGCGAGGAATTCACCAGGTTCTATTACCAGGGCACGGAGTTCGAAGTCCCTATCGCGCAGTGGGACGAGGCCTTCCACCGCTACAAGAGGGAAACCGACGAGGAACACGACCAGGTGGTCGGCGTCGGCGGGCTGTTCATCCTGGGTACCGAGCGGCACGAAGCGCGGCGCATCGACAACCAGCTCCGCGGCCGCGCCGGACGCCAGGGCGACCCCGGCGCCTCGCGCTTCTATCTCTCGCTGCAAGACGACCTGATGCGCATCTTCGCCAAGGAGTGGGTGTCCACGCTGTTGCAGAAGCTGGGCATGGAAGAGGGCGTGCCCATCGAGTCGCGCATGATCACCCGCCGCATCGAGGCGGCGCAGAAGGCGGTCGAGGCGCAGAACTTCGAAGCCCGCAAGCACCTGCTCGAATACGACGACGTCATGAACAAGCAGCGCGAGGCCGTCTACGGCCTGCGCCGGCAGTTGCTGGAAGGGCTCGACCAGAAGGACCTGATCCTCGAAGACTACGTCGCCGACATCCTCGCCGAACTGCTCGACAAGCACGCCGGCAAGAACGTCCACCCCGATGACTGGGACATCAAGGGCCTGAAGAACGCCATCTTCACGCGCTTCGGTGTCGACATCCTGGCCGAGGGCGTCAATCCGGAAACGCTCAACCGCCAGGAGTTGGGCGACGCCATCTTCGCCAAGCTCAAGCAACGCTACGAGGCTAAGGAAACGCTGATCGGTGCCGACCAGATGCGCTACCACGAGCGCATGATCATGCTCAGCGTGCTCGACCAGCAGTGGAAAGACCACTTGCTCAGCATGGACCACCTCAAGGAAGGCATCGGGCTGCGCGGCTACGGCCAGCACGATCCCCTGGTGGAGTACAAGCGCGAATCCTTCGAGATGTTCGAAGCCATGATGGCGCGCTTCGAGGAAGAGACCACGCGCTACCTGTACCTGATGCAGATACTGGAAGCGCCGGCGCCGCAGGCGGCGGTGGCGGTTCCCGAAGGCGGCGATGGCGATGGCGACAGGCGGCGCCGGCGCGCCGCGGCCACCTCCGTGGACGAACTGGAAGAAGCCTTCCAGCGCCGCAAGCGCCGTGAGCTGGAACAGGCGCGCATGGCCGGTTCCGGCGAGTATCAGCCGGTACAGCAGGTGGTGCGCTCCGGCGCCAAGGTCGGCCGCAACGATCCCTGCCCCTGCGGCTCAGGCAAGAAGTACAAGAAATGCTGCGGGCTGAAGGCGTAGCAGTCATCAGTCGCCGGTCGCCAGCAAAGTCAAAGCCGGAGCGTCAACGGTTGGCGACGAGCCGCACGTCAAGCCTCATCCCGACGGCTTCCGCGTAACGTTGCAGAGTGTGAACATTGGCATGTTCAGGCTTGCGCTCGGTCCGGCTGATCTGCGGAGCGCTGGTTCCAATCCGACGTGCGATTTCGTGCTGGCTGAGCCCCTGTTTCTTTCGCTGCTTTGTCAGCGCCATCCCAATGTTGAGCATCGCACGCTCTTCGTCGAATGCTCGCCGCACCCTCGGCTTCTTTAACTGGCGCTCCAGATATCTGTCAAAAGATCCCTTCATGCATCTAGCCTCACTTCGTCGACTTTTTGCCCGCTGTCCTGGTACGGCGTACTCGCGCCGTTTCGAGCCGTCTCGAATGCGCTTCCATGCGTGTTCGAGCCGTTTGTTTATTGCCCTCTTCGAGTTTGTCGGTGTCCTTTGTCAGGCCGTGCAACAGAACCCCGGTACGCTCCTCATCGAAAAAGTAGAGGACCCGGTAACGCGCCTTGCCAAAGCGGAGACGTAACTCCCGCAGCCTATCCTGAACCTGCGATGTAAACGGAAAATCGAGCATAGGGCCGTGTTCTGCTAAGAGATCAATCCGCGCCAGCACCTTGCCTCGAACCTCATCGGAGAGGCCGTCGAGCCAGTCACGAACGGGTTCGTCGCCGACATCGTCTCGGAAGAAATCAATCTTCCAACGTTTCATACGTGAAACAAGCGTCCGCCGTATGATATCAAATATGATAACGAATGCAACTGCATCGGTTGTCCCTGGGGGCGACGGCCAGGGCGGGTGGCCCACATTTGCGAGCGAAGCGAGCTAATGTTCCAGCGGACTCTGCAAAGCAATAGAGTGTCCGTCACAGGCCAAGGCGTGCCAGACTAGGGGACACAAGAAAATTCCAGATTAGCGTTGCCCAGAAAACACAGCGTACCCACACCCTAACGTCCTTCCTGTTCTTCCACCCAACAAATGGAGTTGCTGCGGCAATTGGTGGGAGAGCAGAAAGAATGATGGCGAAAATCATAGCTCGTGTGCTGCTGAAAGAGGCACTTGCCAACCGAAGCCATAGAAGGCCGATAGTAGCCGCGATCATGAGACAAACTACTACCGTCGGTGTCTGCGATTTTGATCCTTTGCCCGCGATGGTCATGTCATTTGGCGCACCAGCAGGAGTAGGGGCGGTTGTCATTCGAATCTCGCAACTTGTGAGTTGTTGGAGGTGTGATGATAACTGTATCCCTAAGCTTAATCAACGATCAAACGGTCGTATTTGGCGCGTTCTGCAAATGTCTTTATGATGTGGGACGGGTGGCCCACATTCGCGAGCGCAGCGAGCTAATGTGGGGATGTTGGGGGCTGGCAGGTGGGGGGCTGGCCCAGCCTTTCCTCGCAAGTTATTTTTGGGGTTGCCCCACCCTTGTCTCGCCCGGCGGAGCCTGCCCCGAAGCGGCGCGAGGGAGCGAGACAGGGTGGGGCGGTCCCTGACGGCGCACCACCATGTTGAAAGAGTTTCGTGCGTCCCTACGGGACTCGGGAGAATGTTTTTGCCGCCGCACCCGGCGCTAAAGCGCCGGGCTACTTTCAGCCGCCGCTCCGCGGCTGGATACTCGCCGGGCGGGCTTCGGCCTGCGTTTCCAGTGCCGACGATGTTCCGGTATCAGCAGGTCCCAGGCTTCTCGGTACTCGCGCCACTTGTTGCGCTGGAAACGTGGGTTCAGGCTGACGTGGCAGCCAGGGATGGCCGTCAGCGGAATGATGTACCACGTGTCATCGGTAACCACATAGGCCGCGATGAAGTCCACCTCCTCTTTCTGATACCGGCGACGTTGAGCCCCCGTGATACACAGAAAAGCCTTGCATCTGGCTTGGCGAAACCTGGTGGATTTCACTTGCACCTTGTACACAGTGCCGCCGCTTTCGACCAGGAAGTCGTAGGGCGCGGAGTCGCCGTAGGGCTTGGAGACGCGCAGGCCGAGTTCGGCGGCGCGGGTGAGAAAGCGCAGCTCGACCAGCTCGCCCTGGAGCTTGTAAGTTTTGTTTTCTTGCATGGAAGTTTCAGTTTCAGAGAGGTTGTCGGTTCACGGTTGTCGGCGGCCTGCCGGGAGCGAAGATGCGGATTCAGTCAGGAAAATCCCCACACAAAGACGGGCGGAAGGGTGGGGCACCCGCAGGAGAAGTAAAGTGTTTCCCGGGTTAGTCCCAGGTTAGCGCCCAAAAGCAGGGCGCGAACCTGGGGCACCCGCGCATCTTCGGCACGCCCGGGGAGAGGCGCCGGAAGTCCATCGCAGCCGGGGGAGGATTTTCTCCTCCGTAGTTCTGTTGGGAGCCTGCGTCCTACTGCTGTGGGTGCTTGCCTCTGGGATTCGACTGCCGGCCGGAGCGAGTGCGCACGCGCCGCTGGTTCTGCTGGGAAGAGCGGCCCATTGGGTGCGAACGTCGGTGGCGGACTAGGTGCTCCCGAAACAGGAAGCAGGGGGCAAAAAAAGACCGGTCGCACGCCTGCGTTCAGGCAGGTCTGATGTTAGCTTCGTACATTCGTCGTCACCGACGAGCTGACATCTGCGGCCTCTGGGGAAAGCATGGCAGAGGCAAAGCGAGCTGGATGGGGTTGGCTGGCGGCTCTCAACCGCAGTCCCAACGAGCGGCCTGCCTGGGTGCGCTATGGCATCGCCGTCCTGTGCCCGGTGATGGCGTTTGCGGCCACTCTGGGAATCCCGAACATCAAGAGCAGCCCGTTTTTTACTCTATTTACCGCCGCCATCGCCCTTGCGACCTGGCTGGCCGGCAAGACGCCGGGGCTGCTTTCCGTGTTGCTGAGCCTGTCGGCGGGCGCTTACCTGGTGTCGGTGGAAGCGTCGCTCACGCCCCTTCACTGGAACGATCGCATTCAGTTCGTATTTTTTTCCTGTACGGCCCTGCTGGTGTGGGCGCTGATTGCGGCGCTGCAGGCGGCGCGCGCCGCCCTGCAGGCCAGTGAAGAGCGCTTCCGCACGCTGGTGCACGCCGTTCCCCAGATGCTGTGGAGCACAGATGCCGAAGGCACGGCGGATTATCTGAGCCAACAGTGGTGCGACTACACCGGACAGAGCCAGGAAGAAGCTTCGGGCGCGGGTTGGCAACTGGTGCTGCACCCGGAGGAACGCGAGAGGGTCGCGGCGGCGTGGCAGCACTCGGTGGCGTCGGGAGAATTGTACGAGCTGGAAACACGGCTGCGGCGGGCTGACGGCAGCTATCGCTGGATGCTGGCCCGGGGGGCGCCGCTGCGCAACGGCAGCGGGCGCACGCTGAAGTGGTTCGGCACTTGCACCGACATCCACGAGCAAAAGATGGCGGAAGAGACCCTGCGCACGGCCGAAAAACTGGCGGCGACCGCGCGCATGGCCTCGGCGCTGGCACACCAGATCAACAACCCGCTGGCGGCCGTTACCAATCTGCTGTACCTGCTGGAGCACGAGGCCGGCAGCAACCAGCAGATGCGGCAGTATGGGGCCCTGGCGCAACAGGAACTGGCCCGCGTTGCTCATATCGCCAGGCAGACCCTGGGCTTGTACCGCGAGTCATCCGCGCCGGCGGTTTTGAGGCTCTCCGACATTGTGGACAACATTCTCGAGCTGTACGCCAGTGACATCGTCGCCCGCCAAGTCACGGTGGAGAAGCAGTATCAGTGCGAAGCGCAGGTCGTAGGCCTGCCCGGCGAGCTTCGCCAGATGGTCTCTACTTTGCTGCTCAACGCGCTGGAGGCGGTGCCGGTCGAAGGGATGGTCAAGCTGCGCCTGCAATCTGGCCGCGACAGGCGTGACCCCGCCAGAAGGGGAGTACGGTTTGTGGTCGCCGATAACGGCCATGGCATACCGCCGGAGCACAGGAACAGAATCTTTGAGCCGTTCTTCACGACCAAGGCCGAGAAGGGCACCGGCCTGGGACTCTGGGTCGCCCAGACCATCGTGCAACACTATGGCGGTACTATTCGGTTGCACAGCAGCACTCAGCCGAGCCGTCACGGCACCACGGTATCCGTATTCCTGCCCAGCGCCACGGCCGCCGACGCGGTGAGTGCATCCTGAAAGCCACTTGGCCGCTCGCCAGACTCCAAGACCGGCAGGAAGACACGAGTTAATTACCCTTTCGGCAACGATTCCGCATTGACAATTTCTGTCACCCAACATACGATTCGCCCTACCCAGAGTAGAAGGTTTTTCCCCCGAACCAGCAGTGTGTCGCAACCCTTGAGGGGGCGGGCGCGGTGCCGAGTCACAGGCGGGCGGTGTAGCAACAGGGAGACCGGGGTATGTCTCAACGGCTGGGCGACCTTCTCGTCAAGGAGAAGGTAATAACGCCGGACCAGTTAGATCAAGCGCTGAAGGTCCAGAAGGAATCCGGCACCCGCCTGGGCTCCATTCTGGTCAAGCTGGGATATCTCTCCGACGAAGACGTCACCAATTTCCTCTCGCGCCAGTACGGCGTTCCCGCCATCAACCTGACCTATTTCGAAATCGACACCACCGTCGTCAAGCTCATCCCCTACGAGACCGCCAAACGCTACCAGATCCTGCCCCTGAGCCGGGTGGGCGCCTCGCTCACCATCGCCATGGTTGACCCGACCAACGTCTTTGCCATGGACGATATAAAGTTCATGACCGGCTTCAACATCGAGCCGGTCGTGGCCTCGGAAAGCTCGATCCTCGGAGGCATCGAGAAGGCCTACGGCGCCACCCAGGAAGAGGACCTGGAAAAAGTGATGGCGGGGCTGACCGAGGGTGGCGACGCCGACGTCGAGCTGCAGGCCGAAACGGAAGAGATGGGCCTGTCGGAGCTGGAGAAGGCGGCCGACGAAGCGCCCATCGTCAAGCTGGTGAACCTGATCCTGACCGATGCGGTCAAGCGCGGCGCCAGCGACATCCACGTCGAGCCTTACGAGAAGGAGTACCGCGTCCGCTTCCGCATTGACGGCATGCTGCAGACCATCATGTCGCCGCCCTCCAAGCTCAAGGACGCTATCACTTCGAGAATCAAGATCATGAGCAAGCTGGACATCAGCGAGAAGCGGCTGCCGCAGGACGGCCGCATCATGCTGAAGGTCAACCTGGGCGGGAGGAAGAAGCAGCTCGACTACCGGGTCAGCACGCTGCCGACGCTGTGGGGCGAGAAGATCGTGATGCGGCTGCTGGACAAGGAAAACCTGCGGCTCGACATGACCAAGCTGGGCTTCGAGCAGGAGTCGCTGACCAAGTTCGAAAAGGCCATTCTGAAGCCCTACGGGATGGTGCTGGTCACCGGGCCGACGGGCTCGGGCAAGACCAACACGCTGTACTCCGCCATCTCGCGTCTGAACCAGCCGGACACCAACATCATGACCGCCGAGGATCCGGTGGAGTTCCAGTTGGCCGGCGTCAACCAGGTGCAGATGAAGGAATCCATCGGGCTGAACTTTGCGGCGGCGCTGCGGGCGTTTTTGCGGCAGGACCCGAACATCATCCTGGTGGGCGAGATCCGCGACTTCGAGACGGCGGAAATCGCCATCAAGGCCGCCCTCACCGGACACCTGGTGCTTTCCACGCTGCACACCAACGGCGCCCCGGAGACCATCAGCCGGCTGATGAACATGGGTATCGAGCCCTTCCTGGTGGCCACGTCGGTGCACATGATCGTGGCGCAACGGCTGGTGCGGCGCGTCTGCGGCGAGTGCAAGGCGGAAGTGGACCTGCCGCCGCAGGCGCTGATTGAGGCCGGGTTCACGCCCGAGGAGTCCAAGACGGTCAAGATTTACAAGGGCAAAGGCTGCGGCATTTGCAACAACAGCGGCTACAAGGGACGCTGCGGTCTCTACGAAGTGATGGAAATTGACGACGAGGTGCGCGAGCTGATTTTGGTGGGCGCCTCGGCGGTGGAGCTGAAGAAGAAAGCCGTGGAGCGCGGGATGATCACCCTGCGCCGCAGCGGCCTCATCAAGGCCATGACCGGGCAGACGACGCTGGAAGAAGTGGCACGGGAGACGACGCATTAGAGCAGTCGCCAGAAGCCCGCGTAGCCGGGGCAAGGTGATAGCCGGGGACGTAAGTCCCGGGAAAGGAATCGGATGGCGGCAACACTCAGTGACCTGTTGAAGAAATTGCTCGAGCTGAGCGGCAGCGACCTCCACCTCACCACCAACTCGCCGCCGCAAATCCGCGTGCACGGCCACCTGCAGCCGCTGGACCTGCCGCCGCTGAACCCCGCCGAGACCAAGTCGCTGGCCTACAGCGTGATGACCGACGCGCAGAAGCACCGCTTCGAGGAAGACCTGGAGCTGGACTTCAGCTTCGGGATGAAAGGGCTGGCGCGCTTCCGCGCCAACATCTTCAACCAGCGCGGGGCCACCGGGGCCGTGTTCCGCGTGATCCCGTTCGAGATCAAGTCGTTCCAGCAGCTCAACCTGCCGCCGGTGGTGGCCAGGATGTGCGAGAAGCCGCGGGGGCTGATCCTGGTGACGGGGCCGACCGGCTCGGGCAAGTCGACCACGCTGGCGGCGATGATCGACAAGATCAACAATGAGCGCCACGAGCACATCATCACCATCGAGGACCCGATCGAATTCGTGCACCCGCACAAGAACTGCCTGGTGAACCAGCGCGAGGTGCACGCCGACACCAAGTCGTTCTCCAGCGCGCTGCGCGCCGCCCTGCGCGAGGACCCGGACGTGGTGCTGATCGGGGAAATGCGCGACCTGGAGACCATCGAAGCGGCGCTGCGCATCGCCGAGACCGGCCACCTCACTTTCGGCACCTTGCATACCAACTCGGCGGCCTCGACCATTAACCGCGTGATTGACGTGTTCCCGTCGCACCAGCAGTCGCAGATTCGGGCCCAGCTTTCGCTGGTGCTGGAAGGCATCATGTGCCAGGCGCTGCTGCCCAAGGTGGGCGGCCAGGGCCGCGCCATGGCGATGGAAATCCTGGTGCCCAACGCGGCCGTCCGCAACCTGATCCGCGAGGACAAAATTCACCAGATTTATTCTTCCATGCAGTCGGGGACGGACAAATTCGGCATGCAGACGTTCAATCAGGCGCTGTGCACGCTGTACTTGAGCAAGCAGATCACGCTGGAAACGGCCTTGCAGCGCTCCTCGATGACGGATGAGCTGCAGGAAATGATCAACCGCGGCACGGGGGCGGCGAAAGGCGGGGCCGCCAGTGCCGCCTCGGCGATGAAGAGGTAGCGAGAGGTCCGATATGCCAGTGTACACATTCACGGGCACCAACATCGCGGGCGAGAAGGTGGCCGGCGAGCGGGTGGCGGAAAACAAGCAGGTGCTGAAGGCCGCGCTGGCCAGGGAGCGGATCACGGCGGGCGCCATCAAGGAGAAGGGCAAGGAATTCGCGCTGCCGAAATTCGGCTCGGGCAAGGTGGCCACCAAGGATATCGCCATCTTCTTCCGCCAGTTCTCGGTGATGATCGACGCCGGCTTGCCGCTGGTGCAGTGCCTGGAGATCCTGGCGGCCAACCAGGAGAATCCTACCTTCCAGAAGGCGCTCACCGGGGTCCGGCAGACGGTGGAGGGGGGCGCCACGCTGTCGAACGCCATGCGCGGCTACCCCAAGATTTTCGACGACCTCACCACCAACATGATCGAGGCGGGGGAAACCGGCGGTATTCTCGACCTGATCCTGCAGCGGCTGGCCGCCTACGTGGAAAAGGCGGTGAAGTTGCGCCAGGCGGTAAAGTCGGCGCTGATCTACCCGGTATCGGTGATCAGCATCGCCGTACTGATCGTGGGCGCGCTGCTCAAGTTCGTGGTGCCGATTTTTGCCAACCTGTTCGCGGGCCTGGGGGTGGACCTGCCCGCGCCGACCCGCTTCGTGATGAACCTGAGTTACATCGTCAGCAACTTCTGGTGGATCCTGGCGGCGATTCTGGTGGCGCTGGTGATCGGCATCAAGCAGATGCGCAAACACCCGCGCGGGCGCTACCTGTGGGACAAGATGATGCTCAACCTGCCGGTGTTCGGCATGGTGCTGCGCAAGATCGCGGTGGCGCGCTTCACCCGCACGCTGGGGACGCTGATCACCTCGGGGGTGCCGATCCTGGAAGGACTCAGCATTACGGCCCGCACCTCGGGCAATGCGGTGCTGGAACAGGCCCTGATGAAGGTGCGCAAGGCGATCGAGGAAGGCCGCACCATCGTGGACCCACTGAAAGAATCCGGCGTGTTTCCCAACATGGTGACGCAGATGATCGGGGTGGGCGAGGCTACCGGCGCCATGGACGCCATGCTGCAGAAGATCGCCGACTTCTACGAGGACGAAGTGGACGCGGCCACCAAGGACATGTTGACCTTGCTGGAGCCGATTATGATCTCGTTCCTGGGCGTGGCGGTGGGCGGCATCGTAATTTCGCTGTACATGCCGCTGTTCTCCATGATCGCCAAACTGGCGGGGTAAAGTCGTTACTCGTTGTTGGTTGCTCGTTGTTGGTAGCTCAAAAAGTGGAACTGGTGGAGCGGTGCCGGTAAAGGGTATCTCCCTGCGGGCGAGGGCGCCCGCAGGAGCAGCGCTTCGGGACTAATCGAATGCAGTCCCGGCGAGGCGCCGGGGCCTATCGCTGAACGGCAGCTATTCTGCAACGCTCTAATCGAACAACGAACGACGAACCACGAATTCGGGGATGGCAGAGCAATTCAACGAGCGCACGTGGCTGATCTGGCTGGGGAAGGTGCGGATCATCGTCATCACCTTCCTGTTCGGGATCGAGCTGGCGGTCGCGGTCCTTACTCCCACCAACCTGCCCAAGGGCCTGTTCGTTCAGCTGATTCTGCTCTGGTACGCGATTTCCGCCTTCTACGTCCTGCTGTTGAACCTGTGGGGGGAAAGCCGCTTCCAGGCGCGGCTGCAGGTGCTCAGCGACCTGGCCCTGGCCGGCGCGGTGGTTCACATCACCGGCGGGATCGACAGCCCGTTCAATTTCCTCTACCCGCTGATCATCATCGTGGGCAGCATCCTGCTGCCGCGGGCGTGGGCGTTCCTGACGGCGGCGCTGGCCTTCATCCTGTGCGGCGCGCTGCTGGAGCTGTCGTATTTCGACGTGATCCGCTCCTACTCGGCGGGGCGCCCCGACCTGAGATCGCTGCAGGCCAGCATCCTGATCAACCTGTTCGCCTACCTGGCGGTGGCGTACCTGGCCAGCCTGCTCAGCCAAAAGCTGCGCCAGGTGGACGTGCAATTGCAGGAGCAGAGCGGCGCGCTGGAAAACCTGCAGGCGCTGCATGAGAACATCGTCAACTCGATCAGCGGGGGCCTGATCACCACCGGCATGGACGGCCGGGTGACGCTGGTGAACGCCGCCGGGCAGGTGCTGCTGGAGCGCGGCGGGCAGGAGATGGTGGGCCGTCCGGTGGAGCAGTGGTTCGTGGATCACTTGCCGCAGCCGGGACCGGCCGCGGTGCGCTGCGAAGTGCGTTCGCAGACGCCCTCCGGGCGCTACCGGACGTTCGGCATGACCCGCTCGGCGCTGGAGGTGCCCGAGCGCGGCGCCATCGGGTACGTGTACACCTTCGACGACCTGACGGAAATCCGGCGGCTGGAGCGCGAAGTGCGGCTGCGCGACCGCATGGCGGCGCTGGGGCGCATGGCCGCCGGCATCGCGCACGAGGTGCGCAACCCGCTGGCCTCGATCGCCGGCTCGGTCAAGGTGCTGTCGGACGTCTCCGTGCTCAGCCCGGAGCAGCGCACCCTGGTGAACATCGTCACCCGCGAATCGCAGCGGCTGAACAAGATCATCTCCGATTTCCTCACCTACTCCTACGACAAGCAGTACCAGCTGGTGTCCGCGAACCTGGTGCCGCTGCTGGAAGACACGCTCACCCTGCTGGAAAACCGCAATGGCATCGCCCCCGGCAACGGGAATCACCGCCCTGAGGGCCAGGTCCGCGTGGTGCGCCGGTTTGCGGTGCAGCACGCGCCAGCGCTGGTGGACGGCGACCGCATCAAGCAGGTGTTCTGGAATATCTGCGAAAACGCCGCCCGGGCCATGCCCGAGGGCGGGACCCTGACCGTCTCTTTGC
>Ga0315268_10007089_pt1 | contig 11851 bp, 7 predicted proteins | sample C1_top_MG_FD_204535 | JGI IMG/M metagenome (GOLD analysis project Ga0315268, IMG submission 204535) | Sediment microbial communities from Yellowstone Lake, YNP, Wyoming, USA - C1_top | ecosystem: Environmental > Aquatic > Freshwater > Lake > Sediment | place: USA: Wyoming | collected 2017-08-01 | reverse complement strand
CGTGGCTCGTGAAATAGGAAAAAGGACGGCCAAAGACACCCGGTTTCTGGTGCTGGGGCACCTCCAGAGGGGAGGTTCTCCCACTACCTTCGACAGGCTTCTCTCGCTTCGCTTCGGCGCCGCAGCGCTGAGGCTCGTAGAAGAGAAAAAATTCGGGACAATGGTGGCCCTGGATCCTCCGGATATCAAGGCTATTCCCCTTGAAGAGGTTATCGGCGGTATCAAACGCGTTTCTCTCGAAGGTGACACCATAAGGACCGCAAGAGAGATAGGGATCTGTTTCGGAGATTGAACCGAAACAGCGAGCGCATTCCCCGCTGCTTGCGGCGGGGTTAGCAAGCGAATTAAAAACAGACTCTATCCCCTACGGTCGAAGAATTCCCGCTGCTTGCAGCGGGGGGCTTCAATCCATACGAAAGCACTTTAATAAGATTTAAAAACGATAAAGAGCAGGAATCCAAAGCGCTGATATTTTTCCCTTGACGTTTCATAAAACTCATATTATTATCCTCTGAAATTTTAACGGCCGCAGTACGGTACTATAGCACTTGAAGGAACGGTTCCTTTTAAGGCGTCTGTCTCGCGCCGGAAGTCAGCAACATTTTCTTAAGGAGAAGTATTTTGGCAAACGGAATTGTAAAGTGGTTTAGTAACAAAAAAGGGTATGGCTTTATAGAACAGGAAAGCGGCGGCGATGTATTCGTTCATCACTCCGCAATAAACGGAGATGGTTTTAAGACTCTCGCCGAAGGTGACAAGGTCACCTTTGATGTCGAACAGGGGGAAAAAGGCCCTGCGGCTGTAAACGTCACAAAACTATAATCATTTTAAAAAAATTCTAAAAGGCATCTCGTTAGTTTGCAATTTTTCAGATTGCAATTGATGATGGGGTGCTTTTTTGTTTATGCGGCCAGGGAAAATGTAATATCAGACAGGCTTGAGACTCTTTGATTGAAGCTATTAAAAAAAGAGACTTTGCCCATATTAATGAAGTTCTCGTAAAAAGTACGAATATGCTCACTCAGTAAAAATATTTTTATGGATAAACAACACAGAAAAGAGGTGGACAAACGCCGCACCTTCGGCATTATAAGCCACCCGGATGCAGGTAAAACAACCCTTACCGAAAAGCTCCTTCTTTTCGGAGGGGCAATACAGCTTGCGGGAGCGGTAAAAGCCCGAAAAGCGGCTCGTCATGCAACAAGCGACTGGATGGCCATAGAAAGAGAGCGTGGAATATCCGTAACCACTTCGGTCATGAAGTTCAACTATAATGATTTCGAAATAAACCTGCTCGACACGCCCGGGCACCAGGATTTTTCCGAAGATACGTACAGGGTGCTGACCGCGGTCGACAGTGCCCTGATGGTTATAGACAGTGCCAAAGGAGTTGAACCGCAGACAAAGAAACTGATGGAAGTATGCAGGATGCGCAATACTCCAATCATAACATTTATAAACAAGATGGACAGGGACGGCCTTGCTCCCCTGGATCTGCTTGCAGACATTGAAGAGAGGCTCCAGGTCGAATGCGCCCCGCTCTCGTGGCCTGTCGGAATGGGGAAAAACTTCAAAGGGGTTTACAATATTTACCGCAAGGAGCTTCACCTCTTCACCCCGGGAAAAACGACCAGAAGTCAGGAAGGAATTACAATAACAAGCCTTTCGGATCCAAGGCTTGACGATATTTTAGGAAGTGACGCAGGAAGGCTCAGAGAAGATATTGATCTCCTCGAAGGAGCCGCCACTCCGTTTGACATGGAACATTACCTCAGGGCCAACCAGACCCCGGTATTTTTCGGAAGCGCGGTAAACAACTTCGGCGTTAAAGAGCTTCTTGACGCATTCGTTGAAATGGCTCCTGCGCCGCAGCCAAGAGCGGCCATGGAACGCACCGTCTCGCCGTATGAAGAATTCTTTTCGGGTTTTGTATTCAAGATTCAGGCAAACATGGATCCCGCCCACAGGGACCGCATAGCGTTTTTGAGAATATGCTCCGGAAAATTCACCCGCGGTATGAAAGTAATTCATAATCATTCCGGAAAGGAGATGACACTGTCTAATGCCACGATATTCATGGCGCAGGACAGATCGAATGTTGAAGAAGCATACCCGGGAGACATAATAGGGTTGCACAACCACGGCACGATTAAGATCGGCGACACATTCACCGTGAAAGAGTCGTTGAAATTTACAGGCATACCCAGTTTTGCCCCGGAGCACTTCCGCAGGGTACGTCTTCTGAATCCGATCAAAAACAAGCAGCTCCAGAAAGGACTGGCACAGCTTTCAGAGGAAGGGGCAGTCCAGTTTTTCAAGCCTCTTTCCGGAAACGGATATGTATTAGGGGCAGTCGGAATACTCCAGTTTGATGTCACAATGGCGCGCTTAAAAGACGAATACGGAGCCGATGCCGTGACGGAACCTGCTGATTATGCCAGAGCGCGCTGGGTCGAATGCGGGGACAGGAAAAAGCTCGAACAGTTTGAAAGAGAAAACAAAAACAACCTTGCTCTTGATGCACAGGGCCACCTGACATATCTTGCCCGCAGCGAATGGAGCCTTGAATACGAAATGAAGCAGTGGCCAGAGATAACATTCCTGAATACCCGCGAGCATGATTGACGATCTCGTAAAAAGTCATATGCGAACGGATTTGAGCTTTTTGGGAAATAGATTTTTAAGGAACTGAGCGTTAAAAATCACAAGCTGTTTGAGGGCATTAGCCCGAGTTCTTGTGATTTAGCGAAGTGACTTTAAAATCCCCAAAAAGCTCATTAGTAAGTTAGAAATTATTTCCGGCAGGAAATAATTTCGTAAACTCACTTATCCCGTTTATCGGGGTTAAGTGAGCATATTTCGACTTTTTTCGAGTTCATCACGATTGAATGTAATGAAAGATTCAGAAAAAGATAATAAATCCGTGAATGTCCGGAAAATGTTTAAAAGCATTTCAGGCAGGTATGACCTTCTGAATACTCTTATCACTTTCGGCAGGGACAAATCGTGGCGGAAATATGTCGTAAAGGAGGCCTCCCTTAAACAGGACGCTCTTATTCTCGATGCAGGAACAGGGACAGGCAGGATCCTGCAGGAAGCTCTTTTTTCGAACAGAAGCATTAAAGCATTCGGAGCCGATTTTACAATAGAGATGATGCTTTCCGGCAAAAATGAGGTAAACAGAATCTCATGGTGCTGTGCCGATGCCTTGAACCTCCCTTTTCTTGATTCGGTTTTCGATGCCGTAACATCAGGCTATCTGATAAGAAACGTTACGGATGTCCGCCGCGCATTTATGGAGCAGGTGCGGACCGTTAAACCCGGCGGAAAAGTCGTATGCCTTGAAACTTCCCCTCCCCCGCAAAACGTCCTGCGTCCTTTTATTCTTCTTTATCTGAAATTTATAATCCCCACGCTCGGATTTTTATTTGCAGGAAACAAAAATGCATACCGTTATCTTACTTCAAGCACGGAAAGCTTTAAAACGCCAGAGGAACTGTCTCTCATCATGAGAGATGCCGGTCTTTATGATATAAGGATAAAGCGTTTCATGTTCGGAACCATCGCCGTGCTCTCCGGAATACGCCGGGTTCCATAAGTGCGGGTTTAGCCCGCTTCTGTCAAAACTCAATTTTTCTCACGGTCTGTTCGGATTGAATCTGTAAATCTTCAAAATGGGTAACCGAATCCGCTTTTGTCCAAAGCCCGATATATCCGCGTAAAGACCGCTGTGCTTCATATTCCATGAGCAGTTCATCGTTCACAAAGCCTTTGAATGTATTTCCCGCAACCTCCACTTTAAGCAAATACCACTCACCGGTATTTATTTCCTTTTTCAAAGACTTTCGCCGATACCTCTTGCATTTGTCAAATTCAAACAGAATCACGTTGTCTTCAAGCGCATTGATTCTGAAAACAAAATAATTGCAATCATCTTTGATGCCGAACGCCAGACCTCCGGCTCTGTCAATGCTCCCTGACACTGCTTTGACAAGAACAGATGCCGATCCGTCTGAAATCTCGCTGTTTTTGGCAATAGCCAAAGGAAAATAATGATAGGCGTCGATGTTGTCCAAAAATTCCTGATACGAATTTCCGAATATTCTGCCCATGAATTTTGAAACCCCTGAGGTCAGTGCGTTTCCCCATTTTGCTCCGTCCTGAATGCAGCGGATACGATCCTGATCTTTAACCGTTTTCCAAAAACCGGTGTGAACATAAAGTTCTTTTGGATCATTTTTCTGTTTTCTTTCAAGAAAATTATATTCCTCTCTGAAAAAAGCCTCCGTCATCTCGCTCACCTGATCCTGACTGGAAATTGCCATGTCCAGAAGGCGGCTGCACGCTAATAGACGGGCCATCTGGTCGAGTTTTTCCTTTGTTGCTGCTTTGTCATATCTCATGAGAGCCGCATCCAGCAGGTCTCCTTTGAGCGATACTTCAAATCCCAGCCGTTTAAGCACATTTCCAAGAAAATTAATTCTTAAAGAACGCCGGTAATATGTCCCGACGCCTCCTGAAAATTGCAGCGTGATATAATTCTGGTTGCTGTCTTTACTGCAAAGCGTATCAATTGTTGCAAAATGATATCCGAAACGCGCGCTCATGTTCATATAATCCTTTGCTATCAGCACATAACTGATTGCGGCATCCTGAACGTCTCCTGACATTGCTCCCGAAGCCATGAGTGTCATAAAATCGCCCATACTGAAATTAATTGCTCCCGACCATGTTATTCCCGGATGCGTAAAGCCTTTCCACACCGCTTTGAACGGAATAGATTCCACGCTGTCAGGCGTAATGATGTCGCAGGTGGAGAGTCCGAATTTAAGGCCTCCTCCGATGTCAATCAGTTGAAAGAACATCGGAAGGTTTGCGGTCAGTTTCACGGAAGTCATGCCTTTTCCTGTGGTTTCTCCCAAAGCAAACATCTGTTTCATGGACTGTTCGTGGGTGAAGCGGATAATGTCATGAATACTTTGGCACCCTTCGGGCGTGAAAGACGGGGATTTCGGGTCTGTCAGATGAAGCGGCGATATACGGTCAAGGATTCGTCTGGTTTTCTGATATACCGGACTTTCAAACATGGGGCGTTTGGCAGGTTTTATCTGTTTTTCGAGCGACGGGACCGCGCCCTGCCAGACTTTTGAAATATCAGCGTACAAAGTAACCATGCCCCGGTTTGCAAGAACCGATGTGGCATTTTTGGTATTCGCCAGCATCGGCACTCCGAATTCGCGGGCTACGGAAGCCAGATGACTGGTTGAGCTTCCCATATCGGTTATTATTCCACGCAGTTTTCCGATAGCTTCGGCATATTTCGGCGATGCGGTTTTGGCGGCAAGAATGGAATTGGGGGGAATGTCTCTGAGCGGGATATCCGGGGCTGCAATAAAAACTTTGCCGATTGCCACACCCGGTGATGCCGCTTTTCCGCCTGAAATCAGAACCGGGTACTCTGCCTCATTCACCTCGAGTCTTTCTTCCGGGGTTTTTGTTTCTGCAATATGCAGGGGTCTGGATTGCAGGATAAACAGTTTTCCATGTTTATCCACTGCCCATTCCACATCCTGAGGACTTCCGAAATATTCTTCAAGCATCAGCCCGAAATTCCTAAGCTGAAACACAGTATCATCGTCAATGGCGGGAATTTGTCTTTCGGATTCGGGTATTTTTTCCAAATCAATGCCGCCGCCGCTCAGATTCACCATCCGAAATTCTTTTGAACGAATGATTTTTTCCACAATGATATTTCTTTTTTTGTCTGCCACAAACACATCCGACGAAGCGCTTCCGTCAACCAGATACTCCCCAAGACCGGAAACAGCATTGATTTTGACAGTATCAGAAGAAGGGGCGGACGGGTGCTTTGTGTAAAGCACGCCGCTGGCTTTCGGATCAAGCATTACAATTCCTGCCGCGCACATGGGAGTTTCCCGGTCATCCAGCCCGGAATGCATCCGGTAAGAAATTGCCCGTGCCGAATATTTGCTGGCAATAACTGTTTTATAGGCATGTATGATATTATCTTTGGTTACATTCAGTTCTGTCGAATACTGACCGGCAAATGAGGCTTCCGTATCTTCGCCGATCGCACTGCTTCTGACGGCAATATGCACACCCGGCATGGTTTTCTGTTCAAGCACGGCATAAGCGTTCATCAATGCTTCTTCAATGTCGGCAGGAACCGGCGACTGCATGATCATGTTTCTGAGTTTAAGGCTGACCTGTTCAATCTCTTCGCCCGATTCAACAGACAGATCCTTCAATGCTTCGGCAACAGGCTCTGTCAGACGGTTTGCATCCATGAATTTTTTAAACGCGTACGCAGTTACCGCAAATCCGTCCGGCACCGGCAAGCCCAAAGAATTTTGGATTAGCGCAAGATTTCCGGCTTTTGAGCCTGTCATTTTCTTCATTTTCACACTTGTAACAGCATCAAAAGGAATAACCATATCCTTGCTTATAAATTCAAATCCGGGGCGGAACTCTTTCTCGATGGCATTGCCGATAATATCCCTTGCCCGGATAAGAGATGAAATATCCTTTTTGGATAAACCTTCAAACGATGAAACAATATTGGTTACAGCCTCAAAAAGTTCCTGATATTTCATCCTTACCCATTGAAGCGTGAACGGCTTGCCTCCATAATATGCTTCCTCCAAATCCGCAATCCGGTGAAGCGCAAGATAATTGTTTTTTAGCAGTTCTCTGAAATGGCGGTATCTTTCAGCCTGTTCGCCCTCAAGCGGAGTAAGCAGAATGCAGGCATCTTCTTTTTTAAAAAAATTGTATAATTTCAACATGTTATCTCTCATTTTAATTTTCGACCTTGTTACGAGGCTCTGCCTCGTGACAAGATAAGATCAATTCATTCACGGATTTCCAGGTCCACTATGTAATGCTTGAAACAGAACGCCTGAGAATTTTGACCGGTCTATCGATACGCGGATTTAAAAAATCACATTACATCCGGTTTGTCAATGAAATTTCATGAAATTACAGTTAGTTTGGTGTAACAAGCGAGGCTGATGCAAATGATACACCGGGGGGTTTTTTATTGATATTTCCTTTTCATAATCCAAACCAAAAGGCGATATCCCGGCCAAAATCTTATTGACAAAAAAATAAAACCCGTATAGTCGTACAGAAAATATTTATTGGAAGAACTTATGAATAAACTTTTTAATAAAATCGAAGAATACGGAATTAAGGTTTGGTGTTGGCGGGCCTATATTCAGGGACTTGCCGGCGGAGCCTTATTGAGCTGATATTTTGCTATTAAAATAAATAAAAGGACCGCGGGCAATTCCATAAAGCCCGCGGTCCTTTTTTAGTTTTAAAAGGGTCGTGGAAAAAACCGCGGCCTTTTTTTTATTTTACCACGAAGAGGAAAAAATAACCATGCTGCTGAATCAATTTCCGGATAAGAAAGAATTTTGCAGGCTTGCTGAAAAAAGCAATGTTGTACCTCTTTGCATAGAGATACTTGCGGATACCGAAACCCCTGTTTCATTGCTGCATAAGTTTTATGACGGCAAAGACCCGGTTTTTCTGTTTGAAAGCGTTGAAGGCGGCGAAAGGTGGGGAAGGTACAGCTTTCTCGGCACATCGGCGCGAAGCCACATTCTCGTTTTTCAAAAGCACGTCGAAGTCAGAAAAAACGGAACTGTTGAAAAGATTCCCCATGATGGAAAACCGCTTGATGTTTTAAAAGATCTCATGAAGGATTACCGGCCTGCATCATTGCCCGGCCTTCCCCGTTTCTGGGGCGGAATGGTGGGTTATCTCACATACGAGATGGTTTCATTTTTCGAGCCTGTCCCGTGCGTAATTGCCGAGGACAAACCCCTTGCGCATTTTATCATCCCTGACGAGATAATAATATTCGATAACATCCGTAACACACTCCTTGGAATAAGCATCTCCTTTACTGATGATGAAAAGGATCATGATAAATCTTATGAAACATCGAAGGCCCGGATCGATGCAATGCTTGAAAAGATGAAAAAGCAGACCCCCTTTAATGACACCGGCTCAGTTGAAGGAAATTTTTCCCTTTACGCAAAGCAGAAGCCTGAAATATTTCTCGATCATGTCCGCAGGACAAAAGAATACATCAAAGCAGGTGATATAATTCAGGCAGTCATATCCCAGCCCTTCATATGTGATGATGCTCCTGACCTGTGGACCCTTTATCGGGCGCAGAGATACATCAATCCCTCTCCCTATCTTTTCTTCATGCACATGGATAAAGTAGCGCTGGTGGGCTCCTCTCCCGAAACTATGGTGAGGCTCGAAAACAGGGTGGCAACCCTTCGCCCCATTGCAGGCACACGCAGGAGGGGAAGCAGCGAACAGGAAGACAGGGCTCTTGCAGACGAGCTTCTTTCGGATGAAAAAGAACGTGCTGAGCATCTTATGCTTGTAGATCTTGGGCGAAACGATCTCGGAAGAGTGGCGGAAACAGGCACCGTGCAGGTAACCGATCTTATGGTCGTTGAGCGCTATTCACATGTGATGCATCTTGTCTCAAGCATAAACTGCGACCTTGAAGAGGGCTTCGATGCATGGGATCTGCTTGCAGCGACTTTTCCTGCAGGCACACTGTCGGGCGCACCCAAGGTAAGAGCCATGGAAATCATATCGGAACTAGAAAAGGAGCCGAGGGGCCCGTACGGCGGAGCCGTGGGGTATATCTCTTTTCACGGCAACATGGATATGGCCATTACAATAAGAACCGCCTGTGTCGAAAGCGGAAAGCTGACAGTGAGAGCCGGAGCCGGAATAGTGGCCGATTCAATCCCGGAACATGAGCTGGCTGAAACGGTAAATAAGGCAATGGCCATACAAAAAGCCCTTCAGCTCATGCACAAAAACGGCAAAACCCCGGAGGACCATTAATGATACTTATGATAGACAATTTCGATTCATTCACGTACAACCTCGTCCAGTATCTGAAACAGCTTGGCGCGGCTGTCACGGTCGTCCGGAATAATGCCTCATCCCTGCAAGATATCACAGCCATGAAACCAGCCGGAATAGTCATATCTCCCGGGCCAGGCCGGCCTGAATCAGCAGGCATATCAATTCCAGTTATAAAACAGTTTTCCGGAAAGATACCTTTACTCGGCGTCTGCCTCGGTCACCAGGCAATAGCAACTGTCTTCGGGGGATCTGTCGTTTCGGCAAAAATGCTCATGCACGGGAAGGTTTCATCCGTAAAATCCGACGGAAAAGCAATCTACAAGGGAATTCCAAATCCTTTTAACGCCATGCGCTATCACTCCCTTGCCGTATCGCGTGAAAATTTTCCCGCGTGCCTCGAAATAAGCTCCGAATCGGAAGAAGGCGAAATCATGGGGATAAGGCATCGCAGCCACCCGACCGAAGGGGTTCAGTTTCACCCGGAATCGATAATGACTCCGGTAGGAAAGAGAATTTTGAGGAATTTTTTGAATGGCATTAAATAGTGAATCGGACATCGAATATCGAATACATAAAGAGGTATAACAATGTTCAGAGAAAATCTTAAAAAAATTATTGAGAGAAAAAATCTTTCAGAAACCGAAATGGCACAGATGATAGCCGACATTTTTTCAGGAGAGATAACCGATGCCCAGGTGGGGGCTTTCATGGCTGCCCTTGCCACAAAAGGAGAAACCTTTGAAGAACTTGCGGGAGCGGCGTCCGCCATGCGCAAAAAAGCACGGCGCATACAGACATCCGCAAAGACGGTCGTCGATACCTGCGGCACCGGAGGAGACGGAGCGAAGACTTTCAACATCTCAACAACAAGCGCATTCGTGGTGGCAGGCTGCGGCGTAACTGTCGCAAAGCACGGAAACCGCTCCGTTTCGAGCCAATGCGGAAGCGCCGACCTTCTTGAAGCTCTCGGCGTCAAGCTCGACACCGCCCCTGAGATCGTCGAAGAAGCCGTCCGGGAAACCGGAATAGGATTTCTCTTTGCGCCGCTTTATCATGGAGCCATGAAATACGCGGCAAAGGCGCGAAAAGAGATAGGTCTGCGGAGCATATTCAACATGCTCGGCCCTCTTACAAACCCGGCATCGGCAAACTGCCAGCTTCTTGGCGTTTATTCCCCCGAGCTGACCGAGATGTTCGCCCAGGCTCTGCGTATCCTGGGCGTAAAAAGAGCCTTTGTTGTTCACGGTCACGACGGCCTCGATGAAATCTCCGTCTGCGCCCCGACAAGAATTTCGGAATTAAACGACGGCATGATACGCACCTACGATATCAGTCCCGAACAGTTTTTCGGCGAAACAGCCAAAGCAGGAGATCTTGCTGGAGGCAGCCCTGGAGATAATGCCGGAATCACAAAAAGCATCTTAAACGGCGAAAAAGGCCCGAAACGAAACATAATTCTTATAAACGCATCTGCGGCTCTCGTCGCGGCCGGTAAAGCGTCAAACCTGAAGGAAGGAATCGCCTTTGCAGAAAAATCGATAGACAGCGGCGCCGCAACCGCAAAGCTATACTCGCTGATCCGTTTCACGCAGGAAAACGGATAATGGATTTTTTAACAAAGATCGTCGAGCATAAAAAAATCGAGGTCGAAGAAAGAAGGAAGATTGTCGCCGAAAGCCTGCTGCGTGATAAAGCGATAAAAGGGGAAAAACGCCCTTTCATGAAAAAATTATCGGAACCGGGGCCGTCCGGAATAAACATAATAGCCGAAATCAAACGGGCCTCTCCTTCAAAGGGCCTTTTACGTCCTGATCTTGACCCGGCGGAATATGCAGCAGAATACGAAAAAGGAGGCGCCGCTGCAATATCCGTCTTAACCGACAGGGATTATTTCAAGGGGAATTCCGATGATTTAATCAGGGCAAGGGATGCATCTTCTCTTCCTGTTTTAAGGAAAGATTTCATAATTTCCTCTTACCAGATTTATGAAACATCTGCCATGGGAGCTGATGCATTGCTTCTTATCGCAAGGATTCTGTCGAAACAGCAGATTAAAGATTATCTCGCTCTCTCAAACGAGCTTTCAATCGACGCGCTTGTTGAAGTTCACTCCGAAAAGGATCTTGAAAGAGCATCGGCTGCAGGAGCCCGGCTTATAGGAATAAACAACCGAAACTTAAGCTCCTTTGAAACAGATCCGGAAAATGCCATGCGCATCGCAGGGCTCCTTGAACCCGGGCAGATTGCAGTTGCCGCAAGCGGAATAACAGGACGAAGGGATATTGAGAAAAATCTTTCTTCTGGTATTTATAATTTTCTGATAGGTGAAAGCATTGTAATATCCGGCAATCCGGCAGAATTTATTAAATCTCTTCTTGCCCGTAAACAGAAAGAAAATGGAAATTAATAAAGAACATAAATCGGACGGCTTAAAATATATCCCCCAGATAAAGATTTGCGGCCTCACAGAAATCAAAGATGCCGTTCAATGCGCATATCTTGGCGCGGATGCCATAGGGCTAGTTTTTTATCCGAAAAGTCCGAGATTCGTTACGGATGACCGGGCCCGTGAAATATGCCTCGCGCTTCCGAAAGGGATTAAAAGAGTGGGGGTTTTTGTTGATGAAGCATTCGCATCAATCATGCAAAAAGTCGAAAAATGCGGCATCGATACCGTTCAGCTTCACGGGAATGAAGCGCCCGAAATTGCAACCAGTTTGCGGAAAGAAAAGCTCATAGTTATAAAAGCTCTTTTTCACACAAAAAAACCGGCCTTTGAAGATGCGGTAAATTACAAGGTATCTGCATTTTTAGCCGAATGCGGAACAGGCGCCCTTCCGGGAGGAAACGCATTATCATGGGACTGGGAAAAGGCAAAAATGATAAGCGGGAAATATCCGCTCATCCTGGCTGGAGGTCTTAC
>Ga0315268_10007088_pt1 | contig 11852 bp, 7 predicted proteins | sample C1_top_MG_FD_204535 | JGI IMG/M metagenome (GOLD analysis project Ga0315268, IMG submission 204535) | Sediment microbial communities from Yellowstone Lake, YNP, Wyoming, USA - C1_top | ecosystem: Environmental > Aquatic > Freshwater > Lake > Sediment | place: USA: Wyoming | collected 2017-08-01 | reverse complement strand
ATGCACCTTGAGGATCAAGTCCCGGGAAACCCGGGGGCACTCATGGAGGGAGACATTGGGGCTTTGCAACACCTCCCGGAGGGCCCCGGGGAAATCCTGGAGGCGCTGGCGCAGGCTCACATACCCTTCAGTCTTAAAAGCCGGATGGTAAAAGATGCCGACCTTTTTCATGGCTATCACACCTTACGGGGTTGGGGAGGGGGGGATGGATGAGGAGCAGGGGCCGGCGGCACCGGCGTCCTCGCTAGGGAAACTCCCGGCTCTTTCCCCCGAAAAGCCGTTTCCCTTAACCCTCCGGCGCACCCTTCTCCCGGGCCTCCCATTTGACGATCTTTAAATCCAGCACGAAGATGCTGTAAAACACCGGCACCAGGAGCAGGGTGATCATAGTGGCCACCAGGAGGCCGCCGATCTGGGCGTAGCATAGGGGCTCCCAAAGGGGCCCGCCGTGCAAGGCCAGGGGAATGAGGCCGAAAACCGTGGCCCCCACGGTGATCATCACCGGCCGCAGGCGAATGATGCCGGCGTCCAGCACCGCCTCCTCCAGGGGTTCGCCCTCGGCGTGCTTCTCTTCGATGAAGTCGAACAGCACAATGACGTGGCTGACGATCACCCCCACCAGGCTGACAATGCCCAGGAAAGCCATGAAGCCGAAGGGCTGGCCCATGAGCATCAGGGCGATCAAGGCCCCCACCATGCCGTAAGGGATGGTGGCAAAGACGATGAAGGGCTTGACGGCATTTTTAAACTGGATCACCAGGGCCAGGTAGATGCAGGTGACGGAGATCAGCAGGACGACGGCCAGGTCGTGAAAGCCCTTTTCCTGCTCCTCCTGCTCGCCGCCGATCTCCATCTTGTAGCCTGGGGGGAGTGTCTGGGAAAATTTCGTCAGCTTTGGCCAAATGGCGTGCAGCACCTGGGAGGCCAGCGCCCCGGGCACCGGGAAACACGACACTTCAATGGTGCGGAATTGCTGGCGGCGCTGGATCTTTTCGGTCTCCATACGGTAGTCCAGGCTGGAGATCAGCCCCAGGGGCACTTTCTGGGAACCCTGGGAGGAATAGACGTACAGGTTGGCGAGATCGGCCAGGCGGGCCCGCTCTCCCATGACCAGCCGCGCCTTGATGGGAATCTGTTTGTCACCTTCCCGAAGTGTCCCCACCTGGTAGCCGTTCATACCCACAGCCGAGGCCGCGGCCACGTCCAGGTTGGAGACCCCGGCCAGGTTGGCCCGGTCCGGGTCGATCTTGATCCGGGCCACCAGATTTTCCGAGCCCCAATTATCTCGAACGCGCTCCGCCAGAGGCGTGGCGCGGTAAATTTTTTCCACTTCCCCGGCCAGCTCCCGCAAGGTGCGGGCGTCTTCGCCGGAAATCCGCAGCGACACCGGAAAATTGATGGGGGTGCCGGTATCCAATTGCTTGACGTCCACCCGGGCCCCCGGGATGGCCTGCATGAGGGCCTGGCTCAGGGGATCCACCAGATGATTGGTGTCATGCTTGTCTTTGACCTGGATGACGATCTGGGCATAGTTGGGCTGTTGGGCCTCGGGCGACAGGGAAAACCAGAACCGGGGCCCGCCGCCCCCGATAAACGAAGTCAGGCAGTCCAGCACTTCCCGGGGCCGGCCGCCCGGCCCCGGATGCTCCCGGCCAAAAGCGCCGGTGACGTCCTGAACGATTTTTTCTACCTGCCGCGCCGTTTCATCCGTAGCCGATAAGGGGGCGTCCTCCGGAAGCCAGACATTCACATAAGACAGATAGGACAGGTCCTTGGGAAAGAAGGCGGTGTCGATCTTCATCATGGCAATGGCGCCCAGGGCGAGAAAAACCGCGGAGCCGCCCAGAAACCGCCAGCGATGGGCAATGACCAGGCGGCCAAACTTATAATACAGCCCCACAAAGCCGTGCTGACGCCGCTCTTCGATGGGCGCTTCCAGGGTCTGGGGCGGCCTGAGCAGGTAATAGCCGAGAAAGGGAATGAAGGTCATGGAGACGATGCGGGAGGCCACCAGGGAGCAGGCCATGACCACCGGCAGGCTGTAAATGAAACGCCCGGTGTCGCCCCCCACCATCAGGAAGGGGAGATAAGCGACGATATTGGTGATGGTGGCAAAGACAATGGCGGTGGCGAGCTTGGTGGGCCCCAGCCAGGCGGCCACCAGGCGCGGCTGGCCCTGGCCCAGCTCCCGCTTGATGGCGTCCCCCGCCACCACGGGATCATCCACCAGCAGCCCCAGGGCGATGATCAGGGAGGCGATGGACACCTGCTGCAGGTCGATGCCGAGAAAATACATCATCCCGAAGGTCATGCCCAGGGTCAGGGGGATGGAGATGGACATGAGGAGGGCCGAGCGCCAGCCCCAGAAGCCGATCCAGGAAACCAGGACCACCAGAATGATGGCCTCGTACAAGCTTCTCATGAACAGGCCGATGTTTTCCTCCACCTGTTTGGGCTGATCCGAGGTCCGGACCATGATCAGGTCTTCCGGGAGAATCTTTTTCAGGTCCGCCAGGGTCGCGTCCACGGCCCGGCCGAACTCGCCGATCTTTTCCCCGGCGCGCATCTGCACCGCCAGGGTGATGGCCCGGGAGCGCTGCCACTTTCCCTGGGCGTCGGGCCGGCTGAAGAAATTCAGAAACTGGGGCGGACTTTCGTACTGCCGCACCACCTCCACCAGGTCCCGGAGGTAAATCGGCACCTCGTTGGCGGCGGCCCCCACCATGACCTCGCCGATCTCCTTTTCGCTCTTGAACTCCCCGGAGGGCTCCACCGTGACTTCCTTGCCCTCCACTTCCAGGACACCTCCGGGGACGGAAATGTTCCGGGCCTTCAGGATGTCCGGGAGCTTGCTGACGTTGCCGCCGTAAGAGGCCAGCCGCTCCTGGGAGTATTCCAGATAAACCTGTTCCTCCAGAACGCCGCTCCGGGACACCTTGGTGACGATGGGGGTCTTGTCCAGGGCCACGGACACCCCCAGCAGCGTGCGCTCGATGCGCTTGGTAAAATGGTCCATCTCCCGGTAGCTGTACTTGTCCCCGGGACGCTGCGCCAGGGCCGCGGCGGTCTCCCCCGGCTCCCGGATGAGCACGGGCTCCCAGACGTCTGGGTGGATCTCCGAGGCCCTTAAGTTCTCCCGGATGAAGCGCTCCAGGAAGGCCACGATCCGGGCGTCGCTGGCTTCGGTGGCGCCGTCCACGGCCAAAAACCCCGGACCGTCAATGAGGCGCAGGTCCCGGGCCAGGCCGGCCTTTTCGGCAAAGGTTGCCATTTGCTCGAGGGGGGGATGCACCAGCCGGGGATTGATGGAGACAGGAAAGCCGAACACCAGGGTAAACCGGGGGATGGCGGGCCCGGTTTTGGCCCGGCGCCGCGCCCCGGCGATGGCCTTTTCCAGGTCCCGGGCCCGAAGGGCGATCTCCACCCCGCTCACCTTGGGGCTGGCCACGGTAAGCATCAGGGCCGCGGTATCGCCGTAGTCCTTGAGGAAGTTGATGGGCCCCGCCCCTTCCGGCAGGTCCTTGATGGAGTCCAGGCGGTATTTGATGTCGTCGAACTGCTTGCCGGTGTCCTCCACCTTTTCGTCCAGCTCCACGGTGAGCACGGACACCCCCACCCGGGTGGTGGACTCGATCTTCTTGATGTGGGGGTTTTCGGCGACTTTCAGTTCGATCTTCCGGGTGACCAGTTGCTCCACCTTGTCCGTGACCATCCCCGGCCACGGACAGATGATCTGGGCCTGGCGCACCGGAATATCCGGGTCCTTGCGCTGGGGCATGCCGGTGTACCCGAAGACCCCCCAGATCAGTGTGGCCAGCAGCAGCACCCAGGAAATGTGCGGATGCTCCACAAAGAAGCGGGCCGTGTTGTGGGTCTTCTGGATGTATTCGTCGTCGCTTTTGCGGTGCGCCATGGTCAGTAGCCAGTTGTCAGTTGTCAGTTTTGGTGGGGTAAGCACGGCCACCATCTTCTCGTTCCCAAGTTGAACTTGGGAACGAGAAAAATCAATGTAGGGTGCGTTTCACGCACCATAATTGGTGCGTTAGACGCACCCTACGCTTTCCCCCTCACCGCTCCGCCGGCGGAATCACCCGCACCGGCTGGCCATCGGTCACCAGGGTGGCGCCGGTGACGATCACCGCCTCTCCCACCTTTACCCCCCGGGTGACGGTGATCATGTTGCCGTAAACTTCCCCCAACTCGATATTGTCCCGGAGGCGGGCGATCTGGCGGCCCCCCTGTTCTTCCACCACGAACAGGGCGTAGCCCTCAGGATTTGACTTGGAGCGGACGATGGCGGTCAGGGGCGCCACCGTCACCGCCTGGAGCGCCTGGCCGGTGGCCACCGCCACCGCGGCGATCATGCCCACCTTCAGCTCCTGCCGGGGGTTGGGGATGGTGATCTCCACGTCGAAGACCCGGCTCTTCGGGTCGGCGGAGGGAGCAATGCTGGTCACCAGGCCCCGGAATTCCCGGCCCCGGAGCGCCTCGGTGGTGATGGCGAGGCCGTCGCCCAGCTTCAGGTGTTTGAGCATCAGGTCGGAGACGCCGAAGACCACCTTCACCTCTTCGGTGTTAGCCAGGGTGAAGCCCACCTTCCCGGTTTCCACCAGGTCGCCCACCTCGACTGTCCGCTTGAGCACCAGGGCGGCGGTGGGGGCTTTGAGGGAGGTGTCTTGCAGGCGGATGCGGGCTTCGGTGACCTGGGCCGAGGTGGCGCCGACACTGCCCGTGGCCTCCTCCAGCCTCGCCTGGGCCTTATCATAGTCGGACTTGGTCATGCTGCTGGCGGCATAAAGGTTCCGGGCCCGGCCGAAGTCCAGGTCCGCGTGCTTGAGCGCGGCCCGGGATATGGCCAGTTGGGAGGCCGCCTGGCTGAGCCTGGCCTCGTAGTCGCTTTTCCGGACCTGGGCCAGCACTGTCCCCTTCTTCACGTAGTCCCCTTCCTGGACATTGCGGCTTTTCCCGTCCACTCCCCGGACCTGGAAGATCTCCACCAAATACCCGCCCACCTTGAAGGCCAGATCCACCCGGGAGTAGGACTGAATATTGGCGGAATAGCGCACCTCGCCCCCTCCCCGGTATTCCTGCGCGGCCCTGACCCCCACCGGGGTAAGGGGCTTGTCGGTCTTCTCCTCCCGGCCGCAACCGCCGGCCAGGCCGGTTAAAATCCACAGGGCCAGCACCGCGGCCAGGAATTTTGCGGACTCGGATTGATAAATCCGGCTGCATCCTCGCGGAGATGAGCTTCCGGTTCCAGAAGCGCAGGCAAAATCCCCTCCCCCTTGAGGGGGGAGGGTTAGGGTGGGGGTGAAAATCCAAAACTTTTTTTGATCTGGAAGCTTCATTTTTCTTCGCCTGTGGCTTTCTCTAATTCGGCCTTGGCCGTCCAGAAGCCGGACAGGGCCTTTTGATACCGGCTATCGGTTTCGGCCCGTTCAGTCTCGGCCTGAAGCACGTCTTTGAGGAGCGCGGTCTGGTTCTTATATTTGTCCACCATCTCTTTGACCTTTTCCCGGGCGGCTTCCTGGGCGGCCCGGCTCGCTTTCAGTTGGCTCCGGCTGGCCTGGAGGTTCCGGAACTTGCTGTTGACGTCGATGAGCACCTCGGATTCGGTTTCCCGGCCGGTATTCTTAGTCTGGGCCAGGGTTTCGGTTTTGGCCGCCAGTTCCCGCCTTTTCCGGCCCCAATCAAAAGGCTCCCAGGTCAGCATGAAGCCGGCGAAGCCAATATTCTGCGGCAGCGGCTCCAGGTTAACCGTCCGGGCATAAGAGAGGCTGAAATTGATACTGGGGATATATTCCGCCTGCTTGATCCAGCGGTCGTATTCCGCCTGCCTGGTCCTGAGCCTCGCCTCCCGGACCTCCGGACGCTGCTTCAGGGCCCGGGTCCGGGCCGCCTCCAGGTCGTTTTCCAGGGCGGTGGCCTCGGGCACCGGGTTGACGCGAAACTGCGTGAGGATATTTCGCCCCAGCAGGTCGTTGAGTTGCTCCTTTTGCGTGGCCAGCTGGTTGCGTAAGGTCACCTGGTCCTGTTCGGCCTGGGCCAGCTTCGCCTTGACCTCCAGGCTTTCCGACTTGAGAACCACCTGTTCCTTGAGATACCGGGCCTGGAGCCGGTCCAGTTCCCGCAGGAACCGGATGGTCTCCTCCACACTCTCCAGGGAACTCTGGGTTTGGAGAATCCCGTAATACAGGCGCTTCACATCATTCACCGTGCTCTGGCGCTGCCCCCGGAGTTTTTCCTGGGCGATATCCCGCATCACCGCATGCATGGAGATGTTCAGACCGATGCGGTATTGCTGGCTCAGGGGCTGGATCATAAAACCCACCAGGTAGGCCGAGGGCTGCCGGTTCTGGATGACGGTGGGGGAGGAGATGGGAATAGAGATAGGTAAAATGCCGGAGAAGCCGCCGAAGAGATTGGTATTTTCCAGGGGCGTCAGGAGCCAGTCCTCCAACACCAGCACCTCGAAGATGGGCCAGCGGTGGGTGCGCACCGCGGCCAGCATATTATCCGATTTCGAGACCTCCAGGGCCGCATTCTGCACCTTCCGGTTTTCCCGCAGGGCAATATTGACCGCATCTTCCAGGGTGAGGAGATTGCCCTTGGCCAGGGCCGGGAAGCTGAAAAACAGGATGAAAATTGCCACGAGGGCGATGGCGGCTGCCGCGGCGATTCTTCCCGAAGGGGTGCATTCCATGTGACGGCCTCTGGATAAAATTGGGTCTACAACACTACAGCGAAAAGGCCGGCATGTCAATTTCTGCTTCAAAAATTCAAAGGTTCAAAGTTGATGCAGGATGCGCACCGCGCACCAATTGCGAATGGTGGCGGGCGACGGAGGCCCGCCCCACCAAACTTTTCATGGTTTCCGGGTGGGCCGCAGGCTTCAGTTTCGGGAAAATCCCTCTGGATAAGCCTGTTTAAGCGCAGCCTAAGGGCTGCGGCCACCCAAAATAAACGAGGGGCAAGCCTCTCCAGGTGCGGAAAATGCCGCATAGGGTGCAGTCTTGCAGGGTTTGCCCAAAAACCCAGGCTGCCCGGCGGAGGCAATTTCATTGACAATACCCCCACAACTGTGAATAAGATAGCCGAACTCGCGCCCACCGGCCGCCGGGGCGGCGCGCCGGCTTGGCCGCCGCGGGTTGGTTTGGGATTACGCAGTGCAGGAGGGGGAACGGCATGAACAGGCTCAAGGGGAAGATCCTCGGCATAGGCCTCATGGCCCTGGCGCTGACACTGGCGGCCGGCCTCGCGGCATCGGTGCACGCCCAGCAGCAGCAGGCAGCGGGCAAAAAGCCCAACATCGTGGTCATCATGACCGATGACGTGGGCTGGGGGGACCTGGGCGTTTACGGCGGCGGCGCCAGCCGGGGCGCTCCCACCCCGGAGTTGGACCGTCTGGCCCGGGAGGGCATGTACTTCACCAACTTTTACGGCCAGGCGAGCTGCACCGCCGGCCGGGCCGCCTTTCTCCTGGGGCGGATGCCCATCCGCTCGGGGCTGAGCGAAGTGCTGACCATCGCCAGTCCGGGCGGCCTCCACAAGGACGAGATCACCCTGGCGGAGTATCTGGGCCGGGCCGGCTACCGCAGCGTGCAGATCGGCAAGTGGCACCTGGGCGACCGCCCCCAGTACTACCCCACCGCCGTGGGTTTCGACGAGATGTACCATATGCTGCCCTACTACGCCAACGCCTACACCTGGACCGACCCCAAGATCTATCCGGACTTTCCCAGGAACGATCCGGAGTACCTGAAGTTTTTCCAGGCCAATTATAACGATGGCGAATGGGAAGGCGTGAAAGGCCAGCCCCCCAAGAAAACCAAGGTGTTCACCACCCCGGACCTGGCCACCGTCGACAACCGCATGACCGACACCGCGGTGAAGTGGATCAAGGACCACGCCAAGGGCGACGCCCCCTTCTTCATGTACCTGTGTTACATGAAGCTGCACAATCCCACCCTCCCCTCGCCGGAGTGGCAAGGTAAAGCCCCCGGCGGGCATCATTACCTGGACTCCCTGATGGAGCTGGACCACAACTCCGGCCGGGTGGTGCAGGCTCTCCGGGACGCGGGGCTGGCCGAGAACACCCTGGTCATCTGGATGCCGGACAACGGCGCCTGGGTGGATGTCTGGCCGGACTGCGGCTACACCCCCTTCCGAGGCGCCAAAGGCACCAATTTTGAAGCCGGGTTTCGCATTCCGGCCATCGTTTGGTGGCCGGGCCATGTCCCGGCGGGCAGCCGCAGTGATGAAATCGTCGCCAACATGGACATCTTCCCCACCGCGGCCAGGCTGGCGGGGCTGCCGGCGCCACCCCACATCTGGAAGGACAAGGCCGGCAAGCCCATGGTTTTCGATGGGGTGGACCAGACCGACCTCTTCCTGGGCAAAGGGCCGTCCAAACGGGACAACTTCATTTATTTCGAGGACCAGAACTTCGGCGGGGTGCGCCTGGGCCACTACAAGATGCTCTTTACCCAGCGGGACACCTGGCTCGGCACCAAGAAAGACAAGAATATCCCGGCGCTCTACAACCTTGAGTGGGACCCCGGGGAGAACCATGACCTCTTCTTCAGCGCCGATTCCGGCGACCGCATGTGGAAGGTCGTCTTCATTGGGAATCAGGTTACGGACAAATTTCTGAAGGAGGTCAATGAATATCCCAACCGGGCGCCGGCCGGCGCCGGGGGCTACATGACCAAGAACAGCATCGAACTGCTCATGAAGAAGGGCATGATTGTGGAAGCCTTCAAGAAGAGGTTGCAGGAGAAGGCGCAGCCGCCCAAATAGCGACCACCCGCAGTTCTTAACCGGGCTGGCTCCTGCAGTAGCCCGTCATCGCCTAAAAAAAGGAGCCAGGATATGATTATCCTGGCTCCTGTTTTTTGCCAAAATTCTTGGAATTAAAATCGGCTTATGATTTCGCTATTTCTTCTCCTTTTTTGAAAGCTTGGCGATATTATCGCCGATGACTGCCGCAATGGAAGGACCGGTGGTGGTGGTGTATTCCTTCACGGGTTTAACCGCGGTGCATAGACCACCCGGAAAGCAGACCTGACTGGTAACCTTATAAGGGTATTTGTCAACTTTTTCCATGGCGGTCTTGAGATAGGACAGGGCGACCTGCGGTTGCCCCTCTCTTTCCGCAATTGCGGCTAAGTTGTTGTTCGCATAAGGATTATAGGGGTCCGCTTTGATCACTTTTTCAAATTCCACCTTGGCCAGTTTATAATTGCCCTTAGACATCAGGTCATAACCCTGGCTTAGCGGCGTATAAATATCTTCCGTCATGGGCTGAGGTTGGGCCAGGACCGCGGCAACACCCACAAAAAAGGTTATTAAAACTATCAAGGCCAAAACTGGCATCCGCACTTTCAGCATCTCTTCCCTCCTTTTAAATCCTAAGATTATGGCTATGATAGCAGATTAACTGTAAAAATATAGCATAAAATGGCGCTTTGAGAAAAAAATGGCACGCCCAGAGGGATTAAACCTGAGATACTCCCGGCATGGATTAGTATAGCTATTTAAAACACTTAGCGAAATTGGGGACAAATAATAGGGGATAGACACTATTATTTTTTTCTCTCAAAATCTCGCAGGGCGGGAAAGTGAAGCGCATCCCGCCTTTAGCATTATTCCATCTCTAGACCTCGAACGCTATCATCTGCCATCAATATCTTCGGTCAAGAGTTTCCGGCGGCGTTCCAGCAGCGTGACCGTGAAGAAGAAGATGCCGCCAGGAACAAAGGCGCGAATATATCGAGGCATAAGACCGAGTTGCGCTCATACAGGTAATTTATCTTTTTCTTTTGTAGGGGCGGACCTATGTGTCCGCCCACAGGAGGGCGCACACGCAGGTGCGCCCCTACAATATCTTTTCTTACTTATATGAGCGCAACTTGGCATAAGTCATCCCTAACCAATTGCCGAAGACGGGATGCGTTTCACTTTCCCGCCCTACGGCAAAAAATAGGGACCAGTAAGTTTATGCAATATCTGTAGTCTCGGGCCAGTTAATCTCTGATGGTGGGGCGTCAGCTTAAATGCGGTTTATGGCGAGAGAGGGTTTCGTAAGTATGCCGGGCGATCATCAACTCTTCATTGGTTTGCATTACCCGCACGGTGACCCGGCCGGCCGCGGTGGAAATGATGGGGGCATTGGCCTGATTGCGGTCGGCGTCTAAACTGATCCCCAGAAACTCCAGGTTCCGGCAGAGGCGCTCCCGGATGACGCTGGAATTTTCGCCGATGCCGCCGGTGAAGACCAGGGTGTCCAGGCCGCCCAGAGCGGCCGTGAGGGCCCCCAAAAACTTCCGGGCCTGGTAGCAGAACAGGGCCACGGCCAGGGCCGCCTCGGGCCGGCGGCTTTCCTGGGCCAGCAGGTCTTGCATATCCGCACTGATCCCCGAGACCCCCAGCAGCCCGGCCCGGCGATTCAGCAAATCGTTGATTTGCCCCGGACTCAGGCCCTGTTCCTGGAGGAGGTACAGGATGACCCCCGGGTCCAGGTCGCCGGAGCGGGTGCTCATCACCAGGCCTCCCGTGGGGGTCATGCCCATGGTGGTATCCCGGCTTACCCCCTGATGGAGCGCCGCCATGCTGGCCCCGTTCCCCAGGTGGGCCATGATCACCCGTCCTTGGGCCACCACCGCGTCCGCCTCCCCGGCCAGCTCCTGGAGCAGGTATTCATACGACAAACCATGAAAGCCGTAGCGTATCACCCCGGCCCCCACATATTCCCGGGGGAGGGCAAATCTCTGGGCCACCTCAGGCATGCGGCGGTGAAAGGCGGTATCGAAACAGACCACCTGGGGCAGACCCGGGAACAGGCGCTGCAGCACCCGGATCGCCTTGATTTCGTGGGGCAGATGGTCCGGGGCCAGGGGCGCCAGTTTCTCCAGGTCAGCCTGCACCGCCGGCGTCAAGATGGCCGGCGTCAGGTGCGCCGCCCCGCCGTGGACCAGGCGGTGACCCACGGCCTGCACTTCCTTCCCAGACCCCTGATCTTGCAGCCAGCCCAAGAGGGTCTTAAAGGCCGCGTCGTGGTCCGGCAGATCCAGGGTCCGGTCCAGCAAGGAGCCGCCTCCGGCGTCCCTGGCCTGAAAGACGCCGCCCTTGACGCCGATGCGGTCCAGTTTGCCGTGCAGCACCAGGGACTCGGCTACTCCCAGCCGGTAAAGGGAGAATTTCACGCTGGAAGAACCGCTGTTGATGGTCAATATCAGCATGCCGTTTTTCTCAGGGTTTTTGCCGTCATGGGGTTCGGCGGTGTGCCGCATATAAGTTTTGAGGGGGGGCCCAAGCTCCGTCTGGGCACCTTGATGATTATTTCTTTCCAGTTAAAGACTTATCCAGGAATTGCCCCGGCTCATTTACGACACGAAAAAAGACAGATGCGCCGGAGAGGAAAAGCGCCCCGCCGCATCTGCCCGGACTTAGTTGCTGAACCAGCAACCGTCAGGTCTTTCACTCCTTTCACTTGTGGCATACCTTGCCGGGGTTCTGCATCATCATTTGCCTGACGATGCCCCAGAAGGTAGCCTCTTTGACCTGAGCTTCCTGGCTGAGGGTCTTCTTCATCCCGCTTCACCTCCTTTCGTGCCCTAAAGGTAAGCACTGGCCCGCAGCCGTCAACCGGCCGGGAATTGCCACCGGTTTCAGAAGCCGCCCCAGGTTTACATCGGCTTCTTTCATTATTAATGTTCTAAAAGAAAGTTCAGCGGACGGCGAGGGGTCTATCATGGTAGAAACGGAAGTGCGGAAAATCAGACCTGACCGGGAGACAGACTATGGCGAAATGGACAATCAATGCCAACCACAGCGATGCGGAGTTCAATGTG
>Ga0315268_10007087_pt1 | contig 11854 bp, 7 predicted proteins | sample C1_top_MG_FD_204535 | JGI IMG/M metagenome (GOLD analysis project Ga0315268, IMG submission 204535) | Sediment microbial communities from Yellowstone Lake, YNP, Wyoming, USA - C1_top | ecosystem: Environmental > Aquatic > Freshwater > Lake > Sediment | place: USA: Wyoming | collected 2017-08-01 | reverse complement strand
GACACCATTCAGGGTTCCGGTGAAGCGCTTTACACGCGCGGCCAAGCCTTGGTCGACGTAGTCGACATGCTGGGAATTGACCACTTTGCCCCTGGCAACTGGGATTACGTATACGGCACCGATCGGTTTGTTGAACTGTTTGGTGACAATGGAAAGACACTGCCAGCACAAGCCCTAGGCGATCCCAACAACAAAAACTTTGGCAACCGCTGGGGTGCACTGGCTGCCAACCTGTATTACACCAGCAACGCGAACGGCGCACCGCCAGACCCGACTTCGTTCAGCTCAGACCAAGGCGCCAATCTTACGCAAGCCGAGTACAACAACTACGTAAGCTGGTACATGCAGCACGGAACGCGCGTGTTGAAACCTTATGCCGTTCACACCATCAATGGCGTGAAAATTGGTGTTCTGGGTTGCACCACGAGCCGCGGCCCGCAGGTCGTCGGCAAGTGGGTAACGGCAGGCATGGAATTCACGGATTGCAGGAACGAGGCGAAAACATTCACGAAGATTCTGCGCACCGTCGAACAAGTCGATGTGGTGGTCATGATCACGGAAATCGAAATCGGCCGCAATATCGAACTTGTCAAAACACTCGGCGATGACGAACATATCGACATCGTGCTGAATTCCGACATGCATGAAGAATCGATAGCCCCGATCAAGGTAAAACACGGCACTGACAAGACGACGTGGATACTCGAGGCGGGGCAGGATGGCACCCTGCTAAATGAAGTCACGCTGTCGGTACATGAAGGCACCGTAACCGGCATGGAGCATCACGCACACCGCATCGATGACCGCATCACAGAAGATGTCGCTGTCGCCAACAAGGTTGCTCAAGTGCGTGCTCCGTACAATGAGAACTTTGACGCATCGATCCCCTGTGGTACGGGCAGCCCCTACCTCAACCCGTTCACGAAATCGACCTGTTTGAAAGGCCCTCTGAGCGAAACGATAGGGACAACCAAGGTTGGATTGCAGCGCAACAATTACTCCGACGAAGACATGCCCGCAGTCATCGAAGGCAGTTCGCACGACTTGATAGCGGACGCGATTCGCTGGTGGGCAAAGTCTGACTTGGCTACCGTGCGCGGCTTCCGCTACGGCACGCATGTCGCACCCTATGGCGCTATCACGCGCAACGACCTGTACCACTACATCCCCATAGGCGCGCGTGTCGGCAAGGTTTCGCGCATTACGCTGAACCAGTTGCGCAACCAGGTCGACAACTCGTCGCTGGCAGTTTTCAGCAGCACGCCGGGGGCAGTCGTCACACCTCGTCCCGCATATAACAATGCCACCTATGCTGTATATGGCACAGCCAACGGCACTTCGCCTGGCGCTGGCTTGCCAGGCGGCGGTTTGGACGGGAATTCGCTGGGCTTCGGAGGGGGCTGGATGTTCTCATACAGCGGTGAGGGATTCCACATGGATTTCGATCCGTACTTCGTGCCGAGCTGGCAGACGGTGTACCCGGGCAACGCAACCGCATCATCGGCAGCAGGCATCTATCTGGGCAACAACACCCAGATATCGAAGCCAGCAGCCGATACATCGCGTGCGCGCAACATGACAGTCAAGATGCCCTGCAAATACCTTCCGCCGGCAGAACAGTTTGCAGCCCCGGCCGGTAATGCGAGCGGATGTATTGATCCGGAAGCAAAATTCGCGACGGTGCTGACCAATGGCACGGACGGCAAGTACACCACCAACTGGGTGACCAACTACGGCAGCGGCGTAAACGCCAAACCTGGCGCTACGGCGAAGGACACTTACTTGCTGAATCCAACCGGTTGGCAGTTCCTGAAGGGAACACCGAACAATCCGCTGGGTGCGCTGGCTGTCAAAGCACCGTTCCAGGCACCATTGTTCACCGCTGCGGGCTATTTCTACGCGCAAAGCCCGAACACGGTCAACAACTGCAACAACTGCTTCCCGACCGGCCCTTCGCAAGCGCCGTCGGTGGTGGAGGGCTCGTCGGTCCTGTTGAATCCGGATGCGGCCTACCTGTTGCCTGTCAACGCCGATCCGACGACACATGAAGCGATGCTGGACAAGTACCTCAATCCGGTCGTCAAAAAAGATGAAACCAAAGCGGATGGCCTGGCCCGCGATGCAAACAATCATCCTGTCGTTGACGGCGACCCGATCGACCTGACTGAAATCGTCGAGAAGTATGTCAAATCACTCGGCGGCGAGGTCAATGAAACCAATCTGCCATCGCATCGCATCAGCTTGCAAAAAGCGCTGCCTGCAGCCACGAGCGAGGGCTTGCGCATCATGCAACCCCTGTGCGGAACGATCGGCTTGACCGCCGCGCAAGCGGCTGCCTGCCCGCAATAAATTACACCTCGCTTCAACACTCCAACCGCCGGCTGCTCACGCGCCCGGCGGTTTTTTACACTTTGAATCCCGCATCATTTCCACTTCCCTGCTCATCATATAGCCCTCATACGACTTTCTTGACGTCATAGCTGTTCCGCACTAGGATGCGCTTCGCCAGCATATTGAATTTCATGCCATGAATGCTGACTCACTGGCGCGAGACAGCAATTGCGACAGCCGCAAGATGCGGCCTTTATTTTTCCCCGTTGAACTTCAATTAACGGCCAACCGTTAATGAGTCGATTGATTTCACAGACCGCTATGCCCTCCCCCCATTCCCTAGACGATCCCCGTTCCATTCAGCGCAAGGTGATCATTGCCGCATGCTTCGGCACGTTTCTGGAATGGTATGACTTCCTGACGTTCGCCTCGCTTGCGACTTATTTCAGCGTGCTGTTTTTCCCGCCGGACAATCCGGTTGCGGCGCTGCTGGCCAGTCTGGCCACGTTCGGCGTCGGCATGCTGGTGCGTCCGCTCGGCGCCGCGCTGTTCGGCTCGCTGGCGGACAAATACGGCCGCCGCCCGATATTCATCGCGACCATAGTTCTGATGGGAGTAGCGACGTTCGGCGTGGGGCTTTTGCCGACTTACAGCCAGGTCGGCTTGCTGGCGCCCGCGCTGCTGCTGGCGCTGCGTCTGCTGCAGGGCTTCTCGGTTGGCGGCGAGATCGGCGGTTCGGCGGTGTACCTCACCGAGCATGCGCCCGCGAGCCGGCGCGGCATCTACACCAGCGTGCTGCAATTGATGGGGCCGCTGGGCATTCTGGTTTCCACGATGCAGATCCTCCTGCTGCAGGCGCTGCTGAGCAATGCCGACTTCCACTCGTGGGGATGGCGCGTGCCGTTTCTGTTTTCCGCCGTGCTGCTGCTGTTTTCTCTGAAGAGCCGGATGAATTTGCATGAGTCGCCGGTGTTCAAGCGTATGCGCGAAAACAAGACATTGTCCCGCACACCGCTGCGCGAATGCTTCGCCGATCCGCACACGCGCGGCCGCATGGCGCTGCTGTTTTTCTGCATCTCTGCGGGCGGCTCGCTGCTGTTCTTCTCGTCGCAGGTTTACACCAACGTGTACCTGAAGAGCGTGGTGCGGCTGGATCCGCAACTGGCCGGCACGCTGGTGATGAGCAGCACGCTGGTGCTGTTCCCGCTGACCATACTGTTCGGCTGGCTGTCGGACCGCATCGGCCGCAGGCCGGTTTTGCTGGCCGGGTTGCTGCTCGGCAGCGTGGCGATTTTTCCGGTGTACGAGGGGCTGATGCATTTCGGAAATCCCACGCTGGAACGCTTCAACCGCGAAGTGCCGGTGACCCTGTATGGCGATTCGTGCGCCTACAGCCCGTTCACCACGGCACGCAACGACTGCGAGCGCAACCAGGAACTGCTGGCAAAACTGGGCGTGACTTACACGCAGCGTCCCGCGCAGGTCTACGACGAAACGCGGGTGCGCATCGGCACGCATGGGATGGTTGCGGGCTTTCGCACTGCCGCGCTGACCGACGCGCTGAAAGCCGAGGGCTGGACGGAACATGCCGATACGCTGCAGACCAACCGCATGATGATATTCCTGCTGCTGGTCATCCCGGTGATCGCGGTCGCGCTGATCACCGGTCCGCAAACCGCCACGCTGGCCGAACTTTTTCCGGCGCGCACGCGCTACACGGCGGTGGCGCTGCCGCACAATCTCAGTGCGGGGTGGATAGGCGGCATGTCGCCGTTCATGATCACGCTGCTCAGCGTGAAAGCGGGCGACGCCCTATCCGGCCTGTGGTACCCGGTCGGACTGCTGACGATGGCGCTGATCATAGGCGTGTTCTTTCTGCCGGAAACGCGCAACGTTTCACTGGATGATTAGCCCTTTTTTCACCAATTCTTAAACTTGCTGTAACTTTCCGGCAACAGACCCTCGCTAATCTGCCTTCATCAATTCGATGGAGACAGCGATGCTAGACCTGGTCAAACAACAACACACCCCGCACCAAAAACTGAGCCTGAGCATGGCGCGCAGCGTGACGGAAATTGAAGAGGCGCAACGCCTGCGTTACAAGGTGTTCGGCGAAGAAATGGGCGCACGCCTGGCAAGCGCCCATGAAGGACTGGACCGCGACATTTTCGACAGCTACTGCGAGCATCTGCTGGTGCGCAACAACCGCGATAACAAGGTGATCGGCACTTACCGCATCCTGCCGCCCGACCGCGCGCGCACGCTCGGCGGTTATTATGCGGATACCGAATTCGACCTGACCCGATTACAACACCTGCGCAATCGCATGGTCGAAGTCGGGCGCTCCTGCGTGCACATGGATCACCGCGACGGTGCGACGATCACCCGGCTGTGGAGCGGCATTGCCGATTATATGTACACGCACAAACATGAATACCTGATCGGCTGCGCCAGCATCAGCATGAACGATGGCGGCCATTACGCCGCCAGCGTCTACAACAAGCTGCACAAGCTGTTCGCCGCACCCGCCGAATACCGCGTGTTCCCGCGCTGCCCGCTGCCGCTTGAGGCATTGAACAGCACGCTTGATGTCAGCATCCCGCCGCTGATCAAAGGCTATCTGCGCCTCGGCGCTTACATCGGCGGCGAGCCCGCATGGGATCCGGATTTCAACACGGCCGACCTGTTCATGCTGCTGCCGATGTCGAGGATGAACGCGAGGTACGCCAAACATTTCATCCGCTGAATATTCATGCGGCGGATGAAATAACCCCGGCTACTTTGAAAGAGCTACCGGCTTCGCATCCCAGATCTGTTCGGCATACTGCTGTATGGTGCGGTCACTGGAAAATTTCCCCATGTTGGCCACGTTGAGTATGGCCTTTCTCACCCATTGATCCTGGTCGCGGTAGGCCGCCTCGACTCGCTCCTGGCAGGCCACGTAGGCAGCATAATCGGCCAGCAGCAGATAGTGATCGCCGTGCTGCAACAGCGTATCCACGATGGGTTTGTAGCGATCGGGCTCATCCGGCGAGAAAAATCCGGAGCCTATCATGTCGAGCACAGCCCGCAATTCGCCGTTGGCATGATAGTAATTCCACGGCTGATAACCTTCCGCCTTGACCTTGGCAACCTCGGCTGCGGTGAGGCCGAATATGAAGATATTGTCTTCCCCCACTTCGTTGCCGATCTCGATATTGGCGCCGTCCAGCGTGCCTATGGTCAACGCGCCGTTCAGTGCCAGCTTCATATTGCCGGTGCCGGATGCTTCCGTGCCGGCAGTGGAAATCTGCTCTGACAGGTCCGCCGCCGGTATCATGTCCTCCGCAGTCGACACATCGTAATTGGGTACAAACACCACTTGCAGGCGATGTGCGACATTCGGATCATTGTTGACGATGTCGGCGATGTCGTTGATCAGCTTGATGATGAGCTTGGCCATCGCATAACCCGGCGCCGCCTTGCCGCCGAAAATCACCGTGCGCGGCACGCAATCGATGCAGGGATTATGGCGGATGCGGTTGTACAGCGTCACCACGTGCAGCAGGTTCAGCAACTGGCGTTTGTATTCGTGCATGCGCTTGATCTGCACGTCGAACATCGAATCCACGTTGGCATCGATATTGAGCTTCTGTTTCAGCAAGGCGACGAAATGCTCCTTGTTGGCGCGCTTCACGCGCGCGAACTCCTTGCGAAAATGCGCGTCGTCTGCAAACGGAATCAGCCGCTTCAGCTGGCTCAGATCCTTGACCCAGCCATCGCCGATGCGCGACGAAATAAGTTTTGCCAAATCCGGATTGGCCTGGTTCAGCCAGCGGCGCGGCGTGATGCCGTTGGTCATGTTGATGATCTTGCCGGGATAGAAGCGATCGAAGTCGGCGAAGATGGTCTGCTTCATCAGCTCGGTATGGATCTGCGCCACGCCGTTCACCTTGTGGCTGCCGACTATGGCCAGATGCGCCATGCGTATGCGCCTGCCCCCTGCCTCGTCGATGATGGACATGCGGCGCAGCATTTCGCTGTCGCCGGGATACTGGTGCATCACCTGCTTCAGGAAGCGGTGGTTGATCTCAAAAATGATTTGCAGATGGCGCGGCAGCAGTTTTTCGAACATCTCCACCGGCCAGGTTTCAAGCGCCTCGGGCATCAGCGTGTGGTTGGTGTAGGCGAACGTGCGCGTGGTGATGTCCCAGGCCCTGGCCCAGTCCAGATGATGCAAATCCACCAGCACGCGCATCAGCTCGGCGATGGCGATGGAAGGATGGGTGTCGTTCAGCTGGATCGCGACCTTGTCCGGCAATGCATCGAAAGTGTCATGGTGCTTGCAGTAACGGTAGAACACATCCTGCAGCGAAGCGCATACAAAAAAATACTGCTGCTTCAGGCGCAGCTCGCGCCCCATTTCGGTGCTGTCGTTCGGATAGAGCACCTTGGACAGATTCTCGGATGCGTTCTTGTCCTCGACGGCCTTGATGTAGTCACCCTCGTTGAAAAAACGCAATTCGAAATCGCGCGTTGCCTTGGCCGCCCACAGGCGCATGTTGTTGACCGTGCCGGTGCCATAACCCGGAATCGGCGTGTCATAAGCCATCGCCATCACGTCGTCGGTATCCACCCAGTGAAAGCGTTCCACGCCCTGCTCGTCCGCATACTGCACCACATGGCCGTGGAACTTGACCTGGTACAGCACCTCGGGGCGGGCAAACTCCCACGGATTGCCATAGCGCAACCAGTTGTCGGGATGTTCGACTTGCCTGCCGTCCTCTATGCGTTGCGAGAACATGCCGTATTCATAGCGGATGCCATAGCCGTAGCAGGGCAGATCGAGCGTAGCCATCGAATCGAGGAAGCACGCCGCCAGCCGCCCCAGGCCGCCATTTCCCAGCGCCGCATCGTGTTCGATTTCGCGCACCTTGTCCAGATCCACGCCCAGCTCGGCCAGCGCCTCGCGGTACTGCTGATCGAAACCCAGGTTATGCAGGCTGTTCATCAGCGTGCGCCCCATCAAGAACTCCATCGAAAAATAGTAAACCCGCTTGGCGTCGTTGACGTAATAGCTGCGCATGGTCTCCATCCAGCGATCGATCAGGCGGTCGCGTGCGACGTAAGCGGCGGTGAAGAACCAGTCTCTATCGGTGGCGGTGATCGGGTCCTTGCCCACCGAATAAGTCAGGCGATCGGAGAAGGATTGTTTGATCGATGCTGCATCGCAGCCGACATTTTCTGGCGCAAGAACGGCTTTCTTAGAATGCTTGGTCATCGTTTTCCCCAATTTAAAATTCAATCCAGTGAAACTTGTCAGACCGGCAGCTCCCTGACCCGAGGCCGCTCCTTCAATTCATCCTGAACTATGCAACAACATGCGCATCAGCGCAAAGATTTTCTCCCAATAAAAAAAGAGTTGGCTGCTACGCCAACTCTCTTTTATTGCTGCGGATGATCTGACTAACCGCAGCAGCGGCAAATCATTTATCCGGCATTGACAGACATCAACTCCAGTCGCTGCCACCGCTATCCGCATCGGCGACATTTGAGGTGTCACTCCATGAAGAATTGTCGGCGATACCAAAATCCGCGCCGCCCATATCGCTGGCAGAGCCGCCCCATGAATCCGCAACCGGAGAAGCATTATTGCCGGCGACATGCCCCGCATCATTATGCCCGCCGTCCATGAAACGATGCGCCAGCGCCTCGCCTGCAACCATGCCTACGCCAACCGCCGCACCTGTGGCCAGCCCGCCCATAATGCCACTCCCCATTCCACCTGCGGCCGGCGCAGCCATCCCGCCGCCAAAGCCGCCACCATAGGGCTGCATGGGCGCCGGAGCGCCAGTCGCGTTTTGCATACCCGGCTGCATACCCGGCTGGTAATTGCTGGAGAAATTTGCAGGATTGCGCGCATTTTTCGCACGGATAATGAGAAATATGATCGCGATTGCCCCCAGCCCGATGAACACCATGCCCCAAGGGAAACTGCTCGCTGCTTCAGGCTGATAATTGCTAGCCGGCGCCTGGCTGACGCGATGCGCTGCGGCAATCCTGTTTTTCAGCTCCTGCACCGTCTGCGGTTTGACGAATGGCAATCCCGGCTTCAAGCGCTCGGCGTTATTCAGCTCGGCTTCCGCCCGACCCATTTGTCCCTGCCTGGCCAGTATTTCCGCTTCGACAAAATGCGCCTTGGCACTGTCCGGATGCTCCTTGAGGACTTTGTCCATCATCCCCTGAGCTTCATCCATCCTGCCGGCCTGGGTTGCCTGATAGACCTGATCGAGCGTGGGACTATTGTCGGCCCATGCGGCCCCGTTCGAGAACAGCATTGCCGCCAGCAGAACAAAACCGTAAGTTGCATTTTTTGACATTTGAACATCCTCCGTTAAATTGCTCCGGGTATATGCGGGCTGACACACCCAGATACAAGAGCAAGGCTGCAATTTTTCATTGCCACCATTTTTTAAAGTTCATCGGGCAAGAAAGGATGCATTTCGTTCCGGCGTAGCCGGACAAAATAAAGCTCATCGATTCCGCCAGCGGTAGCCCAGCCAGACGGCCATGCCAGCCAGAACTATCAGCATCAGGAACATCTCTTCGTAATGCTGAAGATCGGCCAGCATCAGCTCCAGCGCGTGGCCGAACAGATAGCCCGCGCCGCCGATCAACCACGCCCACACGATTGCACCGAGCAGATTGAGCACAAAAAAGCGCAGCCAGTTGACCGAGCTCATACCTATGACCAACGGCCCCACGATGCGCAAGCCATACATGAAACGCACACCCAGAATCAGCGGCAAATGGTAGCGATCCAGCAGCACATGCACCCGGTCCGCACGCGGCTTGAGCGTCGGGAAGCGGTTCAAAATGCGCCAGCCAAAACGCGCGCCCAGATAGAAAAACAACTGGTCCCCGAGAAAGCTGCCGATGATGGCTATGCCTATCACCCAGTACAGATTCAGATAGCCACTGTGCGCGGCAAATCCGGCCATGACCAGTATGGTTTCGCCTTCGAGAAAAGTCCCGATGAATACGGCGATGTAACCGTAGCTCAGCAGAAACGAAGCAAACGTCATATCACTGCGAATCGATCAACGGGCGGTGATGGTACCCGCCCTGACCGGCCCCCAATTCATTTGATAGGGAAGTTGATGATCGCCTTGATCGTCCATTTGTCCGAGTTGGCGTTCCAGCCTTTTCCGACACCGAAGTCAACGTTGTGGCCGGCCACCAACGTATCGACCACCACATAGGTAATGTGGCTTTGCTCACTGTATGGCGCAATGTTGTTCAGCGGACCGAGGCCGGCATAATGCTCAAGACTCACACTCAAGTCTTCATGCAGTTCGTAACTCGCCCTGACTGCCGGTTCGAATTCCGGAACATTGCTGTGCGTGCCGGAAAGCTCGAACCCCAAAATAGGATTGACGGTGAATTGCCACTTGTTGATTTTGTAACCGATGATGGGGCGCACTTCCAGATTCCAGCGCTGCACGGCAGAGCGAAGCGACACGTGCCCCAGCTCCCCGTTCAGCCCCCAGAAATAGGCAGAATCCTTGGGGGCGGTCAAATACTTCAGCCGCACCTTCGCGCCCTCAAGATGACTGTCCCCATTGGACTCCCTGAGAAAAGGCAGGTACAGCCCCGCCTCCAGCGTTTCAGTGAGTCCGAAATTAAATTCCGGCGTCACGCGAAAACTGTGATGGGACGGAGCATCGCCGCCCCAATCCGGAGTCTTCTTGCCCGAAGGAACATAGTTGGCATGGATATCCAAGCCGATTTCCCCCGGCTTTCCGATCGCGTCATCGTAAACCTGAATCTCATCGCCTGAAGATGCCAGCGCATTTCCCGTCAGCAGCAAGCTCGAAATAGCCGCAGCCAGATAAACCCTCTTTCCAGCATTCATAACTCCCCCTTTTAATATTTCCGGCGTTTAAAACACCTTTTTTAACGTCACTCCAAAATCCGACAAAATAGTACCTTTAGCAAAACATAAAAGATATAGTCCACGCTTTTAAAAACAGCCAACTGGATAGACATGGGATTACATCACGACCATGATGCAGCACACGGGCATCATGAACACCACCATCACGCACACGACCATGGGCATCATCACGGACACGCGCACGCGGTATCGAACTTTGGCCGCGCCTTCCTGATCGGCATCACGCTGAATCTGCTGTTCGTCGGCACCGAATGGATTTTCGGCATCATGGCCCACTCCCTGGCGCTGCTGGCAGACGCCACTCACAATCTGGGCGATGTGTTCGGGCTGGCACTGGCATGGGGCGCTCATGTTCTGGCACAGCGCCGCCCGACCGAACGCTTTACCTATGGCTATCGCGGCGCATCGATACTGACGGCGCTGGCCAATGCCATCCTTCTGCTGCTGGTGGCCGGCGGGCTGGCATGGGAAGCGTTCCACCACATCACCGCGCCGCAACCCGTCGAAGGAAAACTGGTGATCGCCGTGGCCATCGTGGGCGTGCTGATCAACGGCATCACGGCCTGGCTGTTCATGTCCGGCAGCAAGAGCGACCTCAACATGCGCGGCGCATATCTGCACATGCTCACCGACGCGGCCGTTTCCATCGCCGTTGCAGTGACCGGAGCAGTCATACTGTTTACCGGGTGGGTATGGCTGGACCCGCTGGTGAGTCTTGCACTGGTCGCACTAATCACCATCGGCACATGGAGCCTGCTGCGGGATTCGCTCAAACTTGCGCTGCAAGCCGTGCCTGAAAGCATCGAATTCAGGGCAGTGCACGGCTTCCTGAAAAATCTGCCCGGCGTCAGCGAAGTGCATGATCTGCACATCTGGGGCATGAGCTCCAGCGAAAACGCGCTGACTGCGCACCTCATCTTTCCGGGCGGACATCCCGGGGATGCGGCACTGCAAAAAATCTCACATGATGTCGAGGAAAAGTTCGGCATACACCATGTCACCATACAGATTGAGCTAGGCGATTCGGCGACAGGCTGCGCCCTGGCGCCGGAGCATGTGGTGTGAGCATCACCGCAGCAAAGCATACCTGACAAATGCAAGTGATCCACGCATAATGACATACGAACCGTTGCCCTCATACCCAATACTTTATCCCGCCATGAAACATGATTGAGTTAATTGCAGGCGAACACGCCGTGCTGTTGATCCACGGCCTGCAGGGCGTCCCCGCAGAAATGCAGACACTCGCCAAACGCCTGCACAAGGCAGGCTATAGCGTTCGCATCCCGCACTTCAAGGGCTACGGCTACACCGAAGGCGACAATGCGCATTCGGTGACGCCTTGGCGTGATTGGCGCATGCAGGTGCTGCTGGAATTGCGCGACATGAAGAAACAGTACAAAACCGTGTCCATCGGCGGCCTGTGCATAGGCGCAGTGCTGGCGCTGAGCGTGGCGGAAGAAGCCAGCACTGAAATCAGCGGCCTGTCGCTGCTTGCCACCACGCTGTTCTATGACGGCTGGAGCATCCCCTGGTATCGCTTCTTGCTGCCGCTGGGCTATTTCACGCCGCTGCGCTATTTGTGGG
>Ga0315268_10007086_pt1 | contig 11855 bp, 9 predicted proteins | sample C1_top_MG_FD_204535 | JGI IMG/M metagenome (GOLD analysis project Ga0315268, IMG submission 204535) | Sediment microbial communities from Yellowstone Lake, YNP, Wyoming, USA - C1_top | ecosystem: Environmental > Aquatic > Freshwater > Lake > Sediment | place: USA: Wyoming | collected 2017-08-01 | reverse complement strand
GCGGTGCCGGAGGCGTCCACCAACGGCGACGCCGGGCCCGAGCCCACGGGGGAGGAAGGGGATTCCCGGTCCGCGGCGGAGGAGTGGGACTGGGACTATTTCCTCAAGGACCGGCTCATGCCCACGCCCATGGGGGAGTATGAAGAGCGGGAAGCCCTGCCTTTTGAGAGCCTCAATGCCCAGAAGGCCACGCTGAAGTCCCACCTGCTGTGGCAGCTCCGCATGGCCGAACTCGACGAAGCCGACGACGCCATCGGCATCCTGATCATCGGCAACCTGGATGTGGACGGCTATCTGCGCGTCTCGGCAGAGGAGATCGCCGCGGAGATGGGCACCGACACGGCCCATGTGGAGCGGGTCCTGGCGGTGATCCAGGGCTTCGACCCGCCGGGGGTGGCGGCCCGGAACCTCCAGGAATGCCTCAAGCTGCAGCTTAAAACCATGGGGACCCAGGACCCGGTGGTCTGGGCCGTGGTGGAGCATCACCTGCCCACCCTGGGCAACAAGAATTACCAGGCCATCGCCCGGGACTTGAAGGTGCCCATGGAGAAGGTGGTGCGGGCCTGTGAGGTCATCTTCCAGTTGGAGCCCAAGCCCGGCCGCGGCTTTGATTCCGAAGACACGGACTACATAAACCCTGATGTCCACGTGGAAAAGGTGGGCGACGAGTTCGTCATCCGGCTCAATGAGGACGGCCTGCCCAAGCTGCGGGTCAATTCCTATTACCTGGAAGCCATGCGCAACCCTGAAAACCTTCCCGAGGCGGTGAAGAGCTATATTCAGAAGCACCTGGACAACGCCCTCTGGTTCATCCGCAGCATCCACCAGCGGCAAAAGACCCTCTACCGGGTTACGGAGAGCATTGTCCGCTTCCAGCGGGACTTCCTGGACAACGGCCTCTCGCATCTCAGGCCGCTGACTTTGCGGCAGGTGGCCGAGGATGTGCAGATGCACGAATCCACCATCAGCCGGGTAACCACCAGTAAATACGTGGACACCCCCCAGGGGGTGTTCGACCTGAAGTTCTTTTTCAACAGCGGCATCAATCTGTCCCTGGGCGACCAGATCGCCTCGGAAAGCGTCAAGGAAAAGATTCGCCAGATCGTGCAGTCCGAGAACCCGGAAAATCCTCTGAGCGATCAGGAGATTGCCGACCTCTTGCGCCGGGACGACGTGCTCATCGCCCGCCGCACCGTGGCCAAGTACCGCGGGATGTTGGGGGTGCTGTCCTCCAGCAAGAGGAAAAAGCCGGCCCTGGGGCGTAAAAGCCTGACGGACCGGCACGCCTGATGATATCCCGGCCTTTGGCCGGGTCAGCCGTCTACGGGAGGAATACATGCAAATTTCCGTGACCTTCAGACATATGGAACCGTCTGAGGCCTTGAAAAATTATGCGACCGACCGCTTGAACAAATTCAAGCGCTACCTGGATGGACCGGTGGAGGCCCATGTGGTTTTGGGCCTGGAGAAATTTCGCCACCTGGCCGATGTTACCATTGACAACAACGGCCGGGTTATTAAAGGAAAAGAAGAAAACGCCGACATGTACGCCGCCATCGATCTGGTGATGGACAAGATCGACATGCAGCTCAAGAAGTTCCGGGAAAAACAGCGCGATAAGGGTGACCGGAGCCGCACTGCCATGCCGGCGGCGGAAGGCCCGGCGCGGCCCCAGGTCCGCCGCAAACGCACCGAGGTGCCCACCCTGCAGCTGAGCGACGCCGTGGAGATGATGCAAACCGGGAAGGGCGACCTCCTGGTCTTCACCAACGTGGCCGACGGCCGCCTCAACATCTTGTATAAGCGGCAGGACGGCAACTTCATCCTGGTGGAACCCGACCTGGGGTGACCGGAACCGAGCCTCCATGAAAATCATCGAACTCCTGGCTCCAGAGTGCATTTTGCCGGACATGCAAGCCACCAGCAAGCGGGCGGCCCTGGAGGAGCTGGCCAAACCCCTGGTGCCCGGCCCCGACGGCCTGGAAATCTCCAAGGTGATGGAGGTCTTGCTGGACCGGGAGCGCCTGGGAAGCACCGGCATCGGGGACAACATCGCCATCCCCCACGGCAAGGTCGCCCAGCTCTCCCGCCTGACGCTCTCCTTCGGCCGCAGCCTCAAAGGGGTGGACTTCGACTCCATGGACGGCAAGCCTTCGCACCTGTTCTTCATGTTGCTGGCGCCGGCCAATTCCGCCGGATTGCATCTCAAGGCCCTGGCCAAGATTTCCCGTATGCTCATGAGCCAGACTTTTCGGGAAAACCTGATGAAAGCCCAGGGGGCCCAGGAGATTTACCGCCTCATCGCCGAGCGGGACGCCGAATTTTAAGAAAGCCTGATTGCCGCCTATCCCGGCGGCCGTGAGCCATCGCCCCAAATGTATCAGAAACCAGCAGCCCGGCAGCAGTCTCAATCACCCTTACCCCCGGCCTTCCCCATTCTCATCATCACCGGACTCTCCGGTTCGGGGAAAAGTACCGTCCTCCGGGCCTTGGAAGACGTGGGCTATTTCTGCGTGGACAATCTGCCTCTGAGCCTGCTCCAGCCGTTTTTGCACATGCAGTTTGAAGCCGACCGCAACCGCCGCATCGCCCTGGTGATGGACGTCAGGACCCAGGGCTTTTTGCAGAATTATGAACAGGTCTTTCGCCTCTTGGAGCGGGAGGGGTTCCGGCTCCACCTGATCTTCCTGGAGGCGGGCGAAGCCGCCCTCATCCGCCGCTTCAGCCAGACCCGGCGCCAGCACCCCCTGGCGGACCAGGAATCCATCTCCCAGGCCCTGAAGGAGGAGCGCCAATCCCTGGCGGGGCTCCGGAAGCTGGCCCACCGCATCATCGACAGCTCCTCCTACAATCCCCATCAACTGCGGGAGCTGATCAAATCGCAGTATTCCGACCTCGCTCCCCGGGAGCGCATGTGGCTCCACCTGATCTCGTTCGCCTACAAGAACGGCATTCCTCCGGAGGCCGACGTGGTGATGGATGTGCGGTTTCTGCCCAACCCCTATTTCGAGGAAGGCCTGACTCATCTCACCGGGGACGACCCCCGGGTGCGGGATTTTGTAATGAGCAAACCCGAAACCCAAAGTTTTTTGGAAAACCTGTTCAGATTCATCGATTTTCTGCTGCCACTCTATCAAAAGGAAGGCAAATCCCAGCTCACCCTGGCGCTGGGCTGCACCGGGGGCCAGCACCGCTCGGTGGTCATCGCCAACGCCCTGGGGGAGCACCTGGCTCAGGAAAAACTGCCGTTCACCCTCAGCCACCGCGATCTGCCGTGTACCTCTGGAGAATAATCTATGATCGGGATCTTGATCGTCACCCACAAGGAACTGGCCGAAGCCCTGATGTCCATTTACGACCTGATTCTCGGGTCCCGGGAAGGAATCTGCCCGGTTTCCCTGGACCCCAACGCCCCCCCGGAAGTTTCCCGGGATCAGATCCAGCGCGGCCTAGGCCAGGTGAATAACGGCAACGGCGTCATCATCCTCACCGACATGCTGGGAGGCACGCCCTCCAACCTGACCCTCCCGTTCCTCCAGGAAGGAAAGGTGGAAGTCATCACGGGGGTGAACCTGCCCATGCTCATGAAACTGTCGCAGATCAGGGAGGCCAAGGACCTGAAGGAGGCGGCCCTGGCCCTGAAGCAGTCGGGACAAAAAGGCATCACCGTGGCCTCGGAAGTGCTGCATAAGAAGAAATGACTCCGTCCCTCACCATCCGCAACGCCGTTTTCGCGGATGTGAAGGCCATCCTGGCCATCGAAAAAGACTCTTTCACCACCCCCTGGACCCGCTGGTCGTTTTTGGCGGAACTGAGCCACCCCTTGAGCCACATGCTGGTGGCCGGCCCCGCGCCCCCCGAGCCCTGGGAGGTTTGGGGCTACATCGTTTTCTGGGTGGTGGCCGACGAGATGCATGTCCTCAACCTGGCCACCCACCCGGCCCACCGCCGCCGGGGAGTAGCCCGGCGATTGCTCACCCAGGCCCTGAATCAGGCCCACACCCTGGGGGCAAGGGTCGCCTGGCTGGAAGTGCGGCCCTCCAACGCCCCGGCCCGGCAGCTTTACGATCTCTTCGGCTTCAAGGAAGTGGGGCGCCGGCCCCGCTACTACGACGACACCCGGGAGGACGCCCTCATCCTGGCGCGGTATTGGGCGGAGGGGGAGGAAGAGTAGAGGTGGGGGAGGGGGTGAGGGCCGTGGACCCTTAGCCCCCTCCCCCAAAATATTTTAGGCCGTGGAGCACTGGGAGCAGCCGCCGGGGTGGACGGCGCTTTCGGTGGTGGTCAGGGTCTTATTGAGGTATTTCTCCACCAGGGCTTCCGGGGCTTCGGCGGGCGCGCCGGCGATGACCTCGATGCCTTTGTGCGTCAGGAGCTTCTGGGCCTTTTCCCCCAGGGACCCGGCGATGACGTGGGTCACCCCCTGCTCCTCCAGCCACTGGGGGATGCCGCCGGGTTGATGGGGCGGCGTGGGCAGCAGCTCTTTTTCCACGGTTCCGTCTTTCACCCTCAGGATGGCGAAGTGGGCGGCGTGGCCGAACTTGTCCGAGAGTTTGCCGTCGTCCACCGGCACCGCGAATTTCCAGACCCCGGGCTCCCGGGTGGATACCGGCGTCAGGGGCAGCACCTTCAAAAGATAGTCCACGATGGGCCGCAGGGCCTGGAAGAAGGGGCTGTCCGCCTCATTCATCTCCAGGAGCTTGCCCTGGTCTGCAGCCTCCACCATCTCGGGGTCGAAGGGCAGCGCCCCCAGGAACGGCACCTTGGCGGCCTGGGCGGTCTTGGCTCCGCCCCCTTTCTTGAACAGCGGCAGGTCCTGGCCGCAGTGGGGGCAGCGGTAGCCGCTCATGTTCTCCACGATCCCCAGGAGGTCCATATTGATCTTCTGGCAGAAGTTGATGGATTTGCGCACGTCGGCCAGGGAAATCTCCTGGGGGGTGGTGACAATGAGGGCCTTGGCGTCGGGGATGTTCTGGGCCACGCTCATGGGCTCGTCCCCGGTGCCCGGGGGGCAGTCCACCACCAGGTAGTCCAGGGAATCCCACTGCACCTCGGTGAGAAACTGGCGGATGAGTTGATGCTTTAAGGGCCCCCGCCAGATCACCGCCATCTCCCGGTTCCGCATCAGCATCTCGATGGAGACCACCCGCAGGTGGTCGAACAGGTCCGGCGGCAGGGGAAACTGGGCGTGCATCAGGTCCAGGGGCTCTTTTAAGCCCAGCATCCGGAGCACGTTGGGGCCGTGGAGGTCCACATCCATGAGTCCCACCCGGTGGCCCCGGCGGGCCAGGGCCAGGGCCAACCCCACCGCCACGCTGCTCTTGCCCACGCCGCCCTTGCCGCTCATCACCACCAGCTTGTGGCGAATCTGCTTCAGGGAACGCAGGAGTTCCTGTTCCTCTTTGGTCTTTTGTTCGGCATGGTGCGCCGGATCACAGCCCGGGCAGGACTTGGGGTCAACCCCGCAAGTCTTGGGATCCGCGCCCGTTGGACATTCGCTCATAACGAAAAACTCCTCGTTGAATTTTACGGTGAAGGCGTGTGAAAGGGGATGAAGCATATCCTTCTGGGCTTCATCCCCTAAGATTAAATTTAATCCTTTGAAACAGTTCCTGCAAGAAAGAAATTATCCCGGCAATATTTTTGTACTTTAGTTCATTATCAAGGAGGTTTTCTCTGAAACTTGACCAAAATTTTGGTCACTTTTGACCAGGGGGAAAATGGTTGATATTTGGTAGAGACATTTTTCTGTTTAAAAGATAAAAGTCATCAGGTTTCTTCCGGGGGACCGCCGGACATCCAGTCACCGGCCTTTGATCAACCCAAAAAGGAGGTATTATCGGGTGACCCAGAAAACCGAAGGAAGCCGTGTCCTGAACCGCCTGGCCAGGATGGGGCTGGGACTCTTGACCTTTGCCCTGGCTCTGGGCCTCGCCGGCAACGACCGGGCCGCGGCCCGGGACCACTTCGCCAAGGGGGTGACCACTTACGAAGGCAGCAAAACCTGCAACCAGTGCCACGCGAACAAGGCCAAAGAGGTCTATGCCTCGGAGCATTACCAGTGGAAGGGCAAGCTGGGGGCCATCAACGATTTTTGCACCTACCCCGATATCAACTGGCTCTTCAACTTCCCCATCGGCTCCCAGGGAGCCGCGGGGTGCGCCACCTGCCACGTGGGCTACTCCGACACCAGGCCGCCGTTTCCCGATAGCAGAACCCAAAAGAAAGCCTACCAGGCGGCCCTGGACAAGATCGACTGCCTCATGTGCCACTCGGACACTTACAACCACGTGGGGCAGATGGCCGGCGGCCAGGCGGTGCTGGTCCCCGATGCGGCTTCCACCGCCAACCTGCCCGCCATTCTGGCCAACATCACCAAGCCTTCCAAGGCGGCCTGTTTGAAGTGCCACGCCAAGGCCGGCGGCGGCAACGGCATCAAGCAGGGTGACCTGGACCTGTCCATGGCCGACCCGGACCCCAACGTGGATGTGCACATGTCCTCCCTGGGGGCCAACCTCACCTGCGTCTCCTGCCATACCACCCGGAGCCACCGCATCGCCGGCAAGGGAAGCGACCTGCGGCTGGCGGACTCCACCACCCCGGTCTCCTGCACCAACTGCCACGGCACCAGCCCCCACGCGGACGGCCATTTAAACGAGCACCGGGAAAGGGCCGACTGCACCGCCTGCCACATCCCCGCTTATGCCAGGGGGATAGTCACCGAGACCAACCGCGACTATGAATTTCCCGAACTGCTGGCGGGCAAGTACGAAGGCAAAAGGACCTTGGGGGCCAACCTGGCGCCCAAGCTGTTGAAATACGACGGCACCACCTACTTTTATCCCTATAATACCGCCTTCACGGTCAAGGCCCTGGACGGCAACTACCTGATGGCCGGCCCCACTTCGGCTCAGGCCGGGGTGAAGGCCAGCTCCAGCTCCCGCTACTATCCCTTCAAGGTCCATACGGCCCGGCTGCCGGTGGACAGCCAGAACCGGCTGATCCCGGTCCACGCCCAGGAATTCTGGAGCTCCGGCTTCCTGGTGGGTGCCATCAACCAGTTCGTCAACACCACCCGCTACCTGGGGTTGTACCACCAGGTGGCGCCCAAGGAGATGGCCCGCAACGCCTGCATCCAGTGCCACAAAAACGGCATCCCCGATTAAGACGGAGCTTGAGGGGCGGCCGGCGGCTGGCGTCCGCCGGGCCTCCCCTCAATTTTTGCAGGCCAGAGCCTGTGCCACTTCTTTTTCTGACTACTGACTACTGACCACTGGCCGCTGACTGCTGCCTACTTCTCCTTCCAGGTCTTGTGGCTCAGCTCAATCTTCTTGCGCACCGTGCCCCAGGCCTGTTTGGTGAGGAAGGACTCCCGCCAGCGGGCGGCCATGCGGGCGAACATCTCCCAGGGCACTGCAAAGGTGATTTCATCGGGCTTGAGAAATCGGCGGTCCGAGGGGTCCCAACCCCCCAGCACCGCCTTCAACTGGCCCCGCTCCAGGTACTTCAGGGGCCAGGCCACGAGGTTGGAGCACCCTGCCCCAAAGGGCGATTGCACCGCCTCGAAGTCGTTGGTGACGAAGGTGGCCAACTGGTTCAGGCCGCCCATGGTTTCGGCCCGGGCGAAGAAGATCACCACTTCGGGGTTCTCTTCCGGGCCGAAGACACTCAACTGCTTGAAGACGCAATACTGGGCCGGCGCCGGCCGGGGGTCCAGGATTTCCAGGAAACGGCGCACGGCCTCCGGGGAATCCAGGTAGCACTCCCCTTCCAGCACCCCCGGCACGCCGGTGGAAACGTAGTGCACGATGCGCTCCAGTTGGGGCTTCAGAAACCCCAGGTAGAAGGCGCCCCCCAGGCAGCCGAAGCGGGCCTGGTCGAAGCAGGCGGGTTTCCCCAGTTTGCGGGCCCGCCAGAGCACCCCGATGACGCAGGCGAAGTTGGCGAAGGTGGCTTCCCAATCCACCTCGCCGGCCTTTTCCATCTCCGCGGAGGGGAGCACCCCGGACTGGGGCGAGATGGCCTCCGCCGGCGCCACCTCGGTGTAGTGCATCCCCAGGGGTTCCTCCAGCAAACCCAGGACTTCGTAAAATTCCTGCAATTCCTTGGGATCCAGGTCTTGTAGAATCACGGCTGACGTCCTTTCATGTGAAAATAGCTTCAGCGAAGGATCTCGTATTTTAGAGATTCTTCGGTCCTCGGCTCCCTCAGAATGACAAAACCGGGGATTTTCGCAGAGGTCTCAACATGGAACTTTGAATTTTTACCTGTTACTTCCCCGCGGCTCCCAACTAGCCGCGGCATCATTGTAAATCATGGGCTGCCCATTCATTTCGCAGGTCCAGTGATTGCCGACTTTTTGAATGTTGGTGGCGGTGGGGGGTGCCAGGGGAGACAATTCGTCCGGCGTTCCCACCTGGCTCCGCATATGGCTCGTTATGGGGTCTTGTTTGATTGACATCCCGGACGGTTGAACCGGGGACGAGGCGCAGCCGCTGAGGCAGATTATGCCCAGCGCCACCAGGGCCATCCTGGAAAGATTAAACTTCACCTGCATCTCTACCACCTCCCGGTTCTGACGATGGCACCCAGGGGGCGTCAAGGAGCGGCACAGGATGGGACATTTTGCCGCGGCAAGGGGAGCGGGTGCTACTTTTTGCCCCATCGCCCGATGTCTATCTTTATGATATAATTAATCATATCCTGAAGCCCGGTCAAGACTGGCCTCGAGAAAAAGCCCACGCCTGCAGACTGGTTCCCGGCATGATTCTTTCTTGACTTATGGGGAATTTTTATTCTAATATTTCTAGTGGGGATATTCACAAAACCTGCACAAAATAACTTCTATAGATATCGGAAGGTGCTTTTATGGCAGCCGCAAAAAAGGATCCTGTAGGGAAAGTTATGGTGGTGGGGGCCGGAATCGCCGGGGTGCAGGCCGCCCTGGACCTGGCCAACGCCGGTTTTTACGTGCACCTGGTGGAAAAGAAGTCGGCCATCGGCGGGGTCATGGCCCAGTTGGACAAGACCTTCCCCACCAATGACTGCTCCATGTGCATCATCTCTCCCAAGCTGGTGGAATGCGGGCGGCATCTCAACATCGACATCATGCCCCTGTCCGAAGTGACGGCCATCAGCGGGGAGCCGGGGAATTTCAAGGTCACCGTGGCCCGGGAGCCCCGCTACATCGACCCGGCCAAGTGCACCGGCTGCGGCGCCTGCACCGAAGTCTGCCCGGTGCGGGTGCCCGACGAGTTCAATCTGGGGCTGGGGGAAGGCAAGGCCATTTACCGCCTCTATCCCCAGGCCATTCCCGCCACCTTTGCCATCAAGAAAGGCGAGCGGGCCCCCTGCGTTAGGGCCTGCCCGGCCAACCTGAGCGCCCAGGGCTACGTGCAGTTGATCAAGGAGCACAAATATCCCGAGGCCCTGGCCATCATCATGGACCGCCTGCCGCTCCCCGGCGTCATCGGCCGCATCTGCCCGCATCCCTGCGAAGAAGACTGCCGCCGCCAGGAAGTGGACGAGCCCATTGCCATCTGCAACCTGAAACGCTTTGTGGCCGACCGCGTGGATTGGGACGCCCTGCCGGTGCCGGAAGTCCCCCCCCGGAGCGAAAAGGTGGCCATCGTGGGTGCCGGGCCCTCGGGTCTGAGCTGCGCCTACCACCTGGCCCTGAAGGGCTACAAGGCGGTGATTTTCGAAGCCGCGCCGGACACCGGCGGCTGGCTGCGCTACGGCATCCCCGAGTACCGCCTGCCCCGGGAGATCATCGACCGGGAAGTGAACTACATCAAGAAGCTGGGGGTGGAGATTCACTGCAATTCCCCCATCGGCCCCGGCCGCACCATCAATGACCTCCTCACCCGGGACGGCTTCAACGCGGTCTTTTTGGGCGTGGGCGCTCAGGATTCCATCCGCCTGCCCGTGCCCGGCTCCGACGCCCAGGGGGTGCTCTGGGGCGTCGAGTACCTAAAAGATTCGGCCAGCGGCAAAAAGTTCGACTTCAAGGGCAAGAAGGTGGTGGTCATCGGCGGCGGCAACGTGGCCATGGACGTGGCCCGCACCGCCCGGCGCCAGGGCAAGCCCGACGTCACCCTCATCTGCCTGGAAACCCGGGAAGAAATGCCCGCCTCCCCCTGGGAAGTGGAGGAGGCCGAGCATGAAGGCATCAAAATCGTGCACCGCTGGGGCGTCAAGGAAATCCTGGCCGCGGGCGGCAAGGTCGCGGGCCTGACCCTGAAGGCGGTGGAGCGGGTCTTCGACGACCAGGGCCGGTTCGCCCCCACTTACTTCGAAGATAAGACCACCAAGCAGGACGCCGACGTGGTCATCATGGCCATCGGCCAACGCACCAACCTGAAATTCATCACCGACGCCGATGGCGTCAAGCTCACCCCCCGGGGCCTCATCGAGACCGACCCAGCGACCAAGGCCACCAGCCGGGAAGGCGTCTTCGCCGGCGGCGACGTGGAAACCGGGCCCTTCATCGCCATCGCCGCGGTGGCCGCGGGCCGGGAAGCGGCCACCTCCATCGACCGCTACCTCAACGGCCGGGACCTGAAGGCCGACCGGGAAGCGCCCCTGCGCCCCCTCCCCAAGGAAGAAGGCAAGTGGAGCCCCATCCGGGCCGACATCGTCAAGAAGCAGCGGGCCCTGATGCAGACCCTGCCGGTGGAAAAGTGGCTCGAAGGGTTCAAGGAAATCAACCTGGGCTACGCCGAAGAGCAGGCGGTGGAGGAAGCCACCCGCTGCATCAACTGCGGCATCTGCTCCGAGTGCATGCAGTGCGCCCTCTCCTGCCAGGCCGGGGCGGTGGCCCACGGCCAGCGGCCCGAAACCACGGAACTGGACGTGGGCGCGGTGATCCTGGCCCCGGGTTTCCAGGTCTATGACCCCACCAAGTACGAGGCCTACAGCTACTCGCATCATGCCAACGTGGTGACCTCCCTGGAGTTCGAGCGGATTCTGTCCGCCTCGGGCCCCTTCGCCGGCCACCTCATCCGGCCCTCGGACCACGCCGAGCCCAAGAAGATCGCCTGGCTCCAGTGCGTGGGTTCCCGGGACCTGCACCACTGCGACAACAGCTACTGCTCCGCAGTCTGCTGCATGTATGCCATCAAGCAGGCGGTCATCGCCAAGGAGCACTGCAAAGAATACACCCTGGACGCCACCATCTTCTTCATGGACATGCGGACCCATGGGAAGGAGTTCGAAAAATACTACTGGCGGGCCGAAGACGAGCACGGCGTGCGCTTTGTCCGCTCCCGGGTGCATACCATCGACCCGGTGGCCGGCACTGACGATTTGGCCATCCGGTACCTCTCCGAGACCGGCGAGCTGAAGACCGAGCACTTCGACATGGTGGTCCTGTCCGTGGGGCTGGAGTCCTCCGCGGACGCCCTGAATCTCGCCAGGACCATGGGCATCGATGTCAAGGCCAACACCCGCTTCGCCGACACCTCGCCCTTTACCCCGGTGAGCGCTTCCAAGGAAGGCATTTACGTCTGCGGCGTCTTCCAGGCCCCCAAGGACATTCCCCAGTCGGTGATGGAGGCCTCCGCGGCCGCCGCGGCCGCGGGCGAACTCCTGGCTCCGGCCCGGGGCACCGCCATCAAGGTGCGGGAGCTGCCCCCGGAGATCGACGTGGCCGGCCAGGCCCCCCGGGTGGGCGTCTTCGTCTGCAACTGCGGCATCAACATCGGCGGGGTCATCAACGTGCCCCAACTGGCGGAATACGCCGCCACCCTGCCGGGGGTGGTCTTCTCCGACCAGAACCTGTTCACCTGCTCCGCCGACACCCAGGACAAGATCCTGGACGCCATCAAGGAGCACCAGTTAAACCGGGTGGTGGT
>Ga0315268_10007085_pt1 | contig 11856 bp, 16 predicted proteins | sample C1_top_MG_FD_204535 | JGI IMG/M metagenome (GOLD analysis project Ga0315268, IMG submission 204535) | Sediment microbial communities from Yellowstone Lake, YNP, Wyoming, USA - C1_top | ecosystem: Environmental > Aquatic > Freshwater > Lake > Sediment | place: USA: Wyoming | collected 2017-08-01 | reverse complement strand
GGCCTGCGGACATGGCACCCGAGGTGTGGGAAAAAGTCAAAAACCATCCGTGTTACAGCGAGGAAGCGCATCACCATTACGCGCGTATGCACGTCGCGGTGGCCCCTGCCTGCAACATCCAGTGCAACTATTGCAACCGCAAATACGACTGCGCCAACGAATCGCGGCCTGGAGTAGTTAGCGAGAAACTGACCCCCGAGCAGGCATCGAAAAAAGTGCTCGCAGTGGCTTCAGTGATTCCGCAGATGACCGTACTCGGCATCGCCGGCCCTGGCGACCCCCTGGCCAACCCAGCCAAGACCTTCAAGACCTTTGAGCTGATTTCCAGAACCGCGCCGGATATCAAACTGTGCCTTTCCACCAACGGGCTGGCATTGCCGGATCATGTGGACACCATCAAGGGGTTCAACGTGGATCACGTAACGATCACGATCAATATGGTCGACCCCGAAATCGGCCAGCATATCTACCCTTGGATTTTCTGGAAAAACAAGCGTGTCACCGGTATCGAGGCTTCGCGAATTCTGACCGAGCGCCAGATGCTGGGGCTGGAGATGCTTACCGCTGCCGGGGTGCTGTGCAAGATCAATTCAGTGATGATTCCCGGCATTAACGATAAGCATCTTGCCGAAGTGAATAGGGCAGTCAAATCACGTGGCGCCTTCCTGCACAACATCATGCCGCTGATTTCGGCACCGGAGCATGGCACCGTGTTCGGCCTGAACGGCCAGCGCGGCCCCACTGCACAGGAGCTGAAAGCCTTGCAGGATTCATGCGAAGGTGACATGAACATGATGCGCCACTGCCGCCAGTGTCGCGCCGACGCCGTGGGTCTGCTGGGCGAAGATCGCAGCGCTGAATTTACTACCGAAAAAATCGACGAGATGAAAGAAGTGGTTTACGACGCTGCAACGCGCAAGGCTTATCAGGAGCTGGTCGAAGCCGAACGCTCGGAAAAAGTTGCGGCCAAGGAAGCCGCTATGGCTGATCTGGATGTAACCGACATCAAAATTCTGATCGCAGTCGCGACCAAGGGTCAGGGGCGTGTCAACGAGCACTTTGGTCATGCCACCGAGTTCCAGATTTACGAAGTGGGTTCAGGTGGTTCCAAGTTTGTCGGGCATCGTCGCGTGGATCTTTACTGTCAGGGCGGTTTCGGCGAGGAAGAGACATTGCCATCTGTGGTGAAGGCTATCAACGATTGTCATGCGGTGTTTGTCGCCAAGATCGGCGGTTGCCCGCGCGACGAATTGAAGGCGGCCGGCATCGATCCGGTGGATCGCTTCGCCCACGAGTTTATTGAAGAGTCTGCGATCACCTACTTCAAGGAATATTTCGCCAAGGTGTGTGCCCGAGAAATCGTTCATCAGGATCGCGGCGACGCAGACATCCGTCAGGGTGCCTACATTGCGGCAGCCTGAGTGAAGCCGGAAGAATTTATTTTTATTAAAGTTAAAGGAGAAAATCATGGCTTACAAAATCATTGCATCCCAGTGCACCGGCTGCTCCGCCTGTGAACCTGAGTGCCCCAACGTCGCTATCCGCGAAAAGAACGGTGTATTTATTATCGACCCGAAAAAATGCACCGAGTGTCTCGGGCATTTTGATGATCCGCAGTGTGTGGCGGTCTGCCCGGTTGAAGTGACATGCGTCATCGACAACGCCTATCCACGTTATGTAGCACCTGCTTAAACCGGGATTATCCAATAGAACCAAAACACCGTTGTCCGAAAAACTTTTGGCCGGGCACCCGTAGGAGCGCAGATTTCTGCGCGATTATTGCAAAGAGCAATCGCCCGACACCCAAGGGGTACAAGAACCTCTTCGAGGCAAGTCGGGCTCCTACAAAAACGCGAACGGCCTAAAGAATGATTTGGGTTAAAGCAACTTAAGAGGAGATATAAGCAATGAATATTACGATTACACCCAAGGCAGAAAAGTTCATGCGCCGCATTGTGCGCTTCGGCGGTGGTCCGGCTGATTCAGGATTTCGGCTCATGGTTACGCCTGGAGGCTGTTCAGGTCTTTCCGCCGAGTTTGCCGCAGAGGCTGCGCCCAAGGCTGGAGACGCGACGTTTGACTGGAATGGCCTGAAGGTGTTTTTGCCGGCGGAAAGCCGTTTATTGCTGGAAGGGGTAACAGTAGACTTTGTCGAAACTGCGGTGGAATCCGGGTTCAGTTTCATCAACCCGAACGCTGCATCCTGCGCTTGCAGCTCGACAGAGTCTTCCAGCAAGCCAGCTATGGCTGCGGTTAATATTTCTGCTATCAAACGCGCTTGAGTGTAACCATCATGTTACCAGCCGCCTTTCCACAACGTCCCGCCACGCCGACTCTGTCGTTGAGTGGTGATGATGCTGGCTTGGCGGGTTTCGATGAATGGCTGGATAGCGCCTGCCTGGGCGGTGAATTGCCCCCGGCAGTGTCAGCCGATTTGCAGCATGCGGCAGCGGCTTACCACCTGGATGAAGTAGCCGAAAGCTATCTGTCGCTGGCTTTTGCGCGCGCACCCAATCATCCGGCGGTGCATATCGCGCTTTACCGTTTTTATTTTTATAAAAGTCGCCTGAGCGAAGCGCTTGAAGTGGCGCAGCGTTGCCTTGCCAAGACGGCAGTTGATCTTGGCTTGCCCGCCGACTGGCGCGAAATAGCGCCGGATCATGCCGTGTTTTCCAGCCATGCCACCAGTTACGCTGCCGCACCGCGCTTTTACCTGTTCACCCTGAAAGGCTGTGCTTATTTGAGTATGCGTCTGGGTGACCTGGTGCAGGGCGAGGCTTTATTGACCAAGCTAATCGAGCTTGATCCGACCGACAAGCTGGGAGGCTCAGTGTTACGGGGCGTGCTTGATCGCATGGGACAAAATGATGATGAATGATGCCTTTGAAGCAGTTGACTGGCAGGGCCAGGCGATCCACTGCGAGACTTGCGCGAATCGCGCCCTGCTCGCCGAAGGACTCTGCAAGTCGCAGCATGCTTGTGTGTTTGACCGCTATGCCCTGAGGGTAGACAGATTTCTTAACTGGAATCAGACCCTTGCCAAAGAGTATCTCAAGCATCCGTATTTTGAGGTGCGTGCGATTGCGGCGAAGTATGTCGAGGTGTTTTACCTGTCTCAGCTGGTGACCGATGTGGACGAGACCGTGCGCTGGAGTGCGGCGCTGCGCCTGACGCAACGTCAACTATTGCTGCTGCGCCAGGATCCCGATCGTGAAGTGCGGATTCGGGTTGCGACCCGGCTACCCGAAATCGAGCTGAAAGCAATGATGCATGATCAGGATTATTTCGTGCGCACCATCGTGGCGCGACGTCTGCCTGTTGGTTTGCTGCCGCAGATGATTGATGACGCGGATAGCGAGGTACGCGCGGAAGTTGCGAAGCGCGTCGGTGTTGACGGGCTGCGCGCCATGGCGACAGATCCCGAAGTTACGGTACGGCTGGCTGTCGTGCGGCGTTTGCCTGCAGCGCAACTGACCCTGTTACTGGACGATGTGGACTGGCGGGTACGCTACGAGGTGGCGCAGCGCATTGATGTAAGACACCTGCCCAGATTGCTGGAAGATGACGACGAGTTTGTACGTGAATTTGTACAGAAACGTCAGCTCCTTGCTGTGCCGATATCCAGTGTCCAATTGATCCAGAGTGGGAGCAGATTATGAAAATAAGTCGCGATGACAATATTGTTGAATTGACCGGTCCGCCGCAGTTCAACTACGGTGAGAAGGTCAGGAGCCTGAAAACCGTGCGCAACGACGGCACGTTCAATGGCAGAGAGATCGGGGACATCCTGGTCAAAAAAGGGGACATCGGTTATGTCACCAGCATCGGTACGTTCTTGCAGCAGTTCTATATTTATGCTGTCGAATTTGTCGAACATGGTTACCGGGTCGGCATGCGTGGCAAGGAGATGGAGTCGTTGGAAAAAAATCCGGATTCTGTTGATAAGTCTGGTGATAAAGATGAAGGCCATGCGCATCCGGATGATGAACGGAAAACCGGAACTGAAAAATGATGAAAGGAAAAAAATCATGATAGAACCCAGACAAGAAAAGTTTCAGTGGGGGCAGCGCGTAGTCGCTGGCATTGACCTGATCAATGATGGTTCCTATCCTGAGTGTGAAGAGAATGCGCTGCTAGTAGCGCAGGGAACCATGGGCGAGGTGGTGCAAATCGGACGTCATGCCGAAACAGATACGCCAGTCTATATTGTCGAATTCGCCAGCGCCGGTCAGGGTAACCGTGTCGTCGGTTGTCTGGAAGAAGAAATCTGTCTGGCCTAGCCATGAGTCCAGAGGCAAGCATGAGACAGGGACAGACAATGAGGCAGCACAAGGAGATAGCGGTGAACTACCCGATGTCCAATTTTGTTGACCCGCACCCGAACGAGTTCGACCAGCGGCGCATTGAGCGCTTGCTGGAACAGCGGGTGCGCTATCGTTATGTCTCGCCTGCGGTACAGCCAATTGACGGCGGTTATCTGGTGGTGAGCCCATGCTGCTCTCGCAACATCGATACCAGCGGTGGCATCATCGAAATCGCACGGATTGAATATGTCCATCCGGAAAGGATATGGCGGCTTTATCACAAGGATCATCAGCAAGCTGTATGGAAGCTGCACTCAGACGCGCCGACGCTGCAGCTACTGATTGTTTGCCTTAATGAGGACCCGTCACGGGTGTTCTGGCAATGAATACATCCGACCTGATCTACGCCGATAACAACGCAACTACAGCGCTGGCACCCGAAGTGCTTGAGGCGATGAAAGCGTGCCTGAATGATTGCTACGGCAACCCGTCGAGCATGCATCGCATCGGCGAGACTGCAAAACAGATGGTGATGGAGGCACGCAGCAAAGTTGCGAAACTGCTAGGCGCATCGCCGGCAGAGATCGTGTTTACCAGCAGTGCAACCGAGAGCAATCATCTGGCGATTCTGGGTGCACTGGGGCGCGATCGGTCACGGCGTCATCTGGTTACAACAGCGGTGGAACATCCCTCCACGCGGATGTTGCTTGCTCACCTTGCTGCCGAAGGTGTCACAGTCAGTGAAATCGGTGTCGATGCCGATGGCCTGCCTGATCTGGTCGCAATGGAAGCTGCTATCACATCGCAGACCGCATTGATCAGCATGATGTGGGCGAACAACGAGACCGGCGCAATCATGCCCGTGGCCGTAGCGGCGGCGATTGCCGCCCACCATGGCGCAGCTTTTCATACCGATGCGGTGCAGGCGGTAGGGCGCGTACCCATAGACCTGCGCCGTGTGCCAGTTGATTTGCTGTCGCTGTCGGGGCACAAGCTGCATGCCGCCAAAGGCATCGGTGTGCTGTTTGTGCGCAAGGGTTTTAAACTGCCTCCATTGCTGTGGGGACATCAGGAGCGCGGTCGGCGCGGCGGCACCGAGAATGTCGCCGCGATCGCCGGGCTGGGCATTGCAGCGGAACTGATCAGCTTGTATAGCGAAGTCGAAAATAGTTATGTTTCTACGCTGCGTGACCGGCTGGAGCAGGGCATCCTGAATCAGTTTCCATTTGCCAGCGTCAATAGCGGTGGCGTGCCGCGACTGGCGAATACCAGCAATATCCGTTTCGGCGAGATCGACGCCGAAATCATCCTCGACCGGCTCGACAAGGCGGGCATCTGCGCGTCTAGCGGTTCGGCGTGTACCGCAGGCGGCACCGAGCCCTCCCATGTATTGCTGGCAATGGGCCAGACCCGCGCCGCGTCACTCGCTGCGGTGCGTTTTTCCCTGAGTCGTTACAGCACTGCGGACGAGGTTGATCGTATCCTCAACGTGTTACCTGGCATAGTGCGGCCGCTCGCCGGAATGGCCGCATGATGCAATCTGAATTGAAACATTTACTGGAATCCACAGCATGAAAATCATGATCCGCAAGAATGCAGTCGGTGTGTTGTCTGCTTACGTACCCAAGAAGGATCTGGAAGAGCCTATTTCAAAAATGGAGAAACCAGGAATGTGGGGTGGCATGATTACATTGGCGAATGGCTGGCAACTGGAACTGCCTGAAATGGCGGCAGACACCAGGTTGCCGATTACTGTAGACGCACGAAAGGTGAATGACTGACATGACTATCTCACTCGATCAGTTTGAAAATATTTCCAGCATGCTGGTGGCATTGCCAAGCGGAGAAAATCCTGTGCACGCCGTGCGTGCCAGCTTTCCGGAACTTGCGGTATCGCGCTGCGCTGCGGATGATATGCGCGGTGAGTCACCATTTCTCCGCGCCGGTGACTTTGATGTGTTTCTGGTCGATACGAGCCAGCTCTGCTGGCGCATTATTGATGAACCAGCCACAGCGACCGGACTTATCCTCGCGGCGCGGATATGACCAAAAAAACTACAAGAAAGCTACTATGGAACAGAACCTGATTACGCTCACAGACCCCGATATCAGCACGCATGAACTTGCCGCTGTCGCCAATGTGCTGAAGTCGTCGCGCCTGTCGGCCGGGCCGCTGGTGGAACGTTTCGAGGCTGCGTTTGCCGAGAGCCTTGGGCGCCGTTACGGCATCGCTGTAGCGAGCGGCACCATCGGACTTATGGTGAGCCTGCGTGCGCTTGGCATCGGTCCCGGCGACGAGGTCATTGCCAGCGCCTACTCCTGGCACCAGATCACCCACGCCATCGTGCTGGTCGGCGCCACGCCGATATTTGCCGATATTGATTATTGGTCTGGCACCCTGGCGGTGGACAAGGTTGAGGCAAAAATTACGCCCCATACGCGTGCCATTGTCGTCGGCAATACCAACGGCCATCCGGCGGCGTGGGGGCCGTTCCGTGCACTTGCCGATGCTCATGGCATCAAGCTGATCGAGGACTCCACGGAAGCCATCGGCTCGCGCTACCAAGGTCAGTTGGTCGGTACTTTCGGCGATCTGTCCATCTTCGATTTCTCGCAGCCGTCGGCACTGGTATGCGGTGAGGGTGCGATGATTGTCACCGATGACCCGGATCTTGCCAGCGAGCTTTACTATCACCGCAGCCGTGGCCTCGACGAACGTTTCTCGCTTTCCATCACCAGCCGCGTGCCGCACCAAGCGTCGATCAGCGACATGACCGCCGCGCTCGGACTGGCGCAACTCGATCGTCTGGACGAAATTCTCGCGCGGCGTAAGCGCGTAGAGAGCGACTACAGCGAATACATCCAGTCGTTCGAAGGTATCAAGCCGTCCTACATTGCGCCCGAGGTCGACGAAGTGCACTGGATGGTCTACGTCATTCACCTTGGCACACGCTTCACACGCAGCGCGCGCAACCAGATCGTCGACGATCTGGCGACGGCGGAAATCGAGGTGGCGGCCTACTGCAACCCGCTGCATTTGCAGTATTTTTACGGCACGCTCGGCTACAAAAAGGGCAACCTGTTTGTCACCGAGAAAGTTGCAGACCGCTCGCTGGCGCTGCCGTTCCATGCGCATCTTGACGACGATACGATTCAATTTATCGTCACCACCGCCAAGGATTCATCCATCAACGTAGGTGCCGGTGCGGCAATTTATTAGCACACTAATCAGGAATTGAGGAATTGGACATGACTATGCAAACGACACTACCACCGCATTTACTTAGTGGCCTGATCGGCGGCCGCGTTATTCCCTATTTTGGGCCTGGCGTACTCGACCTGATCCCCGGCGGTTCGCCGGTACCTGCTGCTCCGGAGGCACTGGCAGCCATACTGACAGCTAAAGTTTCAGTGCCGCACAAGATCCGCCATCGGCTGACCGCTGCAGCGCAGTTCATTGAAAACTTCAAGCACCGAAAAACGCTGGTGGGCCTGATGAGTGCCGCATTTACGCAGAAGGTCACGCCGTCGTCGCTGCATACTTTTATCGCATCACTATCCGCTCTGCCGCTGTGGGTCGATGCCTGGTACGACGATGCTGCGCAAAATGCCCTGTCTGTTCGCACTGACTGGGGGCAGGTTCAAGGTTTGTCGCAATCGGAACATTTTGGCACCTGGACTGGCTATTACGATGATGCTGGAAGACCCGCGACCGAAGCCGATGCCGCAGGCTGGAACACCCTGCTCTACAAGCCTGTTGGGGGCGCGCGCCCGGCCAGTAATTATCTCGTTTCCGATACCGATTACGTTGAAGTGCTCACCGAGATCGACATTCAGACACCGATCCCGCCCAAGGTTCTGGAGTTGCGCACTGGGCGACATTTCCTGTTCCTGGGTTGCCGCTTCAACGACCAGCTGCAGCGCACCTTCGCCCGCCAGATCATGAAACGATCCTCTGACCAGCATTGGGCGGTATTGCCGGGAGAACTCACCCGTAACGAATTACGCTTTCTCGAAGAGCAAAATATCCAGCACATAGACATGCCGCTGCAGCAATTCGTCGCGTTGTTAAACGGCGAAAAACTGGAAGTGCATGCGTAATTTTAAATAACCAACAAAGGAGTTTCAAACATGCCCATATTAACCATAAAAAACAGTGGAAAAACCATAGAAGCTGAAACGGGTAAAAGCTTGCTTTCAATCTTACTCTCGGCAGGAGCGTCGATATTGCATAAATGTGAAGCCAAAGCTGAATGCGGTTCATGCCACATTTTTGTAATAGAAGGCCGTAAAACCTTGTCAAAAACCCAGCGGGCAGAGAATGAAAAACTCGATAGCACCGTCGGTGTGAGTTCCAATTCACGCCTAGCCTGCCAGGCACTGATGGGTACTGAAAACATTACGGTAGAATTGCTGGCTTGATTTGAGTTGGCTGGTTTTACAGCGCCTATTGATTTCTACATAACGCATGACAATTCTTTTTGATTCTGCGTTATTCTGCTTTGCGTTTAAAAAGACAATAATTCTGTCTAATGTACGAAAAACTTTTAGTCGGGCACCCGTAGGAGCGGGCCCAGCCCGCGAAAAGATGTTCGCGGGCCGGGCCCGCACCAACACACATGCTGTTTTTAAAGCGAATTGGAATTACATTACAGAGAACCCCACGATGAAACTCTATATGACCCCCGGTTCCTGTTCGACTGGTATTCACATTCTGCTGGAGGAAATCGACATGCCCTTCGAGGCCTATCTTGTTAACCTGCTGGCAGGCGATCAGAACAAGCCCGATTATGTTGCGATCAACCCGAAATCCACGATCCCGACACTGGTGCGCGATGATGGTTCGGCGCTGACTGAGTTTCAGGCAATTGCCTACTGGCTAGGGCGCAGCAATCCGAAAGCCAAACTGTTGCCGGACAATCTGGATGACGAAGTGCGGGTGATCGAGACTATGGACTATGTTGTCGGCACTATCCATGGCCAGGGTTACACGCGTATTTTTACTGCCGACAATTTCACGCCGAACGCGGCTGATCATGAAGCGATCAAGGCGCGCGGGCGTGAGATCGTTGCAAAGTGCTTTAGCGTGATGAATGAAGCACTGGCTGGCAAGGAATACGTCGCAGGCAATTTTTCAATTGCCGATGCGGCGCTGTTCTATGTCGAGTTCTGGGCGGACAAAATCAAGATCGAACTGCCGGAAAATTGCCTCGCCCATTACCAGCGTATGCTCAAGCGACCGGCCGTTCAGCGCGTACTGCGAGAAGAAGGTTATCGTTGAAGCAGATCAGCTGATCCTGTTTCGTTGCCCGCTTTGCACCAACGAAACAGCTATATTTATCGAACGCTAATATGAATATCGATATCCCGGCTTAACCAGCCCACTGTAATCGCGTGGAATGCAGCATATTCCGCCTCTTCCCAAATCAGGCTTAACAACGCTTCCTCTTTGGTTAGCAGCTCTTTGCCACGAATCATTTTCTTGTTTGCCATCTCACAATCAAGCGGATCAACATTGTGGCTGGCAAATATTGCACTGGCAGCACTAATGCCCTCGGAAATATTTTCCTGTGGTGCGATCCAGGCATCCTGGCCTTCAATGCATATCGTGGGTTGTGATGCTTGTGTACTTTGTGCTGCCTGAGTTTCAATTGTTGCGTACATTTTTAGTCTCCTACTGTCTACATGCGGATGCATGTTGATAGCTGCAGCACAATTCATGCCATTAAAAACAAACCTCCATCATGGCCATAAATGCTGTGCAGCACCAGTTACGCATAGTCAGGAAAATATTAAGTGATGGAGAGGCAATACAATTTATGCACAAACCCTGTATGTTTTGTAGTAAATACTACAGATGAAATTAAATGGTTACCCGCGTTGTGGACTACGGGAGCAAGCCTTGGCGCCGCTAGACTACCCTTTGTAGAGCAGTTTGAATCAACTGGAATGATAATTGCTGTATTAGTTTTAAAGGTGCACTTTATATTTTATATCCGGGGGGGCAGATCATGCTGGGTACAGCGATTATTGGCGGTGGATTGAGTGGGCTGGCATTAGCCCATCATCTGCAGCAACTGGGGCAAGAGTTTGCTTTGTTTGAGGCACGAGAACGCTTTGGCGGTCGCATTTTAAGTGTCTCCGGGGATGGCATGGCACTTGATCTCGGCCCTTCATGGCACTGGCCAGACACACAGCCTCGCATTACTCATCTCATTGCAGAGCTGGGGCTGGAGGCTTACTCCCAGCACAACCACGGCACGGTGCTTAATCTCACCGATCCTGAAAAAGCCCCGCAACCTTATCCAACCAGCAGCGGCGTGCATGATGGTGCCCAGCGTCTGGTGGGTGGAATGGGGAGTCTGGTGCAAGCCCTGGTCGACAATCTGCCCGCCGATGCGCTGCATACAGGACACGTGCTGATCGCAGTGATTGAACATGGCGACCATGTTGAACTGCATTTCCGTTGTGGTGAACGTGTGCAGAAGATTGATGCGCGACAAGTGGTGTTGGCTGTGCCGCCCCGAGTGCTGGAAGAGCATGTACGTTTTGAGCCTCCCCTTGACGAATCGATCTGTCAGAGCATGCGTGCGACCTATACCTGGATGGCGGATCAGGCCAAAGTTGTCGTGACCTATCCGCACTCGTTCTGGCGTAAAGCGGGCTTGGCTGGCAATGCCTTTGTCGAGCATGGGCAAGCCGTACTTTATGAAACTTTCGATGCCTGCAATGCAGCGGCTGATCACGCTGCGCTGGGCGGTTTTATGGCACTCACTCCCGCATTGCGTACCTCTTATCAGCTGGGTATGCCGCTGCTGATTAGCAGCCAGCTGGTGCAGCTCTTTGGTATGGAGGCCGATAATGGAACGCAGCATATCCAGGATTGGGCTACCGAGATTTATACCAGTAGCACGCTGGATCAGACACCACCTGCCAGACATCCTGCATACGACGACCCCTCTTTGCGCCACCCATTATGGAAAGCCAAATTGTATTTCTGCGGTTCCGAGACGGCAGGCTACGCTGCCGGTTATCTGGAAGGAGCGCTGGAAGCCAGCGAGCGTGTGTCGTACCTGCTCACCGGCGACAATAGCCCGGTATTAAAAGTTTCAACAGACTCACTCAGGAGAAACTTATGATTTACGTAGTTGAATTCCCCGAGCAGGGCAGGGCGCATGCGTGGTTTGCATTCGAAAAGCAGGATCTGATGCGAAAAATCTATGTGTCTGATAAGAGGAAAGAGTGGGAAATATTCGATGTCGTGACTGCGCGCGAATTGCTCGAATTGCCTGGCAAGACACCTGACACTCCCAATATTCGCGACGAATTCCCGGCGATTTGTAGCCTTGCCGATCAGCATGGTTGGGACACGCCGTTGTATCGGGCGGACTATCTGCTGGGCGATGGCGTGTTTCAACCCGCAGCTGTGACCGAAACCGATGCCTGTATCGCTGCGCTCACACGGCGCAATAAGGCCTGCACGATTTACTGGTCTGATACGCAAGCGACGGCTGCGCTGGAAAATGATCCCTTCTTCGATAGAGAGGCAGGT
>Ga0315268_10007084_pt1 | contig 11857 bp, 12 predicted proteins | sample C1_top_MG_FD_204535 | JGI IMG/M metagenome (GOLD analysis project Ga0315268, IMG submission 204535) | Sediment microbial communities from Yellowstone Lake, YNP, Wyoming, USA - C1_top | ecosystem: Environmental > Aquatic > Freshwater > Lake > Sediment | place: USA: Wyoming | collected 2017-08-01 | reverse complement strand
GCTGGGGGAGGTCTATATCTCGGTGCCGCAGGCCAAACGGCAGGCCAAAGAGTATAATTGTTCATTGGACCAGGAACTCTGGCGATTAGCCAAGCACGGGACGCTGCATCTTTTGGGATATACACATAAGGAAATGAGGAAATATGGCGCTTGAGTTGTTAATATTGATTATTTGCATTTTATTATCGGCGTTTTTCTCCGCCACGGAGACCGCTTTCACCTCCCTTTCACGCCCCAAGGTTTCGCATATGGTGGATCGCCGCCTGCCTGGCTCCAAGCTGGTCAAAAGACTGAAGGAAGACCCCGCCACCTTGCTTTCCACGGTCTTGATCGGCAATAATATTGTGAACATTGGGGCTTCGGTATTGGCCACTACTATTGTTTTGAGTATTACCGAAAGGATGGGGTGGGGTGGAATAGGGACCGCGGCGGGCATTGCCACCGGAGTGATGACCTTTTTCATTTTAGTTTTTGGCGAAATCACTCCTAAGACAGTGGCTATGCGGCATGCTGAAACTATTGCCCTGTTCTGCGCTTGGCCGATTTTCGCTATTTCATTGATCTTGACCCCGGTAGCGATGTTTTTAGCGGCCTTTTCCCGGCCGCTGATTTACCTTTTCGGAGGGAGGATGCCGGAGGGGGGGCCCTTTGTTACTGAAGAAGAGATCAAAATGCTGATCGCGGCGGGGGCCCGGGAGGGAGTGATCGAGAGTGAGGAAAAAGAGATGATCTCCTCCATTTTTGAGTTTGGCGAGACCAAGGTTTCGGAAGTGATGACGCCGCGGCCCGACATTAAAGCGGTGGAGGATGCCACTCCTATTGAAGAAGTCATTAAGCTTATTCTGGAGACCGGGCATTCCCGTATCCCGGTTTATGAAGGCAATATTGATAATATCATCGGCATGGTTTACGCCAAGGACCTCCTGTCCTGTACCCGGGAGGACTCCCTGAGAAATTATCTGCGGGCGGCGCTTTTCATCCCCGAATCCAAAAGGCTGGATGACCTTTTGCACCAGATGCAGGCGGCGCGCACCCATGTGGCCATCGTAGTGGATGAATTTGGAGTGACTGCGGGGATAGTGTCCATGGAAGACCTGGTGGAAGAGATCGTGGGGGAAATCCATGATGAGTTTGAAAGATTAGAGAAGAATTTTGAGAGAATTGAAGAAAATGTTTATTTGGTGGATGGGAAGATCTTGCTTTCAGATCTAAATCTGCAGATCGCGCTTTCCCTTCCAGAAGAAGAATTCGATACGATTGCGGGATTTGTGATAGGGCAATTGGGCAAGGTTCCCTCGGTGGGAGACGTGGTCAAATATGATAATGTTGAAATTTCGGTGGAAAAAGTGTTAAAAAGGCGGATCTTGCGGTTAAAAATCGTGAAATTGAAGGTGGGCCTTGAGGATAACATGGTGGGAGGATAGATGGAAGAGATTAAACGGCCTAAATATATTTTTATCACCGGCGGGGTGGTTTCCTCGCTGGGTAAAGGCATCACTGCCGCTTCCTTAGGCCGCCTGCTCAAATCGCGGGGCATTTCAGTCACCATCCAGAAGCTGGATCCTTATATCAATGTGGATCCCGGCACCATGAATCCTTACCAGCACGGCGAAGTTTTTGTTACCGAAGACGGCGCCGAGACCGACCTGGACCTGGGGCATTATGAAAGATTTATCGATATCAACCTGGGCAAGGCCAACAATGTCACCACCGGCATGGTTTACTGGTCGGTGCTCAACAAGGAACGGCGGGGGGATTACCTCGGGGGCACCGTGCAGGTAGTTCCCCATATCACCAACGAGATCAAGGAGCGCATCCGGCGGATCACCCGCGAGGAGCATTTTGATGTGGTGATCTGCGAGATCGGGGGGACGGTGGGGGATATCGAAGGCCTGCCGTTTTTGGAGGCCATCCGCCAGTTCCGCAAAGAGGTGGGGCGCGATAACTGCCTCAACATCCATGTTACCTTGGTGCCCTATCTGGGGACTACTCATGAGTTCAAGACCAAGCCCACCCAGCATTCGGTAAAGGAGCTGCGCGCCATCGGCATCCATCCCGACATCATCATCTGCCGCAGTCAGGAGCCGCTGACCCCGGAGCTTTCTGAAAAGATCTCGTTGTTCTGCGATGTGGCCCGTGATGCGGTGATCTCGCTCCCGGATGTGCCGCTTTTATACGAAGTTCCCCTGGTGCTGGGCGGGGAGCGGCTGGATGAGATCGTGGTCAAATACCTGGACCTCATATCTCAAAAAGCCGATCTTGCCGAATGGCAGGCCCTGGTAGAGGCCATGAAAAAGACCGAGCGCACCGTGAAGATCGCTATAGTGGGCAAATATACGGAATTGCAGGATTCTTATATCAGCATCGTAGAGTCCCTCAAACACGGCGGCATACTTCATTCGGCTTCGATCGAGATCAAATGGGTGAATGCTGAGGATTTGGAAAAGGTCGCGGATTTGGACCCGATTTTAAGGGAATCCCATGGGATTTTGGTGCCGGGCGGATTCGGGTCCCGCGGAATCGAAGGGAAAATTGCGGCTATTCGTTACGCCCGGGAGAATAAAATCCCCTTTTTGGGATTATGTCTGGGCATGCAGTGCGCGGTGATCGAATTCGCGCGGAACGTATGCGGGATGGAAGGGGCCCATTCTTCGGAATTTGATTCCCAGACCAAATTCCCGGTGATCGATCTGCTGCCCGAACAGAAAGAAGTCACCGAGAAGGGAGGCACCATGCGGCTGGGAGCCTATCCCTGCAAGATCAAGAAGGACACCCTTTTATCCGGGATTTACGGCGAAGAAGTGGTTCTGGAACGGCACCGCCATCGTTATGAGTTAAACAATCAATTCAGAGAAAAACTGGAGGAATGCGGTTTAGGATGCGCGGGCATTTATGAAAAAGCGGATCTGGTGGAAGTAATCGAGCTGACCGATCATCCCTGGTTCTTGGCCACGCAGTATCATCCCGAGTTCAAATCCCGCCCCAATCGTCCCCATCCTATATTTCGCGAATATGTGAAGGCCGCGGTCGCCCGTCTGGCGGAGCAAGAACCCCTCTTTAAAAACATCTAGGATGATGGTAGAATCCGGGTTGTGAAATCCGGATTTACCTACATAGAAATCCTGGTGGTGATCAGCTTGATAGCCATCCTGGCAGCCGGAGTCTGGGTTTATGTCGGATTTTACAAAGGTATGAAGCTCGAGGCGGCGGCGGAAAAATTGTCCTACGATATTCGCTATGCGCAGAATCAGGCCCTCTGCACCACTCTCTGGCACGGCATAAACTTCGAGGTCAACCCGGTCAATAAATATTATGTTTACCAGACCGACAGCTTGGCCGATACTTTGATTCAGGATCCCGCCGATTTTGCCAGTACCTTGGTGGTGGACCTTTACCATAAATATGGAGTGACCATAAACAGCGTGAATCTGGAAGGCGGAGAGAATAAAGTGGAATTTGACGGTTTGGGAAGGCCTTATACCGATCATATTAATTACGGCGGCTGGGTGGTATCTGCTGAGGGAACCATTGTGCTGGGACTTCAAGGGCTGACCAAAACTATCACTATCACCCCCGTTACTGGGAAGGTGACCATACAATGAATTCAGGCGCGGGTTCAAAAGGCTTCACTTTATTGGAATTTATTATCTCGGTGGCCGTCATCGGGATCGCCTTTTACGCCCTGATCAGTGTTTTCATAACCGCGGCCCCCAGGGATATCAATGCCCGCACCTTAACCATCGGCACTCATCTTTTGAATTTAAAGACGGAGGAAACCATGCTTAAGGGTTTTGCCGGGATTAATAATGTTGCCGCGACAAATTTCCCGGCGCCGTTTAACAACTATAGTTATGAGGTGGTTTGGCAGTATGTCACCACAGCGGAGCCGGATGTGGTTCCTTTTCCATATATCAGCACCTATTATAAACGGATTAAAGTTCGGGTGTGGGGGCTGCAGTTAAACACGCTGGAGGTCGTAACTCTTACGACCTATTATCAATGAAAAATAAAATTGGAGTAACCCTGATCGAGCTGATCCTGGTAATCGCCGGTTTGGCCATCCTGTCTTTTTCGCTGGCGTCTTTTATAACCGAAGCCATGGAGGCCTGGGTATATATCAGGGGGCAGGAAACCGCCCTCTCGACCGGCCGCACCACCCTGGAGATAGTAATTCGGGAACTGCGCCGCATCAGCCGTCCGCAAAATATTGATTATATCTCTTCCTCGGAATGCCGGTTCATTGACACCGCCTCCGCCAAGGTCGGTTTCCGGCAAAGCGGGACGGATCTGATACGCGATCACTGGGAATATCTGACGCTTATCAGCAACCTGCTAACTTCGAATCTGGCAACCCCGGAAGGGCTCAGCTTTTATTATTATGACTCAAATTTAAATCCTACTGCCGTGATACCCAATATCCGCTTCATCAAAGTGCGCCTGCAGATAATTAAAGGCGCCCAGGGGATCATCCTGGAAGACGCGGCGAGGATCAGAAATTTATGAGCAGACGGGGATTTATATTGGTAGTGGCCATTTTTGTCCTGGTGGTCTTCGCCGTTTTGGGAATGGTAGCGGTGTCGCTGATCTCCGGCGAAAATATCTTGGCCCTGCGGGATTACAATTCCATTCGCGCGTTTCATCTGGCGGAAGCGGGAGTGCGCTATGCCATTACCGTATCCCTCCTGCCGGATCTTGACTGGAGCAACAATGTCGGTTATTTGAAAAATCTGTCCCCGGGTAATTTCACGGTGGGCTACGCTTATAGAGCCGAACGGCGCTGCATATTACAAGTGTCCGGGGTGGTGGGGGGTATCACCCGGACGATTCTGGTGGATGTGAAAAGATCCGACCTGCCCTGGTATATCGACGAGAGATACGCCATACGCTGTTTAAATCTCGAAAGCCAGACCCTCTATATCCAAAACTCGGCCGCTGTTTACGGGGATTTTTATTACGACGGTCCGGTGATCATGCAGAACAGCTCGAAATTGGTGAACGGCACCATGTACAGCGACAGCTTGACCCTGCAGCACTCCGCTACCTGCGCTTCCTGGGAGCCGATCAGCACGCCTTTGGAGCCCATTACTTTTGACAGTTCGTATTACGATAATTTCCTGGGTGAAACCACCAAAGAAGCGACTTACGGCGCAATAACTAAAACCGGCACTCAAAGTATTATTTTGAGCGATTACCCGAACAACACCTTTCGCTGCACCAGTCTGGCTCTTTTGAATTCGTCCTCTGTAACCGGTCCCGGGACAATCATAATTACCACCGGTAATCTGACGCTGAGCAATTCGGCCAGCATTGGGGATAATGTTATGGTTATAGTGGGCGGGAGCGCTACTATGCAGAACTCTTCCAAGGTGGGAGCCGACTTCAACTTGTTTACCAATGGCAGTATCAGCGTGACCAACTCTCAGAATGTGCCGGCGGAAGCGATCTTTTATTCACGCGGAAATGTGAATTTCACCAATTCCGCCCAATTCTGGGGGAGCATCATGGCGCCCAGCGGGGAGGTCTCCTCGGTAAACGCCACTACCTTTAATGGTTTATTATACGCGGATACGATTAATCTGCAGAATTCCACTCACTTGAACGGATCGGCCGCGGTAAATCAGGTGGGTTATTTCAGAAATTCCGCGGTGGTGACCTATGATCCTTCTAAATTTCCCGCCAACGTCCCCCCCGGTTTTGAGGGCGGCGGAGGGGGCACCCTGGAAGGGCTTTCCATAATCAGCTGGTCAGAGGTTTTCTGATAAGCTATAATAAAAGCACATGCCAGAAACCATACTGGGAATAGATCTTAGGGTTTGTTCGGTTAAAGTCGTAGAGCTTAAATATAGCCCTCAGGGATATATTTTGACCGGTTGGGGGATGGATGAGGTATCCTATGATCTAGCGGATAAGCACCCCGAAAGAGAAGTAGCCCAGGCCAAAGCCCTCCAGAACATTCTTAGCACTAATCGCATCAAAACCAAAGCAGCCGTAATGGTGGTGGGGGGCGGGGATGTGGTGGTAAAGCGGATCACCATGCCGGCGCTTTCCCACAAAGAGGCCTATGAGGCCGTGAAATGGAAATTAAAAGACGAAATTAACTTTCCCTTGGAAGCCGCAGTGGTGAGCTTTGTCCCCACCGGCAAACCCCCAAGCTCAGGGAGCACGGAGCAGGAATATATTGCGGCGGTGGCCCACAGAGATACCGTGAACCGCGCTTTGGAGATCGCTGCTATAGTGGGCTTAAAATTGATTTCAGTCATCCCCGTACCTTTGGCCCTGTCCGAGATTTATCGGGAAGAAACAGCCCAAGAAGTGATTTCGATTATTTATATGGGCCGCCGTACCACCAATATCGGTTTTTTCCGGGACGGGACCCTGCAATTCAATCGGGAAGTCCCCCTGGGAGGAGAAGATATCACCCGGGCTATGACCTCGCTTCTGGTATCCGAAGAGGGGAGATTGGAACTTAAATACGATGAAGCCGAGAAGATCAAAAGAGAGCACGGCATTCCCCTGGATATTTCCACCTATCCCCAGCTTAAGAACATACCCATAACCCACCTGCAGGCGGTAATACGGCCGGCTCTCGAAAAAATACAGGAAGAGATTCTAAGAACCATTGAATATTTTAAAGGGCAGATCGGGGAAGTGGGGATTCATAAGATGTTGTTGACCGGAGGAGCCAGCAAAACCCCGCATTTCATGGAGTTTTTAAGTTCGGGATTGGGCCTTAAAATGGAAGCGGTGGATCCTTTATCCAAAGTCACTCTGGACGCCGATTTGCAGGGTCTCACGGCGCTCAAGCAGTCCAGCCAGCAGTTGTCGGCGGCTTTGGGGGCGGCTTTTTCGGCCCGGACCAAAGGGCTTAATCTGTTGCCGGAAGAAGTGCGGGATAGATGGAAAATTTTAATTCGCAAACATTTAAATCCAGTGGAGGTCTCTTCGGTTTTTACGGTTCTGGTCCTGTTGCTTTACCTCTTTTTAATGTGGCAGACCCTTAGTCTGCAAAGCAATGTAAAAACCGTTAAAGGCAAGGTTGAGGCCCTTAAACCTCGACTGGCGCGGTTGGAAGCGCTGGAACGGGCGCTGAAAGAGGAGCAGGGGCGGAGGGGGATATTTAAATCAGTTGAACTTTCACGCATTAAAATCCCGCGGGTGCTTATGGATTTAAGCCTCAATCTGCCCAGGGCTATCCTGATTTCCGGGTTGAATTTTTCCGAAACCGAAAAGAAGCTGCAATTGACCGGGACGGTTTTCGCGGTTGACGGGTCGCCGGAAAATATATTGTCCAATTTCATTCTGAATCTTTCGTCGGCTCCCAGCTTTGAAAAAGTGGAGCTGATTTCTGCGGTGAAAAACGTAAGCTATGCTTTAGAAGCCTATGATTTTGAGGTTTTGGCCCTAATAAAGAGAACCATATGAAAATAAATCTTTCTGAGCGGGAACGACTGCTGGTAATAATTGTCGGGCTGGTGTTGGTTTTTGCTTTTTTCTATTGGGCGGTTTTTCAGCCCAAGCTGAAAGAAATATTCATCCTGTGGCGGCAGCTTAAGGAAGTGAATCTGCAGTATAAGCTGGCTAATGAAAAAAGCCTGCTGTTGAAAAACATGGAAGTGACGCCTTTAGAAAATCTGCGCGCCAAAAAGGGCAAAGAAGAGCAAATTTTAGAAGCCCTGCATTACATTGCAAAGGAGATATCCAGGCTGGACCTTAACCTGCTTTCCATTCGCCCGCGTCATGAAGAAAGAACAGTGGACCTGGCCAAGGTGGTTTTTCTGGAGTTAACCTTTACCGGCAAATATAATTTGATCTATAAGTTCATGGAAGCCCTGGAGAAATTGCCTATTCTGATTATGGTGGATTCGATGGCCATATCGCGGGGAAGCGATTCGCAATTAAGCGTTAACATGGTCTTGGCGGTATATTATTAAATGCGTGGTATAATTTTTATAATAATCGGTTTCCTTTTTTATGCTCCGGTTTACGGAGCGCCGTCTTTGAATTTTAAAATATCCACTTCAGAAGTTCTGAGAAAGTTGAAAGTGCCGGCTTCTTCTGAAATTGCTAAACCTGTTCCCAGATCGGCGACTTTGAGGGATCCGTTTGCTGTGGATTTTATTTATTTGAAACCGGAGGTTCAACCGGCGGAGCCGGGTCAAGAGAAACCTCCTGCCGCTCCCAAGCCCGTATTGATGCTGCAGGGCATTTTTCTCAGCAGGGACATGCGTATCGCTATTATTGATGATAAAGTGGTTATGGTGGGATCTCGGGTGGCGGCCGGCTGGACAGTGGCCCAGATCAAACCCGATATGGTAATTTTAAGCAAAGATGGTAAAATGAAAAAGTTGCTAATGAAAGTGGGAGTTGAATAATATGAAAGATACAAGATACAAGAAACAAGATACAAGATTTGGTCAGTGGGTATTGGGATTTGGTATTTTTTTGGTTATTGTATCTTGGTCATTGGGATTTGCGCTGGCGGTAGAAGCAGCTACCCCCAAGACAGAAGAAACCGCGCAGGTCGGCAAGGGCGGCACCTTGACTTTTAAGCTCAAGGATGCGGACATTAAATCGGTTCTGCAGATATTTGCCAAACAATTAAGAATTAATATAGTGGCGGGAGACGACGTTACCGGAAAAGTTTCTTTCTCTTTTACCAATGTCCGACCCCGCGAGGGATTGGAAGCGGTTTTGCGGGCCAAAGGATACGACTGGTTCCAGGAGGGCGATACCTTGGTGGTGACCGCTAAAAACACGGTCCGCACCTATCTTTTGGAATATGCCAGCGCCGCTGAGGTGAAAGGAGCTCTGGACTTGTTGGCGGAGGCGGGGGACAGCATCTCCATTAATGAATCTTACAACGCCTTAATAGTAAAGACCTCCACCAAGAACATTGCCCGCATCGAAAAAGCCATAAAAGAAATGGATGTGCCTCCGGCCCAGGTAATGGTGGAGGCCAAGATCTTGGAAGTGAAATATAATGATTCGGGCAGTGCCGGGTTGGATGTTAAATATACCAGTCCGAATGACAGCAATGATTGGGCTCGGACCTTAAATTTAGCCGGCAGGTCTACAGACACCGGAGCCATGGGCTTATATGCCCATGTCATTACTGGGAACCTGGAGGCCTATTTGTCTGCCCTTTTGACCAAGACCAATTATAATGTGGTGGCCTCGCCCCGCATCACCACCCTGAATCACAAAGAAGCCAACATTCTTATCGGTTCCAAGATCGGCTACCGTACCGCGGTGATCACCGAGACCGGAACCGTATATCAGGTGAATTTCTTAACCACCGGCACGGAGCTGACCATCACTCCGCATGTGGGGGAAGGCGGCTTTATTCGCATGAAGATCGCCCCCAAGGTTAGCGAAGGTTATGTCACTTCTGATCTGCCGGTGGAGAATACTACTGAGACCAAGAATGAAGTGCTGGTTAAAGACGGGCAGACCGTGGCGATCGGCGGCTTGATGAAAAATGCCGAAACCCAAACCGATTACGGCATTCCCATTTTAATGGATATTCCGATCCTGGGCGGATTATTCCGTAAGACCACCATAGTCAATGAAAAACGGGAGCTTCTGGTCTTTGTGACCCCGCATATCTTAACGCCCGAATATTTGACCAAGATGTCAGAGGAAAGCCAGGGGTTAGTGGAAAAAGAGAAAAGGCAGGGCGCGGGGCTTATTCATTAGTCGGGACCCTTTTCATCAAAGCGATCAGCGCCTGATAGGGGTCTTTCCCTTTAAATAACACCTGATATACCTCGCCGCTTATGGGCATTTCCACCTTTTGCTGTTTGGACAGTTTCAGGGCGGCCTGGCAGGTGGGCACGCCCTCTGCCACATCCTGCATGGCGGATAAAATTTCCGAAAGCTTTTGGCCCTTGGCCAGCGCGAAACCTACCTGATGGTTCCGGGATAATTTACTCTGGCAGGTGGTGATCAGGTCTCCCATGCCGGAGAGTCCCATGAAGGTTTGGGGTTTGGCTCCCAGGGATACCCCCAGGCGGGAAATCTCTGCCAGGCCGCGGATCAGCAGTGCGGCCTTGGCATTATCTCCCAGATCAAATCCGTCCGCCACCCCGGCCGCAATGGCAATGATATTCTTGAGAGATCCTCCCAGCTCCACCCCAATTACATCCTGGTTGGTATAAACCCTGAATCTTTCTGAGGATAAGATCCGTTGAATGGTTTTGGTCGCTTTTTCGTTAGGTGAAGCCGCTACGGTGGCGGCGATCAACCCGCGAGCGATTTCCTTGGCTAAATTTGGACCGGAAAGAGCCGCTATTTCTCCTTTTAGGTATTCCTTGAGGATTTCAGTTGGCCGCTTAAGGGAGGATTCTTCGATTCCCTTGCTGGCAGAGAGGATCAAGGCCTGGGATTTTATGAAGGGCGCTGATTTGTGGGTAATATCCCGCAGGAACTGCGTGGGAATGGCAAAAATAACCAGCTCGGCCTCTTCCAATGCTTCTTCAAGCTTAGCAGTTATTTTAATAACCGGCAGGAGCTGGAAGCCGGAAAGATATTTTTTATTTTCCCTGAGTTCCTGCATCTTAGGGACGATTTCGCTTTCATAGGACCAGAGAGTCACTTCGTGCTTATTTTCCGCCAGAAGGATGGAGAGGGTAGTGCCCCAGGCCCCCGCCCCTAATATCGCTACTTTAGGCATCTTCTTTCTCCCCGAATTTTCTCTCGGTCCCGGTCAGTAATCTTTTAATATTAGGGATATGTTTAATGACCATCAAAATTGCCACTAAAATGGTAGCCCAAAGATAGGGAAGGGGCTTGTTAAGAAAATACATGAGGGCGGCCACCAACCAGGGACCGAAGATTGAGGCCAGGGAGACATAACGGGTCAAGGCGATTATTATTATGACCAGGAGTGCTGCCGCCAGAAATATCTCCGGGGCTATGGCCAGGAGAACCCCTAATCCGACGGCGGCGCCCTTGCCGCCTTTGAAGCCCATGAAGATCGAGAACATATGGCCCAAAATGGCGGCCAGGCCAACCAGAACGACCCAGAGCGGGTCTTTAATTATTAGAGTGCCCAGATAAGCGGCCAGGGTGCCTTTGATTAGATCTAAAGTCAGCACAATAATCCCGGGGATCACCCCCAGGGTTCTTAGGACGTTAGTAGCCCCGATGTTGCCGGAGCCGTATTTGGTAATATCAATATTAAAGAGCCGGCTTACTATCACGCCAAAGGGGATGGAGCCAATAAAATATCCAGCTAAAACAGTAAGAAAAACCCGCATGGGGTCATTATACCGCACTTGAAAATAAGGGGCAACTCTGCTATAATATATATAATGAAAAACTGGGCCAGCGTCTAGCTTCGAGGGTCATTGTGGTGAGTTCCTAAAAGCACGTCACGACTAGCCCAGTCATATATATATCGCCTCTTTCCGCCAAAAATTTCACTTTTTAATGCATCTTTTTGCTCTCAAAATCCGATTAGTATAGTAGAAAGGCCGATAACCATCTGCATAAAGGGCGTGCGCTAGGATGGCACGCTTTTTTATAAAAGATTCCCGTCAGGAGGAACAATTTGTCGAGCGATTATTTTTTTGATGTAAGTTCAGTTGGAAAGTTTACTATTCCAACTCCCAAGTTAACCCTTCATTCTGAGGGTTCACTTCTTGCTCCTCCGCCCCCCCCCAGCTATTATCGTGATGTTGTTGATCTTGGCGATCCCACTGATGCCCCAACCCTAGATTCGGCTGCCGCCACAGAAGTCCCGGAAGAAAGTCCCACTAGCGCAGGAGTAGACGAGTTTATTGAGAATGCCCAGCAGGAAATAGATAGAATCAGGGCCTACTTGGCCGCCAATCCCAATCTCCCGACCAGTGTCCGC
>Ga0315268_10007083_pt1 | contig 11857 bp, 12 predicted proteins | sample C1_top_MG_FD_204535 | JGI IMG/M metagenome (GOLD analysis project Ga0315268, IMG submission 204535) | Sediment microbial communities from Yellowstone Lake, YNP, Wyoming, USA - C1_top | ecosystem: Environmental > Aquatic > Freshwater > Lake > Sediment | place: USA: Wyoming | collected 2017-08-01 | reverse complement strand
GGTACTCCGGATATCGCAGGGGTAATCGGATTGAAAGCTGCTGTGCGATATCTTACGTCGTTGGGTATGGATAACGTACGGAATCATGAAAAGCAACTGGTTACGTATGCTCTGAAGAAACTTCATGAAGTCCCGGGTGTCACGGTCTATGGTCCTGATGATCCCAAAAAGCGCGGAGGCGTGCTTGCGTTCACCATGAGTCAGGCGCATGCGCATGATATCGCCCAGATACTTAATGAAAACAATATCTGTATCCGTTCAGGAAACCACTGTGCGATGCCGCTTCATGAATGTATGGGTATCCGTGCAACCGCACGTGCTTCGATATATATCTATACGACCAAACAGGATATCGACCGGTTGATACAGGGACTGCATCAGGTCATAAAACTATTCGGTTAATTATGGATATCTACAGGGAAGTCATTCTTGATCACTATAAAAATCCCCGCAATTTCGGTCATTTGAAAAAGCCGGACAACAGTATCCGTGAGGGGAATGTAACATGCGGGGACACTGTCGTAATGGAGGTTCATGTTACGAAAAAGGGGAAGTCCGCAGTTTTAAAAGATATCAGATTTTCGGGTGAGGGATGTGCCATTAGTCAGGCATCAGCGTCGTTATTAACGGAACATGTGAAAGGCAAAGACGTTGCGTATATCATGCGATTGTCGGTAAAAGATGTATACAAAATCATCGGCACCGCACTGACACCGTCCAGAACCAAATGTGCGGTATTACCTTTGGAAGTACTTCAGAAAGCAGTTTCCGGATTTGTCTCTTGAAAAGAACTGCATACCCATGTATAAAAGTATATATGGCAGATGATCCAAAAATTACCAGAAAAATCAGAACTCTCACGATGCATATAGATCAAAATCTCTGTATCGGTGCGGCTACATGTATCGCTATAGCACCAAAAGCATGGGCTCTCGATAATCAGGCGAAGGCAATCATATTGGATACGGCTGATCAGGAGACAGATGAAACCCTATTGGATGCAGCAAAGGGGTGTCCTGTTATGGCAATTATTTTAACTGACGAAACCGGTAAGCAAATCTTCCCGTAATCGTAAGGGTCTCGAATTTCTTCTTGGTTTACTATGAAAGACAGCGTAACATGGAAAATCGGTGGTGAAGCAGGTTTCGGTATCATGTCAGCCGGAACTATGCTTTCCCGTGCATTTTCACGTATCGGGTATCATGTATTAACCACGAACGAATATCCCTCTCTTATCCGCGGTGGCCATAATCTGATTACCACCAGGATATCCTCAAAATATTTTGAATCGTTAAATAAGGATCTGCATATATTGGTAGCACTTAATAAAGAAACAGTAAATCTTCATAAGAGCGAACTTACGGAAGGATCCGTGGTTCTTTATGATCCGAAGGATTATGAATGGAAAACAGAAGAATTCAGCGTTCCTGTAGTCCTGATGGGCGTTCCGTTGACGGAACTGGTCACTCAATTCAAAGGTCCGCCGGTCATGCGGAACACAGTGGCGCTCGGTGCAACCATTGCAGTATTAGGAGCTCCGCTTGAGACGCTTTCAGAGGTTATCCATGATCAGTTTAAAGATAAAAAACAGGCAATCATCGACGGAAATATCGCCATTGCCAAGGCGGGCTATGATTATATTATCGAGCATTATAAAGATAAAACCTCGATGCATCTTGCTCCCTCCGCTAAAAGAGAACCCCATCTGGTTTTGTACGCAAGCGAAGCGGTTGGTCTGGGCGCTTTGAAAGCCGGACTTAAGTTTGCCGCAATATATCCGATGACACCGATAAACGCATTGATTGCATTTTTGGCTGATCACGCAGAAAAGATGAATATTGTGTACAAACAACCGGAGGATGAAATATCAGGTATAAACATGGCAATCGGTGCATCCATGGCTGGTGTCAGAAGCATGGTAGCAACATCCGGTGGTGGATTTGCTCTCATGGTTGAAGGCGTTGCCCTGTCAGGAATGCTCGAAGTGCCGATTGTTATCGATTTAGGTATGCGCGTCGGACCGGCTACCGGTATGCCGACATGGACGGAGCAGGGGGAACTTCAGATGGTTATTCATGCCGGTCACGGTGAATTTCCACGGATAGTGCTGGCTCCAAGCGACGGAGCCGAAGCATACAGCATGACGATAGAAGCATTCCAACTTGCGGACTATTATCAGGTACCGGTGTTTTTATTGACAGACAAATACATGAATGAATCACAATGGTGTGCGCCTCTTTCACTATTTAAGAAAGATGTTGCCATAAACCGGGGGAAAGTAGCGGACGAAAGCAAGCTACCTGCAGATGGATCGTTTAAGCGGTATTCGGTTACAGAAGACGGTATTTCACCGCGCAGTTTTCCGGGAATGAAAAACGGTGTGTATTTTGCTAATGCGTATGAACATAATGAGCAGGGGTATGTATCGGATGATCCGACAAATCGTACTGTTATGGCAGGCAAACGGTTGAAAAAACTTGAAACGATGAAAAAGGATATGCGGGGTCCGTCAGTATATGGCGACCGAAACGCAGATATTACGTTTGTCAGTTGGGGTTCATCGAGAGGTCCGGTCATCGACGCCATCGAGATACTGAAAAACAAAGGGATTCCGTCACGGCTTGTTCATTTTACCTGGATGTACCCATTCCCGGCAGAACTGACTCAAACATTGTTAGGAAACAGCAAACGCATTATTGATGTGGAACAAAACGCCACCGGTCAACTTGCGGCGCTTATCCGTGAACATACGGGCATAGAGATAAAAGAAAAAATTCTGAAATTCGACGGACGGCCGTTCTATCCGGAAGATATTGCAGAAAAAGTGAGGAATATATGACAGTGACTAGTGAGGATTTTAAAACAGCGTATAAGCCTACCTGGTGTCCCGGATGCGGGAATTTCGGCATATGGATGGCTCTCAAGGAAGCATTGGCAAAACTTGGCATCGGACCTTCAGACGGAATTGTTGTGTATGGTGTCGGATGCCATGGGAACATGTATGATTGGATGAACATGTACGGGTTTGTCGGTCTTCACGGCAGGACGTTACCTGTCGCCCAGGGGATCAAGCTCGCCAATCATTCACTTCCTGTTATTGTTGTTTCCGGTGACGGTGACGGGTTGGGGGAGGGAGGAAATCATTTTCTCCATGCCGCCAAAAGGAATCCTGATATTACGGTAATACTTCATGATAACCAGCTCTACAGTCTGACGACCGGTCAGGCGTCTCCGACGGCAAAACCGGGGTTCAAGACAAAATCTACACCTAAAGGAGTATTTGATGCCCCCGTGAATCCTCTGTTGCTTTCCATCGCATCAGGAGCTACGTTTGTTGCACGTGCATTTTCAGGAAACCTCCCGCATCTAATTGGGCTTATGGTCGAAGCGGTGAATCATAAAGGGTTTGCCGTATTGGATGTGATGCAGCCCTGTGTGACGTTTGACAAGGAACATACATATGATTGGTTCAGACAACGACTGTATCAATTGGAATCGGAAGGATATGTGCCTGACAATAAATTGAAAGCGATGGAAAAAGCGATGGAATGGGGAGATAGAATTCCATATGGCATCCTCTATAAGGAACAAAAACCCACGAGTGAAGATCATGAATCCGCATTTACTGCCGGTCCGTTAGTCAAACAACCGTTGGAAAACATTGACCTCGAGGAAGTACTCAAAGAATTTATTTAATCCGCATAGACGGTCTATTGACTTACGATTTAGCAGTTGTTATACTTGAGTGCTAGTTTCATATGAATGACATAGATGTTTCACCAAGTTATGTTTTGCCTGTTGTACCCATACGGGACGGAATAGTATTTCCGGGTACGGAAATGATATTGACGTTCGGAAGACAACGGTCGGTTTCTGCGATAGAATCAGCAAAAGCATCCGGACAAAAAGTGCTCCTCGTCATGCAAAGAAATCCCAATATTAATGACCCGACACCGTCGGATTTGCATCAGATAGGTACTGTCGGGGAAATTGTCCAGATGATGAAGAACGAAGGGGAGATAAATGCATTGGTCAAAGGGATAGCCAAAGTACAGATTCAATCGTACGAGACGGTAGAGCCCTTTTTTATCGCCCGTGCATTCGAGATTACGGATAATCCGGATGAAGGTGATGAGACAAAGGCACTGTTCAATCATCTGACTAATGAGCTTCGCAATGCGGTCAAGCTCGGTAAGACCATGGATTTTCTGACATTCATGAATATGATGTCAGGAATCACACCGCTTGCTTTGTCGTATCATGTTGCCGGAGTCTTGGATATAAAATCTGATGAAAGACAGGAATTATTGGAAATACAGTCTGTGAAAGATAGGTTTGAAAAGGAAATCAGCTATCTTTCCAAAGAGATAAAGATACTTGAACTTGAACGGAAAATCGCCAACAAGACTCAGGAAAAATTTGATAAAAATGTGCGCGAACAGGTATTACGTGAACGCATCAAAACCATCGAAAAGGAGTTGGGACAGGATGACGACAGCAAGGAAACAAAAGAATTGGCCGATAAGATAAAAAAAGCCAATATGCCTCCGGACGTCCGTACGAAAGCAGAAAAGGAACTTTCCCGGCTTGCGCAGATGTCGCAATACAACCCTGAATCATCGTATGTACGTACGTATTTGGATATGCTTATCGAGCTTCCTTGGTCCGTCGCGTCCCCCAACGACGTTGTCATTAAAGATGCGGAAAAGGTCTTGGATACAGATCATTACGGACTCAAGAAAATAAAGGAACGTATCCTGGAATATCTTGCTGTCATGAAGCTTCGGGCGCAGGAAGAAGGAGCGGAAAAACAAAAAGAAGAATCCAAACAAGTAAGCCGTAAAAGAAAAGCATCGCCGACCATACTGTGTTTTGTCGGGCCTCCCGGAGTAGGGAAAACGTCCATAGGGAAATCGATTGCGCGGTCGTTGGGCAGGAAGTTCGTTAAGATGTCGCTAGGAGGCATTCGTGATGAGGCTGAAATACGGGGACACAGGCGTACCTATGTCGGTGCGTTGCCTGGACGTATCATCCAGGGCATCAAACAAGCCGGGACAAAAAATCCGGTTTTCATGCTGGATGAAATCGATAAAGTCGGGACAGATTTTCGTGGTGATCCTTCTTCAGCATTATTGGAAGCGCTTGATCCGGAACAGAACTACGCGTTTTCTGACCATTATCTTGAGGTTCCGTTTGATCTTTCGGATGTCTTTTTCATTACGACGTGTAACATGCTTGATACGATACCGCCGGCTTTGCGGGACAGGTTGGAAGTCATACGGTTTGCCGGGTATACGGAAGATGAAAAATTTCATATTGCCAAAGATTTTTTGTACGAGAAACAGCGTGAAGTCCACAGCATTCCGAAAAATATCATAGATATTTCAGATGCCGCTATGTATGAAATCATACGTCGGTATACCAAAGAGGCAGGTGTCAGAAATCTGGAACGTGAGATGGCGACCATATTCAGAAAGATAGCTAAGATTATCGCTGACAATGAAAAGACCCAAACAAGCATCAAAATCACACCCGGTTCGCTTCATGAGTATCTCGGTCCGTATATATTCACTTCCTATCTAGCCGAGAAAAAAGACGAAGTCGGACTTGCGACAGGTATGGCATGGACAGAGGCGGGCGGAGATATCCTTTTTATTGAGGTTGCGCTTATGCCGGGCAAAGGAGCGCTTACCCTTACGGGACATCTGGGTGACGTCATGAAAGAATCTGCTCAGGCAGCACTTTCTTATATCAGAAGCAAATGGAAACTTTTGGGTCTGGATGAAAAGTTTTTTCATAAAACAGATATCCATGTTCATGTACCGGAAGGTGCGGTACCGAAAGACGGTCCGTCTGCCGGTGCGGCCATAGCTACAGCTATAGTTTCAGCCCTTACGAAGATTCCCATAAAGAGGTCTGTTGCTATGACAGGAGAAATCACATTACGAGGACGGGTATTGGAGATAGGTGGAGTGAAGGAAAAAGTCATCGCAGCACACAGAGCTGGCATCAAAACAGTCATTTTGCCGAAAAACAATAAAAAGGATCTTGAGGACATCCCCAAAATCGTACAGAAAGAATTGGATTTTCATTTTGTAGAAGAGATAGATGAAGTCCTGCAGGTTGCACTCTCCCGAAAAATATCAAAGAAGGCTTCGTAGATTACGATTTAAGGAAATCATAGATGGCTAAAGAGACTTGTGATAACAGAACACTTGCCTGTTCTTCGTCTCCGACATCTGCTGTGAATATCCCTACGTAATACATCAGGTCTCCGTCCATAACCACTCCGACATCATGCACACCGCCGATACCGGTGCCGATTTTGTGATACACGGTAGCGGTTTTCGGGAGAAGTGCAGGCAGACGGTCCTCAAAATCGCTGTCTTTCAGAAGATTCAGGCATTCTTCCGATAACGCGTCGTTTACGATGTTTTTATGGACTATCTTGTCGAATAAAAGTTCCATGTCCTTATTTGAAGACGTATTGGTTTCCATATTTGTTTGTGTCAATCCCCACTGGTTGATGTACGACTGGATGGTATCCATACCTACGATATAATTTGCAAGCAGATATGCTGCTGTATTGTCGCTTTTCTGTATCATCAGACGTGCGAGCGTCTGTATCGAATACGTTGTGCCTGCCGGGTCATATCGTATCGACCCGGTTCCATAATCTTGCCTATCCTGTTCCTGCAGTGTTATTGTTCTGCTGAAATCTATATTCCCTTTCTGGGCCTCAGAATAGAGCGCCATAAGGATCGGGATTTTATTGACGGAAGCGGCATCGTATGTCATGGCTTCATTGATACCCATCGAAAAAGCATGCGTATAGTCAACGACAAATACGGAATAATTATCCCACGAATTTCCTATTTGGTTTTCAATGATTGTCTTCAGTTCTTCCGGTTTCTTTTTTTTCTCGAAAAGTGCGATTGGCTCTTTTGTCGGAATATAGCTTTCAACGATAGGAGAGATGACCGGTTGTGGTGAAGGGGTGCTTACAACGGAATAGACAACGCCGCATAGTATGCAAAGCATTGGAATGATGAACATGCCTGTTCTTTTGTGTTTTCTGTATCTATAGCGCGTTTCCATGAAAGAAATTGTACCATAAGCAGGGGACAGAATACGGTATATTGTCTATAACGACTATAACGTCAGTTGATATATGCCGACAGCGTCTTCGTTGTTAGGTTTGGGGAAAAGCGTTATGGTACGGAAATACTGTGTGAGATTTTCCGGAATCAATGACGCACGTGTCGCCACATAGACAGGTTGCTTTAGAGTCAATGGCATCATTTTCAACAATTCTTTTTCTGAAGACACGGTGATGAATATCACGCGTACATTCGGACGGAAGTAGTAATATGCCAGAAGGTAATCACTTGGGTTTCCGGGTGAGTCGACGACAGCCAGTAGTGCAGGCATATCATTCGGAATCCGTGCATCGAGCCAGGATATGAGACCCGGGATGCCGTATCCGGATGGCCAGGAAAATGCATAATCCCTTTCTCCTGACCATTTCGGAAACAATGAAAAGACTGTGACAGGGGAAACCGTAAATACTATCCCGTAGATGATGACAGTGCTTACGAGTACGGTTCGTATCCATGAATTTTTTAGCACATCGGATGTTCTCTGCAGACCGGAAGAAAAAGCTGGCAGAAGCCCTACGGAGCCGAAGACGAAATACCGGTATCGGAAGTTATGGGCAGATAGCATCATAAGGAATGCCGGGATAAGAAACCAAAGCGCGGAAATCGTTGTGTGCGGGTTTTTCGGTAATTTCCGTGCAAATACGAACAACATAAATACCACTGGACCGAAATATATCAGGGTAGATATGACGGTCGAACCGAGATTTGTCACCCAGAATCCTACGATATCCGCAATCGGAGTATTTGCAGATATGAGGAATGACGAGGGTTCATTAAATAACAGTTTGAAATCCGGCCTGAGCATAAGAGGGATAAGCAACACAAGCGGTACGATGATACATAATACGTACGACAGTAAAAGTCCATATATGGTATGTTCTTTTTTATGAGTCATCAAAAGCGACAGACATGTCATTGCGAGAATAAGGAGGGTTGTCGTTTTTATCCACAATCCGATTCCGATACATACGGAAATAAGGAGAATAAACCATATGGTCATTGTCTTTTCGATTCTATCCAAAGAGAAGATAATGACGCCCGTAAGCGCAAACAACAGTCCATCCATGAGCGCTAAGCTTTGGGTCAGGATAAACAACGGACACCAGGTCAGGATGACAAGCGCATAGAGTGCTGTTTTTTCGGAATATCGTTTTTGTATCCAACGAAAAAGAAGGAAAAATACTGGAATATTGGATAAGAGGACCATCATCCGAGCTCCGATGAGCGGGTGACGGAACATGATGGCACCGATACCGAATATCCAAAACGCCAATGGCTGTCTGTTTATATACGGCAATGATGCCCAGCGGAAGAAATCATTATGTACCATGATTTGGCCCCAGCGGATATACAGGGATTCATCGGTAAACGGGGGGAATGTGAAAATAAAATAGAGACGCAGAAGGATAAAACTGATGAACAATGCGATGAAGCTTTTTGTTTTCATTGTATTGAGAATATCATATATGCCGGTTTTTGCGTATTCACTTTTACCTTTTAACAACGTATCATGGAGTAAGAAAGGGGTAATTATGTCATTTGCTGATGTCACTATAGGAGAAAAAGCACCGGATGAGGTGCGGGTTGTCGTAGAGATTCCAAAAGGGTCTCACCACAAATATGAATTCGATGAAAAGATGCAGGTCATAAAATTGGACAGAGTCTTACATTCACCGGTATTTTATCCGACAGATTACGGATTCATACCGCAGACGAGATCTCTTGACGGGGACCATTTGGATGCTCTGGTCATCATATCTGAACCTGTATTTCCGGGGTGTATAGTCGCGGTTCGGCCGGTCGGAGTGTTATACATGGAGGATCAGAACGAGAAAGATGAAAAAATTATCGCTGTTGCCGCCAACGATCCCTTGATGACCAATAAGAAAGATATTGAGGATATTGAGGATTTTTTCAAGAAAGAAATCCACCATTTTTTTGAAGTATACAAACAACTTGAAAACAAAAAGGTAGAGGTGCATCATTGGCACAATAGAGAAGTTGCACACAAGATCATAAAAGAAGCGTACGAGCGTTTTACGAAGGAATAATAGTCGTATGGAAGCAAAAAAGGGTTCAGTTTCTGTCGTACTTATCATACTTGCGGCTGTACTGTTGGGAAGCGGATATTATTTCCTTATTTATCGGCCGAACCATCAGACTGTCGTTGATACTACTACGCAAGCCAATCAGCCCCTCGTCGGAGGAGACAAAGATAGCCATGGTTGCATCGGTTCTGCCGGTTATTCATGGTGTTCGTTGAAAAACAAATGTCTTCGTGTTTGGGAAGAGCCGTGCGACGAACAAGTGACGCCTGTAGATGAAACGCAGGACATCATAACAGCTGTTAAGGCAGCGATAATCGCCAAACGAGGAACTGGAGCAGCAGATTTGACATATACGGTATCGAAAATACAGGGAGATTTTGCTCAGGGTGGCGCATCAGGTCAGGGTGGGGGAGCCATGTGGTTTGCCGCAAAAGTGAACAATACATGGAAACTGGTGTGGGATGGGAATGGTGTGATTCTATGTTCAGATATTGCAGCGTATCCTTTTCCAACAAGCATGATTCCCGAGTGTTATAACGATGCCACGAAAACTTCTGTCAAGCGGTAATATAGTTGTTCGAATCGTATATGAATACGGGTTCAAAAAAAATATTAGTTATAGAAGACGATCCGTCTCTCCAGGACGCATACAAAGCGAAATTTGAAACGGAGGGATTTATCGTCATCCAGGCAGAATATGCGGAAGACGGAGTCAAAAAAGCTCGTGAACATAAACCCGACTGTATTCTTTTGGATATTCTTCTACCCGGTGGAATGGACGGAATGAATGTGTGTCTGGAATTGAAGAAAATGTCGGAGACAAAGCATATTCCTATCATCATGATGACCAACGTCGATGACCAAATTTCAACATCGTTGGATATCGGTGCGGTATGGTATTTTGTCAAATCAGAAACATCGTTGGATACATTAGTTGAAAAGATACGTGAAATTTTTTCTCATATATGACTGATATAGGTTTTATGCATATAAATCTGAGCCTGTTCCGTCTGGCTGTGGAAAACGCTTCGGATCATATCATCATCACAGATGATAGCGGACGGATTTTGTATGCAAATAATGCGACGGTGCACGTCACAGGCTACAGCCCAAATGAATTGGAAGGTAAAACGCCGCGGTTATGGGGCGGGTTGATGGACGAATCGTTTTACAGGGACATGTGGCAAACGATTAAAACGGAGAGAAAACCATATGTCGGGAAGATCATGAACAAACGGAAAAACGGGGAGGTATACGATGCGCTTATCCGTATATCACCGATTGTTGATGATATGGGGATACTTGTCGGTTTTGTCGGTACGGAAGAGGATATATCTGAACAGGTACGCATCGATAAGGCGAAAAGTGAATTTGTATCTCTGGCTTCCCATCAATTACGTACTCCGTTGACCAGTATCAAGTGGTATTCTGAAATGCTTTTGCATAAAGACGCAGGTGAAATTACGGATAAACAACACCTATTTATCAATGAAATTGTTCAGGCGACCAGCAGAATGAACCACATCGTCAGAGCCTTATTAAATGTTTCACGCATAGAACTCGGTACATTTTCTGTGGTTCCGAAGTTGATTTCCATAAAAGAGCTTATTGAAGCATCCGTACATGAGGTAGACGTGATGAGTAAACAAAAAAATATTACTGTGCGGAATATAATCGATCATGAGGCAGATACCATAATTGCCGATCCGGATTTGCTGCAGATAGTTCTCAACAATCTCCTTACCAACGCCATTAAATATACACCACCGGGGGGGAAAGTCACGTTAAATACCCAAAAAGATGATGCACACATCAGTATTGTTGTTTCTGATACCGGAATGGGTGTTTCAAAGGAAGACCAGGAAAAGATTTTTACTAAATTATATCGTTCGGAAAAAGCCATAAGCATAGATTCACAGGGCACAGGGCTTGGTCTGTATATAGTAAAATCAATACTGGATCACTGCGGCGGTGATATAACATGTGTTTCAGAAGAAGGAAAGGGGAGTGTGTTTACGGTCATTCTTCCGATTGAAGGCATGAAACCAAAAACTGGTACAAAAAAGTTACAAAAAGGAGGATAGTATGGGCAAAACAATTTTGGTGGTAGAAGATGAGGTAGCTATACGTAGGGTATTGGTAACCAAGTTACAGGCAGAAGGATATGGCACACTGGAGGCTGGCGATGGTGAGATGGGATTGACGGTAGCCTTGGACAAACATCCTGATCTCATCTTACTTGATGTGATATTGCCTAAGCTTGACGGTATATCGCTTCTATGGAAACTGCGGATAGACGGATGGGGAAAAAACGCAGAAGTGATTATGCTCACGAACCTAAGTGACGCTCAAAGTGTTGCTGATTCTTTGGAAAAGGGTGTGCATGACTATTTGGTCAAGTCTGACTGGAAATTGGATGATCTTATCGCGTTGATAAAGGATAAGCTTCAATCAACCTAAGCTTATCAGTACGGCCCCGATGGACATGAACACGGTGCCCAGGATGACCAGGAAGGACATTTTCTCCCTCAGGATGATAGCTGCAAGCACAATGGTGAATACCAGGCTCAATTTGTCTATGGGCGCTACATGCGTGGCAGATCCCAGCTGCAGGGCCCGGAAGTAGAAAAGCCAGGAAAGCCCTGTCGT
>Ga0315268_10007082_pt1 | contig 11857 bp, 5 predicted proteins | sample C1_top_MG_FD_204535 | JGI IMG/M metagenome (GOLD analysis project Ga0315268, IMG submission 204535) | Sediment microbial communities from Yellowstone Lake, YNP, Wyoming, USA - C1_top | ecosystem: Environmental > Aquatic > Freshwater > Lake > Sediment | place: USA: Wyoming | collected 2017-08-01 | reverse complement strand
CCAGGCAGTATCGCCATAAAGTCCGACCTTGGTCGCATCGATCGGCTGAAATCCAAGCTTGAATGCCGGCGATGTCGCCTTGAGACGGAAATCGTACTTTGCAGCACTTACAAATCTTGGGTCTGCGATCTGGGAGTGCTGATCCAGGCCCAAGGCTTGCCACTTTGCCAAGGAGTACTCGAAGAACTGGACCTGCTCCGTACCTCCCGTGTGCCAATAGAGGTTTTCGTCCCACTCGCCGAGCGGCCCATTGGCGGCGATGCGGTCCTGAAGCGACTTTCTTGCGAGCGGGACGAAAAGCGAACCTTGCGTCATATACAGGATGTTCCGCCGGAACGAATTTGGCCTCTTTTCCCAACACGGCCAGAGTGCATGGTTGACCGAGAGGGCGAAGATGTTATTGCGGATCGTGTGCTCGTGCCCGCCGTTGTTGTACATCAGGCCGCCGCTGAGTGTATTGTACACCACGTTGTTCTCGACAAGGTATCCGCTCGCGGTGGCGTCCAAATAAATGCCCCAACCGTACGGCGGCGTCTGATACGGCCAAACGTCGTGGAAGACGTTGTTGCGAATTATGCTGCCGGGCGAAACGCCCAGCGCGTAGATTGCGGCGCCGTCGCTAAGCACGCCCTTCAAGACGTGGTGGACGTGGTTGTACTCGATAGTGTTGTGGTGGGTGCGGTTCGGGGCATCATCCCAATTCCAACCGATCGACATTCCGGAGTAGAAGAAGTCGTGGATTTCGTTGTGAGAGATGACGTTATGGCTGCTCTGCGCCACCCAAACGCCGACACCGCCGGCGTAGACGTGCCCGCCGTCGAAAATGTGGTTGTTGTCAATCAGGTTCATGCTGGATTCCGCGTCGTCATTAGCTGCCATCACGGTCTCGCCGATGCGGATGCCGCCGACGCCCAGATCGTAAACCCGATTATGAACAAGCCGGCAGTCTTTGCAGCCCCGGCGGAACCAGATTGCGTAGTCGCCCACGTGCGACACCTCGCAGTTCTCGATGACGCACTGCCTCGCACCGTCGGCCATTACGGCCGCGGGCACGGTGACGCTCGCCTGAGGGTCACTGTGGCCTTGCGGCTCGAGAGTCCAATCCTGGTAGGAGAAGGTCAGCCCGCGGAGCGTTACATGTTGGACGAACTGCTGGGAGTCAGGCGTTCCGCGCAGTTCAACGAGCCGCGTCAGCCGCGGGGCGACGACCTTAATCGAGGTCATGTCCTCGCCGGGCATGGGGTAGTAAGAAAGCGTCCCGCTCTTGCGGTCGAGATACCACTCGCCAGGAGCATCGAGGGCCTCGCGGACGTTTTCCACGTAGTACCGCTGCTTCGGCTCCCAATCTCCAAAAGCCCAAACGGCGTGGCCGGCGAGCGTAACGAGCCGCTGGGCTTCGTCCACGGTGGCTATCGGATTTCGCGAGGTCTCCCACGAGTGAAAGACCACGATATTGCCATCCGCCACGTCGGGCCAGTTCTTGATATCGTTCGGTGAAAACAGGAATGCGTTATGGTCTTGGAGGACATCTTTTCCGGCTGCGTCTTTCAGCAGGGGGGACTTTCCGGCCATGCGGAAGTATCCCTCGTTCGGCGATTTTGCACAGGTTCGGCGATGGCCGTTCACAAAAAGTTGCCGAAAATGCCATTGGCCCGAGGCAACTTCGGGAATGTGGACCGTCCAAATTCCGCCCGGTCCCGATTTCCAGCCGCGAATCACCCGACCGCCGCTGAGCACGGGATGCTGGCCCTTCGGTGTTGTGTAGACGACCGGCGCCTCTGCCGTGCCGGAATCCTGCGGCTCGAGCACGAACGGCTCGGTGCAGAAATACGTGCCGCCGCGAAACAGCACTGTTACCGCTGCGGCAGAGCCCGTACTGGCACTTCGCAGCCGCCGGATGGCATTGCGTGCGCCCGTTGGACTGGCTACCGGACCGTCGGAGTGGTCGGTGTTTGCGGCTGGCAGCCGCCCCGACCAGCGGTCATCGCCGTCCGGAGCAACGTAGAGCGTGACGTTTGCAGATGCCGCAACCTTCGTGGCAAACAAAGCCAGCACGAGGTACACAAATACCGACCATATTCTTCTATGTGTCATAGCTGCTCCCGACATTGGTTTTCTGATCCTCAGTACCCATGAGTTGGCCAAACGTGTCCGTTTCTCATGGAAAGTTCTTGACGATGAAGTCGCATTTTAGTCCACGCCGAAGGGCGGCGAAGCGACCTTGTTTCAGCGCGGCCCGCATGCAACCTGCGACACCAGTTGGTTTCCGACCGCGTGGCGACAAAACTGGCGATTTCAACCTCGGACGCAAGGCGGAATGACCGATCTCGCCAATCTGCCATGCCTGGAATCTGTTGAATCTTTCCCCGCATGTCAATGTTGGTTCGTGTCCCCGGAAGTCCCTTCCGGTTTCATTTCTTCCGAACCGTGAAGAACGTGCCTGCGACCTCGCGGCGCAGAGTCCCCTGGTCGGTCACGACCTCGCGATCGTAGAACACCATGATCGTGTCTGGCGCGGTTTCAAAGATGGCGTTGTAGGACGAAGTGGAAGGCCACGACCCCTGGGAAAAACAGAACCCACCTTGCCAGGTACGACCGTCGTCTCTTGAGAACACCAGCCAATTTCCCGGGCGCCCGGTAACGCAGACGACAATCCCGTTCCGCATCACGCACAGACCCGGCAAGACGCCGAGATCCAGGATCGCCTGCGGTTTGCTCCAGGTCTTGCCCTCATTGGTGGAGCGGCTGAGATAACAGGGGGTGGGCCGAGCGCCCGGGTATCCGCCGGAACGCATTGCACAGAGGATATCGCCATTTGCCGCCCGAGCCAGGCCGGCCTCACAGGCGCCTTCCTGGGAAATCTTGGGGGCAGTGGCCACCGTCACCGGATCTCCCCAAGTCCTGCCCTTATCTGAAGAGAACACCACAATCGTGCGGTACTTGTTGAAGTGGAAGGAGGCCGGGTATGGGGGATCGGCGGCGGGCGTTTTGTCTTCCTCGTAGGTGCCGTACATCGTCGCCATCAGCCGGCCATCCTTCAGCCGGAGGATCGAATGTTCCAGGAGGAAGCCGGGATTGCTCCCGGCGTCATCGCCCCCGCAGGGGACGGAACGCGGGATGTCCAGCACACCGGTCTCGGCCGTCACTGTTTTCCAGCCGTCCAGCGACCGCCGCTGTGGCAGAGTGTACTTGCCATCGACTCTTTTCGAGGTCGCATAACCCAAACTGAGCACCTCGCCACCCTTCAATTCGATGCTCGCCTTATCAGGCGAGGCGGGCCCATTCTGCCAAGTGTGCCCTCCGTCGGTTGACCACTTCCCGTTCACCGTAAGCCGGCCATCGGCGAATTGAGTTGCCACTGGGCCGAACGAGTCTGGCACGATTACGATGGTCTCGCCGAGCTTGACGTCCAAACCAGGAATCTCAGGAACCACGATCTTGCCCTGGGCAGGCGCGCGGTATTGGCACCGCATCCGCCGCCACACGGCCTCGCCGGTGGCCGACGACGACCCGGCACCAAACTCGCACACATTGCGGGCATTATCAGCCGCACAGGTAAACTTCCCCTGGCCTTCGATCGCCAGCTTCCCGTCGACGAAGACCTGAATGTCGTTTCCGGCGATCCGCACGCGGTAGGTGTGGAAGTCGCCGGTCGTATTCATTTTGTACGAGAGTTTTGCGGTCCCCAACTCGATGCGATCCGGGTAAAACGAGAGATCCTCCTGATGCACGCCGTTGGCCACGTCGATGCACATCCCGCATGGCCCCGCGGATGCCGCGATCAGCTTGAGCTCTCCCTCGCACTCCGCCGCTTCCTTCGGATCGGCGTTCCACCGGGTCACGTACAATAGCGTGCTCCCCGTCGCCGTGCTGCCATCGACCAGATGCAACACGCCATCTTTGAACGTGGCCGCATTCTTCTCCAGCGGCAACGTGCCCTGCGGCGCGACCGTCGGCGGACTCTTGCCGTCAAACAGGTTCAACCACTTCGGCGCGTCGGCAGCCGACGCCAATGTGGACATGGACATGACCAAGGACAACGTCAAGCCAACGACCACGGTGAATGTTGCGGCAACGCCTGCCCTCCTCACAGAAATGCGGTATAGCATATATGATCCTCCGAGTAATATCCTGGTTGGTCTGTCATCGCGAATTGCGCCTTGTTCTCGCCGGGCTTGACATCAAGCGTTCCGCTCGTTCTTTTCCCAGCGAACCTAGCGCACCGAAATCTCCACCCATGTGATTTTGATGTTCTGTTTGGCGTTCACTTCGATCAGATTGTAGCCGTCGGCAACGGCTTCCGAGGGCGCGTCGTACATGTGCCGTTGGCCCGGCACGGCCCCGCAGGGGATGCTGTTGAGCCGCACATCCAGCGGCGTATCGTGATCCGGCGCCACCAGTTCAATCTGCAAGTGTTGCTGTGGTTGTGGTTTGGGCCCGATGTGAATGCGAAATACACCGTGCGTGCCGTTGTATGGCAACGCGCTCGGATTGCCCGGCTCGCCCTCCGCCCAAGGACGAACGATTGTGATCGGGTGTCGTCTGGGGAGCGCCGACAGGGCCGCGCACGAACCCACGTCCCGCATCAGCCTGTCATAGACCGCGCGGGGCCAGGCGTGGTACGGCCCCGTGAACAGATTGAAGAAATAGACGGCGTCAGCCCCGCGGTGCAACCCGCTCGCCACCACCCCGCGAACTTCTTCAGGCGTGACAAGCCGAGGCCCACCTCCCGCGTCCGTAGAGGACTCGAGGCCCAGAGCCACGGACACTTTCGTCCCGATGAGCAGTCCTTTCCAAGTCTCAATTGGGATATCGCTATTGACCGAAGGGTAGAACGGCGAAGGCACGATCAAGTCAACCAGACCCGCCTTAGCCCAGGCGATCGCATCCAGGCCATGCCTGCGGGCGATCCATGGAGTTGACCCTACACGCACGGCCAGTGCAACGGGGTGTCCCCAGCGCTGCGCTGCCGCCCGGGTCACCATCCGTACCTGCTCCACGAAGGCCGTCAGCAACTTTGCGCCTGAGTGTTCGCGTCCGGGGCGAAAGTAGAGATCAAAGCGCAGGAAGTCCAATTCCAGGCCGTCGAGATCGTAGCGCGCACATACTTCCTTGATCAGCTTCATATAGTGCTCGCGCACTTCCGCCTGCTCGTAGTCCAAACCCCTATCCGACCAACCGTTGGTATGCGCCGGATTCGGCCCGTTGCACAGGCGCCATTCCGGATGAGAGCGCCAGAACGTGCTGTGATAAGGATGGTTCGGCCAGTCGGGGTAGTGGGAGTCGTTCATCCGCAGCGAGATCCACGCCCGGATATGATTGTGCCGGGCACGGTCGATCATCCGCCGCGGGTAGTCACAGCCCTGCTTGTCTAACTTATACATGTCTATGTACATCAGCCCTTCGTTTGCGTCGGGGCCAAATCTCCGTTTCGACTCTATTCCTGCAAAAAACGGCTGGTCGTGGCCGGCCTTCGGATCATAGCCGTCCCATTCGGCTTCCCAGACGTCGCTGCGATAGTTGGTGCGCTGGGCGTTGACGTTAATCAGCAGGTCGGTGATTCCGGCGGCGGCGTGGTCGTCCACGAACTTGTCAATCGTCTCAGGCACAACGGGGCCGAATGTCCCGACGAAAAACTCACTACAATCGAGGTTGTAGAGGACGCACCCGCGCGGGATGCTCGTCGTATCTGCCGCCGAAGACTGGGCGGCCATTGGCGGGAGCAGTGCGAGCACGACAACAGAGAGAATGAATCGCTTCATGGGTGGATTATCTTGATTGGGGGGACCCGTGCGGAGCTAATGAGTATCCAAAGCGTTACTCCCTCCGGGTGTAGAACGGCTCTTAATGGTTGCCGGATCGACGACGTTGCGGAGATCCGAATCGAACGGAGCATCGCGTATTGTCCGATCGCCGTTCAGCGGTTGGTCTCCCACTCGCCACTGTACCAGTCCAACGTCCATAGGGGACGGTTGGTTGCGCTCCGCCGTGGGTTCGGACCGGTAACCCGTACCGAAGGCGGTGAGAATCGTCCCGCCGGGCAAGAGAACCGAGGATGTGGCTTGGCTGCCAGCCCACCATTCTTGAGGCCCTCCCCACTCCTTGGTGGAACTGTTTCGATTCCCCTGCCAAGTGTGCAGCAGATAACGGTGATCGAGGTCCCAGGTCTGACCATGATCGCGACTGACGACGGCTTCGATTCCGAACTGTGGAAAACCATTCGCGGCCCTCACATAACCAGCCCGCACCACATAAGTCATGACGAGGTCGCCGCTGGGCAGAAGCACCATGCTCGGGTGGTGACGTCCCCATTGATACAACATGTTCAGCTTCGACCAAGTATGGCCGTTGTCCTTGGAGATGGAAACGCCCAGTCCACTGTAGTGGTCGATCTCGTTCATAAACTTCTCCGGCATATCGGTTCGGCAGGCCCCGATGAGGTCGCCGTTTCGAGCGCGGATAAGTGCCACTTCATTGACGCCCTGCCACTGAGGAATCTTGAGGGCCGCAGTCCAAGTGCGCCCCTCGTCGGCGCTGAAACCGATGTACCCTTGGGACCGGATCCATCCTTTGGGATTGGCCTCACGATACGTATAGCCGGTTTCTACCAGGCATACGACCTTGCCTGTGTTGGGATCCTTATCCACGAGTAGAGGGTCCCAAGACCAAGGGTTCCATGTTTCCCCCTCCGGCAGTTGCGCAACATTCGGATGTGGCGGAGAAGGAAAAGACCGCCAAGTCTCTCCGTAATCGTCGCTCCACTTCGCAGCGGCCATCACTTTGCCGTTGCCCAGGTAAGTCAAACCTATCCACGCTCCGGCATCTCTTGGCTTGCTCCAAGTGGCGCCACCGTCATCGCTGGACAACACCATCGGGTGAAGGGGACGATCACAAGCCACCGACATCAGCAACCGGTCTTTCTCCGGCATGTAGACCAGATAGGGCACTACCACCACCCGCTTCCACGGCTCTGTCACGATTTGCAGCTTGGCTGGGATGCGGATCACCGCTGCGCCGCCGTTAAGTTGCCGCACCACGTGCGGTTTCCACGGGGTCTCTGCCTTAGATTCTGCAGCGTAGCATCTCGCGCTGCTTGCAGAAAGGAGCAGAATCACGATAACGGAAAGAATGAAACTTTGCATAGTGGTGTGACCCAGTTAAAACCGGACAGGGGATTATGTAATTTCTGTGTGTGATTCTGTCAACGATTGTTGATCGAAAGTGGCTGCCGACAACAGGGCCAGAGCACCTTGCGGCGTTACTCCGGGATAAAGATGACATGGTATTTGCATTCCCCTTTGGTGTGATTCAAACTCTCGCATACGTTCATAGCTTGAGTTTCCTGTGGTTGAGTCGGGGCGGTTCATACCACGGATTCTCAAACGACTCCCGAAACTTTAAGCACGTGAAAAAGACCATTACTCGACGGCAGGCCCTTCAACTCGTCGCCGGATCCGCAATCGCCGCAATCGCAGTGCCTGGCCGGCCAGCGGCGGGAGCCGATCTTGGCGGCCTCCCGCCTGCCGCTGCACCAGACGCGGCTTCAGCCAAGAGCACCACCGTTGCCCGGAACTCGCGGGACATGAGCCTCAAACAGGTAATGGAACGCGGCGGCCAAAACCTGTTGGACATGTGTAATCCAGATCGCAACTTTTTGCCGTACTTCAACGTTCCTGACCCCGGCGCAGCCGCGAGCGACCATGCGTGGAACCACAACATCGGTCGCTGGCTCGACGCCACGCTGCGGCTGGAGGAAACCATCGGCTGGAAGATTCCGCCCGAACGGGAAGCGGCCATGGTGGAAAACCTGAAAAAGTTTTGCGAAAATCCCGACAGTTTGCCCTTCGGTCCGCGTGACGGTTGGAAGGGAGTCCAACCGGATTTCTATTTGCACTCCTTGCGCGAGTATATTCTCGCAGTCAACAGCCTGGTCCGTTATCGAAAAAGCCCGTGGGCAGCGGAGCTTGGGCATCGAATGCTCCAAACCATCCGACGCGCCTCCAAACCGGACGGCCGTTGGATGCTGACGGAGTTCGACACCTACGTGAAGTTCATCGCCAAGGGCCCAAAACCTGCCGACAAGAACCAGGGGTATGATCCCCACGCGACCAGCGATCGCCTGATCGAGGCGCTGGTGTGGTTCTATCAGACAAGCGGCGATCCGCTGGCCTTGGCGTTGGCGGATCGCTTTGCCCGGTACCATCTGAAGAACAGCACCCATCCGGATGGCACGTTGAACGTAGCCTCGCTTGAAGGGAGTCTTACCGGCCACACCCATTCCTACCTGGGCGGGCAGCGCGGGCTGTTCCTCTTCGGCGAATTGACGGGGCAGCACGAGTATATCGACGCCGTCTTGGCTACCTATCGGGTGACCGTTCGACGGATCGTTCGAGAGTCGGGATACGCCTGCCACGATTTGGAGCAAGTTTCAGGGAAGGTGACCAATATCCCGGAGAGCGCATCGCCCGGCGACGCGGCACAACTGGCTTTATGGCTGGCGACCCGGAGAGGTTATACGGAGTTTCTCGACGACGCAGAACGCTGGATTCGTGCGCGGATTCTCCCCAGCCAGATCACGGAGGAACAAGCCAAAGACGCCCACGGGGTGGTGGACAAACGGCTTCGGGGCGGATGGGGCGCCTCCCGGTTTCCCCAAGGTACCCAGATGTCTTACACCGATGTGACCGCCGCCGTTCTCCACACCCTTTGCGACGTTTATCGGCACATCGCGGTTCGCGGCGATGCGGGGTTGACCGTGAATTTCCATTTCGATTACGAAGACCCCAACGTCCGGATCGTCAGCGAGAGGACAGATGGCGCCAGGGTGACGGTTACGCCTGGGAAACGAGACAATGTGTTGATTCGCGTTCCGCGGTGGACGCCGAGGGAATCGGTGAGGGTGACGGCCGGCGGCAAGCCGATTCCGCTGGCGATGATCGGCGACTTTGCCTTCGTGCCGCGCACGAGCTTGTCGGAACGACCGGAGATTGTGGTTTGCTATGGTTTGCCGGTTCATACGACCGTCGATACCATCAATGGCGCCGAGTATCGCTATCAATGGCGCGGGGACGATATCATCGGCGTCGCCCCCAATGTGGACCTCCGCCCCTTCTATCCATCGTAGGTGCGGAAAGGGGTTGGTCCCGATTACTTATAGGCTGGTTCCGAAGCCCGGGGAGCTCCCTCGAACGTGAGTTCGACCACATTCAGGTATGCATCCGGTGGGGATGCAGGAAGTCCCTTAAGCCATACGCGGTCGTCTTTTTGTTCCACGCTCAATGCCTGACCGGTGGTCAGGACACGGGCTGACTTGACTTTGCTGCCACACCAGGCGAATGGGAGCGTGGCGCCCGGCCAGCGTTGAATCAATAAATAGACCTTGTCTCCGACACGGCTTTGAAAACCAAGATTGGGTGCGACGATGGGCGATGGCCCGGCGCCATAAATTGCCGCTCCGTGCAGTTGCAACCACTGACCCACTTTCTTGAGGGTTTCCACTTGTTCCACCGGAATTTTGCCGTCGCCATCAGGACTGACGTTTAATAAAAAGTTGCCGGACTGGGAGGCGCAGGAGGCCAGCAGCCGGATGATTTCATTCACGGGTTTGTAATTGCGATCATAGGGAGCATAACCCCACGTCCGGTTCATGGTATAACAGGATTCCCAGGGCTGATTGTGGGCGGCGACAACATTTTCCGGTGTGACAAAATCTTCGGTCGTGCCGGCGCGGTCGTTGATGATGATACCGGGTTGCAAGCGTCGCGCCATTTCACACAACTCTTTGGAGCGCCAGAGAATCGGATCGTTTGGCGACAGGCCATCAAACCATAAAACATCGACTTTCCCGTAATGCGTCAGCAGCTCCCGAACCTGGGCGTGAGCTTGTTTTACCAGCGGCTCGGTGGTTTCAGCGGGTTTGGGATAGCCCTGCGGCAAGACGCCGAGGAAATGCCAGTCCAGCAAGGAATAGTAGAGTCCCATGCGCATTCCGGCTTTGTGGCAGGCCTCCGCATATTCAGCGATCAGATCCTTGTGGGGGCCAATCTTAACTGAAGTAAAGTCGGAAACCTTGCTGTCAAACAGGCAATAGCCATCGTGATGGCGGGCGGTCAGCACCATATACTTCATCCCGGATTTTTTTGCCAGGGCCACCCATTCGGCGGGATGGAACTCTTTCGGATTGAACCGTTCGGCAATCTGCCGGTATTCCGCGTAGGGAATATGCTCCTGGTACATGATCCATTCGCCGCGCCCCTCGGGGGAGTAAACACCCCAATGAATGAACATGCCAAACCGGGCCTCCTGCCACCAGGCGATCCGTTCCTGGGGCGTCTGACAGAATCCGGTCAGCGTGAACGCGACGAACAACAAGCCCGTTATGATTGAACGGATGGGAGTCTGCGTTTGACGCTCGGCAGGAGAGGTATGCATTTTTGATTCAACTCAGGGTGATCGTGATGTCGTGCGCCGGATGATGACTGAGGCCGTGGTTTGCGTAAAGGGGCAAGGCTCTGGCGGCGAAATGCGCCGTGGTCATCCAGTTGAACCCGGGCAGGACCCGGCGCCAGAAAGCAACGACCGCGGTGATCAACAAGCTGCCCGCGATTCACGGCGAGCCAGTCTTCGTTCTGCCACCAGCGGGGACGGACGGGAGGTTGCGATAGGGTTACCATTCTTGTTCTTGAAGGGGACGGTCAATGGCAACTACAAGTGATACGGTGCGCAGTGAGGTTTGAACTACTCGCCGATTTTCTCATATTTGATCACCACCGCACTGGGACGATCGTTTAATACGACGGTTACACCGCTATCCATCAACTGTCGGCCCGTGATGACGTTGGCCTCCGGCGAATCCAAGTTCCTCACGCGGTAGCGGGCTTCGGGGTCGAGACCGTGGAGTCGCAGGTCGGCCGCCTTGTAAATGCTCTCGCTTCGCCGGAAGACTTGCACCATCCCCGTGCCGAGGTCTGGCCGGTCAAACTGCCAGCCGAGCCAGGACGAATTCTCCAAGCTGTATGGAGTCAGCGGGTAATAGTCACCGAGATAGTTGTCGGCCACCTGACGGAACTGTTCGCACAAGCGTCGCATCAGGTCGTAATCGGCGTCCTTGATGCGCACGTCCCAGATGCAATTCAACAGGGGCGTCATGTTGCTGCGAAAGTCGTAGGCGGCGTAAGTTCCCGTGCCGGTCCCGCTCAACGGCAGCCAGAACGAAATCCCGTAGCTGTGACATTGCGTGCCGACCGGATCGAGCCGGAAATCAGTCCGCCACAGCGGCACCGAGCGGCGCATCGTCTCCAGGTCGTTTCGGCGACCACCGCTCGCGCATGAGTCAATCAACAAGCCCGGGTGCCGGCGGATCAGCTCGTCCCAATAGGCCAGGTAGCCGGTGATGTGATGATTCTCGGTGATGCCCTGACGATCCGGGGCATCGTTCTTCCGCCACAAGTCGAGCGGGTCCATGTTGAAGTCCTGGCGATACAGATCAATGCCCTGGGCCGTGATCAGTTTGCTGACGTGGTCGGTCAGCCATTGGCGAGCCTCGGAATTGCCGAGATTCAACAGGCCGCCGTTCTTCCCACCCAGGATCCATTCGGGGTGCTTTTCGGAAAGCCATGTTCCGGCGGCAACCCGCTCCGGCTCGAACCAGACGATGGTCTTGATGCCCTTGGAATGGGCGTGGTCGCTGATCGCCCGGAGGCCTCGGGGAAAACGCTTGGTATCCACTTCACACGTGCCGGTCTTGGGCCAATTGCCGTCGCAGAAGTACCACCCGGCGTCCATCCACCAATAGTCTATTTTCAACCGCTCCTCGAGATAGCGGTTGATGAACTGCAGTTGATTCGCCTCGTTCGCA
>Ga0315268_10007081_pt1 | contig 11859 bp, 9 predicted proteins | sample C1_top_MG_FD_204535 | JGI IMG/M metagenome (GOLD analysis project Ga0315268, IMG submission 204535) | Sediment microbial communities from Yellowstone Lake, YNP, Wyoming, USA - C1_top | ecosystem: Environmental > Aquatic > Freshwater > Lake > Sediment | place: USA: Wyoming | collected 2017-08-01 | reverse complement strand
TTCTACCTGCCCCACCGGCCCCTCGAACGGGAGAAGGTCCAGAAGATGCTCGAGGCAGCCCGCCGTGCCTCCTGCGTGGGGAATGTCAACAACGCGCGGGCTATCGTCATCTGGAAGGACCAGGCCTCGCCGGAGCTGATCCAGGCCCTCACGCCGCCCCTCGGCTACCAGCAGATGCACACCGCCCCCTGCTTCATCGTCTGGTACTCGGACGCCGCCGCTTACGAGATCAACAAGTGGATCGATGCCATGAAGAACCTGGCCGCGACCCGCCGCCTGGGGTCGGACGCGGAGGAGACGAAGCGTGTCATCGACCAGTTCCTGCGGCCGGTCTTCGGGGCCCGCTGGCGGGAGATGGCAGTGTCTCCGCTGGCGTTCATGGACGTGGGCCAGGCCGTCGCCAAGGCCACCTTGGTGGCCTACGACGAGGGCCTGGGCACCTGCCTGATGAGCGGCCCCCTCATGCTCGATAAGCTGACAAAGCTCCTGAAGCTGCCGGAGACCGCCACCGTCATCTGCGTGATGTCGGTGGGCTACCCGGCCGAGTCCTGGGAGGCGGGCGGCCAGACGCAGAAGGCGCCCTTCGAGGAGCTGTTCCACGAGATGGAGTACGGGCGCCCCTTCACTCCCGACCCCAAGGTGGACGAGGAGCTGAAGGCTGCGAAGCTCATCCAGGAGCCGGCTCCCCTTCCCTGGCGAGACGCTGAGCTGAAGTACCTGGTCAACGCCTTAGGCCTCGACGAGCGGCGGCAGATCGGCGTGCTGATCCCGCCCAGCCAGTGAGGGAGGTGAGCAAAGCTATGGAAGTCCTGGCTTCCGGCCGCGGCGAGTTCCGCATGCCCGACCTCGACGCCTTCCGGGCGCACGTGCGTGAGCACAAGGAACGGCGCCTGGTGAGCAAGGTCATGACCGAGCAGGAGGCGGTGTCCCGCTTCGTCAGCGACGGCGACTACCTGAGCTACGACCAGAACGTGGCCGTCCGCGGGCCCGGCTCCCTCTTCCGAGAGATCATCCGCCAGCGCAAGAAGGACCTCTGGGTGGCCGCCAAGTTCAGCTGGACGGACGTGTCCCTGCTTGTGGCCGGCGGCTGCGTCAGCAAGGTGGACGTGGGCTGGATGGAGACGGGCCCGGTCATCAACAAGGCCCTCCGCGAAGGGCGGATCAAGTTCATCGAGTGGAGCAATGGCGCCCTGACCTACCGCCACCTGGCCGGCGCCCTGGGCGTGCCCTTTCTCCCGATGCGCTACCTGGCCGGCACCGATACCTTCGAGGAATCGGGCGCCAAGCTCATCAAGGACCCCTACACGGGCCAGACCCTCTGCCTGGTGCCGGCCCTCAACCCGGACGTGGCCGTCATCCACGCCCACCAGTGCGACGTCTACGGCAACACCCGCGTCTTCGGCGCCGGCGTGGCCCCGGTGGAGATCGCGATGGCGGCCAAGAAGCTCATCATCTCCACCGAGGAGATCATCGAGAACGAGGCCATCCGCCGCCAGCCGCAGCGCACCACCATCCCTTACTACTTCGTCGATGCGGTGGTGGTGGCGCCCTTCGGGGGCTATCCCGGCAGCGTGCCCGGCCTCTACGGCGCCGACATCGAGCACTGGCTGGAGTTCGCCGGGTCCCAGTTCCAGGGCAAGACCGACGAATACCTGGAGAAGTGGGTGTTCAGCGTCGCCTCCCACGAGGAGATGCTGGAGCAGCGGGTGGGCGCGAAGAAGCTGCTGCAGCTCCGCAAGGCGGAGACGGTGCGGGAGGGCTACTACGAATGAGCGAGACACTGACCCTGACCGACGTGGAAGCCACCATCTGTACCGTCTCCCACCTCATCGAGGAGGACAAGCTGTACTTCGTGCAGATGGCCGGCACGCCCCTGATGGCCCTGCTCCTGGCGAAACGAATGCGTGTGCCCGAGGTGGGCTACGTGGTGGAAGAGGGGGCCGTGGCGCCCAACCCCTCCTTCCCGCTGCCGCGCATGATGCTGGGGGCCAGCCGCTCCCACTATCGGGCCGTCTGCTGGACGGGCATGAACATGGTCGATGCGCACGCCGCCCTGGGCTACATGGACTACGGCCTCCTGGCGGCTCTGCAAGTCGACAAGTATGGCAACTTCAACTCCACCTTCATCGGCGGCACGTACGAGAACCCGGAGCGGCGCTTCGGCGGGCCCGGCGGCGCCAATGAGATCGCCTCGCAGTGCTGGCGCACCCTGATCATGACCAAGCAGCAGAAGCGCAAGTTCGTGGAGCGGGTGGACTTCCGGACCTCGCCCGGCTACCTGGACGGCAGCCCGGGCGCCCGCGAGCGGGCAGGCCTGCCGCCGGACACGGGCCCCTATCTGATAATCACCGACCAGGCCCTCTTCGACTTCGATGAGAAGACGCACCAGATGCGGCTGAAGGGCGTCCTCCCCTGGACGACGGTCGAGGAGGTGCTGAGCAAGATGGACTTCGAGCCGCTCATTGCCGACAAGCTGGAGGAGGTGGCCCCACCCACGCAGCAGGAGCTGGACATTATCCGGGCGGAGATCGATCCCGGCGGCTTCAGCACCAGCAAGGGCGAGTGGTTCACCATCGACGCCGCGACGGGGAGGAAGGTGGGGTGAGGGCGGCGGGCGCGAGCAGGGCTGAAGCCCCGCAGCTACGGTTGGGTGGTGGCCGTTAGGCGGCCACCCCACCAGATGCTTCGCTGCGCTCAGCATGACAGTGAGTGGCGCCCGTCACCCTGAGCGAAGCGAAGCGTCTGGGGCTACCATGTCGATGTTGCCTTAGCGCTTTCCCTGTGGCTCGTCCGGCAGACGGGGCAACTCAGCCCGATGGGCTTGTTTGCTTTTTTCTTCGATACTAGCCCTCATAGCCTCATCGTGTGCAGGCGTAATGATGAAGAGGTCGAATAATCGCTGTAGGAAATCCAGAGTCCATTCCGCCTCTTCCCTATTAACGTCGATGATTTGTGCCTGGTCGCCCTTCTGGGTATGCGCGCCAAAGTCGGCAATTTCGTTGAGGTACTGTGCGTTCTTGCGTACGGCAGAAGGATATTGAGTGTCATCCGAAAAAGCCTTGAGCTTAGAGCCCAGACGAAATTCATCACGCCCTGCGTATTCCTCAAGCAAGTCCGCTAAGATGCGCCGCGACAATACAGCGGACATACGCGGGCTGACCTCGAGTATGGCGGCAGCTTCCAGGAAGTCACGGCGGAACCGCTCCGGCACGATGGGGTCGATACTTCGACCCATCGTGCTGTGGCGAGGCCTGACGAGCCAGGTATCGGTATGACTGATTGGAACACCGCCGATAAATTCCTCTGCCCGCTCGTGAACACGGAGCACCACTTCCATGCAATCCTCATTCGCACATTGCATCCAATCGATTGAGATATAGCAGCGGTCATTTGGCCCACGAAGCTCGTATTTGGCATCTTCCCGTGCGTAACGGCGGGCTCTAGGATCAGAACCCCGAGGCGCTTGCTCAACAGTGAACCACTTCCAGTCATCTGGCGTGTTCTGTCCGCAAGTGGGGCATCTCATGAGTCGCCCTGGTCCTCCCCAAACAGCCGGCAAACCTGAAAACGCCCGGAAGAGATCGGCACCGACCCGTAGCTTACCACAAGCTTCTACACTTATGGTATAACTGTCAACGGACTAACGGAGGGCGCTTGGTCTCATTCGTTGATCCGTTGAGTATCCGTTGACAGCTCTACCGCTGGAAGATCATCACGTTCAGGCCGCCCAGGCCCGCGTTCTCCAGCAGGGCGGTCTTGGCGCCCTCCACCTGCCGGGCCCCGGCCTGACCCCGTAGCTGCCAGGTCAGCTCGGCGATCATGGCGCCGCCGGTGGCGCCCAGGGGGTGGCCGCGGCTCAGCAGGCCGCCGTCGGTGTTCACCGGGACCTTGCCGGTGATCTCCGTGTTCCCCTCCCAGACGAAGGGGCCGCCCTCGCCCTTGGGGCAGAAGCCCAGGTCCTCGATGGTGAAGATCTCGCCGGGCGAGAAGGCGTCGTGCACCTGGGCGACGTCGATGTCCTCCGGCCCGACGCCGGCCTTGTCGTAGCACTTCCGAGCCAGCATACCCGTGGGCCCCTCGAGGATATCGACCTCCCCGTTCTCGTACATGGGCGTGCCGCCGTACCAGGCCCTCAGGTAGACCGGCTCGCTGGTGTACTGGCGCGCCTTCTCCGCCGAGGCCAGCACGACCGCCGAAGCGCCGTCGCTGGTGGGGCAGCACTGGTAGAGGGTGATGGGGTCGGCCACCATGCGCGAGTTCATCACCTCTTCCAGGCTGAGGGGCGCCTGGTAGTGGGCGTTGGGGTTGTGGACGGCGTTCTTGTGCGACTTCACCGACACCTGGGCGAAGTGCTCGGGCTTGGTGCCGTATTCGTGCATGTGGCGCTGGGCCATCTGGGCGTAGGCGCCGGGCATGATGAACAGGCCCATCAGCATTTGATAGCTGGGCTCCATTTCGCCGCCGCCCAGCATGCCTCGCGCCATCTTCTCGGCGCCGATCACCAGGCACAGGTCGTAGATGCCGCCGGCGATGGCGTCGGCGGCCAGCATGGCGGCGCGAGAGCTGCTGGCGCAGGCCAGCTCGACGTTGGTGATGGGGATGCCGGTGAGACCCAGTTCGCCGAAGGTGCGCAGGCCGGCGTTCACGCGGTCATAGACGCGACCGCAGAAGCCGGCCTCGATCTCTTTGTAGTCGACGCCGGCGTCCTTCAGGGCGGCCAGGCCGGCCTCGCGGGCGAAGTCGCCCAAGCCCTTCTCGGGGAAGCGCCCGAACTTGTGGAGCCCGACGCCCAGAACCACTACGTCTCTCATGTCAGAACCCCTCTGTGTGAACACCCCCTGAGGGTTGAAACCCTCAGCTTTGGGGAAGCTGCGGGATTTATCCCGCAGGGTTCAACCAAATTATTCACCGCGACACGACCTACACCTACACCGGTCGGAACTTGAAGGCCATCATGTCGGCCCCATCGGCGCTGGTGCCCACCTTCTCCAGCACGAACTCCACGTCCATGCCGATGCGTGCCGCCTCCGGGTCGCCGCTCAGGATCGTCTCGACGCGCACGCCCTCCGGCAGCTCCACGTAGGCGATGGCGTAGGGTGCTTGGGTGAGGGAGGCCGGCGGCGTCTGGCGGACGATGGTGAAAGTCCAGACCTTGCCCCGCCGGCTCAGGGGCACCTCGTCCAGGCCTTGGCGGCTGCAGTTGAGGCAGACGTAGCGCCGCGGGAAGAAGCACTTCCCGCAGCCGGGGCAGCGGCTGCCAATGAGGGCCGCCTCCTCGCCCGGCGAGGGCAGCCGGAAGAGGCCCCCGCGCAGGGGCACCATGGGTCGTTCGGTTTGCGCTTCCGCCGAAGGCGGATGCGCCTTTGGAGCATCTTGTGCACTCATGTTCCTTATCCTGAGGGGTGTCTTCGCCAGATTCGCGGCTGTCAACCATGCCTGAGTATACAGTGGCCCTGCCTCGTGTCAACCTGATCTCGGGCCGGGGACAATGGGGTGCCTCGCCCACCGAAAATGCCCCTTTTCTGTGATGATTTTGCGCCAGCGATGGCCAACTCTGGTGAGGAAGGCGGTGCGATGACCTCGATCAGCGACGGCGAGGACGTCTGGGTCCCCAGCGTCTGCGGCATGTGCCCCGACGGGTGCGGCATTCTCGTCCACCGCGTGGACGGTGTCGCCACCAAGATCGAGGGCAATCCCAAGAGCCCGCTGGGCCGGGGCCGCCTCTGCGCGCGCGGCCTGGCCGGCATCCAGCTCCTCTACGACCCCTATCGCCTCAACCAGCCGCTGAGGCGCGGCAACCCGGAGAAAGGCATCGGCGTCGACCCGCGCTGGCAGCCGATAAGCTGGCACGAAGCGCTGCAGGCCATCGTCGAGAGGCTCAACCGCGTACGGGCGGAAGACCCCCGCCGGCTCGTCTTCTGCGGAACGCCGACATCGTCGCCCTTCGCGCTGGGGGTGTTCATGCCCGCCTTCGGCAGCCCCAACGCCTTCGTCAGCGACCGTCCCGGCGCCAGCGCCGAGCAGATGCTGGCCCGCACGCTCCACGCCTCTGTCCGCACCGGCCCCGACGCCGACTTCTGCCAGTACCTTCTCCTCTTCGGCGCCGATTGCACCAGCGGCGTCGTGGCCGAGAGGATGGCCGACGCCCGTGTGCGGGGGATGAGGGTGGTGGCGGTGGAGCCGTTCCTGAGCCCGGCTGCCGAGAAGGCGGACGAGTGGCTACCCATCCGGCCCGGCGGTGAGGGCGCCCTGGCCTGCGCGATGCTGAACCTGCTGCTGAACGAGTACCGTATCTTCGACGCCGAATACATCCGCCGCCACACCGACGGGCCCTACCTGGTGCGCCCCGACGGCGCCTACGCCGGCGACGCCAGCGGCAAGCCGCTGGTCTGGGACGAGGCGGCGGATGGCGTACGGCGATTCGATGAGGACGGCGCAGACGCGGCCATCGAGGGGACGTATGCGGTCGAAGGGGAGGAGTGCCGGCCGGTATTCGAACTGTTGCGCGAGGCGGTGCGTCGGTGGGCGCCGGAGGCCGCCGACGCCACTACTATTCCTGCCGAGACCATTCGCCGCATCGCCCGCGAGTTCGGCGAGGCGGCCCGCATCGACGGCACGGTCAGCATCGACGGCCGCGAGTTGCCCCTGCGGCCGGCGATGGCCGTCGGTGGCCCGGGGGCCTACGGCCACGACAACGCCTGGCCCACGGCGCTGGCCATCGCGCTGCTGAATCAGGTGGTGGGCGCGAGCGACGTCCCCGGCGGCCTGCTGGGCTGTAGCCCTGTGTCCTTGGGCCATCCGGAGACGGGCCTGCCCCGCTGGGGCCCGGCCGCCGACGGCGATGGCCTCGTCCAGGCCGAGCTCACCCCGGAGAACCAGGGGTGGTCTGCGTTCGATGAGCGCTTCGCCTTCGGGCGCCCGGAGGTGCTGATCGACTACGGTTCGAACCTGTTCATGAGCGTGGGCGGCCCGGATCGCTGTCTGGAGGCGTTCAAGGACTGCTTCGTCGTCTCCGTCAGCCTCTACTCCGACGAGACCGCCGAGGCCCTGGCCGACGTCGTCCTGCCCGACGCCTGCTATCTGGAGGGCCTCGACCCGCTGCCCAACCTGCCGCAGCAGCAGCCTGCGGCGGGCCGCGGCGACTGGGCCTACCAGCTCCGCCAGCCCGCCGTGCCGCCCCTGTTCCAGCGGCGCCACTTCGCGGAGGTGCTGCTGGAGATCGGCGAGCGCCTGGGCACCGCCGACGCCATGAACGTGCAGTTCAACCTCCTCTACGGCCTCCGTCCGCCCCAGGCCCTGGACCCGGACGAGCGCTATTCGTGGGAGGAGATGGCCGACCGCATCTACCAGGGCTGGTTCGGGCCGGAACGCGGACTGGCGTGGTTCCGCCGGAACGGCGTCCTCACCTGGCCCAAACGTCTGGAGGAGGCCTACTGGAGACCCTTCGGACAGGTACGCGTGCCCCTGAGCTACGAGTGGCTGTCCGACTGGCAGCCCTGCCGGGCCCAGCAGGCGCAGATCGGCTTCGACCTCCAGGCGATCTCGTATTCTGTGCCCTGGCAGTCGGCCTCCCAGACCTGCGAGAACCCCTGGCTGGACGAGGTGTCCCAGAGCGAGCCCTACAGTTACTTCATCTGCCTGAACGCGTGCACCGCCGCCGCCAAGGGCATCGCGGATGGTGATGCAGTCTGGGTGGAGTCGACGTCCGGCCGCCGCGTGCGGGGCCGCGCTCGCCTCAGTGACGGCGTCCACCCGGAGGTGGTGGCCATCGCTGGCAACGGCGGGCACTGGGCACGAGGCATGCCCGTAGCTCGCGGGCAAGGCGTGTTCTTCAATGCGCTGCTGAGCCTCGACCCGGAGCCCATCCCTTTGTCCATCGACGGCGACGCCCGCGTGCGGGTGTACAAGGAGTGATGGCGTGCGACAGGGCATGGTCATCGACCTGAAGCGCTGCATAGGCTGCTTCGCCTGCCAGGTCGCCTGCAAGGCGGAGCACGGCACCCGGCCGGGCACAATGTGGGCGCGGGTCGTCAAGCGGGAATACGGATCGTTCCCCAATGTGCGCCGCGTCTCCTTACCCCTGCTCTGCATGCACTGCCGCAAGGCCCCCTGCGTGGAGGTCTGCCCCACCGGCGCCACCCGCAAGCGGCCCGATGGCATCGTCACCATCGACGCGGAGAAGTGCGTTGGCTGTCGTTACTGCATGATGGTCTGTCCCTACGGCTCGCGCCACTACCAGGACGACGCCAGCACGTACTTCCCCGGCCAGGGCCCCAACCCGTACGAGGCGCTGGCCTACGCCCAGCACTCCACCGGCGTCGTCGAGAAGTGCGATTTCTGCGTGGAGCGCGTTGACCGCGGGCTCCAGCCAGCCTGCGTCGTCAACTGTCCGACCCGGGCCCGGACCTTTGGCGACCTGCACGACCGCGGCAGCGAGGTCAGCCGCCTCATCGATGAGCGGGGCGCCTTCCGCCTCCACGAAGAACTGGAGACGTGTCCCTCGGTGTTCTACCTGCCGCCTTAAGGAGACGAGATGCCGTCCGCCGACGCCTTTCGCCAGCGCCTTACCGACCTGAACTTGGCCTATCGCCCGCAGCGGGAGTGGATCGAAGGGCGGGGGCTGCTGGTCGTGGCCGCTCACTTCTTCTCCGGCGTTGGGGCCGGCGCCTGGCTCTTCTCCGTCGCCCTGAACTTCGATGCCGGGCTGGTGATCAGCCTTGCCGTCGTGGGACTGGCCGGCGCGGCCCACCTGGCCTTCCTGGGACGCTGGCAGCGCTTCTGGCGCATCGCCCTGCGACCGCACAGCTCCTGGATCAGCCGCGGGCTGTGGGGCCTCGTCATCCTCCTGGTGGGGGCCATCCCCTACGCCGTGCCCGCCGTCCGCGATAGCGTCATCGGGCCGCTCGTGCTGGGCGTCTCGCTGGCGGGGATGGCGGTGGTGCTGGCCTACCACGGCTTCGTCTACGCCGTCTCGCGCGCCATCCCCTTCTGGCGCCTGCCGCTCTTGCCCGTTCTCTACATCGCCTACGGGCTGCGCGGTGGGGCAGCCCTCCTGCTGGTGGCCGGGGCGGTGGCCTCCGCCAGAGGCGGATTCAACATCGACCTGCTGGAGGTCATCAAGCTGTGGGTGGTGGTCAGCAGCGCCGTGCTGGTGCTGCTCTACCTGGTGCTGGCCCGAGGCGCGGGCGGCGCCGCCCGCCGGTCAGCGGGCGAGCTGGTGGCAGGGAAGGTCTCGCCGGCCTTCTACGGCGGCGTAGTGTTCCTCGGTCTGGTGGTGCCCATCGTCCTGGGGGCGATCGGCGCGACCACGGGCGTCTCGCGCGGCCTGCTGGCCGTCATCGGCCTGTCGTCGCTGGCAGGCGACTTCTACATCAAGTATTGTATCGTCAAGGCCGGCATCTACTCGCCCATCGTGGAGGAATTGCCGGCCGCGCGCCGCTACGGCACCCGCCGCGCCGCCGCGGGGCTGTAGCGTTCGCTCATAGCGAAGCGCAGTGCCGCTCGCCCTTCGACAGGCTCAGGGTGAGCGGGTTCCGATCCCGCTCGGGGTGAGCGGGTTGCGATTTCCGATCGGGGTGAGTGGGTTGCGATTCCGCTCATGGTGAGCCCGTCGAACCATGAGCGGGGCCACGGCCATCCCCCGTCACCGTTCGTCCACGGAAGTGTGAGCTCGTGAGGCACCCTACCCCGGGAGGCGCCCGCTGGGGTCGAGGACGCCCCGCGGGTCGTCGATCCACTCCACCCGCGTGTCCATGGCGTCTGCCAGATCCGTCAGTCCGTAGCGCCGGGCGAGGCTGATCAGCGATTGGCGGTCCAGCACCGCCTCCGGGGGATGGACGCCAGGCGGAATCTCAGCGCCGTCGATGAGGTGCAAGGCCGCCAGAGCCAAAGGGCGGCCGGTGGTTGTGGCCATCGTTAGCTCCTCGCGGTTGCTGGACCCACGAATGACGGCGGCGACTCGACGCCCACCGCGCTTGCCGATGGCCGCCACGTATATGCCGCCGGCGGGCGGGCGGATGACGCCGCGCCGCGATTCCCACGCGCCCAGGCGGAGGACCATCTTGGCGGCGCGGCGGGCGTCCAGCAGGCGGAGGTCGATGGCTCGTCCCAGGAGCAGGATGAGCCGCATGTCCGACAGGGGGAGGTGGCCGCCTAGGTTGGAGCAAGTCCGCAGGCCCGGAATGGCGTAGGGCAGGGTCAAGGGCTCCGGGTGGGCCACATGGCCCAGCCTGAGCGGACCAATGGGCGGAGGGAAGGGCACCACGACCCGCTCCCGGTAGGGGTGGATGCGCGCCTGCCGGCCGTTGCGGAACGTGACCGCCTGGCCGGTAACGGCATGGAAGGTGTGCTCGATGACCGCCAGCCCGAAGTCGGCGGGGTCGCCGCCGCCCTCTGCCCAGGCGGTGACGATCTCCTCCGTCTCGTCCAGTTGCTGAACCAGCTCTTTGGCGGCCAGGTTGGTGATGCCGGGGCTGGCGCCCATGCCGATGATGGCCCGACCACCGGTGGAGCGGGCCAGCCGGTCATGCTGGAGAATCTCGAGCGTCGGCTCGACATCGTCACAGACGTCCAGATAGGTGGTGGCGGTCTCGACCGCCGCGCGCAGGATGGGCACGCCGAAGCGATAGAAGGGGCCGGTGGTGTTCAGAGCCATGTCGTGCGCCGCGAGGGCCTCCCTGAGGGCGCTCCCGTTCCCGATGTCCAGCCCCAGGGCCTGCACTCGCTCGTCGCCCAGAGAGGCCACGAAGCGGCTGGCCGCCTGGCCGTCCAGGTCGGTGACGGTGAGGCGCTGGACCTTGGGCTCGCGCAGCAGGGTGCGCACCGCCTCGCGGCCCATGTGCCCGTTTCCGCCCAAGCAAAGCACGCGCATGGAAACCTCCTTCCTGGCCGAACCGCCCTGGCAATTTGGCCATAGTTGGCGTATCGTTGTCAATCGCGAGTCTGACCTTTCCACGGCGGAGGTGCGTCATGAAGATCGGTTTCCATCTGCCTCAGGTGGGGCCGCTGGCCACCGGCGACAACCTGCGGGCGGCGGCCCTGGCGGTGGAGGAGGCGGGCTTCGATTCGGTTTGGGTGAGCGAGCACATCGTCATCCCCCGCAAACAGGTCAGCCGCTATCCCGGCACGGCCTCCGGTGAGTTTCCGCTGCCGCCGGACATGCCCTTCCTGGACTCCCTCAGCACTCTCCTGTTCGTGGCGTCCTGTACGCAGCGGGTTCAGTTGGGCACCAGCGCCTGCATCCTCCCCTGGCGCAACCCGGTGATCACCGCCAAGGAGCTGGCCACCCTGGACGTGCTGTCCAACGGGCGCCTCATCCTCGGAGTTGGGTCCGGCTGGTGGGCGGAGGAGTTCGCCATGCTGGGGGTGCCCTTCGAGCATCGGGGCTCACGCTTGGGCGAATACATCCAGCTCCTGAAGGCCCTCTGGACGGAGCCGAACCCCCGTTTCCACGGTCGCTTCTGGCAGATCGAGGATGTGGGCTTCTCCCCAAAGCCGGCGCAGAAGCCGCACCCGCCCATCTGGATCGGTGGCGACGGCGAGGCAGCCTTCCGGCGGGTGGGCCGTCTCGGCGACGCTTGGCACGCGGCCTTCAACCGACCGGAGCAACTGGCCGACAAGTACGCCCGCATCCAGGTCTACGCCTGCGAGGCGGGCCGCGACCCGCAATCGGTGGGCATGACTGTCCGGACGTCCGCGCCGACAGATACGCCTCAGGCCATCGAGCGGCTTCGTGCCTACGCGGAGGCGGGGGTCAGCCACGTGGCGCTGGAGCTGTGGGCCAACTCCATGGACAACTTCCGGGCAATTGTCGAGCGCTATGCGCGGGAAGTGCGGCCGGAGGTGGGGGCATCAGAGCAT
>Ga0315268_10007080_pt1 | contig 11859 bp, 9 predicted proteins | sample C1_top_MG_FD_204535 | JGI IMG/M metagenome (GOLD analysis project Ga0315268, IMG submission 204535) | Sediment microbial communities from Yellowstone Lake, YNP, Wyoming, USA - C1_top | ecosystem: Environmental > Aquatic > Freshwater > Lake > Sediment | place: USA: Wyoming | collected 2017-08-01 | reverse complement strand
TAACGTAATGGTGTTGTTACCGACTATCGCGTTGGTGGTAGCCGAAGAACAGCCACCGGAATAGGTGATGGTGCCAGCTTCATTGGTATTGAAAGTATAGTTGGGGGTATTGTCGTTGGTCGGAGTGGGTACTGCCGTCACTTGGGTTACGGTCGGGGCGGTGGTATCGGCAGACAATGTAGTTGCTCCAGCGATTGCTGAAAGTTCTGATTCGTTCGGTATTTCGTCCGATGTTTTTATAGCTAAAAAATATTCGGTATTAGATAGCAAACCGCTAACTGTAAAAACTTCCTCATTGCCCTGAGCTTGTGGGGCTGGTTCGGCTATTACTTGCGTAGCATTATTCCACCAAGTTACCATTTCTGCAGGAGTAAAAGCCATCGGATCTACCATTGAATATCTGATGTCGTAGCTCGTAGCAGTGCCCGGATCGTTGCCATCATCCCCAGGCGCGAACCAATATAATGTTACTGAAGAGCTGGTTACATTATTCGGTGTTAAAGTATTAATGCTGGCCGGCGCAGTAGTATCGTTGCTGGTCGGTAAAGCATATATATCGCTTAATTCAAGTTTATAAATATTGTTGGCTCCAAAAGCGTAAACCAATAATGAATCTGTCGGATTATTGGAGATCCCCTTGATACTAATGATAGGCAGACCGGAATTTATTTTTGTCCAAGTTACATCCGTATCCGCATCATTTGATTTAAAAACACCTTGGCCGTTCGAGGCGGCATAGGCGATAGAAGCATATTGAAAATCCGAAGTGAATGAATTTATATTCAAGTCAGTCAATCCGGAATTTTTTTCTGTCCAATTTATCCCATCCTGATCGCTTTTCATAATACCGGCGCTGGTTGATAAGAAATTATAATATCCTTGCAATCCTTGCATTAGTGTAATATCTCTTAGCGAAGTTGCACCGCTATTATATAACTCTGTCCAGCTTTCCGTTGTCGCATAGTCAATTGAAAATACAAGACTGGAGTAGATTTTATTATTATCGGAAAGCGCGTAGATTTTGGCGGTAGCAAAGTCAGAAGCAAGCTTTATTATTTTAGCTCCGCTAAGTCCATCATTTATCCGCGTCCAAGTAGCGCCATCATCGCATCTATATATTCCGTAATCAGTAGTTCCGTTTGTTCCGGCATATAAAGTGATATGTCCTTGTAATAATGAATCATAAAGGTCTATTTCCACATCCTTAACATTCAAATCGCCCAATCCGGTATTTATTTGTGCCCAGGTAGCGCTAGCCAGTGTGCCGGAATAAACACCTTGATTAGTGCCGGCAAAAACCGATGTATTATCATCGTAGACAAAAGCACTGCCATCAAACATATAGCCGATAGTAATTGAGCTGACATTTGGTCCATTTAACTCTTTGGCCCAGTTCGTACCCCTGTTTGAACTCTTATAAAGTCCGGTATTGGTACCGATATAAACATAATCCCCAATGCTGGCAGATGTATTTATCGTTTGTCCGACAAATGAGCCCGGTGTCACATTTTCCCATTGGTCAACTGCTTTAGCTATGTTTATATTGGCCAAAGCGGTACTCGATAAAATGGTTATAACCAAAATTATATTACTAATTTTAGTCATTATTTTACTTTTTTCTCCTTTAAAATTTTTCATAATTATAGATTAATTTATCTAAACCCTCTATAATATCATAAAAGCATATTTTTGTCAATACTTGGCGATATTTATCATGATTGAGCTATATAAATATTATTTTAAAATAAATAAATATTTGCGTTATTTTACTATATTCTTTATGATAAAAAAACATAATATAAATCCAAAAAGGGGGGGTATAACCATTGAAAAACGGTAAATATGGCAAACTGGATAAATTCGTTCTTTCAAAATTCGGGACTAAGCCAAAAATTATTAATTTATACGGTAAATTAAGAATTGTTTTAGATATTACGCTTGGTTATGTCTTAAAGGCGATTATTCTTTTTGAAATAATTAATTATTTTATTACAGGTGGAAAGATCAGTCTTTGGAGGCAAATTAGATACATCACGTTAATTTCTATTAGCACCGTATTTTTTATTTATTTTTATAAAAAATACCGAATTAAAATTTTTGATTTGTTGAATAAAATTAAAAAAATATTATTTAAACAAAAAACATAAAAGGCCCAATCTGAGAAAGGGCCTTTATTTTTATTAAAAATATAATACTAAACTAAGGCAGTTTGCAATGCTTTTTTGATGATTTTATAAATTTTAAATATAACTAAGCAGTTTTGGCTTTGTTGCCCATAGCCGCCTTGACCAGCATATAGACCGCGGACGCTCCAACCAGCATATAGACGACTCTCGATATGGCTGACATGGGGCCGAAAATAGCGGCGACCAAATCAAAATCCAACAAACCGACCAAGCCCCAATTCAATCCCCCGACAATCACGAGGATCAAAGCGACCCAGTCCAATGTATTCATTTTTGGCATACATTATTTATTAATTATAAAAAATGGCCGCATTAAAACGGCCAAAAAAATAATTTTTACAAGTATTTAATTGTTTAGAACTGTTCATAATTTTATCTATACTTTCAAAATAGCACGCTTTGGTTTTAAAGACAAGCTTTTTTCTTATAATACATAACCCTTAACTTATAACATGAAATATAAATTATGAATAATGAATAGAGCAGAGTTTGTTTTTTACTTAATACCCAGCTTCTTTCTCCGCTCATTATTTCTGTCCAAAGTCATTTTTCTGATGCGGATATTCTTCGGTGTCACCTCCACCAGCTCATCATCGGAAATATATTCCAAGGCGTCTTCCAGGCCCATGATCTTTGGCGCGTTGTAGTGTTCGGACACGCCTTCGCCTTTTGAGCGCATATTGGAAAGATGCTTGGTCTTGCAGATATTGATACTGATATCTTCCTCTCGCGAATTGCGGCCGACCACTTGCCCCTTATAGATCTGCACGCCCGGCCCGAGAAATAGAATCCCGCGCGCTTGGGCATTGACCAGTCCGTATTGGTTGGTCACGCCGTTCTCAAAGGCGACAAGCGAACCGCTTTCGCGGTCTTTCCAACCGTTCGCGTCTTCACGGTAGTCCAAGAATGACGTATTGATTATGCCTAGGCCGCGCGTATCGGTCAGAAATTCGCTGCGATAACCGAAAAGACCGCGGGTTGGGATGATAAATTCCAGATATACTATGCTATTCAAGTTTTTCATATCAGTGAGCACTCCATGCCGGCTGGATAATTTCTGGATAACCACGCCGGAATATTCTTCCGGCACTTCTACGAGCACTTCTTCAAAAGGCACCAAATTTTTTGTGTCTATTTTTTTGACAATGACTTGCGGACGCGAAACTTGAAATTCATAACCTTCCCGCCGCATTATTTCAATCAAAATAGCCAAGTGCAATTCACCACGTCCGCACACAGCCCAGGCGCCGGCGCCCGAGTCCTCAACCTTGAGCGCCATATCGGTTTCCAATTCTTTCATGAGTCTCTCGCGGATCTGCCGCGAAGTACTATAATCCCCTTCCTGGCCGGCGAATGGCGAATCATTGACCAAAAAAGTCATTTTGACGGTCGGCTCTTCTATTTTGAGTAGCGGCAAAGCGACTGGATTTTCCGGATCCGCGATCGTCTCGCCGATATTAATATCAAGGAGCCCCGAGATGGCCACAATATCTCCGGCCTGCGCTTCATCAATATCCACTCTTTCCAGCCCGACAAAAGTCATCAGTGAAATCAACCGGCATTTATTGATTTTCCCGTCCCGGTTGATATGGGCGATAGTCTGCCCGGCTTTGATTCTCCCATTGCGAATACGGCCGGTGGCGATGCGTCCGCGAAAATTATCTTTGTTAATTGAAGAAATATGGAGCTGCAAAGGATTTGTTGCATCATCGGCCGGCGCGGGAATGTTCTTCAGAATGGAATCAAATACCGGGGTGATGTCAGTCATCTTACCCAGATCCATTTCCAGCCCGGCCAAACCTTGCTTGGCAGATGAATAGATCACCGAGAAATCCGTGGTGGCGTCATCGGCGCCGAGTTCCACGAAGAGATCAAAGGTTTTATCCAGCACAAAATCCGGGCGCGCGTCCGGCTTGTCGATCTTGTTGATCACCACGATGATCTTGTGTTTCATGGCCAATGCTTTTTTGAGCACAAATCTGGTCTGCGGCATCGGCCCTTCTTTGGCGTCAACCAGGAGGAGGCACCCGTCCGCCATTTTGAGCACGCGCTCCACTTCTCCGCCAAAATCCGCGTGTCCGGGTGTGTCAATGATATTTATCTTGACCCCCTGCCACATGACCGAAGCGTTTTTGGAAAATATGGTGATCCCCCGCTCTTTTTCCAGATCATTCTGGTCCATGATACACACCTCATTCGCGACGTTTTTATTCAACTTGGTCTTTGATTGTTTTAAGAGTGCGTCAACCAAAGTGGTTTTGCCGTGATCAACGTGCGCTATGATGGCGACGTTTCGTATGTTATTCATGTTATTATTAATTATTCCCTCGAATCAACGAATTTACTACGAATCTACAAATATTATTATTCGAGTAAATTAGGATTCGTTGCATTCGTTGTGAATTTGTTGATTCGTGGGAAACAAAAAACTGCTGATCTGATACCCAGCAGAATATGCATTGAAGTTAATATACTAACAAATTTTGATTTTGTCAAATTATAAACAATTGTTTTATGGCTAAATTGTTAAATTGTTATATTGTTAAGATTTTATTTATAACTTTTTTATGAAAACAAGAAGAGGCATTGGAATCTGGTTCCTTTGCCTCTTGGTTTTGCCACCTTGCGGAATTGCCCTCCTCCGGTGGCTAGGTTATTAAATTTTATGTCGTCACAACATCGTTGGGGCCTCCTTTGCCCCTCATGGCCCGATTTTGGGCGTTGTGATTATTTTTTGTTTTGGTTTCCGCGGCGGGGAAGGGGGGCGAAGCATAACTTCGTTTTTGTGTTGATATATTCCCCTGTTCTTCCCCGCACGCGGAGTGTTCGGCCTCCAGAAGCCCTCCCGCCTCTCCTATCGGAGCGGCCAACGGGGTATCGTCCCCAAGCGGGCTAATTCGGATGGCCGTTGGGAGCGGGCCTGGCCGGTTCGGGATTTTTCTACCCGAGTAATGGGCCGCCGCAGCTCCCCAGGATTAAAAATGTCTTCGGGGCGTTTGCCTCTATTTCGCGATGTTTATCCGACTGTCGCGAAACAAATACGAGGCATAGCCCCAAATTCAGTAGAAGAAAAAAATCATTTTTCCTCCTTTTTAATTTATTATTCTTCCCCAAGGAAGAACTTTATGAATTTTTATTTAAAGTTTCTTAGTACTAATACGAATATAAATGTCTTACTTAACTTAATAAAAACTCAGAGAGTTCTTCCTTTTCCAAAACAAAAAATTTAATGAACTAATGTTTAAGTATAACATAAAATAGATATTTGTCAAGACCTTTACCTGTTTTATTCTATATTTTACCTAATATTACAATGAATAATCCTTTAATTTTTTCCTCAAAATCTTATAATTCGGAATAGTTGTTGTCACCTGATTCCAAAACGCTTTGGAATGGTTGAATTCTTTGAGATGGCAGAGTTCGTGGACTATCAGATAGTCGGATAGATCCTGGGGCAAAAACAGCAATTTATAGTTAAAATTGAGGTTTCTTTTCTTGGAACAGCTCCCCCATCTGGTCTTTTGATCTTTAACCGTGATTTTATTAACCGGGAATTTATATATTCTATTAAAATATTCCACTCTGGTTTCGGCCAATTCCAAAGCGGCAGCTTTGTATTTTTTATAATTTCTTTTTCCCGAAATCAAAATCGTCCGCTCGGAAAAATTTTTGTAATGCAAAATTTTGGCCAAGACCCAAGCAGCCTTTTTACTCAAAAACTTTTCAACCAGATTCAAATTGGCGCCTATTGGCATGGTCACTACCACACTTGCGTCACAATAAACAGCCAATCTCAAATGTTTGGCACGCCAGCTTCGCTTGAGACGGTAAGTAATCTCGCTATCTTTAATATTTATTTTTTTTATCTCCTCGCTTATTTTTTGCATAGTTCCAGTATAGCACAAAAATAAAAAAGGCTGAGTTTTTTTACATCAGCCTTGTTTCTGAAAATATTCAATGATAAACCTTCGTGGTATACCATTCCCATTTCCGGCATAAACGGTTATATTCGTAAACCGCCATTTCCAAAGTACTCAAAATTTTTGTCTGTAAGATAAAAAGGTCTTCAATGGCCTCCTCGACGAAGGGAGGTTTTTCCAAACCGAATTTGAATAATATAGCTTCGGTCTGTTCCAAATTATGCAACTGGATCGGGGTATCGTTGAATTCTGATTTGAAGATCACTCCGCTATTCGGAGCAGCCTGGATCAAGCCGACCTGCAAACGCTCGCCCGTATAGCACTCCCAGTTAAGTACCGGGTAATTTAGCTTATTGTCGGTAAATATGTATAAGATTATATTCCAGCGCAAGACTTGGCCGACTTTTTTTACGCCGCTATGAACCATTTGAGCACCCCCTTTGATTTTGAAATAGCGAAACTTAGAATATATTATATAAAAATCGATTAGTTGTCAATTGATTATTCAATCATTCAACCCGGCACAACTTCTTCAATTCCGCCAGATCCGCCGGGCTCAATTCCAGGTCTTTGCCTTGGTTGATCCGATACATAACGGATTCCTCGCTGTCCACATGTTCCAGGCCGAGCGCGTGCCCGAGTTCATGCGCCATCACTCTGGCCAATTGCGGCTGGCTGTTGAATTCGTAAATATTTATTCTTTCCCCTGCGGCATCGCTGACAAATTCCCCTTCCTCGAATTCCCGGCCTCTTTGATCGCCGATGGTATTGTAATTTTCCACGCGCAGATTCAAATCTTTGATCAATCTATTGATACCGTTGGCCACGGCGTTAATATTGGCGGCGGATTGGTTCAATTCATTTTTGGCCTGATTGATCTCGGATACGTCCGAGTTAAGTTTATTTTTTTCTTGTTCCAATTTTTTAAATTCATTCTGAGGAGCGCCGCCCCGGGCATTCCAATAATTTACATCTTTTTCATAAGCGGTTTTTCCGGCTTCATACTCTGCGATTAATTTGTCATATATTGCTTTTTGCCGCTCATAAATTGCGACCAAAGATTTGTATTTGGATTTCAAATTATCATAACTCTCAGTATTTTCATCTATATCTATTCCGATTTTTTTTAAAATCTCGGTTGACGCTTGCCGGTCATCGTAGATCAAATTTATCTTCATTTCGCCATTGACCGTTTGATTGAATAGATTTTTTCCGATCGGTTTTTCCCAGATCTGCTCGGCTTGGCGGATGGTGATTTGAAATTCGTCCTTGGTCAGGCCGAATCTTTCGTCAAATGAACCGAGCGAATAAGTAATCGGCAGTGAGCAAGGCACGAACTCTCTGATCGGCTGCCTTAAATAAATTATTAGTTTATCTCTAAAAAGATATCCAATAACAAAAAGTATGATTATGGTTAGAAATATTTTGAGTATTGAACGCATAAAAGAATCGTATATGTTTAAATATTATATAAAAATTGAACAAAAATCAAGCGTAGATAAGCTTATAGGGATATAAAAACACAAAGCGAGAAACATGGTTTCTCGCTTTAAAATTTCATCGATTAAAAACCGGCTAATTCATCATGCCCACACCCTCGCCTACCGTCACTACCTTGGTATTCGTTAATTTTAAATAATCCACTATTCCCCTGAAGATCTCGGGCGTGGTGCCGGAATTATTTCCGCTGTAATCTATTTGATGAAACATCAAAATAAGCCAGGTCTTGTCTGTTTTTGATTTATCTATCCAACTTTTTATTTGATCCAGAGTAGCGCTTTTTCCCACTGCCTGAATAAAAAGTTGGAATTTGTCGGTACTTCTTAAATTATACCCGTATATTACGCTGCGGGCATTGGTATAACCGGCATCTTTAACGGATTGCATGACCGTTGGATTATATTCGCCGTAAGGATAGCAGAAACTATTTACCGGCGTGGCGCCCATGGCTAGCAAATCAGACCGGCTTCCCGCGATCTCGCTGATCATATCCGCGGTTGAAAGAGCGGTCAAGTGGGCGTGTGTGCGGGTATGCGAACCGAACTCATTACCCGCGGCTTGCATCTCAAGCATCTGTACCGGATGATAGAAACTATTGGTACCCAGATTGGTCATATCTATCAAGTGCGGATAAAAAGTTCCTTTTATACCGGCCGTTTGCATATACGGAAAAGCGACCGAATACTGCGACATGCGAGCGTCATCAAAACTGAGCGTAGTCATGCCTTCGGCAAAGTATAAAGGATCCGGCATCGGCGGCGTAGAAGAGGACACTTTTAAATAATAATTATCAACTGCCAGATTTCCAACCGCTTCAATTATGTGAAATAACGTCAATGATTTGGCATTGGCCGGAATGGTAATATTGGTGGTATATTTTTTCCAAGTGGCCGACGGGGCCAGATCTTCAATGCCTTTATACGAATAGGTATTGTCATTGTTTAGAAATCGAAAAGTAATATTGCTTGATACATCGGACATATAATAATCCGAGAATTCATAAGTCAGGCCGGCTTTAACCGCTACATCGTCAAAATACCATTTTGCATCGCCGGAAGTATAGCTGGTAACTACAATTTTGGCCGCACGCGCGCCATCATAACCGTCCACCGGATAAACAAATTGGGCATTGTTGCTTAGCCAAATACTATTTGACCAATTTTTCGGCTTTCCATAGGCGTCCATTTCTTCAAAAGAAGGATTTAAAATTAAATTATCACTTGGTGTGGGCGGCGGCGGCGGAATATTGTTTATATTCACGGAGATCGGCGCAGAAACAATTGATTGCCCGGTACCATAATAAAGACGAGCGATAATATTATATACACCATTAGTTTTGAGCGCCGAGTCGTAATTAATGGAAAACGGAGCGGTCAAATCCACTGAGCCGATATTTGCATTATCCATCAGAAATTGTACGGAAGTATTAGTGGCATTGTTTACGCTGGCGGAAATATCAAAAAGTCCGCTGACTTGCGCGTTGTTGAGCGGTGCGCTGACGGTGATGATTGCGGGTTCCGGTAAAATATTTTTTTCGCCAAGATAATATTCATCGGTGACAAGATCGCCGTTAATATTCAGCAAATGATAAATAGAAACCGATATAGCACCCGCTGGAGGGGTAAAAATATATTCGGCCTTTTTCCAATTAATCGATGCTGACGGATTGCCTAGTCCAACTGTTTGATATCTGCCGGTATTTAATATGAATTTGGCTCTGACAATAGATTTAACATTGGATTTATAATAATCGGAAAACACATATTGGGTATTTTGCTTGATTGCGGTTTGATTGAAAAACCAGCCGGCCCAGCCATCCACTCTTTGGCGCATTTGAATCTGCAATCCCTTGCCGTTGTTCATGCCTGTTACCGGATAAATTAATAAAGATGCGTTATTTCCATTTTTTTCCGGATACCACATATCGGGAATAGATGGATTGGTGGCGCAGATAATCTCAACCGATGGATTTGATATCAGGTTAATATTAGCCGCATCGGCCTGGTTGACGGTATTAAAAAAACAAAAAACCGCTAACATAAATATCAGGGTTTTTATAAATCCTCCAAAATTCGCAAAAATATTTTTATTATTTGCCATAATTTAAATATTTAAACTTTTTGTAAATTAAAATAAAAGTTTGCTGTATGAATGAGCCTTTTTGAATTGCTTTATATATCTAAGCAAAAATAAACAAGGAAGTCAAGAATTTAATCGGGTTTAATTTTTCGTCAATAATAAAATTTTTATGTTAATATTGTGAAAAGTATAATGAAAAAAATTTATTTTTTGATAAATCTATCCCGCCGGTAAAATATAAACCGATAGATCACGAGGATGGCAAAAATAAAGCCGGTGGACCAATAAATTATCTGCATAGGCAAAGTTTTTGTATCCGTGCCGGTCAAGACGCCATGGGTGAAAGAAAAAATGAATAAGGGATAAGTTGCATAATGGGTTACTCTCCAAAAAAATGAGAATTTAAGCCGCATTAATAATGAGCTTATAACTATAATCAGCATGGTATAAAAACCGATTATGCCGAGGGCGACAAAAAGCGGCCGGTAGCTGGAAAGAAACGGGATCAATATATCCGAAATATTGAAATTAATGAATTTATCAAATAACAGTGAAGTGATATGGACTAAAAGTGTCAGTCCCAAAGAGATGCTTAGATATTTGTGAATACTCCAGGCAGTGGGCGGGCTTATTTTTTCATAAACAATGCCGGTGGTCATGCCGGTACCGAGCACAATAATAAAAAACATCAACAAATATGCGGTGATAGCCGCCGATCTGACAATATACCACGGGACGCTGGACAAAGCGGGAGCTGAAACTTTGGCGGATAGAAAATCGGCCGGATCGCGCGGATTTATCGGATCTGAGCCGGATAGAACTTCGGCCGCGTCCAAATAACCGTCTTGGTCGGTGTCGGACAAGACAGGATCGGTGTGATAGATACTTATTTCCGCATCATCGGTTAGTCCGTCATAATCCGAATCTTTCTCTGTCAAGTCGCTAGTTCGGGTTTGTGCGCTTGCCGGAGCCGCAGCGAACAAGAAATTATTGCTTTCCCGCATCACGACAAATAAAATAAAAATCATTCCTATAGCTAAAAATGATATAATAAATATTTTTTTTGTTTTTGGCAAAGCCATATTTTATGAATATTTGATGGCGTTTCGAGAAAAAATCGGCTCTTTATTTTTTAAAAATATAATACAGGCTGAATCTGTCTTGGCTTCTATGAACTTCAATCCGTCTTCCGGCCCCAGGATCAAGACCGTTTTGGCAAAAACGTCCGCTCTGGCGGTATCGGTAGAAATGACGGTTACGGATAATATATCGTTTTTTACCGGCAGCCCGTTTCTGGGGTCGATGATATGATGCCAGGCAAAATCGTTCAGCAATCCTTTTCTTTTTATTACTCCGGAAGTGGCAACGGCCAATTTTTCCCCCTTTGTTTTTATAATAAATTTATCATGCTCGGGATTTTCCGGATCTTGTACTCCGATCTGCCAGCCGCTTTCATTATCCGCCATCCCCCTGACAAGCAAATCTCCACCGGCCGAAATCCAAAAATTCTCTATATCGCAAAAAATTTTATCCGTCAAAAAGTCTACAATATATCCTTTTCCGATTCCTCCGAGATCAAGGCGAAAATTTTTTGGACGGGTTAAAATATTCCCGAAAATTTTCAGCTCTTCCATTCTCGGACGAAGCGAATTGATACGTTGAATTATTTCCAGATCAAATTTATCGTTCTTCAGCGCGTTATCCTTATTTACCTCATCAAAACTTCTGGCATATCCAATTGCTTCCAGGCTCCCGATGATTGTCGGGTCAAATATCCCATTTGTTTCATGATACAGGTGCCCGGACTTTTTTAAAAGATCGATCATCATATCGCTCCCGGCATAATCTTGCCCGGACAAATCGTTCAGCCGCGATAATTCATTTCCATCGACAAACCGGCTGAATCTTTTTTCAAAATCAATTATAATCTGTTCAGCCTCATCAAGCGATGATTTTTGCCCTCTATCCGGATCAGCGCTTAAAATTATGTCCGAACCCAAGGCCTTGAATTTTTTCCAGATCATTGATTCATAATTTTAACGGCTCCAGTTCATCCGATAGGCCGTTGTGGTTGGCATCCACTATTAAATAGGCAAAATCATCTTCGCCCGGATGTTTGTCAAATTTATCCGGCACGCCGTCTTGGTCCGAATCTTTCAAGCTGTCAATTGCTT
>Ga0315268_10007079_pt1 | contig 11860 bp, 7 predicted proteins | sample C1_top_MG_FD_204535 | JGI IMG/M metagenome (GOLD analysis project Ga0315268, IMG submission 204535) | Sediment microbial communities from Yellowstone Lake, YNP, Wyoming, USA - C1_top | ecosystem: Environmental > Aquatic > Freshwater > Lake > Sediment | place: USA: Wyoming | collected 2017-08-01 | reverse complement strand
GCAGACGGCGCGCGTTCTATGTCCTGGTCATCGGCTTGCTGATTTACATGATGCTCGTCGGCGCGTCGGCTTCGGTTGTACGTGCTGTTATCATGGGTATTGTCTTTCTGTTCGCCAACCAGGTGGGACGACAAGGAATGGCGCTCAACACGCTGTTCCTCACCGCATTGGGCATGACGGCTTTTGATCCGATGTGGCTGTGGGACGTGGGCTTTCAACTCAGCTTTGTGGCGACGTTGGGATTGATCCTCTACGCCACGCCATTGCAAAAGACCGTCGAGGGTTGGGTGGCTCGCGCTTTGCCTCTGGAGCGCGTCAAGCTGATGATAGATGTGGCCTCGGATGCGCTGCTTGTGACGCTCGCCGCGCAACTCGTGACGATTCCCTTGATTGCATACTATTTCAAACAAATTTCGCTGCTCTCGCTCATCATCAATACGTTGGTGCTGCCTGCGCAGTCTGGAGTGATGGTAGCGGGTGGTCTGGCCTTGCTGGCTGGACTCGTGTGGATTCCGCTCGGCCAGGTTCTGGGCTGGGTGGCGTGGCTGTTCCTTGCCTGGACGACGGGCATCATCGAGTTGACAGCCAGGATTCCAGGCGCATCTGCGCCGTTGGGCGATGTGAGCGTTGGCTGGCTCGTTGGCTATTACGCGGTGCTCGTCGCCGTGACGTGGTGGCTCAACCGACCCGCTGACGCGCGCCCGAATTTGCGCCAGATGCTCGAGCGAATCAAGCCGCATCTCACGCGGCGCAACATTTTCATCGCGACGAGTACGGCCGCCGTGTTGATTGCCGTCGCGCTCATTCAACTGCCCGACGGCAAACTGCACGTGTGCTTTCTCGACGTTGGGCAAGGGGATGCGATTTTCATCGTCACGCCATCGGGCAGACAGATTTTGATTGACGGCGGCCCGGCGCCCTCGGTCATCCTCAACCAATTGGCGCGGCACATGCCGTTCTGGGATCGCAGTCTCGATCTCGTCATCGCCACACAGGCCGATGTAGATCACTTGGCGGGGCTGGTGGCCGTGATGGAAAAATACACGGTAGGCGCGGCGATAGCGCAAGAGTGGCCTGATAGATCGCGCGACCCGACCGTTTCCCATTGGACCCAACTCATCACCGAGCGCCGTGTATTGCGCATCGTGCCGCAGGCAGATCAAAGGCTCCAAATCGAACCGGGCCTGGAGATGACGTTGCTTCATCCTGATGCGAATGCCGCCGTAACGCTCAAAGCCAACGATGCCAGCCTGATCACACGGTTGACGTTTGGTGGCGTCTCGTTCCTGTTCACTTCTGATGTGGAAGTAGCAGGTGAAGCTGCGTTGATTCGTTCAGGGCGATTGCAACCCGCCACTGTCTTGAAGGCTGCACATCATGGCAGCAAGACCTCGACCTCGCCTGACTTTCTTGCGTTGGCCGATCCGCTGATTGTCGTGATTCAAGTGGGTGCTGGAAATACCTTCGGTCATCCCTCAAGCGAAGTGCTGACGCGCCTCGCCGATAGGCGCGTGTTCCGCACTGATCAATCTGGCGCGGTTGAGATCGCCAGTGACGGAACGCGGCTGTGGATCAAGACGGAAAGGTGACCATAATCTAGCGAGACCTCGTCTCAGACTGACGACCGCGCCTGCACCGCCTCGCTGTACAACTCCGCGTTGCGTATTCCCATGCCCAGTTGGTCGGCCAGTGAAAACGGGTCCGAGTCCCGTCGCAACCTCTCTCTCGAAAGATGATATAATCTCCGCGAGATATCTAGGTTTAGAGTAACCGTTCAGTCCATTGTCATTGCGAGGAGGCGTTTTTCTGCCGACGAAGCAATCTTCTGACAATGGTGGGGATTGCTTCGGCACAACCCCGCAAACAGCGCGGGGCAAGCGAACGTGCCTCGCAATGACGCCGGGACGGTTACGGTTTATGAGGAGTTACGATGGCACTTGATCAAACTTTAGAGGAATTGAAGACTGCATTTGCCGAGTCAGATAGAAAACTGCCGGCCCTGTTCGTGGGGCACGGCAGTCCGATGAACGCAATTGAAGACAACGAATTCAGTCGCGCCTGGACGCAAGTGGGCAAAGCCATGCCCAGGCCCAATGCGATTCTATGCGTCTCGGCGCATTGGGAAACCAACGGGACGCAGGTCACGGCGATGGAGCGACCCAAGACAATTCACGACTTTGGGGGATTTCCGCAAGAGCTTTATGAGATGCAATATCCTGCGCCAGGTTCGCCCGAGTTAGCTCGACTTATCCAGGCAAACGTGAACAAGACCCAGGTGCGTATGGATCAAGACTGGGGACTCGACCACGGCACATGGTCGGTATTGTGCCGGATGTTTCCCAAGGCCGACATCCCCGTCATCCAACTCAGCCTGGATCATACCCAAGCGCCCGAGTATCATTACGCGCTGGGGAAAGAATTACGCTCGCTGCGGAACAAGGGCATCTTGATTGTCGGCAGCGGGAACATTGTCCACAATCTGCGCATGATCGCCTGGCAGGACGACAAGCCATATGATTGGGCCATTGAGTTCGACGAAACCATCAAACAGTTGATTGTATCGGGCGACCACGACTCGATTACCCATTATGAGAAGCTGGGCAAGGCCGCGCGCTTGGCGGTGCCGACGAATGAGCACTATCTGCCATTGCTCTACATCCTGGCGCTGCAAGACAAGCAAGAAAAAGTCCGCTTCTTTGCCGACCGGATGTCGCTAGGCTCGCTTTCGATGCGGTCGGTATGGATCGAGTGATCCGCGCGAACACACACTCGCTATCGCTAGATGACACAAGACCGCCTTCGGGCGGTCTCGTCGTTAGAGGCTGATCGTAAAGCAGGCGACTTTTAGCACTCGCTGTAGCCGCACGAATAACACTTGCGACAACCTTCCTCTTGCACCAGCGATGCCTGCCCGCAGTCTGGACACAGATCACCCAACTTGAACGCCAATTGTGTTGCTTCCACTTCCGAAACGTGACCGTCGCCCTGCGCGTTGGCGGTCGTCGTGCGCTGGGCCAGGTACTCGGCCAATACGCGCGCGATGCCGTCGGGCAGAGAAAGGATACGGTTCGGGCCAAAGCCCAGGGGGCGGCCGCCGCCGATGCCGTTGAGCTGATTGATGATTTCGGTCAGCCGTTCAGTAGCCGAGACGGGCGAAGCCAAGCGCAGAAGGTACGAGATGAGCCGTCCCATGGCTTCCGACACAGCATAGGTTTCGCTGCCGGCTTTGCTGGTGTGCATGAACACTTCGAACGGCTCGCCGCCTCCGTTCTCGTTGATGGTGACAAACGTCGTGCCCAACGGCGTGCCCATCCGATACGTCTTGCCGGTCAGCATCTTGGGGCGCGGCTTTTTGGCCGGCGCCACCATCGCCTTCTGCTCTTTGGCCTGCAGAGTGGCCTGGGTTTCCAGCACGACCTTTTCACGCGAGCCGGTGACGTAGATGGTCAACCCTTTGCAGCCCAACTCCCATGCAAGAAAGTAAGCGCGCGCCACATCGTCTATGGTCGCTGTGGCCGGCATGTTGGTCGTTTTGCTAATGCTATTGTCCACGAACCGTTGCAGGGCGGCTTGCATTTGCACGTGCTCTTCGGGCGTGATGTCCTGCGAGACGACAAAGGTGCGGCGAATGTGCTCGGGCACCTCGGCCACGTCCTGGCACGAGCCTTTGAGCATCACCTCGTCGTAAATCTTTTGGCGCGTCGGCTCGTCCACGCCCGCCTCGATCAGCGCCTGCTCGAACAACGGGCTGGCATAGGTCAACTGCAAATCCTTGCCGTTGTCGTTGACGTGGCGAACGTACGCCAGCGCAAACACCGGCTCGCAGCCATACGACTCGCAGCCGGCCACTGTCGCAATCGTCCCCGTCGGCGCGATGGTCGTCTGCGCCGCATTGCGGATGCCGTGCTTTTTGATGCCTTGAACGATGGCGTTCCAGTCAATGCGTGGGCGGCCCCAATCGCGCGTCGCCTCGTGGGACGCCAACGGTTTGGGCGGCGTCCACTTGAGCTGCTTGGGATCGTAGAGACTGCCCTCGATTGCAGGGAACGGACCTCGCTCCTTGGCCAGCTCGATGCTGGTACGCATGCAGTGGTAGCGGACGAATTCCATCACCTGCCCGGCAAACTCGAGCGCCTCCTCGCTGCCATAGCGGATGCCCAAGTGATACAGCAAGTCGCCCAGGCCCATGATGCCCAGCCCGATGCGTCGCGCGTGATGAGCCGCTTCCTCCAGTTGCGGCACGGCCGGGACATACTTGTTGGCCGAGACGACGTTATCCAGGAAGCGAGTGCACAGCGTGACGCTTTTTTCCAGCTTGTCCCAGTCCACGCCGTGCTCTAGCGTCACGTGCTGCGCCAGGTTGATTGAACCCAGACAACAGTTCTCGTAAGGCCCAAGCCATTGTTCGCCGCAAGGATTTGTAGCTTCAAGTTCATAGAGGTGCGGCACCGGATTTTCTCGATTGGCTGCATCGAGGAACAACACGCCAGGCTCACCATTGTGATGCGCGTGCTTGACGATCTCGTCAAAGATGTCGCGCGCGCGAACGACCTTCCACACTTTGCCTTCATGAGGCGCGATCAACTGGAAGTCCCGATCTTCCTTGACCGCCCGCATAAACTCGTCCGTGATGCCGACTGAAATGTTAAAGTTAGTGATCTGGTCTTCGCCGACCTTGCAGCGAATAAAGTCCAGGATGTCCGGGTGATCCACGCGCAGCACGGCCATGTTGGCGCCGCGTCGTGTGTTGTGTGTGACCATACCGTTAGCCAGATAGGTATGATTGCCGTCCACTTCCAAATCGAGCGTCAAGGCTTTGTCTTCTGATTTGACGCCGAGCACCTGCGCAAACCACAACTCATCCGGTGAGGTGGCGTGCTCGGCAAATTCGGGAAAAGTCTGGCAAAGTTGGTCGTAAGCCGAACGAGTCAAGTTGCGCTCATCGCGCAGGTAGCGTAACAAGGCCCGCCGCAATCTCGGATTATTGCTGCGGAATTTGCGTCCCAGGCCGCGCCCGCGCGCGTCTATTTGCTCCAGAGTAATCGCTTCCAACACAGGTTGCAGCCAGTAGCGAGCGCACGGCAGGATGTATGTGGATTCGCGGCGCAGGTCACTTTCCCATGCCAGGCAAGCGGCAAAACGCGAACGTGGGTCACAACCGATCTTGTCTCGCCATGCTTGCAGGCCCACCGTACTCTCGATTCGGACATGGTAGACCGTGGCCTGTCCATACTGTGAAACGCCTGGTGAGGTTGACCAGATGCGCACCGGGCAACCCAGCCCGATCAGTAAGGAGGATACCTCTTCTGCAAGCCGTTGGGAGGTGGTGGTCAGGCTGGGATAACCATGGCTAAGACTGCCATCGGCTTCAAATAGCCCGCGCAGAAAAGCGCCTGCGACCTCTGGCGGAGATTGCCGGATCAGGCGCGGCGCCTGCGCCGTCCGACTTGACGATTTGCCCAGGCCGTTCAACTGCAAAAATTCTTTGATGGCGCGATTATCTATCACAAATGTCACGGAACGATCATGGGGCTTTTGCTGTTGATGAATGGCAACGCCGAATAGCCGTTCGATCAAAGATGGCATCTCGGTCATCAGATATGAGGTGTGCGTCACACTCACCCCGATGCGATGATCGTCTGGTTGAGCCGCGACGAATCCGTCGCCGATTAGATAACCCAGGAAAAATGCCAGTTCTTCATCCAGCACCGGAGGCAGCGTGGGCCAGACCTGGTTGCCGTGTTCTGGGCGTGGTTGTCGAAGTGCCTGTAAGTGCCCACGGTGTTGACCGAGCCGCGCCAATATCCAGTCGCCGGGACGCAAGTCCTGCAACGTGCGCCATTGCGGCCCTTCATCTGTCATGATTTTGACGCGGTGTTCAGGCGTGCCGGCCAGGCTCAAACCTTGCCGCGTGTGGACGCGCAGGATGGGCGCAACTCCGTTGTTGTACGCGCGCGGCGACGCACGCCACCCTTCATCTGTGGCGACCTCGAGTGTATGAGGCTGCCACCCTGGTTGTGCAATGTCAACCATCTCGTCCAGGTGCAGCAGCCCTTTGCTTGTAAAGACCAGTGTATCGGGAAGCAAGCAGCCGCCCTGCGCGATCTCGCCGAACGCTTTATCGTACACGCGCAAAAAGCCAACCGGCCCGGTGGCCTGACCAGCCGACGACGCCACATAAGCGCCTTTGGGCCGCAGATGCGAAAACGAAAAACCGTTGCCGCCGCCCGTCTGCTGAATCAAGGCCGCATCGCGCAACGTCTGAAAGATGCCGTCGCCGCGACGCCCCATGTCGTCCGAGATGGGCAACACAAAACAAGCGGAAAGCTGTCCCAGCGGTGTGCCCGCGCCCGTGAACGTGGGCGAGTTGGGGAAAAAGCGCAACGTGGTCAACAGATTGTTAAAAGCTTCTTCGGTCGCTTCCACATCGCCGCCATAGCCGGCCTCGGGTTGAGCGATGGCGTGCGCCACGCGACGAAACATTTGCTCCGGCGTCTCAACCGGGTTGCCGTCCGGCCCTTTGCGAAGATAGCGCTTGGACAGCACCGTGCGCGCGTTTTCGGAAAGGTTTACATTTGTTGTGGCTTTGGCCAAAGCCATCGCCTGTGGTGTGGTTGACATTAAAAGCTCCTCCAAGATGATTTGGGCAATATCCGATTGTTTGATATAAGGATAGGGGGCGCGTCGCTAGCACGACGCGAGTTTTCATCCGGACCTGGACGAACCGCATTTCGCGGCGATCTTTTTAATCGTGTTGGCTCCGCGCAGGGTTGACGGCCGGCCCAGAGTCTTTTCAAGGACGGCATTTGAAAAGGTGGATTCGCTTTGCTTCCTGCGGCACAACCAGTAAATCTCGCGTCCGTGCACGTGAAAATCGTCAATGTCCGTTCTCAACGCCATCAGCTTTAGCTTTGACTCATCGTGGAGCGCATCGGCCAGGAAGGCGATGTTGAGCGCCACGGCGGCGTCGAGATCCGATGGTCGAAAAGGCTGGTAATTCGCAATGTCTGCCAGTTCTGCGTCGGTCCTGATGAACGTGGCAACCTCATAACCGAGCGCTTCTTGCAGCCTGCACTCGATTTTCCTTTCAAGCGCGCGGGCGTTCCTGGCGGTCGTCTCAAACACTATGTTGCCGCTGGCGATAAAAGTCTCAACACTTGAAAAGCCAAGTGACTCAAAGAGTTGGCGCAAGTGATCCATCTTGACGGTGTGACCGCCGACGTTTATGGCTCGAAGGAAGGCGATAAATCGCGACATGGTGTAGACCTTGTCCTTGAAACGCACTGCCCAACAAGCCACACGCTGGCTGTACGGCACGGCGGGGCGGCGTTGACAAGTGCTGGTTTCTGGCTATAATATGAATACCCCACCTATCCCTTCGGGGGTAGGTTGCGAGACCGCACCGAAAGGTGCGGTTTCTGCTTACAAACTATGACCACCTACGCATATATTGACGGCTTTAATCTTTACTACAGGGCTGTCAAAGGCACGCCCTACAAATGGTTGGACTTGCGCAAGATGTGTGCGCTTGTTGTGCCAGAATACCCCGTTGATAAAATCAAATACTTTACCGCCAGAGTAAGCGGGCGAAAGTCAGACCCCGATAAACCGAATCGTCAACAAATGTACTTGCGAGCGTTGCGCACAATCCCTAATCTTGAGATCATCTATGGCAAGTTCTTGTCGCGGGACGTATTTATGGCTTTTTCGCACGGTGCTTTCCACGCTTGCAAGCGCCTGAACTTTGTAAAACAACCCCGACTTGACAATTTCGTAGCCGTCATAGTTCAAGAACTGATTGAGGTAATTAATTGCTTCGTCCACACTAAAGGCTGTTCCGAGAAAGTTTCTTGGGTCAATAGCCGCTTGTATGACTTTATCGAGTTTGGGGGTACCATTTGCTTCCCGGATTTTGCTTTCGGCAAAGATATGTCGTGATGGGAAGCCTTGCCCGTAGGTTTCATGCCAGCCAAGTTGGTTGAAAAACTCAACGAGTTTCAGCCCGGTTCGATAAGGGGCCATGCGGCTATTTCCTGTAGTTATTTCTCCGATAGCAACAATGGTTGGGTCAGATATTTTCATTGCTTGATTTATTTGCGATACAGCAGATTGGACGAGCGGGCTAACTTGTTCTTCGGCGGATTCGGCGAATCGAATCCATCTATGCCCCTCTACTTTGCCAACGTCGCTCGATCACCGCTGCAGGATTCGATAGATCTTGGGAACTGGCAGGACGGTGGGCGACTGCCCCCCCGATCAGAACTTGGGCGGCTACTACTTTTCACTTCCGAAAATCTGTTGCTAGAAAACGTTCTACACCTTCTATCAGATTTGTAACATCCTCTTCGTTGTACTCATTGAATTTTCCATGGGCAGCCGCATTGCCAATATCGAGCCAAGCCTGCACAAATCTCCACTGTAATTGTGGATATTTGCCCCTTTTCTTTAGCTCTTCGTTTATAGCCGACGCTTTTTGGTTATCATCAATTCCTTCACTACGTGCTATCCTTTTCAACGCATCTTCAAGGACAACCCGTGCAAGAACCGCAGATGGGTCTTTATACCCACTTTTGACAAGGTGTTTGGCTTGTTCCAAGATTGAGTCAAAGACCTCGCCAGCGACAAGAAATTCTTGACCAAGTAGGTACCCCTTCTCTAAATCATCCAGGGCTCCAGTCAGGAGTCCAACTATGGGATATATGTCGTAGGAATGCTTTACCTGTCTTGCTCCGCCTCTTGGCAATATTTCTTCAAAATGCTGGACATGCACGCTTTGAGGGCCAAACACGTTTTCCAGAATGTTACGCGCCTTCATTAGCCAGCCTTGAGCTCGAATATCGTCCGCGCCTTGGATATATGTGCTGAGAGATGATGGTCGCTCAAGTTTGGCAACTACTTGACCTTCTTCGATGAGTTCGCGAAGTCTATCGGCATAGCGTTGGTACTTGGGATCTAGCATTTCTTCTCTTGCCTTCGTTAATGATAGGGCTCGCGCCGCCGCGCCCAACTCGTTCTCCGGTGGATTCGGTGTACCGAATCCACCAATGCCCCCTCTACTTTGCTAACGTCACTCAAGCACTGCTGCGGGGTTCGAACGATCTTGAACTGGCAGGGCGGCAGGCGACTGTCGCCCCGACCATAACTTGGGCCGCTGTCATCTCTATTGACTTCTAAGACTTCCGAAGGTCGGTTGTCTTGATGCCTTTTACAGGTATCTCCCCATGGTTGGGTGAGGCGTTGTCGGCATAAGCAGACCATCTGATTAGAAGTCCATCAAGATTCTGTCCTGAAAAAGCATCACTTAGTCTGATGCGCCAAGTACGCGACAATCCTGGTAGGATAGGGTCAAACCACGAAGGTCCATACTTCTTTATTGGCGCTCCGATATTAAACTCCACGTCCACAACATCACGGGTTGTATTGTCCTCCCAATACTCACAGTATAGGTCGCCATTTTTCTCAATAGGCTCTTGTGGCCTATACTCGCCCAGATAGGAAATTGGATAGGGCACTCGTATAAGGGCGTTGACGTATTTAGCGTAAATTTGTCCTTTGTTTCTTGCGATTATTTTTAGTTCGTATTCGGTTTTACTGACAGGCTTTCTATAAAAACCCTCAGTGTATTCTTGAGTGGTAATCTCAACCTCAAAATCCAATTCAATCTTCGGGTGCTGACGCCTTCCCATAACATCCCGAATTTCGTAATCTTCCATCGGGACAGATTGGAAATTGAATCTCTTGTAATATCTCCAGTCAGTTGCTTGATGAGCAGTTGTGCTCTGTGGAATCTCTACGACGTAAACGACATGATTCGAGGCGGTAGTTATGGGCACGGGGGTTATAACAACCCCATCTACACGAGGGCGGATGGTATTCATTATTTGCTCTAGCCATTCTTTAGAGAAATGTGTCTGGTCAATTGGCTCTATCTTTTCAGGCAAGTGTCTTTTAATGGGGTCTTGATACTCTGCAATCCCATATATTATGATGCCCCCAGCCGAATTAGCCATCGCTGATACATCTTTTGTTATCTCTTTCTTTTTCCCGTCACTTTTATCTAAAGAATCAGCGGCCTTATAATCGAGTGTGAGGCTCTCTTGTACCTCATCATTGATATACTGTTGAATCACTGCTTGATTCCATTCCTTCATACAATGCTCTCTCAGTGGAGGTGCTAGTGCGCGGCCTAACTCGTTCCTCGGCTGATTCGGTGATGATGTCAAACGAATTATTCCGCACACCTGTCATTCCCGCGAAAGCGGGAATCCAAAAGACAGCCAACTGGACACCCGCCTTTGCGGGTGTGACATTATATCTGGCCTATTTTGTTGAACTTCATTACCGAATCCGACTCTGCTTCTCTACTTTGCCAACATCTCTCGATCACCGCTGCAAGGTCCGATCGATCTTGGGAAATGGCAGGTCCGTAGTAGACAACCATCGCTATGACCATGACTTGCGCGTTCTTGCCTTGGGCTACTTGCCCACTTTGCCACCTTCTAAAGTGACGTTCTTTAACATTTTAGCTTGCATCAATTGCTCCTTGCTGACTACTGCGTTGGTCAGATCAACATTGGCTAATGAAGCGCCACTGAAATTAGCGCCGGTCAAGTCAGCCCCGCGCATATTAACATCCATCATAAGCGCTCCGGTTAGATTGGCATTCTTCAGTTTTGCTTTTTCCAGATTTGCTTTCGCTATTATCACATTGCTCATATTAGCCCCGATAAGGTTAGCACTCTTTACATTGGTTTTAAACATGATGACCCCTTTGAGGTTGGCATCGCTCAAGTTTATACTAAATAGGTCGGCCTCACTGAGGTTAGTGTTGCTCAGATTAGTGCTGCTGAGATTAACCGCTCTTACTACATCGACTTGGATATCGCCCGGGAAACCAAAGTGGGAAGCTCCGCTTAAGTTGACTCCACGCAAGTCGGCCCCACTAAGAACTACTACTGGTTTGTCTTTCATAATTAGGTCCGACTCGAATAAAAACTGTATCAAGATCCCTTTGCGAGTTTCATCCAGCCTCTGCAATGTTGCTAACGTTCGCGCTCGTGCAATAACATGCACTTCGCTATATTGCTCTACCTCGTGCAGCTTTTTCTCAAGTACCAATTCTGCCACTTGGTCAAGGTAGGTTTGTAGAGTGCTTTCTCGTAAGCGGTCAGCCTCAATATCTCGTTCGACCCTGCGCTCTGCTTGGCTAAATAATATAGCACCAATAGCAAGCACAACTGGAACGATGAGTAGATTCATCCAATCCCACAAGGTCTTTGACCGCTGAAACTCCCCTGTCGGGCTAGAGTAACTTCCGAATCCTGTCCAGTCATACGCATAACCTACCCAAATCAGAAAACCAAGCAGCACTCCGACTAATAGTGTCTTGAGAACAATAACAAGCGGTCTCTTGCTCCTTTGAAATATGCTACGTATCTTTACCATTGCCTATTTCTTTTTGTTGGGTTGTGTTTCTGTAATATACGACTGTGACTAACAATTGCTTATGGTGCTGTTGAAGAAGTGCTTTATGGGCAAAGTCTGCGCCAGTTTTCGGTTTGCGTACCTAACCACAGTTCTTCGGCTGATTTGGTGTACCGAATCAATCCAAACCCTTCACACATCTCGCTCGATCACTGCTGCAGGTTCCGATCGGTCTTGGGAACTGGCAGGACAGTGGACAACCGCTGCCCTAACCAGAACCGGGCGCATTCCTGCCATTAAATTCTTTTGACTGGACTTCCTTACATGGCTTGAATTATATGGACTCGACGACACACATCTCGATGATTTTGCCCGACAATGTCGCGATGTGCCGGTCATTGAACCGTCGGCAGGCTGTGACCGCTTCTTGCCGAAC